>Ga0114922_10001549_pt1 | contig 21922 bp, 18 predicted proteins | sample AartaG_FD_100975 | JGI IMG/M metagenome (GOLD analysis project Ga0114922, IMG submission 100975) | Deep subsurface microbial communities from Aarhus Bay to uncover new lineages of life (NeLLi) - Aarhus_00045 metaG | ecosystem: Environmental > Aquatic > Marine > Oceanic > Sediment | place... | reverse complement strand
GGGCCCTGTGTAGTCAATATCAGGTACATTTCCGTCGAATGGCTCCTCGACCTGAGCAATCAAACTAACATCGATGAAACAGTCACCATCGAGGACCGGAGAAATCGGCGGGTCGGTCTCGAGCCGAACATCGTCAACGAAAGCCCACCCCCCGCCATCACCCGGAGCGTAAAACTTGATGCCCAGCTTCTTCCCAAGGTATGGCTGGCCGGCGCCGGCTGTAAATGTCACCGATTCGTCATACAGCCAACCACTGCCCGCCGGCAGAGGTATCGTATTGCTGTCGATTTGCACATGATTTGCATCTGGGAAGTTAGCGTCCACGACGTAAAAGAGAGAGGCGACAATATTATAACCGCTATTCCAGGGTAGCGATGTATCAAACAAGAGCGTATACTCCTTGCCCTGGACAATATTATGGTCGAGGACCTGGTAGAGCTCTGTGTTGTTGGTCTGCATGTAACAATAGGCAATCCCATCAGGTGCAACCGGGTCACGGCAATCGTCTGTGCAAACACCTGGTTTGCCGCACTCTGCGTCCACACCGACCCAGGAGCCCACCTCCGTCCAGCCCATACCTACCTCGGTATGGCAGTAGATTTGTTCACCACCATCATCAAGCTCGAAACTGCCGTTGACCGTAGGGTCGCCTGTGCTTTCATACTGGTTATTTTGCACCTGGATGGCGATGACGTTGGCGTTTACCCCTTGGTTAAGGTAGACCTGCGGGTCGGGCAGGATAAAGTTAAACCAGGTCTTCTCATTCAGGTTAGCTTGCGTCGCATATCCGTCATACGGCACACTGTAGCTGGACATGTTTTTGCTGAGCACCTCAGTCTCATTAATCCAGACATTGAACCCATCGTTATACATAGCTTTCAATCGCAGGCCATATATTGCTGAGAGGTCAGCCACCGTGAATTTCTTACGGAGATAGAACGATGAATGTGTATATTGCATGCCTGTAAGTTCAGTACCGAGGAAGTTGGGGTCTTCTCCCCAGCCGATAGGAGTGTTACCTTCCGACCAGCTTGAATCATTGAAGCCAAGCTCGCGCCACTTGGTGATTGGGTTAGAGGGGGATGTTGTTCCCTTGAAATATTTCCAGCTATTAGCATCATATATTAATGTAAAGTCTTCGGTTGGTGGCTTAACTACTGACTCAGGTTCCACCTCAGCGATTCGCCATTTCGTAGCGGCAAAGGTGCCGGTACCCTGCGGGTCGTCGAAGCTCGTGGTGTGGAATAGGAGATTGTTGGTGGGGAAATTAGGGTTGCCGATATAGGTCACTATGGGTGTGTATGGGATGTCGGCATCATAACAGATTGCTTTTAACCCTAATTCGCCGGTTTCGTTCGGGTCCCCGATTCTCACACGCTGGCGTAAATACTTTTTCATATGTTCTAACATTCCCGCGAAATCTCCGGTTGGGGAGCTATAATAGAAATATCCCGTACCGGCCTCTACAGTCCAGGCGGAGTAGGTTGGATCATCCATCTTCGGGTTATAGTCCCACATCGCCCGGTCGGCATCGATGATTGCAAGCCCGCCGGCATTGGGGTCACTGATAACCTCGGCATACTCGTGGATGAGTTGATAGTCCTGCTCTTTATTTAAGAGAAGGTCCAGAATTTCGCGTATCCGGTTATTGCGTTTGATTTCAAGATTGGTATCGCCCCACAGACCGTATTGCTTGAATGGGCTCAGACCGTGATTGCTGCAGTCCCAGCCTTCGTCGCCAAAGGTTATGTCAACGTCCCAGGGTAGCTGTGTCCAGATGTTGGTTACTGGGTTCGGATAGTAGAAATAATTCTTGCCGCTGCCAATATCGTAATGGTGGATGGCTTCGATAATCGTCCGGTAGCCCCAGTAGCTGTTCACATCGACATTTGCCAGCCACCAGCTGGTAGCTGGAGAGGTCTTGTATGCGGTTACGAAATTATCGACATCACAGAAGTCATTAGGACCCGCGGGCCCAAGGTTATTGCGTTCGCGCCCCTGGTCGGCGTTGGTGTCCATCTTGTAGAGATTGCCGTCGAGCAAGTTGTGCTCGTCGAGGAAACGGCCGTCCATCTGCTCCAGCGTCATATAAAGCCCCCAGAAATCGCCTTCATACTGGTTTGCCCCGACTTCGGCAGCTTCGTCTATGATGCGGAATTGCACCCAGTTAGTATTTGAAGTCGGGACACCGGCCAGATTGAAAAGCTTGTTTGAAGCAGCTTCGAACATCCCGTGTTCGCCGCGGTACTGGCCGTGGGCACCGGTCCAGTTCTGCTGAATACAGGCGGAGAAATTAAGCTTGTCCCACATAGTATTATACCTGTCGCCGTAGTCATCCCGCGCACGGAAATGATGGCCTCGCTTGAAATCAAACTTCCACATATTCTTGACCATATCGTAGCGGTGAGTACCGCCGCGTGGGCGGTAGGTGATGTGGTCGTAAACATCGCCTTCATAGACCAGCGTTCCGGCCCATTTGAAATCTTTCCGGTTAGGATCAGGGAGGCTGAAGGAGTACCGCACCCACCATGTACAGTCCTCAACGTCTGATTTCCTGCTTATAAGGTGATAAACCGGGGTGCTGCGCATAACATCCGTGCCGTATGTAACCACTGTCCCAAGCGGCCCTCCATCTCCGGGTTTGGCTGCGCCGGTCCAGGCCGGCACGCCGTTATAGACAAAATACGCAAAATTCGGCACCGGGTCATCGTCGTATGGCACGGTAGCGCTGCAGGCATCGTTATCTGCTACTGTGATACGGTAACGAACTAAACTGCGGTGTGCGACAGATGACAGTTGCGCGGTGTAAATATCATTGTAGGCGACCTGGTCACCGTTCGTCCCGTCATCGTACATATTGACATCGGTCCAGTTATTTCCATCTGTATAATTTGGATTTGGTATCGGGCTCTCAATCACGCTGTAGTTCGGAAGTGTAATGGGTATGTAGCTGCCTGGACTTACTAATTGATAGTGCAGCTTAACACTGCCGACGCCGCCGGGGTCGGTTGCCTTGCAGGTAATGGTCACCGTGTCGCTCGATGTCGGCTGCTCCGGACCGTGGTCTACCTGGCGGATTTGCGGGGAGATATTCTTAGAAAAAACTGCTGTGTTCTTCGCCTTCGGTGTTGGATAGGCCGACCGCCAGCTGCCGCCTAAATCATTATCAAGCCCGGGATAAACCAGCTGCATCGAATGGCCATTGCCATCGGGTTCATAGGCAAAAGGCACCGGGTCGCCCACCGTCGGCCACGGAAAACCAAGCTGGTAATCCACCTGGTCAATTTCCTCATTCTGAGCGTTACGCAATTCGACATTTTCTCCATCGTTGTCGAGCTTTCCAATATAGATACCATCAGCGAAAAAGCCGTACTTGGCCTTAAAGTCCGCACCGTTTGGGTCATTCGGGTCAAACACATTCGTGTTCTCGGCGATGACTACATAGCCATCCGCTGCTATTGACTTTCCTGGCGGAAATGTGTAATCAAACCCTCTCGAGAAGTACCATCCGGACAAATCAATGGTTTCACTGCTGATATTGTGCAGCTCTACGAACTCCACCTGTTCGGTCTTAATATCCGGGTCGGTGTGAAGCTCATTGATTACTATTGGGCTGATTTCCTTTTGCCAGTTTGCACCCAAAAGGACAAAATCAGCCCAGTCGACATCGTTATCACCATCCAGGTCAGCACAATTGGGTTCGGAGCAAACCCCAGTGTCCAGCCACTGCTTGGCGAAGAGCTGTACGTCCTTCCAGTCAACTGTGCAGTTTCCGCTCAAATCACCTGCTAAGTAAGGATTCGCTCCTGCAGAACCAGCCAAAAAGACGAACAATACCGTTGATAGCAATGAAACTTTTAATGAATTGTACATTTATAAACCCTTCCTCGTGGATATATTAGGCCAAAGACAGCGGTTTTAGCCTCTTTCGCACCTTTGTGAGCCTAAAATACCAGAAAATCGTTTATAGTTTGAGCATTTTAACAGATACAGACCGTTTAGTCAATGTTTTAGTCAAAAACATCGGTTTTTCGGGGACATGGGTTTAAGTGTGATTTTGCTTTATTTTGCCGAAAAACACGGCGAGGCAGTCTCGTGCAAGCCCGGTAATAACAATTTTACAATAGCCAGGAGATTGATTTTGCGATAGTATATTGCAGAGCATATCCTAATAGCTGCTTGTGTTGCTCGAGCCGGCTATGCAGCAGCAGGGATGCGTTACGATTTTTGCGTTGGTGTTTGGGATAAGCTGATGAACGCCGAGCACACAGATTCAACTTCGCAAGCTGCGGTGGATAAGTCACTTCGGCCAGCCTTGATTGCTTCGGCAAAGACGTTCTCTGAATATTCGATATTCTTGGAACATCTGTTAGTGGGTTTGGCAGATGAGTCAATTCCTACGGCTTTGGTCTGTCCGGCGAATTATAGTGCGGGTTCTGTCATTCCTCCATCGATTGAAGTTATCAGGCATCCGGCTTTTAACTTGCCACTTTTGTGGCGTCAGAACAGAAGGAAACTTGTTGAGAGCCTTGCCGACTTTAAACCGAGCGTTCTGCATTGTTTGTGTGAGACTAAGGCGCCTCTTGTAAGGCAGGTAGCATGGCAGTTGAATTTACCCTATGTCTTAACGGTCAATTCAATACAGAGACGATTCGAGCGGTTATTTATTTCGTCGAGCCGATGTGCGAAAATCATTGTGCCAGCCGGAAGTATCGCAGCTAACATTGCGGAGCTTTATCCTCGTTTCGCCGACCGGATTGAGCAGATTAATGTCGGCACCTTTACCTCGGAACAAAGCAGCTGTTTCAGTCAGCCAGGTCGGCTTGCGAGTATCGTTACAGCTCATCCTTTGAAAAATGCGAATGATTTTGGAAATTTATTTGGTGCAGTCAAACACCTGGCGATTGACGGGTATGAATTTATGTTAGTCATAACAGGTAGTGGACCGGCAGAGAAGCAAGTGCGGAAGTTGCTGACCGGACTTGGTCTTTCACAGATTGTCACCATTGTTCCGCGATTGGAGCTGTGGCGGTCGGTTCTTGCAGCCGGCGATATTTTCATACAGCCCAGACCAAGCACTTTATTTAATCCTTTATTGCTCGAGGCAATGAGTGTGGGCGCTGCTGTTGCAGCCTGCAAAGGTGGCGTTGATGATTTGATTATTGAAGACAAAACTGCGGTTGTGTTCGACCCGGATGATGAGTTAAGTATTCATCGCACCTTAAAACAGCTGTTCGACGCAAGAGAGTATGCCCAGCAGCTCGCCAGGGAAGCGCAGCAGTACCTCAGAGAAAACCACGCGGTAAGCCAGATGGTCTCTTCCATCCTGCAGACCTATCGGGATGCGCAGAATTGGCGCAAACGCTGAGGAATTTTTTAGTTTAGCAAGGCCCTGGCCTTGTGGATGGTTTCAGCCATCTCCTGGGGTGTTCCGTAGTCGGGATACTGAAAGCCCTTGAGCAGTTCCTCAAGCTCGGCAAGTTTCTTCTGCCCGGCCTGTCCTTCGCCTTTCCATTGCTCGCGGAGAATCCGGATTTTTTCAAAATCCTGAATGCCTTCGCGAAGCCGCTCGAGCCGAATCGAGCTTCTTGGTCCGGGATACACAAACAGCGTGTCACCGCTTGGCCAGTCGCCGTAATCTGTTGTTGCAAAGGGGTCCTTGTTCCACATAATGAAGTTCCATCGCAAGAAACCGTCCAATCCTTCGGCAGCGGCGTACCATCCCATCCAGACATTTTCAATCGGCGGGCTGAAGGTGAAATTGTTCGGCTTGTAGGGCCAGCAGCAGACATAAAATGTTGTTATCCAGCCGCGATGCAGGCGCTGTGCACGCACATCAGCAGGGACTTTAGCCACTTCAGGAAGGATAAGACTGTAATCGCGCATAGTTGTATAATACTCACTGTGGTTATTACCGGCCAATGCACAGTTCAGGCCGGGCGCATACTTCTGCACCAATTCGACGGCTTTTATTGTCTCGTTCGGATTACGTTCATTGAAGTATACGACGCTGCGCTCGAACCAGCCCTTTTCTTTGAGATGTTGCGCAAAATCTTTCAGGAACGGAATCCACAATGCGTTGTACTCATCGCTGCCGGGCGTCAGCTGCTTGGCGATGTAATCACCGGTAGCGTCATCGTAATAAAAATAATTGTTGCCCCAGGTGACCATTGAGTCGCAGTTGAGCTGGCCGGTCAGACCACATTCGGCAGCTAAAGAGACGTAACGGTCGAAGGCGGTATAGTCGAATGTCCACGTTCCGTCGGGGTTTTTGGTCCATTTAATCATAGACGAGAGAGTATCGAACAGATGGCCACCCCACGTCCGGTCCATAATGCACAGGTGGAGGCAATTCTGTCCTATGTCGGCGGCCTTTTCGGGATAAGGCATCATAATCTGCAGATGTTCGTCCAACCATAACTGGACGTGGTGATAGCGTGCGATTGCCCACGGATTTATCCACAGGTCAAGCCAGAATTTCCACTGCGAAGGCGGCGGCAGAACCCTATCCACAACGGTGAGGTTCAGGTCAAAGGAAACTTCTTTTCCTTGGTTGGCTCGAACTATCAACTTGCCCTGATAAACACCTGCAGCAGCATCGGCAGGGACATCGACCATCAGCCATATCGGGCGAATAGTGCGCTCCGGTATATCTATGGAGGCGGCCGTGTCGATGATGTCGGCAAATGGCTTGTCGTTAGCCAAGACGTAGCGCTGGAAATGGGGCTTGAGGTGTTCGGAACCAATGCGATGCCCGTCTTTGCTGACGAGGTCGGTCACGGACAACCGGGCATATTTCGTTTCGGTGTCGGACCAGACCAAGAATTTGCCGTTGATGCGTTCTGCTTTCCACGCAGTTGCTGTCCAGGTTCTCGACTGGGTTTGCTCTGGCTTTTTGTCCGGTTGGTAAAGGACGTCCAGAGAACCGACAGTTCCAAAAAGTCTCGGACTTTTACAGGTTTGTTCAGCAGGTGTGTACTTCATCAGATTTGGCTCATAAAAGCTGCGAGCCTGCTCCTTCCCGCACCCTTGTAGCATTACTGCAAGAACCGCGGGTAACATCAGAGAAATTGATAACCTTCTCATCATGTTTTTCCTTCGATTGTCTTTCAATTGGTGGCTTTGTGCGGCTTAGACTGAGCTGGCGCGAATGTGTTTTGCGGTTAAACCTCCGTCGCCTACAACAGGCCGTAGCCTTTCAATGTCTGCTTTAGGATACCCTTCTTACTCTCTTCCAAAGGTATCATAGGCAAGCGCAGTTCTTCCGGTGCCATATTCAGTATCGACAATGCCGCCTTTATCGGTATTGGGTTCGTTGCCAGACCGAGCAGATTCTTGCTCAGGGCAAAAAGCTTTTTGTGCCATTTAAGGGCCGAAGTGAAGTCGCCTTCTAAAATTAAATCGGTCATCGCTTTAACATCTGCCGGCACAATGTTTGCCACTACACTGATGACACCCTTGCCGCCGACCGAAGCAATTGGCAAAGTCAGCGAATCATCCCCGGAGATTATTGTTATATCGCAGCGGGTTGCGATTTCGCTGGCCATATCTAATTTACCGCTCGCTTCTTTTATGGCCACAATATTTTCAATCTCAGCCAAGCGAGCGACCGTTTCTGCCGTAAGACCCGTGCCTCCACATCGTCCTGGTATATTGTAAAGGACTATCGGAAGGTCAACCTCTTCGGCTATTACTTTGAAATGCTCATAAAAACCTTCCTGTGTTGGTTTGTTATAATAAGGGCAGACCTGCAGCGTGGCATCGGCGCCCACTTTTTTTGCAAAAGCGGTCAGGTCAATGGCCTCTGCTGTAGAGTTAGAACCAGCCCCTCCAATTACGGGGACTTTGCCGCCGACGCTCTTTACAACTCTTTCGATGACTTTTTTGTGCTCCTCATGACTTAATGTGGGCGATTCTCCTGTCGTACCTACCGGCACTATTGCGTCTATGCCGTTCTCTAACTGAAAGTCAATCAGCTCATCGAGCGTTTCAAAATCGATTTCGCCTTCCTGAAAAGGCGTTACTAACGCCACCATTGCCCCGGTAAACATATCAATCTCCTTACTTCGTTGCCTGTGACCGGTGTAACGTGCATCGAACGGGTCACAGGTCACAAACCACGAGTCACGAAAACTTGTCTATCAATCTTATCATTTCAGCGGTTGCTTCTCTTATCCCTACGAATACGGCCCTTGCTATGATGCTGTGGCCGATATTGAATTCACAGAGACCTTTGATATGAGCCACGCTGGCAATGTTGCGGTATGTTAAGCCGTGACCCGCATGGACAATCAAATCATTTTCCATTGCTAAATCTTTAGCACTTTCTAAATCCCTTAATCTTTTTTCAGTTGCTCTTTGCCCTTTGGCGTTTGCATACATTCCTGTATGCAGTTCGACAGCATCGCAGCCGGTCTCTGCTGAAGCGGTTATTTGTGCTTTGTCCGGCGCGATAAAGGTGCTTACCAGTATTCTTTTCTTGTGCATTCTTTTGACAACTTGGGCAAGGCGTTTCTTATGCCTGACGCAATCCAGCCCGCCTTCGGTGGTCAGCTCAGCCCTTTTCTCAGGGACAAGTGTCACCTGGTCGGGCTTAATTTGCTCGGCGATTTTTACTATCGGCTCAGCCATGCACATCTCGAGGTTGAGCTTGCACGCGACCGTCTCTTTAAGCAGCCTGACATCACGGTCGTTGATATGGCGTCTGTCCTGCCGCAGGTGGATGGTGATGCCGTTTGCGCCGGCAAGTTCACACTCGGCCGCTGCCCAGACCGGGTCCGGCTCATCGGTTAACCTGGCCTGCCTTACCGTTGCAACATGGTCGATATTCACATTTAGAACTGCCATTAGTAAGCCCTCAATTTCTTCAGCAATTATATATCTGTGCTCATTTACATCAAGAAAATTAGATTGTAAAATGTTGGCCGTTGGTGATAGATTAATAATCATAGAATATGGTAGGTTGCAAAAATGTCGAAAGCAATAAAAATTACAGCGGGCGGGGTTCAGATAGAAGCCGAGCTCAATGATGGGCCGACGGCAAAATCGATAGTCGAGACCCTCCCCATTAAAGCTCGAGGTCAGCGGTGGGGAGGTGAAATCTATTTTTCAATTCCCGTACAGGCCGAGCTCGAAGATGGTTCCCGGGATGTCCTCGAAGCTGGGGAATTGGGATATTGGCCGACCGGTAACGCCTTTTGTATATTCTTTGGGCCGACCCCTGCTTCTGTGGGCGATGAAATCCGAGCAGCCTCAGAGGTGAACATCATCGGCAGAGTAAAAGGCGACGCGGCGGAACTCTGGGACGTCCTGGATGGTGCCGATGTCATAATCGAAGCCGATTAGCGCTATACTTGCTCTGTATGACAACTGCCTCTCACGCTCAATCTATTTCTTGCTAAATCCCGCTTTTCCGGTTATAAATCTGGATAAGTAACAGTCTAAGGATGCAGTTATGAAGTTGAATTGGGCCAATCGAATTACAATTCTAAGAATCCTGCTGATAGTCCCGTTCGTCAGTTGTATGTTGAAGACAAATGACCCTGCGATTGGTGACGGCGTGCGCAACATGATGCGGTATATTGCAACCGTTATCTTTCTCGTTATGGCAGGCAGTGATGTACTCGATGGTTACCTGGCTCGCAGGAAGGGCCAAACTACCAAACTCGGCTCTTTTCTCGACCCGACAGCGGATAAGCTGCTTATAACCTGTGCGTGTTTATTGCTCGCCTCACAGCGGGCCGGTGTTAAGGGTTTTTTACTGCCGCCAACAGTTGTCGTTTTGATAGTCGGAAAAGACCTGCTTTTGTTAATTGGTTTTGTCATTGTCTATTTTATCACATCGCAGCTTTGTATCGTTCCTGTATTCGTTGGCAAGACCGCTACCTCCCTGCAATCGTCGATGGTGGCGGCAATCCTGCTCGCTCCTGAGATTTCTGCCATTTTCCCGGGCTGGATTTGGTTCCTGCGCTTCCTATGGTGGTCGGCGGCAGGTACCGCTGTCTTGGCAACGCTTATTTACATTCGCAACGGAAGTCGCTATATTGAAAAATACGAGCAGGAAAATACATCTCGTGCCTCCTGACCCTTAGACCGGGGCACGAGCAGCGAAATACAAATATGGCAGTTAAATTTAGCCAAATAACGGAAATTTTGGATGAGCTGCGCAAGGGCAGGATGGTTGTCCTTGTCGATGCCGAGGACCGTGAGAACGAAGGGGACCTCGTTTGCGCCGCTGAAAAAGTAACACCGCAGATTATTAACTTTATGGCCAAATACGGCCGAGGCCTTATTTGTCTGCCCTTAACCGCTGAAAAGTGCGATTCACTTGGTTTGTATCCTCAGACGGTTGATAACAAAGCACGCTTTGGAACTGCCTTTACGGTCAGCATTGACGCAGCTGAGGATATAGCAACAGGTATCAGTGCTGCTGATAGGGCGCGGACAATTCAGGTTGCGATTGCTGATGGGGCAAAAGCCAGTGACCTTGTTCGGCCGGGGCACGTTTTTCCGCTGCGCGCCCGTGAAGGGGGCATATTAGTTCGGGCTGGGCAGACCGAAGGGGCAATTGATTTGATGCGGTTGGCGGGTTTAAAGCCGGCTGGAGTTATATGTGAAATTATGAACGAAGACGGCTCAATGGCACGGGTGCCGGAGCTGTTGAAATTCTGCGAAAAGCACAATCTCAAGATTGGTTCCATCGCCAAACTTATAGAATACCGACTCCAGCGTGAGAGTCAGATTAAGCGTATTGAGCACGTGAATTTGCCTACCGACTACGGCGAGTTCAAGCTCATTGGTTATAAGAGTATTACTTCTTCTGAGCCGCATCTGGCATTGTGTAAAGGTGCCGTTGGTGAGCTTGATAAAAACGGCAAACCTCTCGAACACAATGAGCCGGTATTGGTCAGGGTCCATTCGGAATGTATGACAGGCGATTTGTTTCATTCGCAGAGGTGTGAATGCGGCTATCAGTTGATAACAGCGATGAAAATGATTGAAGAGGCCGGCAAGGGCGCGCTGATTTATCTCAGGCAGGAAGGCAGGGGCATCGGCCTGACCAATAAACTCCGGGCTTATAAACTCCAGGAGCATGGCCTTGATACGGTTGAAGCAAATCTGCAGCTCGGTTTTACACCTGACAGGCGAGACTATGGAATTGGTGCACAAATCTGCCGCGATTTAGGCCTCAAAAATATACGGATACTGACAAACAATCCCAAGAAAATAAATCGCCTTGAGGTTTATGGCATAAAAATTGTTGAGCAGATACCGCTCATAGCTGAGCCTACCAAGCATAATGTTGACTATTTGCGGACAAAAAAATATCGCCTTGGCCATATGCTCGACGAGGATTGGTAGTTGGATTCAAAGTTAGAATGAATGCTGTTCGTGCAATATTGTGGTTATTTTTCTGGGTGTTGCTTCTACCCCAGGCCGGATGTGAATCCGTGCAGGCGCCCGTTGAATTACCATCTGAGACTGACAACAGCCTTAATCAGCTTCCCGTACATGCCTCATATATGCCGGTGAAAGTTGATATTATGCCGTTGACTGAATTTATTCGTGCCGGCGATGTTGGAGAGATGTCGGGAATAAAAGTATATGTGAGCTTGTTGGATGCATTCGATTGTCAGCTCAAAGCGCCGGCAGTATTTCGCTTCGAGTTATACGAATACGTTCAACGTTCTGCTCAGCCAAAGGGCAGGAGAATTGCCATTTGGCCGGATATCGATTTGACTGAGCCGGGCATAAACAACGAGTACTGGCGGGATTTTTTTAGAGCTTACGAATTTAATTTGGATTTTGTTCCCAAGAGAAATCAGAGCTATATATTGCAGGTGACATCTCTATGCCCAACTGGCAAAAGGCTCTCGGCTGAGGTTGCTCTTAAATACACGAAGTGATTTGTTTGGCGGGGTGGTAGTGAGCGTTGAATTTACACTGATGTTCCCACCTGGTTAAATTAAATTGACCAAAAAGGCCTAATCTGCGATTATATCCTGTGGTTTAAACCACGTTTTTGTGTGTTTTTGAAGGAACCTTTTTGAGGTAAAGTTGGTCTAATAAAGGAGAACAACGTGCAGTCGAAAACGGAGAGTATCAGCATTGACGATGCTGTTTTAGTCCAGCAGTGCCGAAAAGGCGACTCTGTTGCGACCGAAAGGCTGATACTTAGGTATCAGAACCGAATATATAACACAATATTAAAAATATGTGCAAATACCGACGATGCCGCGGAACTTACGCAGGATACATTTGTCAAAATAATAGAGAACATCGATAAATTTGAGGGCAGAAGCAGCTTTTACACCTGGGCCTTTAGGATAGCAGTTAATTTGACTTTGAATTATTGCCAGAGAGACAGCAGGCTTGGGCAAAGCAGCCTCGATGCCGAGGACAATGAATGCGACGAACAGGCAAAGCAGGAGTTAAAGAATTTATTAGCTGATGATAGTTCACCTGACCCTGCAATCGTGGCTCAGAATAAAGAGCTGTGTGAAATTGTTGTAGCGGCCCTGATGAAATTGGATGAGGCACAAAGAGCAGTTGTGGTTTTAAGGGATATTGAAGGTATGAATTATATTCAGATTGCGAAGGTTCTTGATATCGAACTCGGCACGGTTAGAAGCAGATTGAGCAGGGCCAGAAGCAATCTCAGAGAGATTATGGAGACCTTTTTGTAATGAACTGGACAGAAGACCAAATCGAAGAATTGCTTAATGGTTTCATCGATGGAGAGTTAACGCCCAGGCAGCACACTGAAGTTCAACGGCTTATTGTACATGACCAGCGGATTGCTCAGCAGTTGCGGGAACTTCAAAAGTGTAAGGCCTTGGTTAGTTCATTGCCCTTTGTTGAGGCTCCGGCTGAGATGACCGAGGAGATAAAAGCTTCGCTGGAAAGAACTGCGATGATTGGTTACCAGCCGCAGCCGGTTGACCAGCGGGTTGGTGCAAGGCATTTGCTTCTTCGCAGACTTACTACTGTCGCTGCTATGGTTGGTTTAGTAGCCGTTTTAGCAGCGCTTGTTTATACGATTGTTGCCCCTGAAGATGTTGTGGATAGGTCAGTTGCCATTGAGGCTTGGGAGCAGCCGATCCAGGAAGGGCTCGGTTCGGCCATACCCGCGACTGCAGAAAAGCCAAAGAGCCAGATTAGCCTGGCTATGGCGGGATTTAATGGCAGGCTCGAATTCAAAACCGGCACCTTGATTGCTGTTAGTGCCGCTATCAATAGGGCAATTGAGGATAATGGCCTTCTGGAAAAAGTTGCCGTTAAAGCTGAGGCCGACAAAAGTATATATGCCCTTACTTGCAGCCGCCAAGCTCTGAATTTGCTGTTGGCAGATTTGGAAGCTATATGGAAAAGATTCGATTCGGCGACTTTGTTTGTTGAGACCGGAGTGTTCGATGGACAGGTAGTTGTTGAGGACGTTACCACTGAGCAGATTGCCGACATTGCCAATCAGGGCAACTTCGATAAGCGTATCGAGGTGGCGAAGGATTTTGCCCTTTTGAACAGAACGGCAAAGCTTTTGCCGGGCAGAGAAATATTGGCCGCCATCGATGATAGTGGACCTGATTTGCTCACCATACCGAAGCCGGTCCTCACTTCAAGCGAGAAAAAGATTAAAAAGCCGGCAGGCCAGACAAAGGATGAAAAAGAGGTTCATTTGACTATTGTTGTTAAAGAGCGATAAGAGACAATGTTAGTTGGATTAAGAGGCGCTGCCTTCTCTTCTCTGCCACGAACGAACAAACTATGCTGATTTCTTCTTGTCTTTTTTCTCTTTCTTAGTCTTCTCTTTAGACTTTTTATCTTCACCCTTTTTCTCAGGTTCCTTTCTCTCGGTGTCGCTGGTATCTTTCTCGCTTTTTTCAGCCTTCTTGTAGCTTTCACTTCTGTAATCGGTTTGGTAGAACCCAGGGCCTTTGAAGATTACGCCTGCACCCATGCCGATTAACCGTTTCAATTCTTTCTTTCCACACTTGGGGCATTTCCGCAAGGACTTGGCTGTTATAGACTGGAACTGCTCAAATTTATATCCGCAGTTCTCACATAAGTATTCGTAAGTCGGCATACTGATTACTCTTCGTTCTGAATATTAGCTTATAATTGCTTTCGTTGGTCGAATAACTCGACCGTTGAGTTTGTATCCTTTTTGAAATTCTTCAAGCACGATGTTTTCTTCTTGCTCTGGGTCGGGTTTTTTCATCATTGCCTCGTGCAAAGCGGGGTCGAACTTCTCACCTAACGCCTTTATCTGCTCCACACCGTGTGACTTTAGAGTCTCGAGCATTTGGTCATAGATGATTTTAATGCCTTTGACAAGCACATCGACATTTTCTGCCGTCTCCGCATTAACAAGTGTATGTTCAAAGTTATCCAGAATCGGCAGCAGCGTTTTTATTATTTTTTCCTTCTCGTAGCAAATAGTATCAGCTATTTGTTTGGGAGCTCGTTTCTGGTAATTTGCATAGTCGGCGCTGACACGCTGAAGCTTCCCGAAAAGCTCATCTTTTTCTTTTTGCAAATCGTCTATTAGTCGGTGAAGTTTCTCCAACTCGTCTTTCTTTGCCTTAGTCTGCTTGGCTTCTTTCTTTTTTTCTTTCATCAGTTGTTACCAAAATATTTTTTTAGCTTCTCAAAAAAACTCACAGATTCCGGAGAAACAGATTTATTTTCGGTCTTGGCGAATTCTCGCAGCAGTTCCTGCTGATTTGCATTCAGATTTGTTGGAGTCTCTATGATGACTTGCACAAGCTGGTCGCCGGTTCGTCCTGTTCGCACATTCGGCAGGCCCTGCCCTTTTATCCTGAAGATACTTCCAAATTGGGTGCTGGCTGGGATTTTTAGCTGTCTTGTCCCGTTCAGGCTGGGAACTTCAATGGTCGCCCCAAGAGTAGCTTGGGTAAAGCTTACCGGGACAACGGCGACTAAGTTATTTCCGTCCCGCTGCAGAAATTCGTGCGGCTTTAATCTCACATAACAATAAAGGTCGCCTCTTGGTCCACCTCTGCGCCCGGGTTCGCCTTCGCTGGCGACTCGTATACCCTGGCCTTCGTGGACACCTGCCGGGATTTTGATATTGACGATTCTCTTTTTTGGAACATGTCCCGTCCCTTTACATTTCTTGCAGGGATTCGTAATGACCTGTCCGCCGCCGCCGCACTGCCGGCACGTTGTCACCATCTGGAAAAAACCGCCTCCTCGCGATACTTGACCGCTCCCGCCGCAGCTCGGGCAACGCCCCGGCGATGTCCCTTTTGCACAGCCGCTGCCGGTACATTCCGGGCATATGTCCTGACGCGTAAATTCAATGGTTTTTTCAACGCCTTTAGCTACATCGTTAAGTGTCAGTTCAACCGAGGTTTCCAAATCGTAGCCGCGGGCAGGGCCCGTTCGCCTTGCTCTTCTGCTGCGGGTGCCGAAGATATCGCCGAAGAAGTCATCGAAGCCGAGGATATCTTCGAATATGCTGCCGATATCTTGCCATCTTATATGCGCATAGTCGCGCATTCCCATTCCCCGAAGACCATCGTGCCCGAACTTATCGTATCGCTGACGCTTCTCTGCGTCGCTCAAAACTTCATAGGCCTCGGCGCATTCCTTGAACTTCGTCTCGGCTTCTTTATCATTGGGGTTCTTGTCGGGATGGTACTTCATTGCCATCCGCCGGTACGCACGCTTAATCTCATCGGCGGATGCGCTCTTCCCCACTCCTAAAACTTCATAATAATCCCGCTTTGCCATTATCGTATCTCGTATCTCGTATCTCGATCTTCGTATCTCGGCGAATACAACCAGCGAGATACGCTTCACGCTTCACGAGATACGAAACATTAGCTCACTGAGCCTGCCACAGGCTCTTCGTCTTTATCTTCTTTTAAATCGGTTACTAAGACATTCGTCGTTAACATCAATCCCGCCACTGATGCCGCATTTTGCAAAGCCGTTCTGGCAACCTTCGCAGGGTCGATAATGCCGGCTTTGAGCATATCGACGAACTTGCCGCTGTTGGCGTCATAGCCAATATTGTTTTCCTTTTCCAGTCTTTCCAGAAGGCTCGCCACAACCACATCGCCATGCTCACCGGAGTTGTCCACAATTTGTCTTGTCGGTGCTTCAAGGGCGCTAGCTACAATATCAAAGCCGATTTTTTCATCGCCTTTCGCTCTCGCTCGCCCCTTTTCCACTTCAGCAATGGCTCGAAGGAACACAACACCGCCGCCTGCAATAACGCCTTCCTCTGTTGCTGCTCTCGTGGCGTGAAGTGCATCTTCAAGAAGGTCTTTGCGCTCCTTCATTTCTGTCTCCGTTGCGGCACCGGCTTTGATGACAGCCACCCCGCCGGTCAATTTGGCCAATCGTTCCTGCAGTTTTTCACGGTCGTAGTCACTTGTTGTCTTTTCGATTTGGTTGCGTATTTGGTCGCACCGGCCATTGATGTCTTTCTTTTTGCCTCCCCCTTCGATTATTGTCGTTGTTTCCTTGCCTGCTATGATTTTCTTCGCCTGGCCTAATTGCGATAGTTCCACACTTTCGAGTTTAATACCCAAATCTTCGGTTATTACCTGCCCACCGGTTAGTACCGCTAAATCGGCTAACATTGCTTTCCTGCGGTCGCCGAAGCCGGGCGCCTTGACCGCACAGACCTTTAGCACACCTTGCAGACGGTTAATTACCAGTGCTGCCAGCGCTTCGCCCTCAACGTCTTCTGCAATGACAAGTAGGCCCCTGCCAACTTGGGCTGTTTTCTCCAGCAGCGGTATAATCTCGCGAATGTTCGATATTTTCTTCTCGTGCAGGAGAATATAGGCATCTTCAAGAACTGCTTCGAGCGTCTCTGGGTTAGTCATAAAGTACGGTGATATATACCCTTTGTCAAACTGCATGCCTTCGACTACGTCTAATTCGCTTTCCATCCCCTTGCCTTCCTCGACTTCGATAACACCTTCGCTGCCAACCTTATCAAATGCTTCAGCTAAGAGCTCTCCAACTTTCTCGTTGTTGTTTGCACTAATCGTTGCAACTTTTTCAATGTCACTGTGTCCTTTTACCGGCACGCTGACCGACTCGATAAATTTGGTTACAGCTTCGGTAGCTTTGCTGATTCCTCGCTGGATGGCCATCGGGTTCGCACCGGCGATTACGTGTTTTAACCCGTCTTTGTAGATTGCTTCTGCCAGTATGGTTGATGTGGTTGTTCCGTCACCGACGGCGTCCGAGGTCTTGCTGGCAACCTGGTTCACCATCTTCGCACCCATATTCTTAAAGGGCTCGGGCAGCTCAATTTCCTTGCTGACGGTAACTCCGTCCTTGGTTACCTTTGGTGAGCCCCAGCTCTTGTGCAGAATGACGTTCTTGCCGGTTGGACCCAGTGTTACTTTAACTGCTGCTGCAAGTTCTGATATGCCCTCTTTCAGATGGGTTCGTGCTATATCGTCAAACATTAATTGCTTTGCCATTTTTTGTTGTCCCTTACTTGATTATTTATTGTTGACTATTAAACGTTTCCTTAAGTTCTGATTGCTCTTTCTCACTTTTCAATGATTCCGAGTATATCGCTTTCACGCAGCACCACAAATTCTTCTCCGTCGATTTCGACTTCGTTTCCTATGTATTTGCCGTAGATGACCTCATCGTTTTTCTTCACACTCATTTTGCTTCGTTTGCCGTTATCCAGTAATTTCCCGGGTCCGGTGGCTGCTATTTTACCGATTTGTGGTTTTTCTTTTGCCGTGTCCGGCAGAATGATGCCGCCGTCTGTTTTCTCCTCCGCTTCTGATTGTTTTATTACAACTCTGTCATCCAAAGGTCTGAGTTTCATAACTTACTCCTTATCTATTTTCGTTCCGCTCTTTAACCTTTCTTTTACCTTATATTTCTAAAACGACAACGGTGTCTATCAGGTCGATGGCCTCCGAAGGCAGGCTTACGATAACTTTGTCCTTGCCTTCTCTCGCCACGGCAAGCTCTTGGCTTTTGCGAGCCAGCAGATATGCTTTTGTGATTTTCTCTTTTACGCCTGTTACTTCTAATTTGCCATCTACAGGCCAGTCGAAAACATGAAGGTACAGCTTGCCCGGCTTTGCCGTACATCTGCCCCACGCTGGTTTCCCAATCGGGCTGGCCGTAGTTCCATAGATGCTTTCACCGTTTACCTTCAGCCATTTGCCCATGGCCTGCAAACGCTCTATACTGGCCTTCGGAATCAATCCTTCGGCCGTTGGCCCAACGTTCAGCAGATAGTTGCCGCCTTTACTGGCTGTATCCACAAGATTGTACAGGAGCTTTTCTTTTGACTTCCAGTTGTGGTCGTTTTTCTTATATCCCCAGCTGTTGTTCATCGTCATACAGCTCTCCCAGTCCACACCCGCTAAACCTGTAGCAGGTATTTCCTGCTCAGGTGTTCCGAAGTCACCGGCGAAATAGCCCTCTTCGGTCAGCCCCTGCATACCCTTACGGCCCTTACCTACACGGTTGTTAATAATAATGTCTGGTTGAAGGCCACGAACAAAATGGTACATGTCTTTGCCCAGCTCCTCGTTCCATTCAGGTATCCATTCACCGTCGAACCACAATACTCCCAACGGGCCGTAATTAACTATCAGTTCCCTAATCTGTGGCTTCAAATAATTCTTAACATAACGCCCAAAGCGTGGGTTCTTCTTCCCACCAGTATTATACGTTGGATAATGAGGTGCCTGCGCATCCGGATGGTGCCAGTCCATTATCGAATGATAAAAGCAGAGCCTGATGCTGTGTTTGCGACAAGACTCAGCCAGCTCGCCCAATATGTCACGTTCGAATGGCGTTGCATCTGCAATGTCATATTCGCTGACCTTTGAATCCCACAGGCAAAAGCCATCGTGATGTTTTGACGTGATGACGATGTACTTCATCCCCGCATCCTTGGCAATTTGCACCCACTCATCAGCGTCGAAAAGTATGGGATTGAACTGGTCAGCCAAAGGCTCATACTCCGAAACGGGTATCTTAGCGCTGTTCATAATCCATTCACCGGCGCCCCGAATTTCTTCCCCTTGCCACTCACCTGCCGGTATGGCAGAGATTCCCCAGTGAATAAACATCCCGAACCGTGCCTCACGCCACCATTCCATCCGTTCGTTCCGCTGCTCTCTGGTCTCAGGGTCGCGACATTTGCTGCCTATTTGCGCACAGCCCGAGGCCATCACAAGCCATAACGCTGTGGTTACAGTCGCAAGCTTTACGGTTCCTTGCCGGCTTCTTTTTGTCAGAAATCCTGTTTTCACTTTTAACTTTTCACTTTTAACTTTACATCATACCCATTCCGCCGCCCATACCGCCCATGCCGCCGCCCATACCGCCCATACCTCCGGGTGGCATCCCACCCGGGCCGCCGGGCATCTCTTCCTTTTCCTTGGGCTTTTCGGTAACAAGGCAGCCTGTCGTCAGTAGCAGGCCCGCTATACTTACTGCGTTCTGAAGCGCAATTCGTGTTACCTTTGCCGGGTCAATCACACCCGCTTTAAGCAGGTCCTCGAATTTGTCCGTATCAGCATTGTAACCAAAACCGCCTTTACCCTCTGAAACTTTACTGACTATCAGATTCGCTGTCGCACCGGCATTGGCTGCAATATAGTAGCAGGGCATTGTAAGTGCCTTCGCCACTATATCAGCACCCGTTTGTTCATCGCCGGAAAGTTTCAGTTTTTTTACTGCCTCGATACAACGAATAAGCGCTACTCCACCGCCTGGCACGATACCTTCTTCTATCGCAGCTCGTGTGGCGTGCAGGGCATCTTCAATGCGGGCTTTTCTTTCTTTCATCTCCGCCTCGCTTGCCGCCCCGACATTGATTTGAGCAACCCCGCCCGTCAGCTTGGCTAATCGCTCCTGCAGCTTCTCACGGTCGTAATCGCTCGTCGTCACTTCTATCTCACCCTGGATTTGTTTGATTCTGCCGCTGATGGCCTCCTCATTGCCGGCGCCTTCAACGATAATTGTATTGTCATTATCTATCGTTATCTTCTTGGCTTGCCCGAGTTGCTTGACACTGATATTTTCCATCTCGATTCCCAAATCCTTGAAAATCGGCTCTGCGCCTGTCAGAGTTGCAATGTCGCTCAGCATTGCCTTTCTACGGTCACCGTAGCCCGGTGCCTTCACCGCCGCCGTCTCAAGAACGCCTTTTAATTTATTGACCACCAGCGTTGCCAGCGCCTCGCTCTCGACATCTTCTGCGATAATCAAAAGCGGCCGTTTGCTTTGTGCAATCTTCTCAAGCAGCGGCACAAGCTTGGCCACATTGCTGATTTTGTCCTCATAAACAAGTATGTATGGTCTTTCCAATTCGCAGACCATATTCTCCGCATCCGTTACAAAGTGCGGTGAAAGCCACCCCCGGTCAAACTGCATCCCTTCAACGAAATCCACCGTTGTATCGAGGCTTTTACCTTCTTCGACCGTTATAACACCGTCTTTGCCGACCTGCTGAAATGCCTTGGCCATAATCTTTCCAATCTCTGCATCGTTGTTGGCCGAGACCGATGCCACATTGACTATGTCGTCTGTTTTCGTGATATCGATTGGCTTTGCCAGCGAGGCAAGCTTTTCCGTTACCGCCTTTGACGCAGTATGCATCCCCCTCGCCAGTGCCATACCGTCTGCCCCGGCTGCAAGGTTACGATAGGCCTCCTTGAATATCGCTTCTGCTAATACCGTGGCGGTCGTCGTTCCGTCACCGGCGACTTTTGATGTCTTGCTCGCTGCTTCTTTTACTAATTTTGCGCCTAAGTTCTCGTTCTTGTCTTTTAAATCGATTTCTTCAGCTACCGTCACACCGTCTTTAGTTACGGTCGGCCCGCCCCAGCCTTTATCTAAGATTGCATTTCGGCCTCTCGGACCAAGCGTCGATTTCACCGCCGCCGCTAATTTCTCCACACCGGCTAATAGCCCCGCTCTTGCATCTGATTCGAATGCCAATTCTTTTACTGCCATAATTGCTTTTCTCCTTCTAAAAAAGGTTCAGTTGTCGTCTCTCCTAATCTGTTATTTTTTCTAAGTCTTTGCGTTACTTGTACTACTGTTTTGTGTAATTTAGCAAAAAATATACCAGCTTTCGTATAAATAATGCTACGTTTTCAACGTTTTGTCTTAACTTTATTTGAAACCCATGATTATAAACTGCAAAAATTGAATTCGCAAGCAACAAACCTGTTTTGTCTATGGAAAAAATGCCAATTTTGGCACACACAGCCGCTTCACTACGCTAACTTGGCAGCCTCCCCTACACCGATTTTCCTTTTCATTGCAAATCCTCAATCTTCGCTGTTGTTTTTTCGGAAAAAAATTTTCTGCCCCCGCCCGATAAAATTCCCCATTTCCCCACCCAACCCGCCATAATTACCTGTCCGGCAGGCTTTTACAATTATTTGCTTGAACCGCTAAACTCTTTCTGCTATAATTCTCTTAACAATTGGGGCTCAAAATTATGGGGGGCAAAATGAAGACAAGGACTAAGAAATCAGCAATTCGCACAGCGTTACTTTCCGTCGTTCTATTCGCGCTTATTCTGACCAAATACTCTAATATTGGTTTTCCTTCTGCTGCTATTGCTCGTCAATTAGCAGTTGCAGCATCGAATCTTGTTCATCTTACAAAATCTCTCAATCTCAGCCAGTACCATCTTGATATCGGAACATGTGTCTCGTTGCCTTTTTAGTGTTACTTTTTTTGTGGAGGTCCTTGCTCATAAGAAAAGCCCAGATTTGACAGCTTTAGCCCGGCCCGCTTTTTATCTTGGTCCCTGTCTCCGCAGGGGACCAAAAATACGAAACCCCAGGGGAAACCTGGGGTTTTCTTTTGCGCATAGCTATCTCACTTTTTTACCACAGATGATTCCTTGATTTGTACTTGCGTAACTTTCATCTCC
>Ga0114922_10001548_pt1 | contig 21924 bp, 15 predicted proteins | sample AartaG_FD_100975 | JGI IMG/M metagenome (GOLD analysis project Ga0114922, IMG submission 100975) | Deep subsurface microbial communities from Aarhus Bay to uncover new lineages of life (NeLLi) - Aarhus_00045 metaG | ecosystem: Environmental > Aquatic > Marine > Oceanic > Sediment | place... | reverse complement strand
TTCACCGGGAAATCGCCGTTGGGCTGGTGAAAGATCCCTTCGGTGACATTGCCCTGCTCGTCCAGCTTGAACTCGACGGTGTAGCCATCGGCGATTTTCAGCTTGAAGTTATTCTCCCTGACCGGCACCAACTCGTAATCAGGCTGGCCGGGCACGATGGCAAAGAGGGTGCCGTTGCGGACTTCGAATTTGACCGTCTGCCCCATCAGATCGTACTCGCCTGCAAACTTGTTAAGGTAGTCCTCGCTCTTGAGGCTTTCCTCAGCAACACGAGTGAAGACGATGGGATCGACACCGATCTGCAGCAGAGATTCAACGGAAACGATATCGCCCTGAAGATCCATATTGTATGTCAATTTCAACTTGCCACCGGCCGGTTGATCTATAACAAACACGTCATAGTGAAAGTGCTCCAGGGGCAACTTCTCGCCCAGCAATTCCATTTCGAGTTTCCCGTCTGAGTGCGTTACCTTAACCCTGCCGTAGGCTGGATGCTCGAACACTCCAGCGTAGTCGGCGAGCGGATGAGTGGGGCTTGTGCCCTCCTTTTTACCCGAATCGCCCTGCTTCTGCTGCTTGGCAGCCTCCTCGGCTTGCGTGCGCTGCTCGGCGAACTTCGCGTTCCAGTCGATGCCTTCAAGCTCGAAGATGCGGTCGAATGTCGTGCGCGAGATAATCTCCGGCGCCGGATTTCCCGCCCTGTTAGTAAGTATCACCATGCCGAGGTTATCGTAGGGCAGGAAACCGATGAAGGCGTAGAAACCGTCGATGCCGCCGTTGTGCCAGATGAATTGGTGGCCGCGGTAGGGCTGGATCACCCAGCCGAAACCGTAGGCGACGATCGGCATTTCGGCCGAGCCGCCGCCCATGACTACCTTCGGCGTGTGCAACAGGTTTAACGTACCCTCATTAATCAATACCTCTTCGCCGATCTTGCCCTTGTTGAGATGGAGTGCAAGCCACTTGCTCATGTCCTCGACCGACGAATAGATCGAGCCTGCGGGCCCGACGGCCCAGCCCTGGTAATGCGGCACTTTGATTACATTGTCGTCGCGTTTTACATATGGCGATGCGCTATCGATGCTCTCGTCCTCGGGCGGACCGAAGATTGTCCGGCTCATGCCGAGCGGCTTGAAGATCCTTTCGCCGACGAAGTCCTCCCAGGTGCCGCCGCTAACCTGGCCGATGAGGTAGCCGGCCGTCATGAATATCAGGTTGTTGTACTGGTAAGCCTGGCGGAACTCTGCTGTCGGCTCGAGGTAGCGCAGACGATCATAGATTTCCTTGCGGCTTAATTCACTCCTGTACCACATGACGTCGTGGCGCGGTAAACCCGAGTTGTGATTGAGGAGATCAACCGGCGTCATGTGCAGCGTGGCGTACTCATCCCTTAACTCGAAATCCGGAAGGTAGGTCCGCACCGGCTTGTCCCATTCGACTTTGCCCTCGTCGGCCAAGAGGCCCATAGCCAACGAGGTGAAAGCCTTGGTGGTCGAGCCGATGGCGAAGAGTGTCTGCGGCGTCACCGGCAACTGCTCCTCGACGTCGCGGAAGCCGTAGCCGCGCATGAAGATTACTTCGCCGTCCTTGAAAACGGCGATACCGATTCCAGGCACCTCCCATTCCTGCAAGATTTTCTCGACGAACTCCGAGAAGCCGTCGAACGGCTCCGCCTGTGGATTCTCCTGTCCGAAGGAAAGGCTTACTGCAGATATCAGAATGAAGGTGCACAGCACTGCAAGTGATCTACATCTCATTTCATCCTCCTTTTTCATGATCGGAGGCCTGTTTAGCAATCAGGGTCGCCTGCATCGATAATACTGAACCGGGCAGTGATTGCGCTGAGCCCCTACTTTTTCTCCGCCGTGAATGTCCCGTTCGGCTGGTGAATCGCGGCGGCGGTGACATTGCCGGCGTCATCCAGCTTGAATTCCACGCTGTAGCCTTCGATTCCCTTCAGCTTGAACTCGTTTTCTTTGTAGGGCACGAGTTCGTAGGTCGGCTGGCTGGGCACATCAGCGGTTAGCACGCCGTCTGCGCGTAGTGAGATCGCGATCGTCTGGCCCATCAGATCGTACTCGCCGACGTATTTCTCGAGAATCTCTACGTCGGCGAGCGACTCGTCGGGAACTCGCTCGAACTCGATGCGTTCAACGCTGGGTTCCAGGGAGACCGACAGCGAACCGATCTCGCCGTCAGCGTCAAGATGGAACCAAACCCTGAGCTTGCCGAAATCCTCGCTTTTCAAATTGAAAATGTCGAAATGATAGTGTTCGAGCGGGGCGTTCAGGCCGTTATAGGAGATATTGAGATGGTCGCCTTCCAACTCGACCAAAACCTTACCGTAGCCGGCGAACTCGTAGCTACCCGCGTAGTCTTCCAAAGGAAGCGATGGGCTGGTGCCTTCCTTGCGCTTGGAGTCGGCTTCGGCCTCCGACTTCTCCTCCGCTTCCTCAGCCTTCTTGCGATCCTCCAGCCCGCGGGCGTTCCAATCGACTGGCTCGAGACCGAGCAGGCGATCGTAGACATTGTAGGTGATGTACGGCGCCAGCGGATTGGGGGATTTGTTGGTCAGCACGACCACACCGATATTGTCGAAGGGCATGAAGCTGACCAGCGAGATGAAGCCATCGATGCCGCCGCCGTGCTGGATCATGTGGTGGCCGCGGTAGGGCTGAATGAACCAGCCGAGGCCGTAAGAGGCAGTCGGTGTTTCAGCGTAGCGGGCAGCCTGGCGCAGGGCCATGTGCGGCGTATGCATTTGGGCGATCGTCGCTTCGTTGATCAGCTGCTCCTCGCCGACCTTACCCTTGTTGAGATGCAGCAGGATCCAACGGCTCATCTCCTCGACGTTGGAGTTGATCGAGCCTGCAGGCCCGATGGCGTCGATGTTGCGGAAGGGGATCTCGACCGTCTCCTTGTCTTTCTCGCCGTAGGGAAGGGAGAAATCCTCGACCTTTTTCGAATCCTCCACCGAAAAATTGCTGCCATCCATACCCAGCGGTTTAAAGATGCGTTCTGAAACGACATTCTCCCATTTCTGTCCCGTGATCCGCTCCACCAGAACTCCGGCGGTGAGGAACATGAAATTGTTGTATTGCCAGAGCGAGCGGAAATCGACGTTCGGCTCGAGGTAGCGCAGGCGCTGGTAAAGCTCGTTGCGGCCGGCGGAAGAGCCGTACCATGAGAGATCGTGGCGCGGCAGGCCGGAGTCGTGGCACACGAGGTCGCGCGGTTTCATGTGCAAAGTGGCGAATTCGTCTTTCAATCTGAAATCGTTGAGGTAGTCGATCACCGGCTTGTCCAGGTCGAGCTTGCCCTCGTCAACGAGCATCCCCATCGCCATCACAGTGAAAGCCTTGGAACAGGAGCCGATGGCAAACAGGGTTTTTGTGGTGACCGGCTTCTGATTCTTGACGTCGCGGTAGCCAAAGCCCTGTTTGTAGATAACCTCCCCGTCCTTGATCACCGCAACGGCCAGGCCGGGTACATCCCAGTCGGCCATAACTTTTTCGACGAATGCCGGGAAATCGTCGAATGGATCAACGGCCGTTTTCTCCTGCGCTGTGACAGAAACGGCAGCCAAAAGCACAATTATGGTGTAGAGAATTGGAACTATTCTATTTCGCATATTACCCCCCGAAAGATTCGCGTGGCAGATTTTGGAACACTCCGCCGCCCCTTAACGGCCGATAGGTCCGTCTTGTCTGAAAAAACCATATCGAAGATGCCGTGATTCTAGCATGGCATGCTTCCCGCAGGTACAGAAACAACCTATTCATCAGTGCAAAATACAAGCCAAAGAATCCGTAAGGAGAAGCTATACAAATTCGACCGTTTCGCTTTGTGAAATCGGGTAGCCCAGCACTCCGCTATCAGCATTCATCAAGGCTTTAGCGTGATTCGCTTAACCGCCTTTCCGCCAGGTCCCCTTGCGGTGATTTTAAGCTTCAATTTTGAGCCCTTGATTTTTACTATCTCGCAGCCGACGGGTGGGAGGGTTGTCAGCTTTACCCCCTTGCCGGTAATGCGCAGCAGTTCGCAGCCGGTGGCCGACCAGACGAGAGCCCTGCGGTTGCCGAGATACTCCGCGCCTGAATCGAAATAGACAATTTTCGGTTTCTTCACCGACGGCGGCAGGGAGACTTGGTTGACATGGACGTGGCGAAAACTCTCGCCTTTCCTTCTGCCTGCGAATGCTATCGTTGTGGCCGTGCCAGTGAAGGCCTCAACGGGCCGGAAGCCGGGAATGTATTTTACATCAGCGTAATATATCGGTTCGCAGAGGAAGGTCCCCCGGTCCGAAAACATCAACAACCGCATCTTGGGGCCCGGGTTGAGCAAGCAGGCCACGTTGTCGCCGTTCCAGATCGGCCAGGACCAGGTGAACCATATTGAAGCCCACCCCAGGTCGGTTGGCCCGTAGATGGTTTTCCCTTCGGCATCAAAGACGAGGGAACTATGTGTGTAAACGTAATCAACGTGTTCCGAGTAGAAAATCATGAAACCCTTGCCGAAGAAGACCGGGCCCCCCATGAATATCGACGAGGGGATAGGATCCTCAAGTCCGTAAGGCTCGCCGACAACCTTACCGTCGAACGAGATCCTGACCAGCAAGACTTTCTCGAAGGCGTAGCCATCCGACTTGTCCCGCTGTCCGACCATGGCGATAAATCCCTCAGTATCGTAAGTCATGCCGATAAGCGGGTTGTTCTTCAAATCGCCTTTGGGCAACTCGGTGAGTTCGCATGCGCCCTTTAGCGTCTTCGGGCCGACAACTATCATCGCTCGCTGTTGCTCGTAGGTAGGCCGTCTGTCGGTGAAACCCAAGACGAATTTGTCCCCGACAACTTGCATAAACGTGCCGTTGAAAACACCGGCGTGCGGACCGTGCATCCAGTATTCTATCGGTTCGTCGAAATCCACCCTCCTGATCAACGAACCATCTCTGGCGACCCGTAGGACGCAAATCTTCTGTTGCTGCAAGTTTGTAACAGCGACAAGGAACGCCTCCTTACCATCGGAGCAGGCCACTATAGGCCAGTCGCGGCCCTCATCAGCGATAACCATTTCCTGTGGACTCGAGGGTATGCCGTCACGGTCCAGCCGACGGAAATAAAGTTGCATATCCTTGTCAGTCGGGCCTTGAAAGGCATAGAAAACGGCATGATCGGTTCCATTGAATGTGATCACAGGATCAAGGTTATATTTGTTGGGATTGTCGTAATCGATCTGGAATGGTTGGTCGTAGATCATCTCCTGTCCGGTCACAGATGAAGAAAACAATGCTGCGACCAGGCAGACAAACACCAGCGTTGTTCTACTCATAGTATCCCCCTGCAGAAAATTAACTCACAGGCTTTATAACGGGATCATTTATAATTTCCCGTAAAGACGTGTACTAATTTATACGCGCGCAGTGGGGACCTGTCAATATAGAGGAGATCTCAATACTCAACCGCAGGACGGCACCGCGACAACCAAAACTCCGGAGACGTAGCTAGTCGCCATTCTGAGCGAAGCGCCGCTCCACCTCCTCCAACTCAGTGGAAATGGACTCCCATTGGCGGTAGAGATCTTCGAGAAAGGCTTTGACAGCCTTTTCCTCCCGGCCCAGCTCCGCAATCTTCTCGCGGGAGGTGGCGGGATCGGCAAAGGCCAAATGGATTTCGTCGAGCTTCTTCTCGGTGGCAGCGATCTTCTCCTCGCAGGATTTGATTTCTTTCCGCAGCTTACCGGTAGCCTGTTTTTTCTCGGTGCGTAACTGCGCCTCACGTCGCTTCCGTTGCTTGCGATCCTCTGTGCTCTCGGCGTTCGCTTTCCGCTCCGCTGCCTTGGTGGTCGGTCCGGCGATCTGGGCAGGAGTAGAAGTTGATACGACAGTCGCAGCAGCCGTAGTGCCACGTTTCTCTGCGGCGAAGATGTAGTCATCGTAGTTGCCGATATTATTCGACAGCCGGCCGGCAACAACCTCAACCACGCGGTTGGCGATGCGGTTGATGAACGTGCGGTCGTGAGAGATGAAGACGAGCGAGCCGCCGAACGCGGCCAGCGCGTCCTCGAGCACCTCCCGCGCCTGCGGATCGAGGTGGTTGGTCGGCTCGTCGAGCAGGATCACGTTAGCCGGATTGACCAGCATCTTGGCGAGCGCCAGCTTGGCCTTCTCACCGCCGCTGAGGTCGGCGATTCGCGTCTCGATTTCCTTGGGGCCGAGGAGCAAAGCGCCGAGCAGCGAGCGCAGCCAGGAGATTTTGTCCCAATCCGGCAAGGCCATCATCTCCTGAAGGGGGGTGCGGCTGGGATCGAGCGATTCGAGCTGGTGCTGGGCATAGTAATGAACCTTTACATTATGTCCCAGCTTGCGGGTCCCGGCGTCGTGCTTCAGCACTCCTGCAGCGATCTTCAGCAGCGTCGATTTGCCCGCCCCGTTGGGGCCGACCAGCGCGACGCGATCGCCTCGCGCTACGGTGAACTCCATGCCGCGGTAGACTTCAATCTCGCCGTAGGCCTTGGCGATGCCATGCAATGCGAGCGCCGGCGTGCCGCTGCGTTCTGGTTGCGGAAAGGAGAAGTGCACGCGCTTGGGGCGCGAGGGGATGTCGACCTTTTCCTTCTCAAGCAACTCAAGCATTTTCTTGCGGCTGCCCGCCTGGCGGGCGCGCATCTTCTGAGCGCGGTACTTATCGATGAAACGCTGCACCTGAGTGATGCGTTGCTCCTGGTTCTTGCGCTTCGCCTCCAGCAGCTGAAGCTGCCGCTCCTTGAGCTCGACGTAGTCGTCGTAGCCGCCGGGGTACTCGTTCAGCCCGCCGCCCTCCAACTCGATAATACGGTCGACCATTGTGTTGAGGAACGTGCGGTCATGGGAGATCACAAGGTAGGCTCCGCCCCAGGTTGTAAGGAAACCCTCCAGCCAGGCGAGGGCGGGCAGGTCGAGGTGGTTGGTCGGCTCGTCGAGGATCAGGAGGTCCGGCTTTTGGAACAACAGCCGCGCTAGCGCCGCGCGCATGATCCAGCCACCGCTGAAGGTATGCAGCATGCGCCCGTAGTCCCCCTCCCTGAATCCCAGACCCGAGAGGATGCGCGCCGCTTCGGCCTCAGCGCTGTAGCCGCCGAGCTGCTGAAAACGGTCGAGCGCATGGGCGTATTCTAGCTGCGTTTCCTGGTCATGGTGCTCGGTCACAAGACACTCGAGCCGCTCGAGCTCACGGTGGGCATCAACCAGATCCGGCCTGCCCCCGGTGATAAAATCGGTAAGCCGCTGATCCCGGAATGTTTTGACATCCTGCGAGAGATAACCGATACGACAGCCGCGCGGGCGGCTGACCTCTCCGCAATCCGCTTCCTCATCTCCTGAGATGATGCGCGAGATCGTGGTTTTGCCGACGCCGTTGGGACCAATCATGCCGATGCGGTCGCCCGCTTCGATCCTGAAATTGAGGTCGGCAAACAGTTCCTTGCTGCCGTAACTCTTGCTTATGCCGTTCAGACTGATCATCAACGATACTCCGGGAGGGGTGATATACACTCAGGAGGCGGGACTGTCAAACTCAAACAGGGGGGGTGTCGCGGCCGAGGGGATGATCAGGGGCGGGTGCTGCATCGCCGCCGCGCATCGCGGCCAGAGCGCTCTCAGTTTCGGCCATCTCTCTCTGCAGCATGTGCAGCCGGTGGTGTGCTCCCCTTGCCCCGGCTCGACTAAAAATTAAAAGTAAAAGAGTGGCGGCAAGCAGGACCAGCAGGATTGCCATCGAAATCCAGCCCAGCATTCTACCCGCGAGCCCGCGAAGCAGGACAACCGCACAGACCGCAAGGATCATCAGGTTGCCGAGAAGTATCCAGCCTGTACGCTCGGCCTTGATACCCTCCTTGCGCAGCAGGTCGGTCGCCTGTTGCTCGCGGCTCTGCAACACGCGCAGCTTCTCTTCCAACAGTTCAGAACGTCGCCTGAGGATGTCCGCCGGCCTGTGATCGTTAAGTTCATTCTCCATTTTCGGAAACAGTCTGCCGGTGCTCAGGAAGTATTGTTGTCCTTCGACCTGCGCAGCAGTTCGGCCTCGATGAACTCGTCGAGATCGCCGTCAAGCACGCGGTCGACGTCGCCGACCTCAACACTTGTTCGGTGGTCCTTGATCATCCTGTAAGGATGCAGCACGTAGGAGCGGATCTGGCTGCCCCAGGCAATCTCTTTTTTGCTGCCGTGCAGAGCCGCCTGCCTCTCTTCTTGCTCTCTGCGGGCGCGCTCGTAGAGACGCGCTCGCAGGATTTTCATCGCCGTAGCGCGATTCTTGTGCTGGCTGCGCTCGTTCTGGCAGGTGACGACGACACCGGTCGGGATGTGAGTAATCCGCACTGCGGAGTCGGTGACATTGACGTGCTGGCCGCCGGCGCCGGAGGAGCGGTAGGTATCGATCCGCAGGTCGTTCTCATCGATCTCGACCTCAATGTCGTCCTCGATCTCAGGGACAACAAAGACGGAGGCGAATGAGGTGTGGCGGCGCTTGTTGGCGTCGAACGGCGAGATCCTCACCAGCCTGTGGACGCCGCTCTCGGCCTTGAGATAGCCGTAGGCAAAGTCGCCCTCGACGGTTACTGTGGCACTCTTCAGCCCCGCTTCCTCGCCCGCCTGGTACTCGACGATCTCCTTATGGTAGCCGCGCCTCTCGCACCAGCGCAGGTAGAGGCGCAGCAGCATCTCCGCCCAATCCTGGCTCTCGGTGCCGCCGGCGCCCGGATGGATGGTAAGGATGGCGCCGCGGGGATCGTCTTCGCCCGAGAGCATCATCATCATCTCGCGTTCGGAAACGCTCTGCTCCAGCCTGTCCAGCGAGGCAGAGAAATCGCCCTCGACTTCCTCGCCCTCCTCGGACAGCTCGAGCAGCGTCTCGACCTCCTCGGCGACACCGATCAGCGCTTCTGCACCGTCAACGACCGACTGGTGGCGGCTACGCTCCTGCTGGATGCGCTGCGCCCGCTCCTGATCGTCCCAGAAATTCGGCTTTGAGATTTCGTTGTCGAGCTCTTTTATTTTCTCGCGGTGACCTTCGAGGTCAAAGATAACCTCGCAAGGTGGAATAGCGTTCCCTGATTTCTTCCCAGCGCTGTAATAGTTCTTCGTTCATCGCTTGCTCCCTGTTGCATTGCGCGTGTCTCTTCCGGCGCGCGAATCCCTATTATAACGCAAGGAGGTCAGAATCGACGCGCTGAAAAGGAAGCAAACATACGAGAAGATATCGCCGTATGCGGCATAGAGCGTTTTCCCGGTGCGCATCGCCACCGTTCCCTTGATCTCCGCGCGCTCGTAGATGGGGGTTCGCTGCAGAACGCGTCCGTTGGGAGCGACGATGCCGCTCACGCCGGTGGCGGCGCAGCGCAGCATCCAGCGGCGGTTTTCGACGGCTCGCAGAATACCGTGGTCGAAGTGCTGGTCGTTGGCGGACGATCGGCCGAACCAGGCGTCGTTACTGATTGTCACCAGCAGGCCGGCGCCTTTGGCGACAAAGCGACGCACAAGGTCGGGAAAAATAATCTCGTAGCAGATCGGCACGCCGACGAGCCCGTCGCGCAGGGGGATCGGCCTGATCTCTTCACCTGGGTCGAAATCCGAGATCTCCGGGATCATCTGCGGCACCCAGCCGAAAATAAACTGGTAGGGCACGTACTCGCCGAAGGGCGTCAGGTGAACTTTGTCGTAGCGGCCGGAGGGCTTGTCCTCGTTGAAGGGGCTGACGGTGACGGCCGAGTTGTGAAGCTTTGCACCCTCCTCGAAGTAATCGTTGCTGCCCATCAGCAGCCAGAAATCCTCATCGCGGGAGAGCGCGTAGATGTCGAGTTCGTAATCCCAGGGCCTGAAACTCTCTTCGTTCATGTCGAGGAAGACCATCGTGCCCTCTGCCCAGATGATTACATCTGCGCCGGTGCGGGCGGCGTCGATCGTGCGGCCGAAGTAATCGATGAACAACTCATTGCCTTCCCGTGAGGCGCTGCGCGGCCGTTCGGCGTTGGTGAGGTCGTCCTGCAGCATCACGAAATCGAACGGCTCGCCATCGACGCTTTCGTCACCGGTCTTCACAAAACCATAGACGAAAACCGCAAGCACCAATGCTGCAGTCAGCGCCAGTGGCTGCCAGACTTCGCGCTTTACGATTTCCCGCCAACGCAGCAACAGGAAAACCAGCGCGGCGTTGAAAGCAACGAGGAGAAACGAGACGCCGTAGACGCCGGTGACATCGGCGATCTGAATGGCGTGCAGGAAGCCGACCTGGCTGTAGCCGAGCAGGTTCCAGGGGAATCCCGTGATCAGGTATGTCTGCAGCAGCTCGCCGCTGACCCATAGGAACGGCGCCAACAACAGGGCGACCGGACCATAGCGCCTCAGCGGGCTGCGCAGCAGGAACGCCAAGGTAGCCGGATAGAGCGAGAGATAAAGTGAGAGCAACAGCAAGGAGCCAAGCGCTGCCGGAAGGGGCATGTGCCCGTGCACCATCATCGAGTGGGTCACCCAGGGAATGGAAAGCAGGCGGAACACCAGCCCGCTGGTCAACCCGAGGAACACCGCTCCAAGTGTGGTCCTGGCCGATGCAATTGCCCACAGCAGCGGCGCGAGGCACAGCCATCCCAACGGCCAAACACTGTAGGGAGCGTAAAGCAAGACCGATAATAATCCGCTGATGATTGCGGCCCCGGCAAGGGCGGCCCGGCGGCGGAATTCCACGTCAAATCTTGGCTACTATCGCGTCCTTGAATCTAGGCGCAATGCTGCGCTTGAACGCAAGTGCGTTTTCGCTCGATGAGAAGGGGCCGATGCGGACCCGGAAATGCTGGCGACCCTTCACCGTAACAGGCTGGACGATCGTTTGGTGGTCATTGTACTTACCGGCCAACTCTTGCTGCAGCTTCTTGGCGCTCGACTCGTCGGTCGGTGAAGCCACCTGCAGATAGTAGCCACCACCGGCAGTGGTTGTGGTGGGCTGAGAAACCGCCTTCGCCGTCTCCGTTGCCGGTTGCCGCGCCGGCTTCGACTCGGAGCGCGCAGGTTTGGGCTTAGTTACTTTCGACTCGGGCTTGCTCGTCGATTTCGCCTTCAATTCAAGGGCGTTGGCTTGCCTGGGCGTCTCGCTCGCGGGATTCGGCTCGCCGCCGGTGCCGGTTTCCCCAAGGTTCTCGTCAATCACGAGAGCCGCCTTGGTGCGCGCGGTGTCTTCGCCGACCCGCAGGCCGATGAAGAAGAATATGGCGCAGATCACCAGCAGGCCGACAAACAAAAGAAGCAGCTGCTTGTTGCCCAGCTGGAACTCCACCACCGACTGATCGTCAACCTCGAATCGTCCCGCCATAGCCTCTTAACCTCTATTTTCCGGCGGTTGTCGCGTCACCGCCTGTCGTTTACAACCCTTGTAGATAGAGCATTTTACCACAGGTGAGCAGAGAAAGTCAATGCAGATAGATTCACCTCCATATACTCATATAGCAAGGATATTACAACGGATCATGAAATGGATGTTCAACCAGCTTGATTTCGACTCAGTGCCAGCCCATCTTGTCGCTGTACTGTAAGACGAAGCGGCCGATAAAGTACATCTTGAGAAATGTGGCGCAGATGCTTATTGCTTGCAGCGCGATCTGGAATGGCAAGCCGAGCACGGTCATAGCCCCCGCTCCGGCTGGCCCGAGCGTTGAGAGGCCGACGATGAAAACGAGCAAAAACAGCAGGGAGCCTGCCAGCAGGTCGATAACGAGCATGAATGCGAGCAGCGCCATGTATGGTCCGAAAGCGCGGGCGATCGAAATGAAGACCGCCGGCAGGTTGAACGTGGGCATAAACTCGCCGTATGCCGCCTGGCGCATCAGCGCGATCGGCACGTAAAGGAACCACAGCAGCAGGAAGACCCAGATGAGCGGATCGCTGCCAAGTCCGGCCATACCGGTGGGCACGACCCGCTCCATGATGGTTATTTCCTCGCCGGTGGGCGTGGGCATATTCAGCGGGATTACCTCATAGCCCGCGGGCGCCGGCATAAACAAAATCGCCCAGGGTATGGAGTAAATCACCTGGATGTAAGGCAGTTTGAAATAAAAATCGAACGGCCCGAGCTTAAACATAACCAGATAAATCACCAGTGGCAGGGTGGAGACGAGTGTTGTGAGGAAAAACTGCACGGCCGGGCGCAATAGCCCCCCGCTGAGGTCGGTGATATCGCTGAACTCCGGGAATGTCTTGCCGCCCGTGGAGGTGCTGCCCACCACGCGGAAGTAATACGAATAAACATAGAACGATGTGAGGATCAACAGCGGCCCGGCCACTATCGGAATCTGAACGAAATAGGCGATACCGAAGAAGAGCAGTATGGCGATGAGATTGAACAGGAAGCGCAGGTTGCCGTAATAGATAAACGGCGCGCCAAGGTCTTTATAGAACGCCGTGCCGGTGTCTCCGCCACCCGGTAGAAAGCCCTTCTCCCTCACAAGGTTACGGCGATTATCGAAGTTACGGCGGAGCTCATCCATGTCCCCCGCCATTTGCCAGTATTCAGTGCCCTGCGGTCTCAGCCTGTCCGTCTCGGTCAACTCGCCGCGGCGTATCTGCTCGGCCACCTGTGCGCGGGTGTGCGGACCACTGATTTCCTTACCCCGAAGAACCTCGAAATAGCGGGGCTTTGGTTGTGGCGTCGGAACCGGCTCCAATGGGGCCGTTTGCGCAGTTGCAGCCCCTGCGAAGTATTTTTCGAGCTGCGGCACCTTGCCGAGCTCCATCCAGTTTTCGGTACCCGCGCGTGCGATCTGGTGCTCCGGCTTGAGCTTGCCGCCGCGAATGTTTTTGATGACTACGGCGACGCTGAGATCCTCATAAATACGTTCGCCCACGCGCAGCCTGTATCGCTGTTTGGATGAAGAAGCTGCTACCACTTCGCTACCCCCTTGCTATTGGAATTCAGGCAAAATCATCCGGTTGATATGCGCTAATTATAACATAAATAGGGGGTTGTTAGCCAGATGGATTATTCTCCAGCTTCTATGAACCACTTGAAGATCTTGAGCGAGTCTCCTCCGGGCGGGTTGAATTACCATCGAAGCTAACGCCAGATTCCCCACTTCTTCAGCAGCATCCGCCAGGCGCGCGGGCGCAGGGCGAGGGGAAGGCGGCTGGGTGATTTGAGCTGCCAGTCGGCTTTCTCGATACGCTCCCGTATGACCGCGGGGTGGGAACCGCGGAAGGGCACGCACACCGCCAGGTTGCGGAAGTCTTGTTTTTCTTTTCCTGCGTATTTGCGTTCGATGTAGTCGTCGTCGTGATAGAGCTTCTCGAGCTCGCGATTCTTGAGATGAATTCTTTCGGGAGGGCGAGCCCAGCCGTAGTGGAATACGCGAGCCTTGATATTCTCACTACGCAGCTTCCGTCCGTCGATCCGCTCGAATCCGCAGGCATCGCCCGCCGACATGATCTTCTCGTTATTGCGGATCACACGAACCTGCCGGCGGTAGCGGAATGGATTGACGGTTTTGTAGCTACCCTCGAAATGGACGAAACGGAAGGAAAGCCCATCAATCTCCTCGCGGTCAGCGTAGAAACGCATTGCAGCACGAACAACCGGATAATCATCCTCGTGAATAATCTCATCCGCCTGCAGATAAAATGCGAAATCGCCGTCACAGCGTTCCAGGGCTCGGTTGGTCTGCAGCGAGAGGATAAGACCGCCCTCGCGCAGCCGGTCGTCCCAGTCGCTTTTAAAAATCTGCAGTTTGCGATCGCCTATCGCGCGGACCCGCGCCAATGTGTCGTCGTCGCTTTCGGGTACGTTGACGACCAACTCGTCCACCAGCGGGAGCAGCGAGTGGATTGATTCCTCGAAAGGATAATCGAGCAGCACGCCGTTGCGCACGAAGGTAAAACCGCTAATCTTCATTTGCTTTATTGACCGCGCGTGAGCCGTTAGAAATCCCGAAGGGGATCGTGAGCACGAAAAAGAATAATATCAGCACCTCCGTGTCGCCGAAATTGTACTCGAACATTCCTGCGGTAAATAGAGCGGCAACCGTGCCACAGGCTGTCATCGCCGCAATTCTCGACCACGGCGCAATATCGGGTGCCCGAGCCAGCTTTGCGGTCGAAAAGAAAGCGGCAGCCATGAACCAGAGCCACACAACGGCGGCGGGTACGCCTCGCTCGGCGGCTATCTGCAAGATATTGTTGTGCAGGTGGGACACATCAGTAGAGGAAACCGATTTCTTGTAACTCGGATAGAGTGTCTCGACCTGCCGCAGCCCGGCTCCGAATACAGGGTAATCAGCCACAATCGCCAGCCCCCGGTCGAACATCTCCAATCGGTTGTGGATGGAGGCGTCTTCGAGATCGGCAATGCTGAAAATCCTCTCCCTGACCATCGGCGGTGAGAGCAGCACGGCCAGGCTCAAAACGAACGGCAGCAGGGCGACCACCCCCGGCCTCCAAAGGAACAGCACGACGACGCAACCAACCGCTAGCCCGACGTAGGCGTTTCGGCTCTGGGTCAGCCCCAGCGCTACGAATGGAAGTATCACCACCGCCACGGCCGCCAGCTTCTCATTGCGTGACTGCGCCGCCAAGAAAACTGCAACAAGCGCAATTATCACGATCATCAGCGCGCCGCCCGCGGTCATATAATGCCCGAGGAAACCTGTGAGCCGGCGACCTGCATCGCCTCCGCCCGTGCCGAGCACAACCTGCACCAAGCCCCACGCGGCGGTGAAAATCCCCCCGGTCGCGAACGCGGCCAGAACCGCGCGAGCCCTCTGCGGTTGGTCGACGACGGTTAGAACGAGCGGTATCACGAGTAGGACCAAAAGGCTTTTGGCGCTGAAGAGGCTCTGTAGCGGATTTGCTGAAAAGACGACCGCTGTCAATGAAAATGTTATGAATAAAGCCAATGGAAACAGGAAGGATGGCCATCTGACCAATATACCACGACGCAGAATTTTTCCGACCCACAGCAGCAGGGCTGCCGCACCGGCGATCTGTGCGCCACTGATGGAAACCGGCAGGGAAAAGGCCAGAAGAAACACTGCGCCGAGCAGTGCCTTTTCGTACAGGCCGCCCTCAGCCCACATCGAACTGGGGCCTGCTTGGCTGGCGATGTTCACTCCCGGCATGGCGGGCCGATGTTAGCACCGGGCCGGAGCGCCCGGCAAGTGCCCATTGGTTGAGGCGGGAGCCGTTGCCGCATCGAACTCTCCTCTGTTAAAATCAGTCAGGAACTAAATCCTCTGAGCAAAGCAATAATCGCGATTATGAGCATTCTGGACTGGTGGAGACGGCGCCGACAGGCGGCCGACGAGGTTAAAATCGACATCGAGGGAGCCGGTGCCGTGCGCGAGAAGATCGCCGAACTTTGCTCAAAGCGTTACAACTGTGAGCTGTTCATCGAAAAGGAGCTATTCACCAGTATCTTTCTCTTTTCGGAGGAAGAACACTTTTTCATCGACATCATAATGCCAACTTTCGGCAACAAGCTGATTAAGCCGGGGAAACTTATCAAACTGGGCTTTCAGGAGCGCGCCATCCCATACTCGATGGAATGCCGATTCCTCGGTGAGGAAAAACTAGAGGGCTTCGACGCGCTGAAATTCGAAATGCCGCAGGTCATCCGCCACAGCAACAAGCGGGACTTCTTCCGCGTCGCCCCGGCGAGAAGCCGCCCAATGCGAATTATCATCGATCTCGGCCAGAGCCATTCCATCGACACCGACGTAAGAGACATCTCCGGGGCAGGAGTCGCGGTCAGCAGCAGCACGTCCAGATACTTAGGCATCGGTCAGAAATTGAAATCGGTTGAGATCGAGATGCCCGACGGCTCCTGGATTATTTGCAGCGGGATAATCCGTCGGATCAGCGGAACGACTGTCGGTATCGAACTCGACGAAGTCACATCGCACGACCGCTCGCGAATTTTCCGCTACGTCAACCAACGCCAGAAAGAACAAATCTCCTCCCGCCGACTGAAATAGGCCCTCTCGGCGGTCGAATGCCCCCGCTCATTCGTTGACTGCCATCAGGCGCCATGTTAGCCTGTGCGCGATCCGGGGGCACAAACTCTAAAACAATAAACAGATAACGGGTGTAGGCGTGACACAGAAGAGGGAACTCTTTTCATCCCGTTGGGCCCTTATCCTTGCCGCTCTCGGCATGGCCGTCGGCACCGGTAACATCTGGCGCTTCCCGCGCATCATCGCCAAGGTTGGGGGGGGGGCTTTCATCATTCCCTGGCTGCTGTTCCTTTTCCTCTGGTCGATCCCGCTGCTGCTGCTGGAATTCGGCCTCGGAAGGGGTACGCGCAAAGGTTGCATCGGTGCCGTCGGGACGCTGATCGGTGAGAAGTTCGCTTGGCTGGGAGGGTTTGTGGCGCTCTGCTCCACAGCCATTATGTTCTATTACTCGGTGGTCACCGGCTGGTGCCTGAAGTATCTATTCGCCTCGATTTCCGGCGCTCTCGGCGAGGTTACTTCCGCAGACCAGGGGCTCAACTACTTCGTCCAGTTCAGCAGTAGCTGGGAACCGCTGCTGTTCCACATGCTGGCAATCGGAATCGGCGCTCTGATCGTCTGGCGCGGCGTGGCAGGCGGCATCGAGCGGGCCAACAAGATCATTATCCCCTCACTGCTGATCATCCTGCTGATTTCGCTCTGGCGCGCGCTCACCCTTCCGGGAGCGGAGAGGGGCCTGGAGTTTCTATTCACACCCCACTGGGAAACACTGCTCGACTACCGCACCTGGCTGGAGGCGTTGACTCAGAGCGCCTGGTCGGTGGGCGCCGGCTGGGGCCTGCTGCTCACCTACGCCGTCTACATGAAGAAACGCGAGGACGTCACAGTCAACAGCCTGGTGATCGGTATGGGCGACTATAGCGCCTCGCTGCTGGCGGCGTTGATTATCATCCCCACCGCCTTCGCATTAATACCGGCAGCGCTGCCCGGTGGCGTGGATATGACGGCGGTGCAGCAGTATGAAGAGACGATTAGGGTTATCCAGGCCGCGCCGCCTTACGAACACTACAACCCGGCTTCCACAGGCCTGACATTCGTCTTCATCCCGGCGCTGCTCAACTCCATCCAGGCTGAGTTCGGTATCGTTTTCATGGTCATCTTCTTCCTTGCGCTGACGATGGCAGCCGTCTCAAGCCTGATAGCGATGGTCGAGCTGGCGACACGCATCCTGATGGACGCCGGCATGCCGCGCAAACGGGCGATCCTGATCGTCGGCTCCGCCGGATTCCTCTTCGGAATCCCCTCGGCGCTCAACATGGGCTTCTTCGAAAACCAGGACTGGGTGTGGGGCGTGGGGCTGATCGTCAGCGGCTTGTTCCTCTCGATCACAGCGATCAAATACGGTGTGGACCGCTTCCGCCGCGAGCTGATCAACGTCGGACCCGGCATCAAGCTCGGCCGCTGGTTCAACCTGCTCATCGCGGTGGTACTGCCGCTGGAGTTCCTCGCGCTGATAGCCTGGTGGTTCTATCAAACCGCTGGAGAAGACTGGTGGAATCCATTCGCGGTCGCCAATCCGGGGACTTGCCTTTTCCAGTGGGGGGTGGCAATAATCTTCCTGATCATCGTCAACCGCCCCTTGGCACGCCGCTCTGTCCGGGGGGAGATGCTCTCCGGCATTGAAGAGGAGTAGAGCAATGAACCTGGATGCGATGCTGATGATGGCTGCGACAATGGTGGTTATATGGGGCGGGTTCATTGTCGCGCTGGTGATAGCCATGAGGCAGGAACGCCGAGCACGTAAGGAGGGGGCAGTTGATAGAACAGGGGAATCGTGAGCAGTGGGGTTCGCGCATCGGCTTCATCCTGGCCGCTGCCGGATCTGCGATCGGGCTGGGCAACATCTGGCGTTTTCCCACAACAGCCGGCGATAACGGCGGCGGCATCTTCGTGCTCCTCTACATCGGCTGCGTCCTCATTCTCGGCGCGCCGATCATGCTGGCCGAGTTCACCATCGGTCGCTCTACCCAGACCAACGCCGTCGGAGCCTTCCGCAAGCTCGCTCCCGGTTCGCCATGGTTCGCGGTCGGCGGTATGGGAGTGCTTGCCGGCTTCCTGATCCTCAGCTACTACGCGGTAGTCGGCGGCTGGATAATCGGCTACCTCGTCGACAGCATCAGCGGCACACTCTTTACATTCACCGATCAAGCAACTCTCGACGCCCATTTCAAGTTCGTCGCCCAGGACCCAGCATTTTCGATCGGCTACCTGCTGCTATTCATGGGCGCTACAATCTTCATTATTTATAGAGGCGTCGGTGACGGCATCGAGCGATGGAGCAAGATCCTGATGCCGATTCTATTGCTGCTCCTGGTGGTCGTCATCCTGCGCGGCCTGACGATGCCCAACTCGCTCGCCGGGCTCAACTTCCTCTTCGTGCCCAACTTCGACAAGATCGGTCCCGGGACGCTGTCGGCCGCGATGGGGCAGGCATTCTTCAGCCTCAGCCTCGGCATGGGGACGATGATCACCTACGGCAGCTACCTCAGCCGCAAGCAAAACCTGCCGAAAAGCGCACTGCAGGTCGCGGGGCTCGACACCTCGATCGCCCTGCTGGCGGGAATGGCGATCTTTCCCGCACTCTTCGCCATCACTCCCGACATCAGCGAATCCATGCGGGGGGGGACAGGCCTGATATTCGTTGCCTTCCCCAGGATTTTCATTGAAATGTTCGGCGGAAACTTAATGCTCGCCCAGATGTTCGGCCTTACCTTCTTCCTGCTGGTGCTCATCGCCGCATTAACCTCTTCGATCTCGCTGCTGGAGGTGGTCGTCGCCTACTTCGTCGACGAACGCGGCTGGGCGCGGCGCAAGGCTGCGGTGGTGATGGGAGGAGTCATTTTCCTGATTGCAATACCTTCGGCGCTCTCTAATGAGAACGCTGCGCAATCGTTCACCATCCTGGGGAAAGGCGTTTTCAGCATCGTCGACCTGATCGCCACCGAATACATGCTGCCTATAGGTGCCTTGCTGATCTCGATTTTCGTAGCCTGGCGCTGGCACAAGGCCTCCTGCCTCGAGGAAGCCCGCGGCGGCGGTGCTCAATTCCGTCTCGGCCAGCTATGGCTGATGATTTTGCGCTGGATCGTACCGCTAATAGTCCTCCAGATCATCGTTCTCAGGGTGGTCAACGACCTCACCAGCAATAGTATTATCCAGATCGGACAATCTTTCGTCGAAGGCATGCAATGGGTCTTCACAGCCGTTGACATCGTGCTTCTAATTGCAGTCGTGATCGGAGGCATATACTGCTGGTTCCGCCGGGACGAACCTGAGGTGGCCGCTGAATAACCCTCAGGCTGTGTTGCGCAAAAACGTAATTGACCTTTGACGATCCGTGCTGCGTCAAAGTATCCTGTCCCGAATTCTACGAACACCTGAAGGAGATTTTGCGTTGACTAAGGCCATCGTTCTAGTCGGTTTCATGGGAGCCGGCAAGACCGAAGTCGGTAAGGTTTTATCCGAAAAGCTGGGCCTGCCGCTAATTGACCTCGACAAGGAGATCGAGCGGCTCGAGGGCAAAACCGTCGGCCGTGTTTTCTCCGAAGAGGGCGAAGATCACTTTCGCCGCCGCGAGCGAGAGGTCCTCCATTCGCTGAAAAGCGGCGACATGGTCCTGTCGGTCGGCGGAGGGGCTTTCACAACCGATGAGAACATCGCAATAATCAATTCATTCACCGATTCGGTCTGGGTCGATTGCCCGCTGGAGATCTGCCTCGAGCGCTGCGCACGCACGCCCGGCGTCAGGCCGTTGTTCTCCGATCCCATGGAGTTGGCGCGCCTGTATAAACACAGAAAGCGTTTCTACAAACGGGCTAAATACCGCGTCGACTGCTCAACCGGCACTCCGGAAGAGGTCGCCGGGAAAGTTATCGAAGCCTTGGGCCTCGAGGCGAAAAACTAATCTGAAATCCCCATTACTTGCTTGCAATTTCGCCGTCCTATATATTTAAACCGTCCTGTCCCCCCCGGGTCGGAGCAACATTTTCAGATTTCTTTTTCACGTGAGAACCGAATCATGAAGAAATTCGACAGACGCAGTTTTCTCAAGACATCCGCCGCCGGAGCAGGTATTGCGCTTCTCGGTCCGCGCTTCCTGCCCGCGGCTACCGTCGACGCCGATCTCGGCATTGCCACCGGCGAGGAGCCCGAAGCCATTACCCGGGCCGCCGTCGACGCGGTCGGCGGCATCGGCAGATTCGTCTCCCGCGACGATGTTGTTCTCCTCAAGCCCAACATCGGCTGGGACCGCTTGCCGAACCAGGCCGCCAACACAAATCCTGTTGTCGTCGCAACGATGACCAAGCTGTGCATCGAGGCCGGCGCCAAGCGCGTGCTGGTGATGGACAACAGCCTCAACGACGCCCGCCGTTGCTACACGCGCAGCGGCATCTACAAGGCTGCCACCGATGCCGGAGCCGAAGCTCCCTTCATGAACGTACGCCGCTTCAAGCTGGTAAACACGGGCGGCGCCGTGCTCGGGAACTGGCCGGTCTATCAGGACGCCATGGAGGTCGACACCTTGATCAACCTGCCGGTGGCCAAGCACCACAGCCTCTCGCGCCTCTCGTTGGGCATGAAGAACCTCTACGGCCTCATCGGCGGACCGCGCCACAGGCTCCACCAGCGGCTCGACGAGGGCATCGCCGATCTCGCCGGCTACTTCCGCCCGAAGCTGACCGTGCTCGACGCATACCGCATTCTCAAGCGCAACGGCCCTCAGGGGGGACGCCTCAGCGATACAGAGCTACGCAAGACTGTAATCGCGGGAACGGACCCGGTGGCCGTCGACGCCCGCGGCGCCGAGCTCTTCGGCCTCACCGGCGCCGACCTCGGCTTCGTCCGTGTCGCCGCGGAGAGGGGAATCGGGACCTACGATCTCTCGAAACTGAACATCAAAGAGGTCACCGTCTGATAATAAACGAGGCCGTGGCACGCGCGGCCTGAGACAAGGATGATCCGGTGAAAAGAAGGATACGTCTGGCAAGCCAGATCTTGTTTTTCATCATCTTCCTCGCGCTCCTCGTTCAAACCGAATACAAGGGGGAGGACACTCTCAGCCAGCCGGTTCGCATCTTCCTCGAGATCGATCCGTTGCTGACACTGGCCGCCACGATCGCAGCGAAAGGGTTCTTCTTCTTCGCAATCGGTTTCGGAATCGCGCTCGCGCTGGTCGTGTGGGGAGGTAAGCTGGTGGCAAGGATGCTCGCCAGGCTTGGTGCAGCGGATTCGTTGGTCCTCGCCGCCGGGCGCTATGTGCCGCTAACCGTCGCCATCGCAATGATGGCCTGGGCGGTGTTTCCCTTCGGTGTCGACCGCGGCCTGCCGATTCCCATGACCCTCGGCATCGCGACGGTGCTGGTGACGCTCGTGCTGGGGAGGGTGTTCTGCGGCTGGCTCTGCCCGATGGGCACGCTGCACCAGTTTGTCGGCTGGCTCAGGCGCGACAAGCTGAAGATCCGGATCAGAAAAAACCAGTACATGCCGAGCCAGCGTTGGAAGTACATGTTCCTGCTCGGCCTGCTGGCCGCGGCTCTGCTCGGCTTCCAGATCAGCGGCGTGGCCGACCCGATCTCGCTGGTGATCCGCAGCTTCAGCGTCGTCGTCAGTCCGGTGGTCAACCAGGTCTTCAACGGCGCCTACGATCTCGCCTATTCCACAGGCAACGAGACCATCATGGATATCGCCGACCAGCTATACAGCGTGGTCGCCTACCCGAATGTGCTCTCCTTCCACGAGCCACACTTCATGGGTGCTGTGCTGATCGGCGTCATTTTCGTGGTGCTGCTGGCGCTGAACCTGCGGCGGCCGCGCTGGTGGTGCTGCAACCTCTGCCCGGCGGGAGCGCTGCTTGGTGCAATCTCGCGCAACACTTTCTACCGGCTGGAGATCGACGAAGAGTCCTGC
>Ga0114922_10001547_pt1 | contig 21926 bp, 19 predicted proteins | sample AartaG_FD_100975 | JGI IMG/M metagenome (GOLD analysis project Ga0114922, IMG submission 100975) | Deep subsurface microbial communities from Aarhus Bay to uncover new lineages of life (NeLLi) - Aarhus_00045 metaG | ecosystem: Environmental > Aquatic > Marine > Oceanic > Sediment | place... | reverse complement strand
CAGTCAATTTCGCCCGGGCACGAAATGTATTGTCACACCGGGCTGACCGGTCCTGCTGTGGTAGACGTCTCTCCGGTGCGCCTTTACTCCTTCTCATCGGCAGTCTCGGCCGCCTCGGACTCTGTGCCGGCCTCGTCCTTCTCCTTCTCTTTCGTGGCCTCAAGCAGACTTTCAAGCTCCTTGACGCGTTTGTCGACTTCCTCCCCCGACTTCTTCAACTTATCGACTTCTTTCCTCAGTTCTCGGACCTCGTCCGTCTGTTCGCGGGCGGCGTTGATCCGCTCCACGGCACGCTCGGCACTTCTTCTCTCTCCGTCGTCCTTGGTGGTTTTCGCGAATCGTTGCAGGTCGTCGATCGCCTTCGGGTCCCCGAGCTCCCCCAAGGCGTCAACGGTCGCAGACCTGACCCTGCGGCTGGGATCCTCCAGCAGTTCAACGAGAATCTCACGCGGTCTATCCTTCTTGTCCATCCACTTGCCCAGCCTGCCAATGGCCGATATCGCGCTCGGGCGAGCCGATCTCGGTCTGCCGGCCGAGGCGTACCGGGCGACCGTCTTGAGGCTCTCTTCGGCCTCGAGATTGACGAGCGCGTCGAGTGCGGCCCGCCGAATCACCTCGTTGTGGGAATCTCGTGAAAGAGCCCTGGTTATCGTCCTCTTGGCCTTCTCGCATTTCAGCTCCCCGAGAGCCCTGATCGCCCGTGCAACCACGTAGGGGCTCTCCTCGTCGCCGACCACGGCGAGCAGTGTCTCGCAGACACGTTCCTCGTCCATTCTTCCGAGCGCCTCGACCACAGAGAGGCGTACCCGAGCATCCTCCTGGTCCGGACCCCCGATCAAAGCGTCAACCGCCTTGTCGTTGTCAATTTCGCCAAGAGCTCTCGCAGCCGCCGATCGTACTGCCCAAAACGAGTCGTCGAGCAGGACATCCCTCAATGCTTCAACAACGTCATCCGTCTTGAACTCCTTGAGCGCCCGAACTGCCATTATTCTCCCCACCACGGTCTTGTCACCGGCGAGCTGCGCCAGCAGCATCGGTTTGGGTTTTTCGAAATCAAGCTTCTTCAGGACGCCATACTCAGGGTCAAATCTCACGAAATCCGGGCGCTCAGCAAGAGGAACATGGAAGATGTGTTCCGGCTCGCTGATCTCTATCTTCTCACGATGGTTGCCGTTTGGACAAATGAACTGCAGGTCCGTAGTGAAACGGAACAGAGGCGTTAGCTCGTCCACAGTCTGAGTCTGTTTGACGACGACCTTTGCCAGTTTTTCCTCGTTGAGCCACGAATAGGAGACATCCAGCTCGGGATAACCTCCGTGATAAACCCACTGGTCGAAGAACTGCTCCATGCCACGGCCGGAGACCTCCTCGACCGTGCGCATAAGGTCTGTGGTCTCGACCACTTTGCCGCTGTGGCGAACGCAATACTCATGCATACACTTCCAGAAAAGGTCGTCACCAAGCTCCCTGCGCAGCATGTGTAGGACCCAGCCTCCCTTGGAGTATGACCTCACGTCGAAAAGAGGGTTGGGACTACCGTACGTCGTCCTCACGATCGGCGCTCGCTGCGTGCCCTTATCGGCTTCGAGAATTTCCGACATGGTCCCCAACATCTCGCAAGCGAACTCGTCCTCGCCGAGGTCGTGTTCCGTCCAGAGCGACTGAAAGTACGTCGCGAAACCTTCATTCAACCAGAGGTGCGACCAGTCCCGACAGGTAAGCAGGTCGCCCCACCACTGGTGCACAAGCTCGTGTGCCACCAAAGGGTCGCTTCTGAAAGTCAGATGGGCAGCCTCGTCGTGCAGCGTGCGTTCGGTAAGCGTGGTAATGCTCGTGTTTTCCATACCGCCGGCGATGAAGTCCACAACCGCCACCTGGGCGTACATCTCGTAAGGGTACGGCACACCGATCATGTCCTGAAAAAACCGCATCATGTCCGGCGTCTTTGCAAAACTCAGGTGGGCGTCCTCCTCGAACTCCGGCAGGACGTAGTAGAACAGAGGAATATCGCCGTATGAGTCCCCGATCTCGACGAACTTCCCCACCACGAGACTCACCAGATAGCTGACGTGAGGCACCGACTCGCGCCAATGGAACGTCTTGGTGCCCGCCTGCTCGTCAACTGTTGTAGAGAGCAACTCGCCGTTCGACAGCGCCATGAAACCCTCCGGCACAGTGACTATCATCTCGGTCGTCGCGCGCTCGTTGGGATAGTCGAAGCAAGGAAACCAGCTTCTTGCGTCCTCGGGCTCGCCCTGCGTCCAGGCCTGCGTCTCTTCAGGTTTGTACCCCATTCTTTCGGTTCGGAAGTACACTCCTGTGACCGGTTTGGCACTGTACGTCACAGCTACTGAAAAATCCACACCGGGCGCAGCGGGATGAGGCAAGAATATCTTCAACTTGTCCTCGGTTACCTCGAAATCGAGTTCCGACCCGTCGCCGGCCCTCACGCTCGAGATGTCCAGACCAATACTGTCGAGCACGATCTCGCCCAGCGGTTTCCCGACCGGAGCCAGCGTCGTAGTCGCCCTCCCCTCCAGAGTCTCATCTTCGAAGTTCAGTGTGAACTCCAACTTGATGTGCTTGACATCTATGGGCCTGCCTCGACCGTACTGCCGGACCGGCTCACCGCCGCGCATCGGAGGGAGATACTCGCTTTCGACACCCCTGCAGTAATAGCAGCGGTCCCACGCATCCCCTGACGCCGCCGCAGGATACGCGCAGATTAGCATCACTCCCAGCAAGAACAGTATCTTTGTCCTGGACATTGCATCCTCCTTCGACCGTTTGAGACGGTCACTCTGTAAACCACCCGCTCGGCTCTGTCGTTGAACGTTTGGTTGCCTCCATGCCCCAAAGGATTTACGTATAGCATAACGTATCTGGCAGGAACGTTCAAGAGATACCGCGCGGGCGAGGCTTTCCGCTTGACAAAGACCGTGTTCGGTGTTAATATTGGCCTGTTTGGAAGGGAAGGGGCCGAGTCGCCGTCTATTCCGGGGTTTTTTGGCAACTTTTACGCGAGCGAGACTATTCTATGGGTTTGCTGCGTAGCGAGGAAGGCGACCCGGCCTGATGTTGTATACGGGAGCGTGCACATGCACGCACAACAGCCAACAGCTGTATCGGAGCGCACCGGAATGAAACTTGATGTATCGCACGTTCCGGAAACCGGTCTCGGCGTAAACGTGGAGCTTGACGCGGGCGAGGTCGACATATCGGACGCCACGGCTGACCTGACGGGAGACCTCCAACTCAATGGGCGAGTGCTGGAAGTGGGCGAGGAGATGCTCCTGGAAGGCACGTTACGCGGCACATTGAGTCTCAGTTGCGGCAGGTGTCTCAATAGCTTCTTGCAGCCTTTTGAGATCGCCGTTTCCGCCAGATACGTGAACGCCGCCGAAAACGAACACGAGGACCAGGCGGACGCCGGACCTCGTGACGTGACACGAGTACCCTTTGTCGGCGACCAGATTGATTTGTCGTCGGGGATACGAGAGGACCTGCTGCTGAACATCCCCCTCAAACCGCTCTGCAGGGAGAATTGTCGCGGATTATGCCCGCAGTGCGGAGCCGACCTCAATGAGGGGGAGTGCACGTGCGAGAAGAAGACCGCTGACCCGCGACTCGCCGAGCTCCGCGACATCCGCGCAGCGCTGGAGGGGGAACACAAGGAACAAGACGAGCTGTGATTGCTCAAATACGGAGGGATGTAGGGTGGCTTTACCCAAAAGACGGCACTCAAAGGCACGAAAGAATAAGCGACGTTCGACCAAACGGATAACCCAACCCGGGCTGGCGAACTGTCCGAAGTGTGACGAAATGAAATTACCGCATCGGGTGTGCATGCACTGCGGCTATTATAACGGCAAAGAGGTTCTGAAGGTAACCGAGAAGTAAGAGAGGAACCTTCTCGTGTCCAGAATAGCCATCGACTCCATGGGCGGCGATCACGCCCCCGGGGCGCTCGTTGAGGGCGCCGTCCTCGCTGCACGGGAAACCCGTTCCGAGCTCATTCTCGTCGGAGATAAAAAGCGCGTCGAGCGGGAGCTGAGCAAGTTCGGGGATAAACCGGAAAACCTGTCTATCCAACACTGCTCTGAATATGTAGAGATGGGTGAGTCACCCGTAACCGCTCTGCGCAGCAAGAAGGACTCCTCCATACTGGTCGGCATGCGCATTATCAAGAGCGATGAGGCCGACGCAATAGTGACTGCGGGAAACACAGGCGCTGCGACTGTGGCATCGAAGACCGTGCTGCATACCCTGGAGGGAGTTGACCGCCCTGCAATCGCGGCGAGTATCTTGAATCCGACGGGCTATACGGTTTTCCTGGATGTTGGCGCAAACGTCGACAGCAAACCGCGCCATTTGCTTCAGTTTGCCGTTATGGGCAGCGTTTACGCGCGGGTGATTCTCGGCGTCGAGAACCCCAGCGTGGGTCTGCTCAGCGTCGGCGCGGAAGAGAGCAAGGGCAACGAGTTGACCAAAGCGGCTTACAAGCTGTTTGAGGAGAAGAGGGAGAGGCTGAATTTCATCGGCAACGTTGAGGGGGGCGACCTCTTCACCGGCAAGGTGAACGTTGTCGTATGTGACGGGTTTACCGGCAACATTGTGCTCAAGAGCGGCGAAGCGCTCGCCGCGAGTTTCGCGAGGCTGGTGCGCAGGGAGTTTTCGGGCGATATAGCCAGCCGATTAGGCGGCATCTTCACGCATGGCGCGCTGGTGCGCCTCAAGAAGAAGATAGACTACTCGGAACACGGTGCCGCACCGCTCTTGGGGGTGCAGGGTGGGGTTCTGATATGTCACGGGCACTCCTCTCAGAAAGCGGTCAAGAACGCGATATTCGCGGCGGAGAAGGCTCTGTCGCGTAACTTGAACGCCCACATAGTGACATCTTTGAAAGAGCTGAACGGGACGGGGTAGGGACGCGATTTGTCACGCCCCAAGGCTGCGGGTTTGACAGATCGACCTCCCGCGATGCATCCCTAAAACGGTGGAAAGGCTCCGATGCGGACGGAGGGCGATGAGCCTCGCAGTTTTTCTGTTTCCAGGTCAGGGCTCGCAAGAGCCGGGAATGGGCAAGGCGCTTGCCGGCACCTTCCCGGAAGCGGCCGCCTTGTTAGAGCGAGCCGGCGCGGTTCTTGGCGGGGATTTTCTCGATAATCTGTTTTCTGCGGATGCGGAGACGCTCAGCGACACACGCTTCGCGCAACCGGCCGTTTTTGTTGTCAGTCTGGCCGCGGCGGAGTCGCTTCGTTCGCTCGGGGCGAACCCGTCCGGCGTCGCCGGTCACAGTTTGGGGGAATACTCGGCGCTCGTCGCGGCCGGTGTGTTGAGCTTCGAGGATGGGCTGAGGGTAGTGCAGGAGCGCGCCCGGTTGATGGCGGATTGCGCTGCCCGTGCAAAAGGTGGTATGGTAGCGGTTCTGGGGATGGATCACGCTGAGCTTAAGTCCCTGGTGGACGAGACGGCTGCGGAGTGTCCGGTAGAAATAGCCAACATGAACTCCCCGGAACAGATTGTGGTGACCGGCAGCGAGGAGTGCGTGGAGAAGTTCGCGGACGCGGCGAGGCAGAGAGGTGCCAGGAAAGCCGTACGGCTGAAGGTTTCCGGCGCGTTTCACTCAAAGCTGATGTCGCCAGTGTCCGAAGGGCTGGCGCGTGCGTTCGAGCAATACCGCTTTTCAACGCCGCGCGTCCCGTTAGTTTCTAACGTGACGGCAGATTTTGTCCGCGAACCGGCAGAGATGAAACGGTTGCTTGCGGAACACGTATGCCGCCCGGTCCTCTGGGAGGCCTCCATGAGGCGTTTTATTGAATCGGGAGAAGACCTGTTCGTGGAGGCAGGCCCGGGACGTGTGTTGAAAGGGCTCATGAGGCGGATAGATTCTTCCGTCACCGTGCTTAGTGCCGGCGAGCCGGAGGCAGTCAGGAAAAGTGCCCAAGAGATCCTGAGAGGAGGTCATAATGCTGGTTGAGGGCAAGGTTGCGCTGGTAACAGGCGGCGCTCGAGGAATAGGTTTTGCGATCACTGAAAAACTTGCCGCTGAAGGTGCTCGCCTTGCTATTTGCGACATAAATATCGAGAGCGCGAAGAAGGCTGCCGCCCAACTCAAGGATCGCGGGTTTGACGTCGAGGCGTTTCAGGCGGACGTATCGGACCCAGACTCCGTGAGCAACCTCGTGAAGGAGGTTCTTTCACTCCATTCGCGGATTGACATCCTGGTGAACAATGCGGGCATTAACGATGATGCGCTGCTGCTGCGTATGAGCGAGGAGCAGTGGAATAGGGTAATCCAGGTGAATCTGACCGGCGTCTTCCACTGTACGAAGCTCGTGGCAAAAACGATGCTCAAGCAGAGATGGGGGCGCATAGTCAACATAGCGTCAATAGTGGGAGTAGTGGGTAACCCCGGGCAGGCTAATTATGCTGCGTCGAAGGCAGGCATTATCGGGTTCACTAAATCCATCGCGGGCGAGTTCGCCTCGCGTAACATCACCGTCAACGCCGTAGCCCCCGGGTTCATAATGACGGACATGACGGAACGCCTGCCTGACGAGGTCAAACAGGCACTGTTACAGCGCATACCGGTAGCCAGGTTCGGCAAGGTCGAGGAGGTGGCGGAAGTTGTCGCTTTCCTCGCTTCCGACGCGGCCGGCTACATTACCCGACAGGTCATACAGGTAGACGGTGGCATGGGCATATAGGGCGAGATGCATGGCCGGGCAGTCCGGTCTTCGTTTTGTTCAGTTAGTTGTGAGTTGATGGTAGTATTGGCGTGGCTTCAGTAGAAGGAGGTGCCGGAATAGTGGGAAACGATCTGGAACAGACTATCAGGACACTTGTTGCTCAACAGCTTGATGTTGATGCGGCTCAGGTCACGATGGAGGCTCGATTCTTAGACGATCTCGGAGCCGATTCGCTCGACCTCGTAGAGCTCGTAATGTCGATCGAAGAGGAGTTCGACGTCGAGATTCCCGACGAGGAAGCGGAAAAGATCGTGACCGTTGGTGACGCGGTCGCCTATGTTAAGAAGAAGAAGGAGTAGCCCTGCGGCGCCGGCTTTGGCGGTGACTGACGGGCGTGGGCGCCCTTTGGCACGAGCTCCCGGCGTTGAGGGGGAGCTGAGTGTTGATTAGGGCTGCGAAAGACATATATGAGTAAGCGCGTTGTAGTAACAGGTATGGGGGCAGTGACCTCGGTTGGATTAGGTGTTGAGGAGTCCTGGAAAGGTATTCGTGACGGCATATCCGGCGTGGGTCCGGTGACGCTCTTCGATGCCAGCAGTATGACATCGCGCATTGCGGGTGAAGTCAAGGGTTTTGATCCGACCAGGTGGATATCGCCGAAAGAGGCAAGACACACTGACCGGTTCGCCCAGCTCGCTATCGCCGCGGCGGACGAAGCGATCGAGCAGTCCGGGCTGAACTCGAGTAAGGTTGACAAGTCGCGCGTCGGCGTCCTGATCGGGTCCGGAATAGGCGGCCTGTCCACTATCGAGGAGAAGCATATTCAACTGTTGGAGAACGGCCCGCGGCGAATAACTCCGTTCTTCATACCGATGATTCTGTTGAACATGGCTTCCGCCCAAGTGGCCATGCGTTTCGGGTTTAAGGGTCCGAGCAGCGCGATAGCGACTGCCTGCGCGACCGGCGCACACTCGGCGGGGGATGCAATGAGGTTGATCCAGCGCGGCGAAGCGGACGTGATGGTGGCAGGCGGCGCAGAGGCCGGCATCACATCTCTGGCGTTTGCAGGATTCTGTGCGATGAAGGCTCTTTCAACACGCAACGACGAACCGGCATCCGCCTGCAGGCCGTTTGACAAGACGCGCGACGGGTTCGTCATGGCCGAAGGGGCAGGGGTGGTTGTGCTCGAGAGCCTGGATCACGCGTCCAGGCGCGGTGCTGAACCTCTGGCGGAGTTCGTCGGGTACGGAAGCAGTTCCGACGCCTATCACATCACTGCACCGTCACCGGGCGGAGAGGGAGCGGTGCTCGCCGTCAGGGCGGCTCTCAGCGACGCAGGCGCATCGCCCGACGATGTGGACTACTACAACGCTCACGGCACCGGGACCCAGCAGAACGACGCGGAAGAGACCGCTATGGTAAAGACCGTTTTCGGCGAACATGCATACAAGATGTCTATCAGTTCGACGAAGTCGGTCACCGGACACATGTTGGGAGCCGCCGGCGCGGTGGAGCTGATCGTGCTCGTTAAGGCACTGAACGAGAACGTAGCCCCGCCCACGATAAACTATCACGAACCGGACCCGCGATGCGATCTCGATTACACTCCGAACGAGGCACGCGAAAGATCTATTGGCCTTGCTGTTTCGGCCTCGTTGGGTTTTGGCGGTCATAATGCGATCTTGGTGGTCAAGAAGGCACAGTAGTGGACAAGCAACGCAAGGTGGCGCTCATATTCCTTCAGAAGAGGTTGGAAATCGAGTTCGAGAACCTGGCGCTTCTTGACGAATCCCTCACCCATTCCTCGTTCGTGAACGAAAGGGAGAACAAGACTGGCCGCGATAATGAGGGACTGGAGTTCCTGGGTGACGCCGTGCTCGGTATGGTGGTGAGTCACCATCTCTACACGCTGTTCCCGTCCTATCCTCCCGGCGAGTATTCGACGCTGAAAGCCGCGCTCGTCAACAAATCCACGCTGGCTCGATACGCCAGAGAGATCTCGCTCGGCAAGTATCTGAAGTTGGGGCGCGGAGAGGAGAAGTCGGACGGCAGGGAGAGAGATTCGCTGCTCGCGGACGCGCTCGAGGCGATCATTGGCGCAGTTTTCCTCGACCAGGGACTGGACGCCGCCCGCAAGTTCATCCTGGATTTTGTCACTCCGTCCGTCGAGGAACTCGGTCAGCAAAAGGAACGTCGAGATCCCAAATCGCTTCTCCAGAACATCACGCAGGAGCGGTTCAAGATACTCCCGAAATATCGAGTAGTCAGCGAGACCGGACCAGACCACAGGCGCAAGTTCGAGGTTGAACTGCTGATCAAAGGGGACGTTTACGGCAAGGGAAGGGGCGGTAGCAAGAAAACCGCGGAACAGACTGCCGCTAAAGAGGCGTTGCGCAAGCTGGAAAGCGACGTTGACGAAACGTCCGCCGGCGAGCGACAATGCAACGGAGATGAACAATGAGCGACGTTGACTTTGCGAAGGTTTACTTTGCGATTGGCTGTAGCATGGCGGCACTTATTCTGGTTGGCTACCTGGTAGCGTCTCTTCGCAGGAAAGATCCCGGAAACGAGAAGATGGTCAAGATATCGCGGCTCATTCAGGAGGGCGCGAGAGCGTTCCTTAGACGCGAATTCCGCTACGTCGCGGTCGTGGTCGTGATTGTCGCCGTCCTGATATCCGTTGCACCTGTGCTGAAGCCGGGAATACAGCTCGGGTGGAAAACCGCAATAGCGTTTCTTGCCGGAGCGCTGGTGAGCTGGTGTGCGGGATACATCGGCATGAGTATCGCCACACGCACGAACGCCCCCACAACCCAGGCCGCGAACGTTGAGGGATTGCGCGGCGCTCTGAGCGTGGCGCTGTCAGGCGGCGCCGTCATGGGGATGAGCGTGGTCGGGCTTGCTCTGCTGGGGTTGTGCGTGGTATTTCTGGTCTTTCGCGAACCTGCTATTGTGAACGGTTACGCCATGGGAGCGTCGCTGGTGGCGCTGTTCGCCCGTTCCGGTGGAGGGATCTTCACCAAAGGGGCGGACATGGGAGCCGACCTCGTCGGCAAGGTCGAGGCGGGCATACCGGAAGACGACCCGCGAAATCCCGCCGTGATTGCTGACAATGTCGGCGATAACGTCGGCGACGTCGCCGGTCTGGGCGCCGACCTGCTGGAATCATACGTTGAATCGATCATAGCCAGTATGGCGATCGCGAGCGTCATCGGTGCGGTCACACTGACGACCGTGCCGTTCGTTATAGCGGGAGCCGGTATAATCGCTTCGATAATCGGCGTGCTGTACGTCAAGTTCCTGGGCGGACAGAAGCCGCAGTCGGCATTGATGATGGGAACGTATGTCAGCGCCGGGCTGACGATCGTCGCCACATGGTTCATCGTAAAGAAAATGGTCGCTCCGGCGGACATGATCGCCCTGGGGGACTATCAGCCGGTCGGCGTGTTCTGGGCATCCGTGCTCGGCGTCCTGTGCGGCGTCGCGATCGGCCTCACAAGCGAGTTCTTCACCAGTTCTAAGTATAGCCCGGTACGCAACCTCGCGGCCAGCTCCGAGACCGGTCCCGCAGTGACCGTCACCGACGGAATGGCCGTCGGGATGCAGAGCACCGCTATACCGGTGTTGATTCTCGCAGTAGCCGTCGTGCTCAGCTACAAGTTCTGCGGCATTTATGGTGTGGCTATTGCATCGTTAGGCATGCTTGCCACAACAGGTATGATCGTATCGGTGGACAGCTACGGGCCGATCGCCGATAACGCCGGCGGAATAGCCGAAATGGCTGAGCTCGACCCCAAAGTCAGGGCGATTACGGACAACCTCGACGCCGTCGGGAACACTACAGCGGCCATAGGCAAAGGGTTTGCCATCGGTTCGGCCGCGTTTGCCGCGTTAGGTCTTCTGGCGGCGTTCATGCAATCTGCCGGGGTGACGGTTGTCAACATCGCGGAACCGAAAGTCATGGCGGGCGTCCTGATCGGAGGGATGCTGCCGTTCCTGTTCTCCTCGATGCTGTTCCGTGCGGTCGGCAAGGTCGCGTTCCAGATGATCGCCGAGGTAAGACGTCAGTTCAAGGATATCGCCGGCCTCATGGAGGGGACGGCTGAACCCGACAGCGCCAGATGCGTTGACATAAGCGCCGCCGGAGCTATCCGCGGTATGCTGGTGCCGGGCGTAATGGTCATACTGATCCCGGTTCTGGGCGGACTGATTCTCGGCGCCGCCGGACTTGCAGGGCTGCTGATCGGCGCGCTCGCCACCGGCCTGATGCTCGGAATACAGTTCGCCAATAGCGGCGGCGCGCTCGACAACGCCAAGAAATACATCGAGGAAGGTAACTTGGGCGGCAAAGGCTCGCCGGCTCACGCGGCGGCTGTCGTGGGCGATACCGTCGGCGACCCCCTCAAGGACACCGTCGGTCCCTCAATCAACATACTCATCAAGCTGATGTGCGTCATATCGCTCGTGCTCGCCCCGCTATTCCTGGCCAACTGAGCTAGGACTACTCTACGGCGACGGGATGCCGGAATCGCTACAGCTTGACAACGAACGCGTCGTCGAACTTGCCTTTACTCTTGAGTTCTTTCATTTGCTCCCCGGCGGCCTTCTGGTCGGCGAACTCACCTATGACCGCCCTGTACAATACCCTGCCGGACTTTTGTTGCGTCCGCTTGACAGAGGCCTTATACCCTTGATTGCGCAGCTGCTCCACGAAGCGGTCCGCACCCTCCTTTTGCCGGACCGACAGCACACATATGGTCCAAGGGAGCTCGGCCGAGGAGACAGACGGTGCCGGTGCCGGTGCGGGAGCAGGGGGCGACGATGGCGCAGGGGCCGTGCTTTTAGCGACTTCCTTTCTCGTTGTCGGTGATGGGGTGGCAGCGCGCCGTCGAGCAGGTTTGGCGGCCTCCGGCAGGCTGACCTTAGCAGGTTTGGCGGTCCCGGCAGGAGCCGGCGGGGGAACTGCCGCGGTCGTCGGCGCGGACACCTCCTGCTCCGAGCCCCTTCCGAGGAACAGCCCTGCCACAAAGCAGGCCAGCATCGCACACAACAGGCCGGATATCACACCGACGATCTTGCCGGAAGTAAGCGTGAAATTGTATTGATCCTCACGTGTCATCTCGTTCATCCTCCGTGCGTTCGAGTCTCTGAACCAGTTCGCGTCGAGCTTCGTCAAGCTCATCCGCCGAGAATCCCGGATCGGGAACCTCCACCAACCTGCCGGAAAACCTGTCGGCGAACGTGGTGACGGCACTGTCCCTCTCCGTGTCCTCGAATGCTCTTACGTGGCGGAAAACTTTCTGTCGTCGCAGAAGATGCGCCGCGAGATATGCCACAGCCTCCTCCGCCCGCTCCTCTTTATCCGCCGCGCCATAAAATATGCTGCGCAACGGGGTGAACTCCGCCTCATCGGGCTCGGAGACGGCCGACGGATCAAAGTATTTCGATACCCAGAACGAGTACGTCTTCTCGACATCTGACGCGCGACCGCTGTCCCAGCACGCCTGACAGTAGTCCTCGCGGACCAACTCCTGATCGTCCGGCGGGTTCAAACAGGAGAAATGCTTATCGAGATGCTCGAACTTCGTTCCGCATGCGAGACAATGTGTAGAAGCCTTGCGTATTCTGATCTCCACCGTTCAATCTCCGCACCACACAGCCAACCGATCTTCCGCCCATGAGATTCCCGGGACAAGGCGTTAGTCAAACAGAATGTCCGTGAACACCCTTGCAGGCAGCGCCAGCACAGTGATACCGGCCACGGCAATACGCTCGCCGATCCCAAGCGTACCCTTGACGAGCTCGACGTGGAGCGGTCGCCTCTCAACTTCCGTCTCCAACTCGCCGAACCTGCCAGTCACCCTGAACGTCCGTGTGACCGGCCGGGCGTTTACTCCGGGCAACGCTAACAGTTCGATCAGCCGCCGCCGCCTCTTCGCGAACAATTCATCCACAACTTCTCTCGACATCTCGACGGTGAAAAGCTGGTCGACATGTCCATCGAGCGTCACGGTGCCTTGCCCCTTCAGCACCAGACCGGGACTCTCAAGATGAAGATTTGACACATTTACGGTGTCATTGTCAAGTGAAAAGTCGCACTGCAGAGTGTCAAAGCTGAACGGAGGTCGGTCCTCTATCTCCTCAAGTCCCTGCATTTGCGAGATTATATACGACGAGTCGAGCCGTCCTGATGCAACGGTTATGCCGCCTTTTCCCGACCTCGACTCGAGGCCGCCAAGCCCTCCGGACAGCGACACAGACGCCGAAAGTTCGCCGGAGTATTTGTCCGAACCCTCAAGAACCGGCGACAGTACTTGCCCGATATCGAGACCTTCGCAGCCGTACGTTAAGAAGAAGAGTTCTGTATCACGCACGATGTCGCCCTTGAGTTCGAACGTGCCGCCGGCAAGACGGCCGGTTGCAGAGGCTACCTCGAACTGTGACTCCGACAGGAGAACCCTGCATCGCACCTGTTCTGCCCGATACGGTTCCCACACGAATTCCTCGATGTCAGCGTCAATACGTACGGGAGCCGTTACCAGCTCCATAATCTCCGGAGGGAAGTCTCGCTTAACACGCGTTGTGATCGGCGGCGAGACTTTTGCTCTCCTGCACCGGAGGTCGCCATGATACCCGACCGGCTCATCTTCCAAGGACAGGCGAATCCCCTCAAGCTCGAGCGTGGACTGCTCGCCGTTACGGTCACCTGCTAACGCTACTAAAATGCGATCCGCCGACAGGTCAGCCGTGATATTTGGCTCGCCATTCTCGATGTTCAGAACATACACCAACTTTGTGCCGGCGTCCTCGACAACCTCTATCGGCAGGTTCAGGCAAGGCATCAGGTTCGCCAGCTGAAGCTCATCCAATTGCAGGGTAACAGCACTGACCGCAGACGGCTCCCCGGCGACTATAGCCGCGTGCCCGGCGACTCTGGCTTCATCCAAGGACAGGCCGACCTCCGCGTCAACCGGTCCCTCGCTCTCAATCGAACACTTTACGTGCAGTTGCGCGTTGACGCCGGCCGGTTTGTGAAAGAAGCGTTGTGACCGGACAACCGCATTTGTCAAATCAGCATCTACGTCCCAGGAAACCGTTTCGCCGAGTTTGAGCAGGTTGGCGGTGAGCTCCGCAGGGCCCCACATGCTCACCCCCTCGAGTCGGTTTACGTAACTGTACTGCGAGAGATCGTAGATGGCACATTTGAACGTCACATCGGCACTCCCCACGCCCGAGGGAGATAGGCCGGCATAACCGGATACGGTAACCGGCACGTCGTCGAGATGAAGATTGAGGGAATCGGTCGTCGCGAGACCGTTCTGGAAGGAGACATCGCCGGCAAGCCGGGTTATCGTGAACGGCATTCTTTCGCCGTGCAGGGTGCCGTCCGTAACCACCAACTCCGCCGTTGCGTCTCTCTGAGCGCCCCTGTTTACTGTAACCTCCGCGAGATCCGCTTCCACGGCCACCGTCCCGTAAGGTTCTGTTTTCACATTGAGCGTAGCACGGGACTCCGCTCCCGATAGCGTTAAGGTGACTTCCGGCTCCTTTACCTTTCCCTTCAGCTCCGCGGTAAGCCTCGCCTCGTCGCCCGGCACAAGACAGAGTTCCGACACCGTCGGGTACGCTTCCTCGGCGAACTGCGCGGTAACTTCCTCTACAGGGAAACGGTCGAACCGTGCAATGAGTCTCATCTCAGGTTCGTCGGTGCCGTACGCGAGCGTTCCCGAGAGAGAACCTTCTGCAAATCCGGCATCAACCTCGAGTTCATCTATCTGTACCTCCTTGCTCTCGTGGTTAATCGCAACAGACATATCCGCAGTTCCCGTAATATCGCGCATGAACTCCGGACCGTTCTCTATGTTGAGCGAGGAGAACTCGATCGGTCCGCTTACGGCTATCTCTTTGCCCGCCACACCGCTAACCTCGAGCGTACCGCCCACGAGGCCGTCCCGGACGTAGTCACTGAAGGAACCTGGCATGAACTCATCTATGGCGCGCACGCTGAGCCCCGCAAGCTCCGTACGCACGTCGAACCTCCCCTCGAACGGGTACACCCAACCCGTAGCGCTCAACCGATCCTCCGAGACGGAAGGAAGTGAGAAAACGCTCCCGACTTGGAAACCTTTCCTGTCGGCGCTGCTTCGTATGCTGAGTTCGATCAGTTCCACTGAGAAGGGCGGGGCTCTTCCCTCCTGCGCTATCTCGAACAGGCCCGATCTCACGTGGACGATAAGTGAGTAGAAGCTGTCCCACGCCAGCCCTTCGACACCGGTCTTGCGCGCCGCGTCCAGGAACGGCAGATCCCACGTCCCATCCTTTCGACGCACCAACCTCGCCTCCGGGTCGAAGATCGTCACTTTGAGAGGGAACGCGCGGCGCAGCAGGACCCAGATAAGGTTGGCATCTGCCTCGATCTTTGGGATCTGACCTACCGTTCTCCGGACGGATTCCCCCGTGACGAAGCTGACGGTCGTGCCGGTTATCGACACCTTCGTTAAACCTCTCAGGGTTACTTCGCCCGGTTCAATCACGATACCTGTACGTTGCGCGATCTCATCTATCTGTTGCTGTACGGCGTCAGCCACCTTTCGCCTTGCGTAACGCCCCGCCGCTAAGATCCCCGCTATCGCAGCACCAACGGCGATCAGCATCATAAGATCTTTTATCACGGTGCGCCGTCGCCAGCGTTTCGCATAATTGTCATGGCCGAAACGGATCTTCGGCGCCTGTACGCGTACAACCTTCATCGTGCCCCACTCATATTCCCATCGGCTCGCGCAAAAGGCATTGTAGGGGCGTTCAATTGAACGCCCCTACCATGTGTTCGCGCGCCAAAAGATCTCCTGATTCCACAGCTATGTCCGCGCACCTTCTTCCTTGTCGCCCTTGGGCGGTTTTGCCAGACCCAGCTTCTGGAGAAGCTCCGACTTTATCGCTCCGGCAACGTCAGCGTTTTCCTTCAAAAAGAGACGCGCGTTTTCGCGACCCTGGCCAATATGCTCCCCCTTGTACGTGAACCAGGAGCCGCTCTTTGTGACGATCTTATGCTCGAGCGCCATGTCCAGCAGACTGCCCTCCTTGGATATCCCTTCAGTGAACAACAGGTCGAACTCGGCCAGCCTGAACGGCGCAGCGACCTTGTTCTTGACCACTTTGGCGCGCACGCGGTTGCCGACGGTCTCCTGTCCTTGCTTGATGGAGCCTATCCTGCGCAGATCTACACGTACACTGGAGTAAAACTTTAGCGCTCTGCCTCCGGGGGTGGTTTCAGGACTGCCAAACATCACCCCTATCTTCATACGCATCTGATTGACAAATATGACGCAGGCCTTCGACTTGTTGATGGCGGCGGTCAGCTTGCGTAATGCCTTGGACATAAGCCGCGCCTGCAATCCGACCTGCTGGTCTCCCATCTCCCCTTCGATCTCGGCTTTCGGCACCAGCGCAGCCACCGAGTCTATGACGATCACATCAACCGCGTTGCTCCTGACGAGTATCTCGGTAACATCCAGCGCCTGCTCGGCGGTGTCCGGCTGCGACAACAGCAGGTTGTCAATATCCACTCCAATCCTTCGCGAAAAATCAGGGTCGAGAGCATGTTCCGCGTCGACGTAGGCGGCGATACCGCCCTGACGCTGCGCCTCGGCAACAACGTGGAGCGCCAGCGCGGTCTTGCCGGCAGCCTCCGGGCCGAATACCTCCACCACCCTGCCGCGCGGGAACCCGCCGACGCCGAGCGCCAAGTCCAGCGGCAGACACCCCGTCGGTATGACCGGTACCCCAGCGACAGCGCGCACGTCGCCGAGCTTCATGATAGTGCCGCGACCAAACTGTTTCTCGATCTGTGACACGGCTACGTCCAGAGCCTTCTTCTTGCCGTCATCCTTTTTCTCCGCCATTACTCATGCCTCCATCTCAGCCTGGAACCCATTTCAACTGGTAGAACGCTCAATCAGGTCTTGCGGTCACGACTCCCATCCTTCGCCACCGATCAGCGGCACGAAGACGCAGCCGGTGGATTCCGTCGTGGTCAGCTGTCCGTGCTGCTTCTTGACAAGATGAAGCCGCTGCAATGAGCGCGAGCCCACCGGAACCGCCAGTCTGCCGCCTTCCGCCAGTTGGCTGCAAAGCGAGGCCGGAACTTCCGGCGCTCCCGCTGTTACAAGGATCGCATCAAAGGGCGCGTTGGTTCCCAGACCCACGCTGCCGTCCGCTACCCGCACGTCAACGTTAGCGTAACCCAACGTTTCAAGCCGTTCCCGGGCTTCTTCCGCAAGGGACGCGATCCGCTCAATACTGTACACGAATTCCGCAAGTTCCGCCAGAATAGCCGTCTGATAGCCGGATCCCGTACCCACTTCCAGTACCTTTTCAGAACCGGTCAACGCCAGCGCCTCCGTCATCAGCGCCACCATGTACGGCTGCGATATGGTCTGGCCTTCCCCAATGTGCAGCGGCGAATCGTGGTACGCCCTGTCCCTGAGTTTCGCGGCAACGAAAAGGTGCCTCGGTATTCGAGCCATCGCATCGAGGACCCCGGGATCGGTTATCCCGCGCACCTTGAGCTGGTATTCGACCATTTCCAGCCGTTTACGTTCGTACTCTCTCTCGTCCAGACTACCGGACTCCTCTCGGGAGCGCGTGGGCCTGTTCCTAAACAACGATATCCGCCTTCCCGCCGCACTGGCGGCAATGTCCGTCCGTCATTCCCGCCGTATCCACGCTGTATCCGCGTCGGCGTACCAGCGCGGCCCCACACTGCGCACATTGCGTATCGTTACCCTGTTCCAACATAATGTTCCCGACGTAGATGTACGAGAGCTTCTCGGCCGCTATCCGGTACGCCTCCTTAAGGGAGGCAGCCGGTGTCGGCCGTTCGGTCATCTTGTGATGAGGGAAATAGCGCGAAAAATGCACCGGTATTCTTGGATCCACAGAATGGACGAAATCAACCAGCTTCGTTACCAGCTCGGGCGAATCGTTCTGCTTCGGCACGAGAAGGTTGGTGACCTCGACATGACACGAGCCGCTGGCTCGCTGGATAGTGCGGAGCACCGGCTCGACGGTACCCTTGCAGAGCTTTCGATAGAAATCGTTGTCCATCGACTTGAGGTCTATATTCATCGCGTCGATTACCGTCAGAAGCTCCTCCAACGGTTCCGGGTTGATGTACCCGTTAGTGACGAGCACGTTCTTCAGACCCGCATCCCGCACCAGTTTCCCCGCGTCCATTATGTACTCGAACCAGATCATCGGCTCGTTGTACGTGTAAGCGACGCCTATCGAACCGTACCGGCCGGCGCTTGACGCCAGCTCACGCGGCGCGATATACGAGCCGGGTTTCTCCCCCAGTACGAGCTCGACGTTCTGGCAGAAATCGCAGCGCAGGTCGCAGCCTACGGACCCAACGGAAAGTATGTCCGACCCGGGGTAGAAGTGGTACAGCGGTTTCTTCTCTATCGGGTCAACGTGGGTAGCGGCGACACGACCGTACGTGGCCGCCAGGAGCTTGCCGCCGGCGTTGATCCTCACACCGCAGAACCCGGTTTTCCCGTCCGCTATCGTGCACTCGTGCGGACAAAGGCGACACCGCACCTTCCGTCCGTCGAGTTTCTCATAATGGCGCGCTTCTACTTCGTCGATAGATGCCGGCACTGGTCAGGACACCCCCCTTAGCAATACAGCAATAACCCACAGCGCCAGTAAAGCGATGACCGGTGAGATATCGATCCCACCGCCCACCGGCGGGACAACTCGCCTTAGCCGCGTCAAAAGCGGGTCGGTCATCAGAGAGAGAACCTTCACAGGCGTTTTCCTCTCGTCGAGCTCGAGCCACTTCGAGAGCGCCCTTAGCAGAATCAACACCATGTATACCTCGAGTAGGTTCTCGAGAACTCTTGCAACCATCGGCCTCGACTGAACGGGAGCCCCCGCGCTCGGAAACCCCCTATTCCTGCGGACGCAAAATCACTGTCCTAAGCGTCTCATAGACCGGCCCTGTCGGTTTCAGGTTGCTCTGGATCAGTGATACCTTGTCAACAACCATCTGCCCTACCGGCCGGTCCAACCCCTTTTCCAGCTTCCGTCGCAACTTCCCCCTACCCGATTGCGACTTTATCCTCCCGAGCGTCAAATGCGCGCTGAACGGTCTCTCCTCCCTCGGCCAGCCGGCTTCCGCAACAGCGTCCTCCACCGCCTCGCGCAGTTCGAGCACCGGCCCATCGTGCGGTTCAATGCCCAGCCAAACGACGCGCGGTTTCCTCTCGTTCGGGAACACTCCAAGCCCCTCGAGCGTTATCATGAATTGTCCGACCGACTTAAGTCGACTGTGTAACGTGTCTGCCACCGCATCCACCGTCCCGCGCGGAACGTCGTTTCCCAAAAACCGCAGGGTCAAATGCATATTTTCAGGTTTCACCCACCGAACATCCGCGCCGGTTTTCTTGAGTCTGCGACGTATTTCCCCTATACCATCCCGAATGTCCTGAGGTATTTCCGCCGCGATGAACGCCCTGATCGTACTCTGCACGAGGTCAGCCTCCGCCCCTTTCAGCTCCCCGGCTCATTCTACTACAATCAGGGCGAGAATATCCAGAGAGACTGCTTGCTTGAAGCGATTGGAAACGCGTATTTCGTCGGTAGCGCGGGCCCGCGCCGCGTGAAGCGCGCCTACGTACTAGGCAATGCCCTGCGCACATATAGCGGGGATCCCTATGTCCGCGACGACCAGCTCGCCCAAAAACCGCTTTGCGGCATCGGTCCTGAAACCCAGTTTGGGGTACTGAAACGTGACTGTCCGTTCAGCCGTGACCGCCACGCCGAGCGGCTGCCCCGTGTCGGCATCGAGACCCGACGGGACGTCCACGGACAGAACGCGCGCCTGCGATTCGGTTATCGCCGAGATGAGATCGGCGTACAGTCCCGTGACCTTCCCCCTCAGCCCCGTGCCGAGCAGCGCGTCAACAACCAGCGCTGCATCCGTCGCCCTGGAGGCCACACGATGAACGTCAGTCTCATCGTGAAGCTCATTCACCTCTTTTCCAAGACGTTGAAACATCGTAAGGTTGATCGCCGCGTCACCTTCCACTTTGTCGGTCGTCCCGACAAGGTGCACCTCCACGCTGTAACCGCTGTTGACGAGATGTCGCGCAACGACGTACCCGTCACCGCCATTGTTACCTTTGCCGCAAAGCACGAGCACCACGCCGGCCGCGGCGGCCGCCATCTTCGTCGCTTCCTCGAAAACGCGCCTGCCGGCGTTCTCCATCAGAACCACGCCGGGTATACCGATCTCGTGGATTGCACGTCGATCGATCTCCCTCATCTGTTCAGCGGTTACGTAAAGCATGGTCGCTCCAAGAACCTGACGGGATGCGCCTCTCTTGAACCGCGTCGGAGCCCAAGCGCGGAAAAGGTCGACAATCTAGTAGAACCTGGTCAGACCTTACACCTCATCCTCCGCGAGGTTGCCTATAATGATGTTTCTGACACGCTCAACGAGCTCGTTCCTCTGCTCATACGTGTAGGAACGCGTATCCACCGGTTTATCAACGGCCATTTTCAGCACGCCCTTGCGGAACACGAGCTTCTCTTTCGGCAATATCTTGCGACCGCCGCTCATCGTAATCGGCACGATCGGCACGCCGGCCTTGAGTGCCAGCACGAACCCGCCTTTCTTGAAGGGTCCCACCGTCCCGTCGGCGCTGCGAGTCCCTTCAGCGCAAACGAATATCGATATCCCTTCACGAATCGTCTCGGCGGCCCTGTCGTAGCTTGCAAACGCCTGCGCGCGGTCGTCTCTGTCAATTTTAACGTGTCCGCCCTTTTTCAGCGCCCAGCCAAAGCCCGGTATCTTGAACAGTTCCTTCTTTGCGATGAACCGCACCTGCGCCGGCAGGAAACCGGCAACCGCGAGTATGTCGTAATGGCTCTGGTGGTTCGACACAAACACGTAGCTGCCGTTCGGGTCGAAATTGTCCAGACCCTCCGCGTCAACCCGGACGCCGCTCACCCAAAGCAGTCCGCGTGCCCAACAGCGCGCCACAACGGAGTGAAACGCCTTTGCCGAAGGGTCGAATATGAGCGATATGAGGGCGCAGGCTATGGCTATGGCCGTCCAGACCGCCGCGAAAACTATCAGCAGGATAGATCGCAAACCTCTTTTCAGTTGTGCGCGTTCGGTCCGTGCTTTGTTAAGGCTGGCGGATATGTCTTCCTCCGACTTAGCCGTTTCAATGCGCATCAGCCGTCCTTCCTCGCGCAGCCGTAAATCGACGCTGCGGTGTCACTCCCACTCTATGGTGCTCGGCGGTTTTGAACTTATGTCATAAACGACCCGGTTAACGCCGGCAACCTCATTGATGATCCCGTTGGATATTCTCGCAAGTACGTCATGGGGGATCGGGTACCAGTCCGCGGTCATCGCGTCCTTGCTCGACACGGTTCTCACCGCGACAACGTTCTCATACGTCCTGCCGTCGCCCATAACCCCGACGCTGCGCACGGGAAGCAGGACGACGAGCGCCTGCCACATTTTTCTGTAAAGACCGGCGGCACGTATCTCGTCCATAGCTATGGCATCCGCCTCGCGCAACAGGTCCAACCTCTCCCTGGTTACCTCGCCCAGCACGCGGATCGCCAGACCCGGCCCCGGAAACGGGTGCCGCCACAGGATCGATTCGGGGATGCCGAGCTCCAGGCCCACCTCCCTTACCTCGTCCTTGAAAAGCTCGCGCAGAGGTTCTATAAGCTCGAAATCCATCCGTTCCGGGAGCCCGCCGACGTTATGGTGCGTCTTGATGGTCGCCGATGGTCCGCCGGTCGCCGAAACGCTCTCTATGACGTCGGGATAAAGCGTCCCCTGCGCAAGAAACTCGCACTTGCCCAGCTTCTCAGCCTCACTCTCAAAAAGTCGTATGAACTCGTTTCCGATTCGCTTCCTCTTTTCCTCCGGATCGGCGATGCCCGCAAGCGCCTCGAGGAACCTGCCTTCAGCATCAACGTAATGGAGCGGGATGTGGAAATGCTCGTTGAAAGTCTCTCTGACCTCGTCGGCTTCGCCTTTCCGCAGGACCCCGTTGTTGACGAAAATGCAGTGGAGTTTATCGCCTACGGCGCGGTGAACGAGCACGGCTACAACCGTCGAGTCGACACCGCCGCTTACCCCACATACAACCTGTTCCTCGCCCACCTGGGCCCTTATCGACTCCACAGCTTCGTCGACAAACGACT
>Ga0114922_10001546_pt1 | contig 21926 bp, 20 predicted proteins | sample AartaG_FD_100975 | JGI IMG/M metagenome (GOLD analysis project Ga0114922, IMG submission 100975) | Deep subsurface microbial communities from Aarhus Bay to uncover new lineages of life (NeLLi) - Aarhus_00045 metaG | ecosystem: Environmental > Aquatic > Marine > Oceanic > Sediment | place... | reverse complement strand
GGACAGATCAATGGATTGACTTCAAAAACCTTCCTTATCATCTCGGCCCAGCCATTTGATGGCACAAATGAGACTTCATCATTGATTATTGGTGGATGAGAAGGATCTACTCCTGCCTTGCGCATCTTGCCTCTGTGCGCGTTTGAGTAAAGCCCGTAATAACGCAGGGTGACCCGTCCTTTATCAGGAATATGGGAGGTCACACGAGCGATAACCTCCAGATAATGGAGAAGATCCGTATCGTTTTAGAAAGTCTCCGTGGCGAAGAAGGCATCACAGACCTTTGTCACTATATTTGATGGAAATGTATTCAGTTGGAGTTGAGATTCATACTAACGAATATTTGTATTCTTTAGCCGAAGCTTACTATCAATCGGGATACCTTGATAAAACCAAAGTCGAGGGATTTGATTCAAATCCCCTGCAAAATAATATGTCAAATGTGGAGACGCGACGCCTTTTACACTTCTCCCAGAGTGAGAAAAGCTATCAGGATGAACAAAAGACCTTTGAGGAAGACTTTATACGTTTTCGTAATATTATAAAAGAGGTTATTCCCGCTGCCAACAAAAAGAGAAAAATGATGAGAAAAATCAGGTTTCTTATGTTGGAAGGGTAGATAATTTTATCTGCACTTCCTGTGACCACGAACCCAGCCCAGTAATAAGGATGAGAAAGCACATCAGAGTCTATCATTTCAATCTTGGCCTTTTGTAAAGCATCCATGATGGAATTTGAAGAACGGAGATGGAAGTAATATCTTTCCATAAACTGAGAAGTTGCCTCGTCATGCACCGCCCATAAACTGATAAGGGCAGAGGAAGCTCCCGCATAGAAAAAAGCTCTGCTCAACCCGACTATTCCCTCTCCCTTGATCAATTGACCGAGGCCTGTTTGGCAGGAGGAAAGAGTCACTAAATCGGAGTCCAGTTTGAGATTAAACACCTCCCTCATTTGGAGAATCTCGTCTTCAGTAGAAGCACCTCCCACTGAGAAAATAATAGAGGACCGGGGTGGGTTTTTATCGTCAATGATACAGTGTGTGGCAAAGTGAAGAATTTTATACTCCTGGAGGTTAAGTTTTTTAAGCCATACTTCTGTAGCTTCTTTTCTTGTAAAAATATCTATTCGTGCTTTTTTAAAAAGGGCTGCTATTCTTTCAATTTCCAATCCGCTGTACTTCAGCCTGAAAAAATGGAAAGAAGCGGTAGCGCTAAGATCTGTTAAAGCATCTTCTCCGGTCTTTTCCTCCTCGTATGGTCCAAAATAAGGATCACCGAAAGCTAAGACATCTTTACGAGGTTTTCGTTTTCTCAGTCTTTTATGCTCGATTATTTCTCGAAGAGAAGAAATGGAAGGTGCGTAGGCTATTTTGTAGTCCTTAATCAGCCATCGATTATTATTTTCTTGACTAAGAAGTGTTTCAAAGGGAAGATAATGAAGAATGTCGTCGGGGATGAAGATTATTTTTTTGATTTTTTCATCCAGACCGGGAGAGACAAGAGTTTTGAAGAGTTCATGGCCGAGCCTGAAATTTTGATTATCTCTATCCACAACAGCCTTTAAATATTCCTTCACCTGGGACTTAATCTGTGTCTCTGGGGGGAGAGGAAATATTTTCAATTTTCTTTTTGTGATAACGAACACATAAGAATTCTTTTTTCCTAGAGAATATTCAAAAAACGCTGTCTGAGGATCGAGCAAAAATTCTTGAGTTTGCTCGAGAGAAATGATTTGAGGATATTTGAGATTTGCATATGCTAGGCTCGAAACTCTTATTTTTCTCTTGATGTTTTCCAGCTTCTCTTCACACTGTTTGAGTTTATCCTGGACGGTTTTTATATGTCCCTCGCTTAACCCGGGTTTGAAAAGCTCGGAATTCAGTCTGGAAATCTCATTCATCAAATCGTCTTCTTGATGGAGCATCTCCTTGTCCACTCCCTGGGAGATGTTAATTTGTGAGACTTCTAACCTATCAAGAAAGGCCCGGGCTTTTGCCCTTTCCAGAAAATGGAAAGCCTCGATGCCATGAAGTTCTTCGGGATCATGCCTGGAGAATTTATAGAGTAAATCCACTATATTTTGGTAGGTTTCAATTCTTTTATCTGTTCCCAAATAAGTTGCTTTGAGTTCTTCCAGTTGAATTTTTGAGCGGAGGTTTTCGAGGTGCGATATGGAATTTTTGTAGTTTTTCAGAGATTTTTGAAAATCGCCTTGCTTCATATACGCGTTGGCGATCTCAAAGTGAGCTTCCCAGAGCAGGTTCTCTTTTCCTGTAAGAGAAGCTGTATCTATGGCTCTCTGACAGTAATTTATGGCCTGTTCATAATCTTCTTGCCTGGAATAAACAATTCCGATGTTGGTAAGAATATTGGCGGTTTCCTCGGCATCCTGGATTCTTTCTGCTTTTTTGAGTGCAAGCTTGAAATGTTTGAGAGCATCCGGATGGCGCTCTAAATCTATGTAAACCCTGCCTATATTGTTTAAAGCTTTGATTTCTGTTTCGATATCATCGATTTTTCTTGCGATTTTAAGGCTTTCTTTATAATTTATCAGGGCATTATAGAGGTCATCTTTATTGCCTGAATGGTGTGCTTTTTTTTGATAGGTGACTCCGATGTTATTCAAGTCCATTGCGACATAAGATTCTACATAAGACTCTTCTTTTAACTTTTCCTTGTCGATCCTTAAAACAGCCCTTAAGTATTCCAGGGCTTTTTCATAGCTTCCCAACTGAATATATATATCGCTGATGTTTGTTAAACATTCTGATTCATCATCAGAGTCTTTCACGATTCTGGCAATTCTCAGGGCTTCCTCGTAATAAATCAGCGCCTGAGAATAGTCATCTATAGCGCCATAGTAATAACCGATATTGAATAAGCATCTACCTTCTTCCTTCTTATGGTTGAGGCGGTCTGCCATTTCCAGTGCCTCCTTGTTCAAAGAGAAAAATTTCTCAATGTCATCTGATTCTAAATAAGTAATACTCATTACTCGAAGGCATTTCAATTCATGCTCTTCGCTTTTTCTCTCTTTTGCCAGGGCTATAGCTTTTTCAAAATTATCTATTGATTGTTGATATTGGCCCTCATTAAGGAAGTCTTTGCCTGTCTGGTAGAACTCGTAGATTCGGATAGAATTAAGAATTTCCTGTATTTTTTTTTGTATCTCTGCTTTCTCAGCAAGATTAAGAGCTTCTCTGTAGGATTCAATGGATTCATCAAGCTTAGCAACATTCCAGTACAACACACCAAGCTTGAGAAGAGATTCGACTTCAGCTTCTTTATCGTCACTTTTTCTGGAGAGAGAGTGTGCTTTCTGAAACAGCTGGATGGATTCTTTATAATTTCCCTGAAGCCTGGAGTTTTCTCCTTGATTGAAATAGTGATAGTAATTTTCCTCTGAGACAGAGTTCCGATTGGGAGGTGAATTGTCTGGAAGGGAATAAAGAATTGAGCTAGAAAGAAAAAGAAACAATAAGGATAAAATGATTAGCCGAATGTGCCCTTTCATTTTCCTTTTTTAGCAGATTATAAATCTAAAGGATAGAAAATATTTCATTCTCTTCCTTAGCCAAATTACTTTTATAGTTTTTTATATACTAACCTATATGGCAAATTTTGTAAATCTCACCTGGATTTGATAAAAAAAACCAACAGAGGAATAAAAGCAGAAGAAAAATGAAAATATTGACATATGCACCTCATTTTCTTATATTTATAGTACCGAAAAAGGAAGCGTGGAAAAAGCAGTCTCCGTTTGAAAGAAGGTCTCTTTTTCAATTTTTTTAGCTTCACGCCGACTAAAAAATTAGAAGGAAATTACTAATAAATAATCCGAAAAAGAAGCAATCAAAATAGAGGAGGAAGCCATGTTAAAGAAAAACTTCTTTAAAAAAAGTATGGCTATTTTAGCGTTTGTAGCATTTGTTTCCATGGTTTTCCCGGAAGTTACTCACGCAACAACCAGCCCCTCTTCCACTGAATTTCTTTTTCCCAAACATTTTCTTTCATTATTTTCTCCTGTCTTTTCTTCTTCCAGCCTTAACACTTCTCTCGCTGTATATGAGCTTGCCACAGCGTATATCCTTTCAAAAACACCTTCAAACAAATCCCTGAACAACCCTGATAAAAAAGACCCTAAAAAAAGTAAAGACACTAACCTCAATGAAAATTCAACATCCAAAAAGAAGCCTAAAGGCAAAGATTAATCCGCATTATCAAGGCCTGTAAGGGAGAGCTACTTCCTAAAATAGCGTGTCAATTAAAATGAAAAGTTATAGCTTGAGTGACTTCCTGCGAGCGCTTTCCTAGCCAATTCATAATGTTAATTTGTAAGGGTGTAATTGAAACATCAAATGAGGAAACATTGAAAAAAAGATTTTTTGGAATCAAAATACTGATCGTTTTTATTGTACTGCTGAGTTTTGTGGTTTTGTGGAGTAATGCAGTTCCTTCAGAGCATCCTCGTAAAATTGTCGTGTTCAAAAAGTGGTTTAGTAAGATAGCTGATCAAGAGGCTTTACTAAAGAATTCCGGAGCTGAAAAGATTAAACATTTAAAACTGATTAATAGCACAGCTGTTCATCTTCCTCCTCAAGTGGAAAAAGCTCTAAGAAAAAAAGGTGAAATTTTGAGGATAGATGAAGATTTAATCATATCCGCTGTTGATAAAAAAGCCACAAATAAAGGCAATTCCAAGAAACATCAACCCTCTGAGGAACTCCCTTGGGGAATTTATAGAATTTATGCTGAATTAGCGTGGACAATTACCAAAGGTTCTACGATTAAAGTAGCGATTTTAGATACAGGTATTGACTTGGACCATCCTGACCTCTTGGATAATATAAAAGGAGACATAAACATAGTCAAACTGCACAAAAGTGCTAATGATAATAATGGTCACGGCACACATGTGGCAGGTATTGTTGCTGCAACAGATAACGATATTGGAGTTATTGGAACCGGTCCTGAGATTTCTCTCTATGCTGTGGAGGTTTTAGACAAGAACGGAAATGGTTGGCTCTCTGACCTTATCGATGGATTAGATTGGTGTATTAGCAATAATATCCAGGTTGTTAATATGAGTTTGGGTTCCCTGAAAGATAATCAGTCCTTCTATGATGCAATTATCAAGGCTTATCAGGCTGGAATAACACTGGTTGCATCTGCCGGCAATAATGGGGATTATGACGGCTTAATAGAGTTTCCGGCAAAATACCCAGAAACGATTGCTGTTTCTGCTGTTGATGAGTATTGCCAATTTCCCTCTTTTTCTAGTTATGGGCCTGAGATAGATCTCACAGCACCAGGAGTAAATATCAAATCAACATACATAAAAGCTTCCTATAAAACATTAAGTGGAACAAGTATGGCGGCGGCCCATGTCACAGGATTAGTTGCTTTACTTTTAACAACAACTCCGACATTGGGATATGATATAGATGGCGATGGAATTTGGGACCCGCCCGAGATTAAGAAGAAGTTAAAGGACACTGCAGAAGTTCTGATTTTGCTTCCCTATCAACAAGGAGCGGGCTTAGCCAGGGCTGATTGTATACTTTAAAACTCTATAGTCAATATATATCATTCTATCCACAACTTCTTGAAGCCCTCATTTTAAGAAAAACAATGTTAAAAAACAAGGGTCGGGGTTCGCTAAATAACTTATATATAATAATTAAACTCCATTTTTCCCTTAAAATATGACTTTAGAAGCCATTTTTTTGGTCCAAATAAATACACACAATATTACAAAAGGTTGCGAGATATTTGAAGAAGTATATACGCGGCATAAACATTTTTTGCATTTACCTGTTAGTTAAATTTTAAATCTAATAAATATCATCCACTTTTAATTCTTAAATGACAATTTTTTGCATTTGCCTTGACAATAAGCAGATATTTAGATAAAAATGTTTATTCGGCCTTAAGGAGGTGAGTTTTATTGGCGTTTATCGTTTTAGAAGAAGGCGAATCTATTGAAAGTGCCCTGAGAAGATTTAAGAGGAAAGTCCAGCAGCAGGCGATAATAAAAGAGATTAAAAAACACTCTATCTATTACAAACCCGGCGAGAGAAAAAGAATGAAGTCAGCCCTGGCTCGCAAACGGATTCGCAGGCGCATGAAGAGAGACAAGGAATTTGGGTATTAAGATTTTGTCTTCACCAAGGCAGGTAACTATCTAAAAATAAATCAATAAAACATTTTACAGATAAGAATAGTGCTATCCCTCCAGGAAACTCAACCAGCAAAAAAGCCTTCCTGGCTAAAAGTCAAATTTCCCTCTGACCCAAATTTTTTTTACGTCTCTAACATCCTGAAAAAGGAAAAGCTGCACACCATATGCCAGAGCGCCAGATGCCCAAACATCTCTGAGTGCTGGTCCAAGAGGACCGCAACCTTCTTGATTCTCGGGAACATCTGCACGCGGAAATGCGCTTTTTGCGCTGTAAAAAAGGGAGTTCCCTCCTCTCCTTCTCCTGAAGAACCCGGGAAGGTGGCTGAAGCTGTTTCTAAACTCGGCCTCCGTTATGCTGTTGTCACATCGGTCACAAGGGATGACCTGGCTGACGGCGGCGCATCTCTTTTTGCCGAAACAATAAATGCAGTAAGAGAGAGGACGCCAGGAGTCAAAGTGGAGGTTCTGGTGCCGGATTTTAACGGAGATGAGGAGGCGTTAGAGACAGTTATCCGGGCTAAACCCGATGTCCTAAACCATAATTTAGAGACAACAGAGGTTATCTATCCTCAAATCAACAGGCCAAGAGAAAACTACTGGCGCTCCCTGAAAGTCCTGCAAAAAGCGGGAGAGCTGGGCGCAGCCACTAAATCCGGACTCATGCTGGGACTGGGCGAAAGCAAGGAGGACATCCTCCAGTCTTTTTCCGACCTCAGGAAAGCCTCCTGCGACCTTTTAACCATGGGCCAGTACCTCCAGCCTTCAAAAACACACGCGCCTGTTTTGAAATATTATTCCCCCGGCGAGTTCGAAGAGATAAAAATAGCGGCTCTGGATTACGGTTTTAAGGATGTTGAATCCGGCCCCCTGGTGAGAAGCTCTTACAAAGCCCATAAGATATATAAATCTCTGCAGGAGAAAACAGCCTGAGTTAAAATGCGGTATTTTATCTTTACAGACATCCACGGAAATCTGGAAGCTTTGGACGTGGCGCTGGAATTTGCCCAGAAAAAAAAGATCGACCACTATGTCTGCCTCGGCGACCTGGTCGGATACGGCGCTTCTCCCAATGAGATCGTCGAGAAAACCCGCGCTCTGAAGCCTCTGACTATAATCCGTGGTAACCATGATAAGGCTGTCAGCGAGCTCGATTCTATCCAGACGTTTAATCCCATTGCTGCGGCAGCCATTCACTGGACAAGGGCTAATATCCAAAAAAAGAATATGGATTATGTCGCCAGCCTTAAAATGGGGCCGGTTACTATCAACGACCATATTATGCTATGCCATGGAGCTCCTTTTGACGAGGACCACTATATATTCGGCGAGTTTGACGCAGCCGAGGCATTCGCTCACATAAATACTCCACTTTGTTTTTTTGGCCATACTCACTTCCCTTTTGCTTATACGAATAAAAACCACCATGCAAATGGAACCTTTCTCTCGGGAGACAAGAACGAGATAAAACTTGAAGAGGGCGTAAAATACCTGATTAATCCAGGTTCTGTGGGCCAGCCCCGGGATAGAGACACGCGGGCAGCTTTTTGCATCTATGATTCCAAGGCAAAAGAAATCAAGTTTTACCGCCTCGAGTATAATATCAAGGAAACCCAGAGAAAAATACTCGAAGCAAAACTGCCTTCTGCTCTTGCCGAAAGGCTCGCCCTTGGAATCTAAGAAAGACATGTACTACACAATCCTGAGTTTTCCAAAGGGTAAAATCTTCCTTGCCAAGACGGATAAAGGACTGAGCTTTGCCAATTTCATGAATAGCCAGAAGAGGTTTGAAGAGATAGCCGGGTATTTTAAAAAGAGGGGAATCCCTCTTGAGCGCAAGCCGAGAAAATTCCGGGTGGAAGAAAATCTCTTCAACCAGTATTTTAATGGGGAAAAAATAGATTTCAGAGTCCTACCTCTTGACTTTGTCTACGGAACCCCATTCCAGAGAAAAGTCTGGCTCGAGACAAGAGAAACTCCCTACGGGAAAACAAGGTCTTATAAATCCATCGCTCAGAAACTGAAACAAAAAGGATACAGGAGCGTGGGCCAGGCTCTCGCCCGGAATCCACTGCTTATTATTATCCCCTGCCACAGGGTCATCAGCCTGGACGGGGGGCTCGGCGGCTTCTCTATCGGGCTTCCGCTGAAGAGACACTTCCTCCGCCTGGAAAAAGTCAAAATCCGCGCCTAAATCTTCGGGTTGGCATAACAGTAAACACAGCTGTGGGGGCAGAACTGCGTATAACTCCCGATATCAATTGACTCTGTGCAGCGGCACTCTTTCCGCTGGGTACGGTCTTTTTTTGTCGAGACAGGCTCTCTTTGAGGATGAAGTTCCTGAAGGAGGGAGCCGTTTATGCAGGATGAGGGAGTAATACCCGGGACCCTCGTGAGAAAATCCTGGCTGCAGGACAGCAACCGCAGACCCTGCTGCTTTGCTATCCGGGCGAGTGTGTGTGCTGCATCTTCTTTCTCCTCCTGTGAGGGGTCGATATATAGAAAGCCGTGTTTTTCCGCACGCCTGACAGCCTTGCCGTACCACTGGCTAAAACTGAGACGGACATCTTTGATCCCGCGTGAGCTGAGCTCCGGTGCCAGCTTTTCGAAATAATGAAGATTGGTCTTGACCTCTCCATCTTCTTTCCAGTAAACAACAGGGTCAAAGCGGACGGATATTCTTTCCGGCATCCCGGCTATTTTTATAAGGGGATCAAGCTGAGAGATAGTCTCAGAAGGAGCGGGAACTCCTCTCTCTATAAAAGTCCCTCCAAGGCCGGTTATGGTGAAATGGATGTAAAGCTGGCTGTATTTTTTCAGGGCGGAACTCAGATGGTTTTGATTCTCTAAAAGATTTGAGAAATTCTTGGACCAGAGGACAATTGTGTGCACCCCCTCCGGGCTTAAATCGACATTATAGGTAAACCCGGAAGGACCGTAAACACGCGCTCTCTCCTCTTTAAAAACTGAGGAAAGCCATTCGGGAAAAAATGCAACCAGGTCTGTTCTTCGCGAAGCACTTATAACTTTTTTCATAACGTCTTGACAGCAGGAAGGAATGACTTTAGTATTTTAGCTAACAAGGGAGTTTCCCGCAATGCCAGAGCTTCGATCAGATAAACTTACAAAGAGCTACAACCGCCGCGTTGTGGTCAAGGAAGTGAATGTCAAAATCCGCTCCGGCGAGATAGTAGGCTTTCTTGGAAGGAACGGAGCCGGGAAGACCACAACATTCCAGATGATGGCAGGCCTTATCAAGCCTGACAGGGGGAGTGTATTTCTGGATGATAAAAATATTTCTCTCTTACCGAGCCATCTTCGGGCTGAAGCGGGCATCACTTACCTTCCCCAGGAGAATTCCGTCTTTCTCAAGGCGTCGGTTAAAAACAACCTCAAGCTGGTCCTCGAACTCCTGCCTCTGAAGAGAAAAGAGCGGGAAGAGATAGCCGGAAAACTCCTGGAAGAGCTGGGCCTTCAAGAGCTGGCAAAACAGTCCGCCCACAGCCTATCCGGCGGTGAAAGAAGAAGGCTTGAGATCAGCCGCTCCCTCGTCCTTAATCCAAAATTTCTTCTGCTGGATGAACCATTCACAGGGATTGATCCCCTGACCATAATCGAGCTTCAAAAAATTATGCTGAAGTTAAAAGAGAAAGGGATCGGAATCATCCTCTCCGACCACAATGTGCGCGATACATTAAAGGTCGCAGACCACGCCTTCATCATAGACGAGGGGGAAATCCTGATCGAGGGCAGTCCTCGAGAAATCTCTTCTGACGAGAAGGCAAAAGAGAAATTCCTCGGAAAAAGCTTTAAGCTCGGGGATGAAGTGGAGCGCTTCTACTCCTGAGGAAAAAAGTGGTCTCCCAGGGTCTCACCCAGGAACAGCAGAAAAAAAGTATAATAAACCACAAGAAGAATAACATAAAAAACAAGAGCCGGCAGTGCTGACACGGAAAGCAGTTGAAATAAAGAGACCTCCATTACCCGGGAGGCAAGCCAGAGCGAAATTAGCCAGAAAACTGCAATGGAGAGAAGGTCAAAGGCTCTGGGTTTTAACCACATAGATAGTTTTGAAAAGTGCCGTTTTTTTAATCTTCTTTTTTTTATTTTAGCCTTTTTTTGGATAGGGGCGGCTTCCTCCTCCATTTTCTCTGGGAGACCGACATCAATATCAGGAATAGAGGGCTCGATTTCCGGGATTTCTTCCTCCTCTTTAAGCTTTTCTTCTTCTTTAGCTTCTTCCTCCTCATCCAGCTCGGAAGGCTTCACAAACGTATCTTCATCTTTCGTATCTACAAATTCCGGAGGCACCGTTTCTTTAATCTTCTCTGCCCAGGGAGGAAGTTTTTCTGAAACATCCGAGGTATCTGCCGGCGTCACCTTAGGAGGTATTGGGATTTCATCTTCCGGAGCAAAGGGCTCTCCTGCCTTTACTTCCCTTTCTTCCTTGACCTCTGTTACAAACTTCTCAATCTCGTCTTTTTCCTTTTCTTCAAGGTCGATGATTTTATGTGAGCCCGGTGTGCCTTCTTTTGTCTCCCCCGGTAAAATCTCTCCTTCCTCTATCTCATCCGTTCCCACACTTTGAGCTTTTTCCGCTCTTTCAATTTTGACCTTTTCCACGAACCTCTCGACTTCCTCTCTTTCTTTCAGCTCTGCTTCAGAGAGCTCTTCCAGATCTTCTTCAAGTTCTTCTGCTGCTTTTTCTTCTTCTGGTTCTTCCGGTTCTTCCGGTTCTGCGCCCATTTCTTCCTCTAGTGGAGTGGGTTCTTTTTCTTCTTCTATTTCTACCTCTTCCTCCGGTGCTGCCTCTTCAGCTTCTTCTTCTGGTTCTGAAATAATTTCTTCTTCGGGCTGCGGAGTTTCCTCCCTTTCAGGCTCTTCAGGCTCTTTCACCTGCTCGGAAGGCGTTGGTGAAGGAGGTTCTTCCATGTCCTCCTTTTCTTCTGGCTGTTCCTCAGGAGTCTCTATCTCTATGGGCTTTGATGTCTCTTCTTCTCCTTCAATAGGTGGAGTCACGTCCTCTCTATGAACAGGGGCTCCTTCCCCCTTAAAATCTTTCAGGATTTTCCCCATCTCTTCCTGTTCTTTTGTCCTTGCATCCGGAATCTGTTCCAGGTCTTCGGTATCAAATTTTATCTCTTCACTTTGAGGAGCACCTTCCTCTTCCTCAACTTTTTTCTCTTCGGGCTGCGGTGCTTCTTCTTCTGGGGAGATTTCCTCACCTTGTTCAGGAGGCGTTGGTGTGGGAAGCTCTTCTTCTTGTTCCTCTGCGGCTTCTTCGGGGGGCAGCTCTTCTTCTATTATTTCCCCGGGCTCTTCCTCAGGAATTTCTTCCTCTTCTTCTTTTTCTTCCTCTACAGGGCTAGGAGCTTCTTCTGCTTCTTCAGCAGGAGATTCTTCTTCCGGTTCCTCTTCTTCTTTATTTAAATCCTCGCCTTCTTCCTCCTCTTCTGCTTCTTCTTCTTTCTCTTCCTCAACAATTTTATCACCGGGGATTTCCTCTTCTATAAACTCATCCTCGGGGAAAAGGAGCTGGGTACCGCAGTTAGAGCAGTATTCAGAGCCCTGGTCAATAATTGCCTTACAATAAGGACACCTTTTGATTGCCATTTTCTTATTTATATCAAGGAAAAACGTCTCTTGTCAATCACAGTTCTTATGGAAAAAGAAGAAAGGGAGGCTATCTTCTGAGTCAAGACACGGTGATAACTTAGCTTTCCCTGGAGGAACAGCAACGCGCATCATACATTCAAACACAAGATTCTCGGAAGATTTAGATTTTGATAATTTAGGCTTAAATAAACAGGATTTTAAACAGCTGGCTGCAGATGTGGAACAATTTTTATTCGTACCCGGCGGTTCTAAAAAAGCCTTATTCTTTCTTGATTACATAAAGAATTATAAATTTTAACTTATATCCTCAGCTAAGGTAAATCTCTTTTCTGTAAACCATATATATATAGGAATTTCCTTTTGGTGCTCGCCACAAATCCCTCATGTTTTATCTCAATTTCCACCCGCTAACGTCCTAGAGTGAACGTATCACGTGAAAAAAGGTGAGGTCGATTGTCGAGAGATAGAGACAAAGCGACAAAAACAGCCAAACAATTGTCCAATCTCTGGAAAAGACAGGAATTCATTAACTTGGGGCCTACTGGAAAGGTTTTGCGTTGAGACAGATCATTAGGTATCTGGCCTGGACTAAAGCGGAGAAACGAGTAGAAAACGCTCTCGGAAAGTAGGTTCGAGGCCAGCCATTTTTAAAAAGATATCCAAATGGACCAATTCAAATTCCGGGCCGAGTTTGTCCAGGATACTTTTTACTCTTTTCACGTTGCTGGATTCACGCACATGCACAAGTAGAAAATAAGGCCTCTTGTTGTTTATGGTTGCCAGTTCTTCCAGATCAGCCACCGCTTCTTCCTCTGTCCGAGTGGGTGAAAGATAGTAGTCATAGGAGATCAGCGGCTTTCCATTTCTTACATTAAAGGTAAACGCAGGAGCATAACCGTTTACAAATCCAAGAACATCTGGCATGCCTTCATAGTAGGCATCCACTACTTTTTTGGTCAGCTCAGTGTTGCCCTCAACTGTGGCGCCTTCAGAGTAGTCCATGACCTCGAACACCTTTAGGTCAAGCTGTTCCATGAGCTGCCTTGCCTTTTCGATCAATAGTGGCAGCTTGTCAGGGGGGACAGCCTTGGGATACATATAACCTGGCCCTGATAGACAGCCAATAAAATAGTCGTTTGGCGTGGCCATGGAATAAAAATATTCTTGCATGGCTGGAGCCAGCCACACATAGTTCATAATCACTTCCCATGCATAGGGAATTTCTCCCCTCCCGGGCTTCAGCCAGGCCCCAATTCCCAGGCCATCGGTTTGTATGCAGCTGATATAGACTTTTTTCTTAGGAATATACTCTTTACCAGGGACAACGTTGTGATTGTTTTTAAACTTGAAACCGGGAGAAAGGGGAATCTGACAGCTAAAGCTCATGTTGGGCAGGGTATGCAAACCTTCAACGCGGTGCCCGAAGCTGGAGGTTAATTTGACATGCTCTCGCTCCAGGTCCTTGGCATATGAATGCCAACCCATAACCAGTGACATGGGTTTCATTTCACTTAGCAATCTGCAGGCCAAGGTATATTCTTCCGTGTCGGACTCTCTTGTCGATAGATCATTGAAGAAAGCCTTGTTGTAGATACCCCAGTCGGCTACTCCAGGCTTCATGACCTTTCCATGCTCACCTCCCATCCAGATGATTATTTCTTTATTGCATTTCTCCCAATACTGGTCATAAGCCCAGGCATAAATTTGGGCATCTGTCTGCCCAGCGAATTTCCCCCTGAAATCTTCAATTAGTTTTAGGCCAGCTTTCTCAACCATGGGGATCAGATCTTCGCTCACCACCACGGCCTTCTCCAGTCCGGCTACAGTAAATGCAACAATGAGCGAGGTTCGCACCGATTTGTCCCAAACCACGTACCCTCTGACATATTGCTTTAGAGAATTCAAGGCCAGTTCAGGAGTCCTCAATTGACTGAAAGTGAAATTCTTTTTATTCTTGTAGAATTCAAAAACCGATGGTGTATAGGTAAAAGCCCAGCTTTCCGGATAGACGAAATACAGGTGGGGCCTACCGATGTTAGCCACTCCCTGTAAACTTATGAGAAAAGCCTGCTCAGGGAGTAAGCCATTTATGTCCCAGTTGTCCTCAAGCCGCATGAAGTAGGCCTGTTTTGTCCCTGCTCGCTTCAAGACATACCTGATGGGGGGACCAGTTTTCCGAGTGGACCGTTTAATGGTATAAGTGAGTGTTTCTTTGTCGTCGGAAAGTTCAAACAGATGGATAGACAAAACCGGCGATTTTCCCTGAGATGCTCTTATGTGATAACGCTCTTCGAGTTTCAAAACCGATCCATTTTTATCCCATAGGGCTTTAATCTGTCTTGACTCTCCCACTGGCTTAGAAAGTCCCATGAAGACATTTGTGGGGAACACTCGGTTTGTGACCGGTACACGGTTGGTTTCCCCACCTGTCTTCAAAATGAGTCTCTCTTCAAAACTGCGGCTGGTTCCCCATTTTTGTGTCAGAATGATTGTCGCTCCCTTCTGTAGAATTTCCAGCGAGAGTGTCCGGTAAAGACCGATTTCCGAGCTTTTCTCATGGTTGAGCATCCATTTGCCGTTAAACTGGGAATTTTCCTGGCTTAGGACCAGCGCAGGAAATATACAAATACTTAAAACCACATGTGAAAAAAAACGCAATAAGCATGGCATTTGAATTCTCCTGTTGCTGAGGATGAAATCATGTCAACTAATTCATCGACAGCGAACTCCATATTTTCTCCTGCAGCTAACAATTACTATACTGCATGCTGTATTTTGAGAAAAGCACAGTTGCAGAACCGTCTACATATTATGAATTCCTCTAAAAATATGCTTAATTTACAGTAATACCTTATCAATACCCTTGTTATATAGCAAACTGCATATCTGACGAATTAGATATCATGGAGGATTTATGGAATGGGATTATAAAATAAAAATTGTTATGCCTGCCCGAAAATAACACTTGCATGCACCATAATATGTGCAATATAATGTACAAAATACATACTTAATGAGGTGCAATATGCAAAAAATAAAAATTGATAAAGATATCAGGTCCCTGTCAGAAGTCAGGAATGGCATGGCAAACTTCATAAAGCAAGTTCACGATACTAAAAGACCGGTGATAATTACACAGCACGGGAAAGGCGTCGCGGTCCTTTTAGGCGCAAATGAATTTGAAGCCATGCAAGAGAAAATCGAGCTTCTATCAGATATTCAAACCTCTCTCAATCAACTGGAAAAAGGAGCAGGAATCAGCCATAAAGATGCAAAAGAGAAACTATTAAAGCAAGTCCCAAAATGAGAATAATCTGGTCTCCTCTTGCTGTCGATAGAGCCTCGGAAATAGCCGATTATATTGCCCAAGACAAACCACCAGCGGCAGAAAAATGGATTGATACAGTATTCTCTAAAGTTGAGCAGTTAAAATCGTCTCCTGAAATCGGCCGGATTGTACCTGAAATTAATGATAGCCAATTTCGAGAACTAATTTACGGCAATTACCGCATCATTTATCGTATCGAAACCAAACAAATATCCATTCTCACGATTCGACATGGCAGACAAATATTGCCAATAAATGAAATTAAGGCATAACATATATTATACAGCCGTTTTGCTTGTGCAAATACGGCATTTATCGCTTCCTATTGCGTTATATTGCTTGCTTTCAACAAAAAATAAATTATTGTAAGCGTTGCAATTGCCTTGGAAATCGTACCTTTTGTCAATTTTGTTCTGCTGTGAATATTGCTGCCTAACCTGATGTTAGCAAAATCAATCGAAAGTATCTATTATCAAAAAGGGGATGGTTCTATTTTTTCAGGGAAAAAAATGAATCCCCTCCATTTCATTTCAATAAATAACTCAATCGAATCTTAACAGTATCTAAACAGAATCTTAACCAATTGCAGCTTAAAACTCATGTATAATTAATAAGGCAAATTGTGGAATCACGGTTTGATGGATAAAAATTTGATTTTAATAGAGGAATAAGCCGTGTCTCTTGAAAAAAGGAGGTGATGCCAGAGGATAAGATTATTGATTACGAGGTTAAAAAACTAAAAAGATAAAAGGGAGAGAAAATGAAAACAGTACGAAAATTAAGTTTATTTGGGATTTCAGGTATTGTGATTTGCACCTTGATTTTCATAGGGATCAGCTCTTTGCATGCTAATAGTATTGGCAAGAAACCTGTCAAACCACCAGAAGCAAATTGGGCTGTTCAGTTTCCAGAAAAAAGTGGTATGTTACATGGTGACGGTTTGGGATCTTATAGCGGTCAAGATGAAAATATCGAAGTGAAAGTAGAATTGAATGAGCCTCTCCCCATTGTTTGGACAAAAAACAGCCTTGTTTAAGGTGCATTGAGGACCTTTTTATATTATCATTTTTGTTTACACTTTTCATGTTTTATCCATTAAAGGCTTACTTCTCAAGTTGGCTGAAAAAACGAGGCTCTCATAGGCCATATAAGCGCCGATCTCGAATCGATCCATATCAAACCCTTTGCTCTAAAGCAGCCTTTTGAGCATCTTGCATCACGATATATGGTTCATTAAAATAAACTTCATAAGGTGTTTGATACCCTAGAGATTTATGAAGCCTTTCTGAGTTATAAAAATGAAAATAAAGAGCCAGCCTCTCCCTTGCCTCTGAAACGCTCAGGTAATCATGAAGATAAACTTCCTCATATTTGACCGTCCGCCAGAGACGCTCAACGAAGATATTATCATAGAGCCTCCCCTTGCCATCCATGCTGATTCTAACGCCAGCATCCTCCAGACGCCCAGTAAACTCTTCGCTCGTGAATTGAGAACCCTGGTCAGTATTGAAAATTTCTGGTTTTGATACCGAAAGAGCCTTCTCTAAAGCTTTAAGACAAAACTCCTTGTCCAGAGTGATCGAAAGCTCCCAGGAGAGCACATAACGGCTGAACCAGTCCATAACTACAGTCAGGTAAACAAATCCATGAAGAAGCCGGATATAGGTTATGTCTGAACACCAAACCTGATCCGAATGATCAATCACAAGCCCCTTAAGCAAGTAGGGATATCTCTTATGCCCTGGGCAAGATTGACTGAGCCTTGGCTTTGGATAAATGGCCTCAAGCCCCATAAGTCGCATCAGACGCCTCACTTTCTTCGGATTCACTAAATGTCCTTCTCTCCTCAACCAAGCTGTCATGCGCGGTACCCCATAAAAGGGTCTCAGAGTATACTGCTCATCAATCAGCTTCATCATCATCAGATTGCAGCTCGATTCATTCTGTGGACAGTAATAATAGGAAGACCGGCAAATATCCAAAAGTTCACATTGCCTGGAAATAGATATCATATTCTGCCCCGGTTCAATTAACTCCCTCTTCTCTCTTAACGCAGCATCTGGGATTTTTTTTTAAGCCATTCAAGTTCAACCTTGAGCTGGCCAATCTGCCGATAGAGCTCAGATTCCAACTCCTCATGATCAATCTCAACTCTCTTCCTACGATCAGAGAAAAGCTCGGGAAGATATTCAAGAAGATGTTTCCTCCACTGCCGGATCTGATTGGGATGAACCTTAAACTCACTGGAAAGATGTCCAAGGGTCTTCTCTCCTTTGACAGCCTCCAGGGCAACCTTTGCCTTAAAGCTTGCATCATGTTTCCTTCGCATAATAGCCATTTTACCATACCTCCTAGTATGTTTTCACAGGCCATCATGCACCTTATCTACCTGTACAGATTTTGGGGAGTATTTCAGAATACATTAGTCGGACCATGGAAAAAGGATAATGACTTTGTTACTCATATTGCATTTAAGATCTTAAATCCAACTGACCGTTATGTGGATTTCGAAGGTGTTTCTCTTACGAAACTTTATGAGGGGGATTATGATTGTGTTGAGCCAGATTATGGGAAACCATGCTGCAGATTTCCTCAACCATATTATTGTGGAGATTGCGTATGTGATTATTGCGAAGTTGGTTGTATGGAAGGTTTTATGAATACAGTTGATCATCCTCACCCAGATTATGCCGGCTTTTCCATACACATCCATGCTTTCGACAAAGACATAACAACTATGGATTATAACGTACCATATCAATTAGGCACTGCCGGACACTATCACGATTATATCCAGGTGGTATTAGGTTACCAAACAGGAGATATAGCGCCTGCCTATCACAATATAGAATGTTCAAAAAGTGCTCATTTGGGCGAGCTATCTCTTCATTATTTTAACATCTGGATAACCAGAACCGGAGAAAATACATGGCGAATAGATGTGGGCATTGATGAAGAAGGAAACATCATAGACCAATTCTTTTTTCTAGAAGAGTACTACTACGAAAAAAGCGAAGGAAAAGGGAAAAAGGGAAAGGGAGGAAGCACCAGTTACTACTCTACTCTTTGTGCAGGAGGCAACTTTCATTTCACTTTCAACCTGGTAAAAGAATCCACTCAATAAATAAAAAATACCTAAGGAAAGGAGAGCGAACCTTCTACCTGACAAAAACTAAATAGAAAGCAACCATAATAAAGAAATTGGCATCAAGATAGGATTGTAAACCTGTAAAAACAGCACCTTTTCATAAGATTCCAATAGAATTTAAATAAAAGGAAGGGGAGCGAAAATGCTTGCAAAACGCCTAATGGCTGTCTTTTTATTTTCAATTTTCATAACTTCTTTTTGGAGCTGCGAGAGTCCTGCCAGCCCTGATCTTGAAAATCTTGAAAAGCAAGAGATAGGGGAAATTTACGTATGGTCTACGCCTGTATTTGCAGACATATATTTAGATGGACTATATACGGGGAAACGTACAAATAGTACTATTAAAAATGTAAAAGCAGGTGAGCATACGATAAAACTTAGAAAAGAAGGATTCAAAGATTGGGAAACGAGTGTAATAGTTCAAGCGGGGCTGGCGCCGGATGATGTAATTTGGGTTGGTACAAATTTGGATTTCCATTCCATTACAGTAACGAGCCCCGCATGGGATACCATCTGGATTAAAGGACAGGAAGTTGAGATAAGGTGGGAGGTCAATGATTCACAGATTCTTTCTTCTCAAGCGCGCACTCTTACAGATAATGCTAAAATTTTGTTTATAACAGAGTTAAATATTGAATTATACAAAGCGGATATTCTCATGCTAACCATTGCTTTGGACAAAGAGAATGATGGCTCCTATACATGGACAGTGGATTCCAACCTGGAAGACGGGTCAGACTATAAAGTGAGGGTTGGGGTGACTTTATACCTCTATTATTACCAGATAACGTGGGAAACGGTTACGAAATTTGGGGAAAGTGATGAATTCACCATAAACTAAAGCAATTAAATTTCATCCGCTCCACAGGCAGGACAACCAGGCTAAAGACAAGCATCACAGGCTACTTTTTTAAGAACCCAAAAATATCAAAGCACAGGTCAGCCCCGTCGCTTCAACCAGACAGCCAACCGAATAATCAACCGGGCAATAAATTGTCAAACAAAGTCTTATCCTGGAAAATACCTGGTCTGAACTTCATTATGGCATTTTATTGAGTTCTTGCGGAGTCTTCTTAAGGAGAAGCAAATTTTCCATAATCCAGACTTCTGTTTCTCTATAGGCTGCACTAAAGGCAATCCGCTTCCCATCCGGATGGAAACAGAATTCCCTCATTCCCTTCATTGACAGCTCAATTCTCTGCGGTTCTCCACCCTCTAAACTCACTCGCCATAATTGATTGATTATACCTTTTTTCAATTTTGTAAAAAATATTTCTCTACTGTCAGGTTTCCAATCGAATGAATTCAGGCTCTCTCCAGAGTTCATCCTCAATAATTCTCGAAGCTCCCCTCCTGTGGCTTTAATGACGTTCAAGGTCCACGGGGGAATTTTATCTTCAAAGGCTACCCACTTCCCGTCAGGAGATAAAGCCACATGCTTAGGCTGGGAGGCATTCTCCTTACGATAAATTTCCTTTTCCTTGCCGCTTTGAATATCCCGTACTACTATGTTCATAACATTTCCTTTGCCTGCTTTTCTTTTCATGGACTTACTGTAGACAATTCTTTTCGCATCAGGGAACACATCTAGCTCCGCGATAAACTCTTCCTGTGGCTTACACTTCAAGATAAAATCTGTTTCTCCTGTTAGAGCATCAATAGAATACAGGCCCGTACGTCCTTTCCTATCAAATCCGTAAGAAAAGAAATTTTTCCCGTCAGCCGACCAGCGGATAAACCTCATATGCTCAAGCGGAGGAAAAAGTTCACGCTTATCGCCAGATTCCAGAGAAAGAATACATATAGCCAGAGGTTCGAAGCGCCCGGGCCCATAGGTCCGCCTTGAAATATAGGCAAGGTATTTCCCGTCCGGAGAAAAGTCAGGTGAAAGATTAGCTCCGATAAATAATTTTTCTGCTCTTTTGGGTGGAGTTAAAAGAGAATTTTTCTCTAAGTCCAGTGTCGCTGTATAAACATCCTCCATGCCGGTATATATTGTGTAATACAAAACACCATCATCTGTAAAACCCAGAGGAGATATTCTTCCCATGTTTTTTTTTATGAGGCAGGGCTTTCCCTGGGACATTCCATCCTTAATATCCAGAGCCCATATATCCATATTTCCTGTCCGGTCACTTACAAAAAGAAGCCTCTCTCCATGAGGATCCCAGCCTAGCGAAAAATCATGTGCAGGATGTTTTACCAGAGGAATTTCTTCACCTCCCTGAACAGAAAGGAGTGCAATATCGCTTCCCCGAGACTCTTTTTGAGCCATCGAAACAAAATCATAGATAATGAAATTTCCGTCCTCCGAATAGAGGCTCGATTTAATCAATCCCTCTTTGAGGACTTTGACCGACCCATCCAAGACAGAAATGGCAGCTATCTTCGTGACTCCCTGCTGTTCCCCCAGCCCTGCCAGGATGCTTTTCCCATCAGGGGACCAGTCAAATGGCAGGACATATGCTGTTTCTTTGTTTCGATATAGAATCCGGAGTTCTGCTCCGTCCAGACCGATAATACGAAGTTCAAAAAACTTTTCTTCATTCATCCAGGAATAAGCTACTTTTTTTCCATCAGGAGACCATATAGAGACTAGAGCATACTCATAGAAATTCTTTGAGATGTCTCTATGGGTGAGGCGACGCAGTTTTCCTGTGGGAATTTCCTTTATAGCCAGGTCGCCTGTTTTCCAGTCTACTGTTGTGATATATCGTCCATCAGGAGAAGGTGCGCCTACAAAGTCTCTGGGATGACCTGTGAATACCTTACGCATAATCAGTTCTTTCGAACCTTTTTCGATTATAGTTTGGGCTTTTAAAAGCACGGCAAGCTTTTCCTTTGCTTTCTTAACTTCTTCAGTTTGCTCCGGATAATCGTCGATGACTGCCTGAAAAGCCTTTTGTGCCTGTTTCAAACCTGACTTTTCATAACAAATCCCTATCTGGAGCTGGGCTTTCGCAGCTATTTTTCTGTTCTCAGGAAAATCTGTGATAATCTTAAGAAAGAATTGAACAGCTCCTTGTAAATCTCCTTCTGCTTCCTTTTTAAATAATGCAGCTTCGTAGAGTTCCCCGGCTGATTCCTGGGACAGGACTTCTTGTACAAGGGTTATAGAAAACAGGGTTAATATTGCCGTAAAGAGCAAAAAATAAATTTTCGCTGTTTTTTTAATCAAATATCTTTTCAAATTCTTTTTCCTTGGGAATAATAACAAATTCATTCCCAAAAAGTGTTAAGATTGAGTTGAGTTTTTAATAATTTTTAGTTGTGATTTTCTCAGCCATCAAATTTATATCCAACACCCCTGAAACTTATAATATGTTTTGGATTAGCAGGATCGTTTTCTATCTTTTTCCTCAAGTGGACAATGTGCGGATCTATTGTCCGTGGAGAAACAACAGCATCATCCCAAGTCCCATCGAGAATATTGTCCCTTGTCAATACTTTCCCTTTATGTTCGATGAAAAACTTGAGAAGCTTAAATTCTAAGGCTGTAATGTGTAATTTCTCTCCGGATTTAAAAACCTCATGGCTTATAAAATCCACGGATATATCGCCGAATTTGTAAATTTCTCCAATTTCCTCCTTTTGCTTTGTTCTCCTTAAAATTGCCTTCACTCTTGCCACTAACTCCCTTGATCCTACAGGCTT
>Ga0114922_10001545_pt1 | contig 21935 bp, 20 predicted proteins | sample AartaG_FD_100975 | JGI IMG/M metagenome (GOLD analysis project Ga0114922, IMG submission 100975) | Deep subsurface microbial communities from Aarhus Bay to uncover new lineages of life (NeLLi) - Aarhus_00045 metaG | ecosystem: Environmental > Aquatic > Marine > Oceanic > Sediment | place... | reverse complement strand
TGACTTCTTCTGGGTAGACTCCCTGCCGCCGCAGATCGAGTGGATCACGACTGCGACGATGCCGGACGAGTGGCGTCGCGCCATAGCAGAAGGAAACGCACGGCGTCTGCTGGGCCTGTAGCGTGGCACCGGTCGGCCCCCTGCGTCAGTGGGCCGGGAGATTCGGATGAAGCGGTCATCGTGCGCTGATACCCGTCCCGTCAAGGAACTCATCCCTGCCCCAAGCGCCCTCAAAGTGGCCTCACGCTCGCCCGACAAAGACCCATGGTACAACAATGCCCGGCAGTCACAGGCATGCGCAATGGGCGGTCAGAGGCGTCCCATCGCCATCTGACACATGCGCAGCGCCCTGCCAGGCGACTGCGGAACTCCCACCAGTGGTTGTGGAGAGCGAGCCGCAGGCCGCGCTCCTTCACCAGTTCCGCCGCCTTCTGGAGTTGAGCCGCCGTTTTTCTCACCTGCTCCTCGCTCACGAGTGCTGTCCGGTCCGTGTTGGCGACCGGGATCGTGTACCGAAGGCACGGTGCTTCCTCGAGGACAGACCCGGCGGTCCTCTCGGTGGGCAGGGAGACATGGCTCGCGCACACCCCAAGGCCGAGCTTGTCGACGATGTGTGCGACTGACTCAGGCGAGTGTCCGTGCAACCCAAGGAACTCCACCGCCACATATCCGATGTCGGCGATACGGGCGAGGCTCTCCTCGAAATCGGCGGCGAGCGCCTCGCGAAACGGATAGAGCTGCAAACCGATGGGCTCTCGCATCAGTGGGTCACCTCATGGCGGCATCTAGGTGCGTACGCAGAAACGCTTGCAGGTCGACGGGCTTGTCCGTGATCGCCGCCGCCGCGCGACTGCTGTACCGGAATCAGCACTCCGGTTGGGCCCATGACACCGCCTATGTGACCGTGCCAGACCGGGAACAGAGTCAGGCCGGGCCGACGGGTGTCCGACACACACGTAGACGGCACCACGTCAGCGTGCACCATCCCATCGGCGAACCGGCCCTGCCCTTCCGGGCGGCACCGAGGAGCCATTGGGCAGCACGGCTTCGGAAGCTTGCTCCCGAGACGTTCGCGGCTGCGTTGGCAGCCCGAATGCCTTCGCCGCATGGACGCCTGTGTCATCCGGCGTCAGGACCCCCGGCGCTCCAGCTTCGCCTTCGCACTGTCCACGCGCTCGACCGCATCCAGATGATCCCGCCGATAGCGCGGGGTCGTCGGCAGCCAGGTGGTCTGGAGGAAGCCGAGCAGGCGCTTCGGGGAGAGATGCCTGGCGCACCAGGGGACGGTCCGCTCGAAGTTGTCGGGAGAGGCCCAGTCGTAGCCCGCCAGGTTGCTGCCCGTGGGGATCTGATCGTAGCCGCGCTTCTCCAGGTCGAGGTAGGCCTCCACGTACCTGATCTTCTTACTGAAGGAGCGGTCGTAGTACCAGTTGCTCTGCAGCACGTACTTGGGCATGCGGGCGAAGAACTCATCGGCGTGGTGCCAGACGTAGTCCGACCAGATCCACGGCCGCACCCCCGCCGCCTTGACCTGCTTCGCGAGGAAGAGGAAGTCGTGCCACCACAGGTCGCCCTGGCGCACGACCATGTAGTGATGGCGTCGCTGGTGCTGCGGGGTCTCTTCGTCCATGCCGAGGTGGAAGAAGCGCGGCCCGTCGAAGAGGGCGGCCACCTCACGGATCAGATCCTTGCACACCGCGTAGTAAGTGTCCGTTGACACCATGCGGGAGTAGGGCCCGAGCCAGGCATCGTGGCAGGCGGAGAAGTTCAGCTTCGGGATCGGCTCCAGCCCGAGCCTGCGCAGGCGCTCCAGCTCCCGCCGCAGCCGCTTCGGGGTCCACGCGTGCTTCACCGCGATCTCCGGGTGGCTCTCGTACTTCACCCCATCGCCTAGGTCGATAACGACCATGTTGAGACCGGCCTCGGCCATGCGCTCGGTGACTTCATCCCAGAGGTCTTTGTCGAACCGGAGCGAGGGGTCGTAGTAAGACCTGTCCTCCGCGCTCTCCGGCCGCTCGTAATCGACCCACATATTCGTGCTCAGATGCAGCAGGTTCGCCCAGATCATCTTGACGCTCATCCTCTGTCCTCTCTAGGAACCCTATCCGGGCACTCCCGGGCGATTTGCTTCGGCTCTGAATGGCTGCTATCCTCCGTGTCCTACCCAGAAACTATATCCGGGCGTTCTGACGGCTCTCAGGCATGTCCCATTCGCACTTAGCACAGGCCCAGGGTCGCCTAACAAGGACCGTTTGTCCCGCCGGGTGACAGGGCGTGCTTGGAGCGGTCCTGCGACGGCTAGAAGAACCTTCGCGCGGTCAGTTCAAGGCGATGCTGACTTGGCTTCTCACCAAACTCTGTGCGCGATCCTCCCCTCAGAATGAATAGTCGCGCCCGCAATTCCCAATTGCTGAAACCGGTGTACACGGCCTCGGGGATGAGGCTGAAGCTCCGGTCGTCGAGGTTGCACTGTAGAGTGGCGCTGGTGGTAAGGTAGAGCACGTCGCGGGGTTCCTTCTGGCTGGCTCGCAGGTAAATGTAGCGTCTGCCGAGAGGATGGTCGGAGAACAGCTCCTGGTTCATCTGGCGCGCGCGGCGCAGCAGGGCGTCGTCACCAGTGCTCTCATAGACTCGGGCGGCCTCGGTGATGAAGGCGTAGAAATCGGCCAGTTCCGCTCGACTGAAGCCGTCGCCATTCTGCTGGTATTCGAGGATGTAGGTCAAATCGCCGGGTGTCAGGTAGCGCAAACCGAGAATCGCCTGGTGGATCCGCCCGCGTGTCGTGAGCACGGCGCCGTCGGCGCCGACTGCAGTGTGATCTCCGTCCGGCGTGTAGGCCCACTCGCCATGCACCTCCAAGTTTGGAGATAGGTTGCGGGCAAAATCCATCCCATAGCGGGTCGGCTGGCTGGGGCCGGCGAGCACCATGAAATCCAAGTCGGTATCCGCGAACAGGAAGTAGGCCTTCCCCGCCAGGTTCATCCCGTCCCCAGCGCCGAAATCCGAGTTCAGGCTGCTGCTGGCTGGAATCAGCACGGCGGTCAAGCCAAGTGTCTGGAGCTTGGCGGGATAGCTCGCGACCAGGTCGGAGACGAGCAGAACGAATCCCTCCCGGGGCAGATCGGGCTCGTCCGGGTCCTTGGGGCGCTCCACGAAGGCGACGGGGTTCCAGGCATATCCTTTGCCCCACTTCATGACCTTCTTGCCGGCTTCCAGTGCCAACGTGTGCTGGGGAGACCAACGCCAGTAGGCTTCGTGGAGCGAGGTTCGTTGATCCCAGTCCCCCAGCTCGCGCACCAGGTCGCTGTTGGTGCGGACCAGGAGCTTCGAGGAGCCGTGCTCATAGGAGACCTCGAGTTGGAGGCGGGAGAGGAATCTCCAGCGGGCAGTCAGATCCCCTTGATCGAGGAAGGCAAGGCGATGGAGCACGCTGTCCGGATCGAGGCGCAGGTAGCCGATTCGAAGCTCGAGGTAGCCACCGATGTCGTAGGGCTCGGGTTCGGGCACAGCGAAATCGAAATCGAAGTCGAACTCCGAAGCGGTGAAGGTAGGGCTCTGCTGTGCGTCCGCAGCGAGGCTCGGAGTGCCCGAGAGCGACCACAAGATAGCACCGATTGCCAGCAGTCTCATCGCAGGCTGTCTACCCGCGGGAGAAAGCTGAGGGTGAACACCTCCTCTTCGAAGCTGCGCGGCTTGATCTCGCCAAAGACCATGACCGATCTGTATCCCTTGTGCAGCGGACTGTCGGTTTCAATCACAGACGGGCGCCGAATACCCTCACCAAAGTCCTTGATATCCTTGAAGTGGAGGGTCTTGATGAGCATTCCGGTGGCCGCGTAACACTCGGTCTTGTGGGGAAGCTTCTGCTCTTGATCTACCCACATTTTGAGGCGATCGTAAGCGACGGCCTTCGTCTTTGCCTGGAGGGTGAGCACCATATGTGCGCCGTCCTCGGCCTGGTCGACGACGCTGTACTCCTGGCTGTAGTCGAGGCGAAGGATATCGGAGTTGCTGAAGATGCCACCCGTGACCGATTGCAGGCTGGTGATGCGAAGTGGTCTGCCGACATTGGGGATGTAGAGCCACATATTGTCGCCGAGCCGCAAGGTCGCACGGCCCTTCTCACTGGCGGGCTCCAGGAAGAGGGCGATTACCTTGTCGCGCCCCTTCTTCGCGCTGTACAGCACGAACTCCTTGCGTCTGCCGTCCGGCTCGATGTTGATGAGCTTGCGGTATGCCTCGTAGCACTCCGGCTGGAGTCGGCCGTCCACCTCCAGCAACAGGGCCTCCGCATCGGTGTCGCCGACGCAGATGTCAACAGGGAACGCGGCGACGAGGAAAGCGGTGACAAGACAGAAGAGGAGGGCACGAGGTCTAAACATGTCGCAAGGCCTCAATGGGATCCAGGCGCGAGGCTTTCAGCGCGGGCTGGAGAGTGGCGAAGACAGAGGCGCCGAGCGCCAGGGCGGCCACGAGAGCGAGGTCGGCGCCGGAGATGACGGGGACGAGGATCAGTTCGGTCTGTCTCCCGAATGTCATGGTGAGTCCTATTGCACGCATCACATGAGTGATGGCAAAGGAGACGGTAACGCCGACAGCGGTGCCGAACAAGCCAAGACAGAGGCCCTCCGCCAGGAAGAGGCCGAGAATCGTCGAGGGCTGGGTCCCGATAGCGGCCATCGTCCCAATCTCTCGCATCCGTTCGAAGACCGCCATCATCATGACGTTGAGGATAGCGACGAGAACCACAGAGATGAGGACAATCTGCATGAACATAGTGACCAAGTCTATGCTGCGCGCGATGTTGGAGAATGGGGAGAGCTTGGTCCAGTCGTGCAGCTCGAAGACAGGCTTGCCCTCCTTGTTCTTGATGCCGCCGAGCGCGGCGGCCAGCCTCTCCTGAACCTCGGACAGATCTTCTAAGCGTTCCAGACGAATGGCGATCTCGCTTATCTCCTGCATCTCCATACGCAAGAGCTCTCGTGCGTCATCGAGATGGATGTAGGCGTCCCGCCCCCCTGGGCCGGTCACGCTCTCGAGGATGCCGGCAACCTCGAAGGTCATGCCATTGACGGCGCCGTCGAGATTGGTGGCGACGATGACGCCGCTGTCACCAACCTTGACCTTCAGTCCCTTCGCCAGCAGCTCGGGAAGCCAGATCTCGCCGCGTTGGAGATAGGGAGGCTCCCCACTGCCCTCGACAATGCGGGATGGCATGGCGACACAGGTCGCTGCCTCCTTGTCCGGCAAGATCCCGTTGACGCGAATGCTGGTGGTTTCCTGGAAGTCGCTGTACATCCCCCCGAACTTGACGCGAGGTGAATAAGCCGCAACGCCCGGAGTGGAGTCGAGCGTGGAGGTGATGTCCTTCATGCCCTTGGGGCTGATCTGCAGGTTGAGAGGGAGGTTATCTATGGAGGCGACGTAGCCGCGCCGGTGGATCTGGAGGTGGCCGAGCATGGAGTCGGTGATGCTTCCGATCATGGTCGCCTTGAAGGCGCCGCTTACGGAAACAAACACGAGGACCGCGACGACGCCCACCGTGATCAACAGCGCCGTGAGAAGCGTGCGGCGCCGGTACCGATAGAGATTCCGGACTGCCAGGCTGAAGACTCTACCCATTGCCGTCCGCGCCCTTTGTGTCCACGAGCCGCCCATCCACGAGGGAGAATGTGATATCTGCGGCTTCGACTATTCTCCTGTCGTGGGTCGAGAAGACGAACGCGGTCCGGAACGTGTCTCGCATCTGCCGCATGAGCTGTATGATAGAATACGCGGTCTGGCTGTCGAGATTGGCAGTCGGTTCATCGGCCAACACGAGCTTCGGCGTCGTCACCAGTGCCCGCGCGATCGCCACCCGCTGCTTCTGCCCGCCAGATAGCTGATCGGGGTACTTCGCACTGTGGTCGGCCATGCCCACCGACTCGAGTAGGGACATCACTCGTTCCCGCCGCTCCACGGAGGGTCGCCTTTGAACCATCAGCAACGGATACTCGACGTTCTCGAATGCCGTGAGTACAGGCAGGAGGTTGAAGTCCTGAAAGATGAAGCCGAAGTGATCCCCCCGAAAGGCTGCGCTCGCCCTGGGTGAAAGACGGGCCACGTCGTTGTCGAGAACCATCAAGGAGCCTCCATCAGGTCTGTCGAGGCACCCGATCATGTTGAGGAGAGTCGTCTTGCCGCTGCCAGAGGGGCCTATGAACGAAACCAGGGATGCCGGTTCCAGGGCAAAGGAAACGCCTCTGATGGCGGGGACGTCGATCTCGCCCACCACGTAGCTCTTCTCCACCTGTTTGGCAACTACCAGACTCATTCCATCCCCGCAGATACTGTGTTCGCTGTCAATCCTTGCACACCTCGTAGTTCGGATCGAATGGCTGCTGGGTTTTGAGGACACCGGAAGCGAGATGGAGTAGTTCCCGCATGACAGCCCCGATGATGACCATTGTGGGTCTGCCCGCTTCCCGCAGTCGGTCGCTGAAGGGCCTTGCCCCCGTTTCTGTACCACCCGGAATGAGAGTCTTCCAGGTTGTTAGACAGACACGCTCTTGGTTAGACAGAACGGCCGTGGCCGCCTCGGCGAGCCGCGACCACGCTATATGTCTTGTGTCTGCATTCCCAATCCGAATGCTCTCACGTTCACTTCCAGGAGCGAAGGGCGCAGACACATCCGCAAGCTGCGCTGCCAGGCCTCTTCTGGCAGTTCGAGGTGGCGAGACAGAGCTCCTATGAGCACGGTGTTGGCAGCTCGCGCGTTGCCAGCCCCACGCGCCAGTTCGGCGGCAGGGATCAGCACGGCTCTGTGCCCGAGACTTCGAAGTTGATCCGTTACGTCCTCCGGATAGCCGGGAGCCCCCGGGGGCCGCACCGCGGGCCGAATGCGAAGCTCATCCGCGATCACGACACCCTCCGGGCGCAGGCGATGCAGGTGGCGCAGCCCCTCCAGCATTTCCAGTGCCAGCAGGACATCGACCTCACCATCGGGGATCAGGGGAGAGCGTACCCTCCGGCCGAAGCGAACCTCGCTGACCACAGCTCCGCCCCGCTGCGCCATCCCATGCACTTCATTCTTCTTCACGTCGTAGCCGGCGCAGATAGCAGCTTGCGCAAGCACATCACTTGCCAGAATGATGCCCTGGCCACCCACCCCGGCAATGGCGATGTTCGTCAGTTCACCCACTGTCCGGTTCCTCCACAATCGCCCCCACAGGGCAAAGCTGCCCGCAGACATTGCATCCAACGCATAGCTGGGCAATGATCTCGACCTGCTTCTTCCTCTCTCCCTCTGGGGTCTTGTCGAAGATCGCGGGGCACCCATGAGTGAGGCACTGCCCGCAACCTGTGCAGCGCTCGACGTCAATGCGCCGGGCCCGGCGGCGTGCCTCGCGGTCGAGCAGCACGCATCTGCGCCGAGCGATGATCACAGTTGGCTCGCTCCGGCGCAGGCCGGCCTGGATCAGTTCCTTGCTCTGCTTCATATCATAGGGATCCACTACCGCTACGTGGCGCACACCGATCGCGCGCACCAGTTCGTCCAATGGCAGGCGGTGAGTGGATTCACCGGCGGCCGTCCTTCCGGTGCCAGGGTGGTCCTGGTGCCCGGTCATTGCCACCGTCTCATTATCGAGGATGATCACGGTGGTGGCCCCGCGGTTGTACACAATGTCCATGAGGGGCGCGATCCCGGAGTGGAGGAAGGTGGAGTCGCCAACCACGGCCACTATGTTGTCGGAGCGGCCGGTCGCCTTCTCTACGCCGAACGCGACCCCGAGCGACGCACCCATGCAGACACAGGTGTCCATTGTCTCGAGTGGGGGCTGTACGCCCAGCGTGTAGCATCCAATGTCCCCCGATACGAACACCTTGAGCTGCTTTAGCACGGTGAGCAGTGCCCGGTGTCCACACCCCGGGCAAAGCACCGGCGGCCGGGGCGGTAGATCGGGCAACGGTGCGCGGGGGGCACTCTTGCCGGTCTCCAGCAACCGCGCGACAGAGGTGGGCGAAAGCTCTCCCAGGCGGGGAGACACTCGTTCATGTGAGAGCCGGACGCCAAGCGCGCGGATCTGCTCTTCCAAGTAGGGGTCCAACTCCTCGATCACCTGGAGCCGATCCACGCCCTCGGCGAACTCTCGGATGAGGCCGCTCGGCAGAGGATGGGTGAGCCCCAGCTTGAGAATCGATGCCTTCGGCTGGACCTCCTTCACGTACTCATAGGCAATGCCGGAGCAGATCACCCCGATCCCCCGGTCGCCTTCCTCGATCCGGTTGAGAGAACAGCTCTCGGCCCACTCCGCCAGTGCGTTCATGCGAGCCTCCACCAACTCATGCCTGCGACGGGCGTGCCCGGGCACCATCACGGTCTTCGCCACGTCTCGCACAAAGCCGGTCGGAGTACGCTCCCTCCGTTCGCCCAGGTCTACGATGGACTTCGAGTGGGCCAAGCGAGTGGTGATACGCAGCAGCACCGGGGTGTCGAAGCGCTCGCTGATCTCGAACGCGGACCGCGTGAACTCCTTTGCCTCCTGGGAATCGCATGGCTCCAGCATCGGGATCTTCGCCAGCCGCGCGTAGTGCCGGTTATCCTGCTCGTTCTGGGAGCTGAACATGCCGGGATCATCGGCCGAGACGACCACCAGGCCGCCACGCACTCCGACATAGGAAGCGGTGACCAGGGGATCGGAGGCGACGTTCAGGCCAACGTGCTTCATCGAGACCAGCGCCCGGGCGCCGGCCAGGGAGGCGCCGAGCGCTACCTCAAGTGCCACCTTCTCATTTGGCGACCATTCAGCCTCGATCTCAGGGTACTGGACCAGCGCTTCCAGGACCTCGGTGGCGGGTGTGCCTGGGTAGGAGGCGGCAACAAGCACGCCGGCCTCGAACGCCCCCCGGGCGATGGCCTCATCGCCGGAAAGGAGCACGCAAGTGGCGGAGGGTGCAGGAATCGTCATGGGAACTCCATCTCAGGTTGCTTCCATCAGGATAGCACAGGGCCAGCCGAGGCGGCAAGGGAACGACGATTGTCGGGACCTCTCCCCACAAGAGAGCATCGCCCGGAGATCGGCTGCATATCGTCAGCTTCCACACTCGCTTCTCCCGGGCGTAACACGCTGCGGGCAAGAGGAATGGCTGCAGGGCCGTCGAAGCACTCGCCTGGAGCAAACGGCCTGTTGGCGAGGGTTCCGGCTTGCCCATGGGAGAGTGCTGTGCCCGAATCTGCGCCTTGTTGGAACCACGAAGCAGAATTCATCGTGCCAGGAGCGCTGCGCGCACTGCAGTCCCAGCGGCTGGCAGAGGTGGTCGCGCGGGTATACGAGAGTGTCCCCTACTACAGGCAGAAGCTGGAGGCGGCGGGAGTTAGGCCGGCGGAGATTCGCGGGATCGAGGATATCGGGCGACTGCCCTTTACCGGTAAGGATGACCTGCGGAAGACATACCCCTTTGGGCTCTTCGCGGTGCCTATGGAGCAGGTGGTTCGGGTGCATGCCTCCTCCGGCACCACTGGGAAGTCTACCGTGGTGGGATACACACGCGAGGATGTGGAGACGTGGGCCGAAGTGATAGCACGGACGCTGGCCGCGGGGGGAACGCAGCGGGGGGATGTCGTGCAGAACAGCTACGGATACGGCCTCTTCACCGGGGGTCTTGGGCTGCATTATGGGGCCGAGCTGATCGGGGCGACGGTTGTCCCGACTTCCGGGGGACAGACCAAGCGGCAAGTGCAGCTCCTCGGAGATTTCGGGGCAACGGTTCTGTGCTGTACGCCGTCGTACGCGCTGGTTATCGGGGAGACGGGTAGGGAGATGGGGGTGGACTTCAAGGATCTTCCCCTCCGGGTCGGTTTCTTCGGGGCTGAGCCGTGGTCGCCGGGGATGCGACAAGAGATCGAGTCGGTGCTTCACGCACATGCGCTGGACATCTACGGGCTGTCCGAGATCATCGGTCCGGGTGTGAGCTTCGAGTGCCTGGAGAAGGATGGGCTGCATATCAATGAGGATCACTTCTACCCGGAAGTGGTCGATCCAGAGACAGGAGAGCCGGTGCCTGAGGGCGAGGTGGGGGAATTGGTATTCACCACGCTGACGAAGCAGGCCCTCCCTCTTCTGAGATACCGCAGCCGAGACTTGACGCGGATCTTTTCCGAGCCGTGCGGCTGTGGGCGGACGCTGCGGCGGATGGAGCGGGTGACCGGCCGTTCGGATGACATGCTGATCATCCGAGGAGTGAACGTATTCCCGTCCCAGATCGAAGAGATCCTAATGGGGATAGATGAGACGACGGCCAACTACGTGCTGGTGGTGGATCGCAAGCCGCGAGGGATGGATGAGCTTGAGGTGCAGGTGGAGGTCTCGCAGGCGACGTTTTCGGATGAGATGTCGAAGCTGGAGGCTCTGGACGAGCGCATCCGAAGTGAGATCGAGAGCCGGCTGGGCATTAGGGCGGCGGTACGGCTGGTCGAGCCAAAGAGCCTGGAGCGCAGTATGGGAAAGGCTAAGCGCGTCATCGACAGGAGGGACTTGGGCGAATGACCGCGGTACAGATCTCGGTCTTTCTGGAGAACAAGTCGGGTCGGTTGGCGGAGGTGACCCACGCGCTGGCGGGAGGAGGAGTGAACATACGCGCGCTGTCGCTGGCGGAGACCATTGACTACGGAGTCCTGAGACTGATCGTGGACAAGCCGAAGGAGGCGAAAACAGCGCTGGCCGAGGCGGGATTCACGGTCACGGAGACGGAAGTGATCGCGGTCGAGATGCCGGACCGGCCGGGGGGGCTGTCGGGCGTGGTAGACATGGTGACAGGCCGCGGTCTGAACATCGAGTACCTGTATGCCTTCGTGGGACAGCGGGGCGAGAACGCGGTGGTCATCTTCCGAATCGACAAAGCAGAGGAAGCGATTGCCGTGCTGAAAGAGGGTGGCGCCCACATGCTCTCGGCAGCGGAACTGGGCGCGATCTGAGAGCTAACGAGAAAGAGGAGGAAAGGCTGATGAAGAGTTCGACTCGTCTACTGGGGGTGTTGGGCATCGTAGTCGTTGCGATGCTCTGCGCGGCGGGGTGCGGCGAAAAGCCAGCAGAGCCAGTCGTGCCCGGCGTCGAGCCGCCGACCGGGCCCCCGTATGTGATCGGGGCCATGTTCGCCATAACGGGAGATGCCTCCTCGCTCGGGATGCCCGAGCGGGACACGGCGGAGATGGTCGAGAAGATGATCAACGAGGCGGGCGGCATCGATGGTCGCCCGCTGGAGATCGTCATCGAGGACACCAAGGGGGAGCCGGCCGAGACGTTGAAAGCGGCCAAGCGCCTAGTGGAGGGCAGCGATGTGCTGGCCATCGTGGGGCCAAGCCGCACGGGAACAACGATGGCGGTGATCGAGTACATGGAGAAGGTCGAGGTGCCGCTGGTCTCCTGTGCGGCGGGCGTTACCATTGTCGAGCCAGTCAAGAAGTGGGTCTTCAAGACGCCGCAGACGGATCGCATGGCGATTGAGAAGATCATCGAGTATCTGAAAGAGAAGAAGATCACGCGCATCGCCTCTCTGTCGGACAACACCGGCTTTGGCAAGGGCGGGCGGCGCGAGATCGAAGAACTGATGCCCGCAGCCGGGATCAGGGTGGTCACGCTGGATGAGTACGGTCCGAAGGACACGACCATGGAGATCCAGCTCACGAAGATCAAGGGAACCACGGCGCAGGCTGTAGTGTGCTGGGGAACCCCTCCGGGGCCGGCGATCGTTGCCAAGAACATGCGTCAGCTCGGCCTGAGCATCCCGCTGGTTTGCAGCCACGGCGTCGCCAACGAGACCTTCCTCAAGATCGCGGGAGAGGCGGCGAATGGCGTAGTGCTGCCCGCTGGGCGGCTAATCGTGGTGGATCAGATCTCGCCTGACGACCCGCAGCTCTCGGTTCTCGAGGACTACGCCGAGCGCTACCGGGCGCACACTGGGAAGTCCCCGGACACCTTCGGCGGCCACGCGTGGGACGCGGTGCAACTCGTGGTGAAGGCTCTCGACGAAGTCGACGAGGACCGGGCGGCGATCCGGGACGCGGTCGAGAAGACCACGGGCTTCGTGGGCACGGGCGGAGTGTTCAACTACTCCGCCGAGGATCACAACGGTCTCACCAAAGACGCTTTCGTGATGGTGGAGATCGTCGACGGGACGTGGAAGCTCGCGAAATAGGGTCTAGCGGAATGGGGAGCGAGGCCCGCGCCTGCGCGGGCCTCGCTCATGCTGGGATAGGTGACTCTCGGCGCCCGCCTACGGCGGGCGCGCGTTGTGTGCCATGACTCTCCCCGCCGCCGCTCAACTGCTCCAATATCTGATCTCTGGGCTGACGCTCGGCAGCGTCTACGGGATGATCGCGCTGGGATTCACCCTGATTCACAACGCCACCGGCATTGTGAATTTCGCTCAGGGAGAGTTCGTAGCATTTGGGGCGCTGATCGCGCTCTCCTGCTCTGAGGCCGGTCTGCCGATGCCGCTGGCGGTGTTGACCGCGATGGCGGCGGTGACGCTGTTGGGGGCAGCTCTGGAGCGGACCGCGATCCGGCCGGCGCGGGGGGCATCTGTCATCACTCTGATAATCATCACTATCGGGGCCTCGATTCTGCTGCGTGGGATCGCCATGTGGCAGTGGGGCCCGAACGCGCTCCCGATGCGGCACTTTTCGAGTGAAGCCCCAATCCACGTGGGCCCGGCGAGCATCCTGAGGCAGCACCTCTGGATCATGGGGATCGTGCTTGCGACGATGCTGGGCCTGTGGCTGCTGGGAGAGCGGACACAGGTGGGAAAGGCCATGCGGGCCTGTGCGGTGGACCGGGAGGCGGCCCAGCTGGTTGGGATCCCGGCCGCGCGGATGGTGATGCTGTCCTTCGCGCTGAGCGGGATGCTCGGGGGCCTGGCCGGGGCAATCGTTGCCCCGCTCTCCATGGGACAGTACAACATGGGCATCATGCTCGGGCTGAAGGGCTTCTGTGCCGCCATCCTGGGGGGAATAGGAAACGCACCCGGGGCCGTGCTGGGAGGCCTGCTGCTGGGGACGCTCGAATCGCTGGGGGCAGGGGTGTGCTCGGGCATGAAGGACGCGGTGGCGTTCGGCATCATGCTGATAGTACTGCTCGTCAGGCCGACCGGACTGCTGGGCCGCAAGGCCCGACAGGGCGGAACCGAAGCCCGGCGTTAGGGAACGAGTGCTGAGAGGGAGCCTGCAGCGGGGGCTGTGCTAGGGATGAGAGCTAAGAGCAAACGATATTGTCGGCTGGCCGCAGTTGCCGCCGCGGCTGCCACGCTGCCCCTCGTGCTGCCGAGCGAGTATGCCGTCCATCTGGCGGTGGTCATTGGCATCAATGCCATCGTCGCGCTCGGGCTCAATCTCCTGATGGGCTACGCCGGCCAGGTGTCCCTGGGACAGGCGGCCTTCGTTGGGATCGGCGCCTACGCCTCCGCTATCCTGAGCGCCAAGGCCGGGCTGTCTCCATGGATTGGCGTGGCTGCCGGCGCTGCGCTGGGGGGAGCTACCGCGGCGGCGGTGGGAATTCCCCTGCTGAAGCTGAGGGGCCACTACCTGGCTATGGGCACGCTCGGATTCGGCATGATCGTGCAGATCGTGATGGTGCAGTGGGAGGATCTGACGGAAGGGACCATTGGGGTCATGAGTATTCCCCCGCTCTCAGTGGGAGGGCTTGAGTTCGACAGTGAGCTGCGGATGTACTACCTGGTGGCCGCGTCGGCGGTGCTGTCGATAGCGCTTGCCAGCAACATCATTGATTCGCGCGTGGGGAGAGCGATGCGCGCCGTACACGGCAGCGAGGTGGCGGCAGCGACCTCCGGGGTGGACACCGCCCGCTACAAGCTGCAGGTCTTCATCATGTCGGGGGCGATGGCCGGGTTTGCCGGCAGCCTCCACGCCCACCACGCCGCCTATGTGCATCCGGACAGCTTCGGCTTCCACTACTCGATCCAGTTGGTGGTGATGGTGGTGCTGGGCGGGATGGCCAGCATCTGGGGAGCAATATTCGGCGCCGGGGCGGTCACCTTGATTGGCGAGCAACTACGTTCGTTTCAGGAGTTCAGCACTATCATCTTCGGCTCTGTGTTGGTGGCGATCATGGTCTTCATGCCCGCGGGCCTCTGGCGGGGGAGCGCAGATCTCATCGGGCGACTCGTCGGATCAAGGGGAGGCGGCGGGAAGGGCAGAGCGTAGGTTGGCACCGATGCCGGCAGAGGTTCTCCTTCAACTCACGGACGTGACGAAGCGGTTCGGCGGGCTGGTCGCGGTGGACGGCCTGACCTTCGGGGTCGAACGCGGCCAGATCAAGGCCGTCATCGGGCCGAACGGCGCAGGAAAGACGACGGCGTTCAATCTCATTACAGGCGTGTACGCGCTGGACGAGGGAGAGATCGAGGTCGCGGGGAAGCGGGCCACCAGGCTACCGTCGCATGAGGTGGCAGGCCTCGGCGTGGCGCGCACCTTCCAGAACGTCCAGCTATTCGGAAACATGAGCATTCTCGAGAACGTGATGGTGGGGGCGCACGCGCGGGCGCGGGCAGGGCTGCTCAGCGCTTCGCTCCGGCTGCCGGCGATGCGGTTGGAGGAGGTGGCTCTGGCGGAGCGGGCGCGGGAGTGCCTGCGACTTGTCGGGCTCGGCAAGCTGCCTCCCGAAACGGCAGCTCCTTCGCTTGCCTTCGGCCAGCAGCGGTTGCTGGAGGTGGCGCGGGCCCTTGCGGCGGAGCCCCTGCTGGTGCTTCTGGACGAGCCGGCGGCAGGGCTCTCCACGGCCGAGACGGCGCGGCTGGGGGAGCTGGTCGAGAGCATCCGCGAGCTCGGAATCACGGTGCTATTGGTCGATCACGATATGGACCTTGTGATGCAGATATCGGACGAGGTGGTGGTCCTTGATCATGGGGTCAAGATCGCAGAGGGTGCTCCCCGGGAGGTGCAGCGTGATCCTGGGGTGATCGCGGCCTATCTGGGCGAGGAGCCGTAGCGTGCTGATTCTGAGGAGCGCCGAGACCTACTACGGCAACGTGCAGGCGCTGAAGGGGACTTCACTTCACGTCAACGAGGGGGAGATCGTAGCGCTGATTGGGGCAAACGGCGCCGGCAAGACTACAGCCCTGCGCACCATTTCGGGTCTGCTGTCTCCGCGGAGGGGCTCGGTCACGTTCCGGGGCCGGTCGATCGCGGGACGTGCACCTGAAGCGATCGTGCGTGCGGGCATCAGTCAGGTGCCCGAGGGCCGGAGGCTCTTCGCACCTCTGTCGGTACGGGACAATCTGCTCCTCGGCGCCTATCACTTGAGCCGGGGGGAAAAGCGCTCTCGGATGCAGGAGAGCCTGGAGCGAGTGTATTCGCTGTTCCCGGTGCTGAGAGAGCGAACGCCGCAGCTTGCCGGCACGCTCTCGGGAGGAGAGCAGCAGATGCTGGCGATTGGTCGCGCGCTCATGAGCCAGCCGCGGCTGCTGCTGCTGGATGAGCCGTCGCTGGGTCTCGCGCCCCGGGCCGCGCGGGCGATCTTCGATGCCATCCCACGGTTTCGTAGTCAGGGGCTGACGGTGCTGCTGGTGGAGCAGAACGCGCGCGCAGCGCTGCAGATCGCAGACCGGGCCTACGTATTGGAGACGGGTCGGGTGGTAATGGAGGGCTCGGCCAAGGAGCTCCTCAACCAGCGGGAGGTACAGCGCGCCTACCTGGGACGCGGTTACCGTCAGGTCTGGGAAGAGGAGTGAGGGAGGTCAGTGATGCCAATCTGGAACCCACGTATCGAAACCATGTCTCGGGTGGATCTGGAACAGCTCCAGCTGGAGCGCCTCCAAGCGATCGTCAACCGCATCTGGGACAGCGTGGCCTTCTACCGGCGGAGATTCGAGCAGGGGGGACTCATTCCGGAGCGCATCCGGTCCCTCGATGACTTGCGCCTTCTCCCGTTGACGGTCAAAGACGATCTCCGGCGCGGGTATCCCTATGATCTCTTCGCGGTGCCGCTGCGGGAGGTGGTCAGGATCCACGCCTCCTCCGGCACAACCGGGCACCCGACGGTAGCGGGCTATACGAAGAACGATCTCCGCCACTGGCGGGAGCTGGTGGCGCGGGTGCTTTCGGCCGGGGGGATGACCAAGGATGACGTCATTCAGATCGCCTTCAGCTACGGGCTGCTGACCGATGCCTTCGGTCTTCACCAGGGAGCAGAGGAGATCGGGGCTTCGGTAATCCCGATGTCTGGGGGAGCAGCCGAGCAGCAGATCAGCATCATGCAGGATTTCCGCACCACGGCGCTGGTGGGGACACCGTCCTATGCGCTCCGGATCGCCGAGACGCTGGAGAAAAGCGGTGTGGCCCGCTCCAGCTTGCATCTCAGGTGGGGTATGTTCGGCTCCGAGCCCTGGAGTGAGCCCATACGCCAGAGAATTGAGTCCCTTCTTGGTATTTCAGCTACCGACAATTATGGTATTTCAGAGGTGATGGGCCCCGGAGTCTCGGGGGAATGCGAAGAGCGGAAGAACGGGCTACACATCAACGAAGACCATTTCCTGTGTGAGATCATTGACCCCGATTCGGGCGAAGTGCTGCCGCCTGGCGAAACAGGAGAGCTCGTGATAACCACGCTCACTAAGGAAGCGCTGCCTATCATACGGTATCGGACCGGCGACCTCACAGCGCTCAACACTGAGCCCTGCGCGTGTGGAAGAACGCTGGCCCGCATGGCGCGGATCTCCGGGCGGACAGACGACATGTTCGTCATTGGCGGCGTTAAGGTCTTCCCCTCCCAGATCGAAGAAGTGCTCCTCCAGACGGAGGGGATCGAGCCCAACTACCTGGTGGTTGTGGACCGCGAGAGCGGCGCCGAGACCATGCAGGTTCAGGTCGAAGTGCCGAGCGCTCTCTTGACGGGGGACGTACGCCATCTGCTGCGTACCCAAGAATCAGTCCGCCAGCGCCTCGAGACAGCGCTCGGCCTGACAGTCGAGGTGAAACTCGTGGAGCCAAGGACCATCGGCGGCCCGGGAGAGCGCAGGCAGAAAGTGATAGACCGTCGGAAGGAAGTAACCCCAGAGAAGCCGAATGAGCCACAGATCAACTCTGGGGGGCGGCCGAGCACGGCCGCATAACCCTCGCACAGGAGGTGGTGGAAGAACACCATGAGGACACACTGGCTCATCTGCACGTTGGTGACGTTGATCCTGCTCGGGGCAGTCGCGCTGGCGGCTGCCGAGGAGGGCCCGCCCGCGGTAGAGGTGCACGGCTGGATTCTGACTCGTTACTACGTGAATGCCACCGTAGACGCAACTCAGGATAGTCTCGGTGTGATCACGAACGAAGAGGATGACAGCTGGCTCGAATGGGAGCGTATGTCCCTCTACAGCAAGGCCCGCCTCTCGAACGGTAAGGAGGCCTACGCAGAGGTCTACATCCATCCGTGGCTGCCCAACAGCCATCCGTCCTACCTCTACCTGGAGAGCTTCTATCTCGACGTCCCCGCCGGTCCGGGCGCCAAGTTCCGCATCGGCAAGGGCCGCAGCCAGGCCTTCGGAATCGTCCCGGGCTATGGCAACCGTAAGACTACCAACTACAGCCCGCTCTCCGAGACCTTCACCATGGACCGCGCTCTGGGCATCCAGTATATGCAGACGCGCGGCGACGACAGCTTCGCCTTCGGCATCTTCAACTCCCAGCGCCCGGGCATGCGACTGATAGGGCATGCGGCCGACTCGCAGATGGATCGCGGCTCCGTTCCCCGCACCACGGTCATCCATCTGACTGACCGAGACAGCCCTGCAATGCGATCCGGCGACCTGGAGGCGAGCGCGCGCTACGGCCGGCAGATGGGCAACCTCAACGTCGGCATCTCGGGCCGCGGCGGCGCGCTTGACGGAACCGATGCCGCATTCTTGGCCTCGATGTTCCCGACCTACAACGGCACCAACAAGACCAGGGTCAAGTACGGCCTGGACGCTACCTACAAGCGGATGCCGTTCTACAGCACGATCGAGTACTATGCCGGCGAGGTCGGTGGGATCGGTCAGGACGGCTACGCCATTCTGCTCGGCGTGGAGCCCTCTCAGCAGTGCACTGGGATGCTGCGCGACATGAGCGGGATCTGTAAAGGGCTCTTCGTACGCTACCTGAATCTCGACGTTGACGTCCCGCCTGTGGTGAACAACACGATGACGTGGGACGTTCAGCAGTTGGCGGTTTCGTACGTCCTGCCCATAAGGTCTAGTCTCTTCGGAGGTTACCCGAAGTGGCTGCAGTTCGAGTACGAACGCAATAAGGAAGATGCACCGATGGGAGCGGACGAGATCCCCAACGATCTCTTCCTTATCGAGTTGTTTACCGCTTTCTAGACGATCCCGGAACGCGGTAGCTAAGGAGGTCGGGGCGGAGACATCCGCCCCGACCTTTTCCTGTTGGCTGCAGGAGAGTGTAGATGCATGCGATCACTGATCTAATGGAACGTGACCTCTTTGCCAAGCATCTCGGCATAGCCCTGGTGGAGGTGCGGCCGGGCTACGCCAAAGCGACTATGCAGATCCGCAGGGAGCATCTGAACGGATTCAGAATGATGCACGGCGGGGCCATCTTCGCCCTGGCAGACTTCGCCTTTGCGGCGGCCGTGAATTCGCATGGAACGCTTGCAGTCGCCATAAACGTCAGCATCTCCTATCTTCGGCCCCCTGCCGGCGCGACGCTTCACGCCGAGGCCAGCGAGATCCACCGATCGCGGACCCTCGCCTCCTGCACCGTGCGAGTAACTGACGATGAACAGCATCTGGTCGGGATATTCCAGGGAGTCGCCTACAGGAAGGCGGAACCCATTCCGACGGCCTGCCCGGAAGACAGCGCGCCTCCCAAGCCTGACGCCTGACGCTCCGTGCTTTCCAGTCCCGTTCGGCGCTGGAGGTTGGGGACTTCCCTCGGAGAAGGTTGGCTCGACGCAGGGGCATTGACAGCGCCGCCGAAGGCCGACAGACAGGCATCGTCCGACTCATGGCAGACCAAGAAGACATCCTGGTCCAGTATCTTCGCCGCAGCTACCACGCGGTAGATGGCCTGTGGTTCCTGCAGGTCGAGGGGGCCGAAGGCTTCGAACGCGCGCTGGAAATGGACCGGGGGGTCTGGGAAGGGCTTGCCAAGATTCAGGCGCGCAAAGCGCGCGAGCTGTCCGGGGGCCTGGGCAACGGCACTGACTTACTTGCTCGCTGTTTCTCCCTGAAACTCACCGCGGACGGGCATCAGTTTGACCTCGCGACAGAGGCCGGCGAAATCCGCTTCACTATCGTTGGCTGCCCCTGGCTCGAGCTGTTGCAGAAGAGCGGCCGCGAGAATCTTGCCTCCCAAATCGCTCTGGCGATCTGTGCCACAGAGGGACGTGTCTGGTGCGCGGAGTTCGGTGGAGAACATGAGTTCACCATGCCGGCGATGAAGTGTGTCGGCGACGAGCACTGCGAAATGCGCTTCACACGCAAGAGGCGAACCTGACCCGTAGTGTCTCTGCCAAACGCCCGTGAGGCCGGCTGCGCCGGTCAAGTGACCGTGGGCGTCGTGTCCAAGAACTCATCCGCTCGCCAGAGTGGGCTCACGGCGCACAGGATACTGGTCACCCCGGACGGAAGCAAGTGCCCCGGAACGCCCAGATAGTGCTCTTAGGTAGGACACCCGATAGAGCCTCAATGGAGGATGGTCAATGGATCGGCCCTTCACTACAGTGTACGCGCACATTGCGAAGGCGTCACGCGGAGTGGCTCTGGCAGTGGTGGTTCTGGCCCTGCTGGGCGCCTGCGTCGCAGGCAGCGCCGCGCCTTCGGCCCAAGCGCCGCCGGTGGTGCTCTTCGACTTCAGCGCGGGGTTCGACGTGGAGCCCGTTCCCGCGACCGATGCCGCGATTTCCCTGACCGAGGACGGCAAACTGGCGCTGCGAACCGGGCACGAAGAACCTTGGCCGGGCATCGTGCTGGTGGCGCCGGAAGGCAAGTGGGACCTGAGCCAGCACGGCCATGTTGCCGTCGATGTGGCCAACACCGGGGCGAACCGAGTTGTCGTGTCCTGCCGCGTGGATAACCCGGGCGCGGATGGGCGCAGACACTGCGAGACGGGCACCGTCGAACTGGGGCCGGGCGAAAGCGGCCTGCTGGAGGTGCCCCTTCCCTGGAATGCCTTCGCCGGCCAGGAGCTTGAGTTCATCAACATGAGGGGCGCGCCCGCCGGGGCAGACCGCCTGGATCCGTCGAACGTCACGCAGCTTATCGTCTTCGTTCCTCGGCCGAAGGAGGCCCACGCATTTGAGATCGACAACATCCGCGCCGCCGGTGTGAGCCCCCCGTCTGAAGGAGCACCGCAAAGCGCGGAGGAGTTCTTCCCTTTCATCGACGAGTTCGGCCAGTTCATCCACAAAGAATGGCCCGGCAAGACGCACTCGGTGGAGGAGATGCGAGGCCGCGTCGAGGAAGAGGAGGTGGATCTGGCGGCGCACCCGGGCCCGCCCGACCGCAACCAATACGGCGGGTGGACGGGTGGGCCGCAACTGGCGGCGACGGGGTACTTCCGGCCCGAGAAGTATGAAGAGAAGTGGTGGCTGGTGGACCCCGAGGGGCGGCTGTTCTGGTCGCACGGGATCGACTGCGTGGGGAGCTGGGGCGCGGGCACGCCGATCACCGGCCGGGAGCACTACTTCCGTAATCTGCCGGAGGAAGACTCGCCGTTCGCGCAGTTCTACGGTGGGAGCGGCGAGCGCCGGTCGTACAACTTCACCGGCGCGAACGCGCTTCGGAAGTACGGCGAGAACTGGGATCCCATCTATCGCGAGAGGGCACATCGGCGCCTTCGCAGCTGGGGTTTCAACACCATCGGGAACTGGTCCGACCACCGCATCTCCCTCATGGGGAAAACACCATATGCCGTCGCCATCCACTACAGCGCCAAACAGCTCGACGTTCCGGAGGACTTCAGGGCGAAGTTCTTGGATGTGTTCGATGCGTCGTTCCGCGAAGCGGTGCGGGAGCGGTTCGAGGCGCAACGGGGCGGATCGGCTGGAGATCCGTGGTGCATCGGGTACTTCGTGGACAACGAGAGCAGGTGGGGGGACGAAGTGGCGCTGGCGGTGGGGGCGCTTCTGAGCCCTGCCAGCCAAGCTGCCAAGCAAGTCTTCGTGGAGGATCTGAAAGCGAAGTACGGCCAGATCGAACGACTCAACGCCGCCTGGGGCACCGGGCACGCGTCGTGGGAGGCGCTCGTGGAGTGCCGCGAGGCGCCGGATCGAGAGAATGCCTCGGAGGACCTGACGGCCTTCTGCACCAAGACGGCTGAGACGTACTTCCGTGTCGTGCGGGAGGAGCTGAAGCGCGTGGCGCCCAACCAGCTGTACCTGGGGTGTCGTTTCTCCTGGTGGGGGAATGAGGGCGCGGTGCGCGCGGCGGCCAAGTATTGTGATGTAGTCAGCGCCAACCGGTACTCCTACAGCGTCGAGGACGTTCGCCCTCCCGATGGACTTGACGTGCCGATCATCGTCGGCGAGTTCCACTTTGGAGCCCTCGACCGGGGCATGTTCCACACGGGGCTCAAGCGAGCGAGGAGCCAGGAGCACCGCGGGGAGCTTTACCGGGAGTACGTGCGCGGGGCGCTGCGGAACCCGTGCATCGTCGGCACGCACTGGTTCCAGTTCGGAGATCAGGCCACCACCGGTCGAGGTGACGGCGAGAACTACCAGATCGGTTTCCTCGACGTGTGCGACACGCCCTATGCGGAGACCATCGCCGCCGCGCGCGAAGTAGGGGCCGATATATACGAGTATCGCCTACGCGCCGAGTGACATCGCTGCTCACCCGCGCGGGAGAAGGAGCGGGGCCAGTAGAAGCCGGGCGCGGGGAAACTGTTCTTGGGATAGTGGGTCTTTGCTGGGCGACCGGGAGACCGGTTGCAGGTGTCGAGGACTCGTGAGACCGCC
>Ga0114922_10001544_pt1 | contig 21947 bp, 17 predicted proteins | sample AartaG_FD_100975 | JGI IMG/M metagenome (GOLD analysis project Ga0114922, IMG submission 100975) | Deep subsurface microbial communities from Aarhus Bay to uncover new lineages of life (NeLLi) - Aarhus_00045 metaG | ecosystem: Environmental > Aquatic > Marine > Oceanic > Sediment | place... | reverse complement strand
TTGATCAACAACGTGATCCTGAAGGGCAGGCCCGAGACGCAGTTACACGTCGCCGGTAACGTCGCTTACGTGAAAAACCTCAAGCTGAAATACGGTTGTGTCGGCGACACGGACGAGTACGGTGAGGACTTCGGTCTGGGCTGCACGTCGCTGATACCGCCGAACAAGATACTGATCAAGTGGGGTTGGATGACTGCCCCGGCGTTGGGCGTATCATACTAGCAGGACGGATTTGAGGTAGCGCCAAGACGGGACACAGCGTAAAGGTGCGTCCAGCGCCTCTGCGTTGCTCGGCGTCTGTGATCTTGGCGGGCGTGTGACTTAAGCAGGCGATCTACTGCTGTGGTTGGCCGGGCGAGGCGGTGGCAGGGCCGCCGGGCGTTACACCGCCTACCAGCCCCTGGTTGACCGGTAACATCATCTGCATAATCGAGCCGATGTTACCCTGCGCCGCTCCTGCGATGTTTAACAGGGCAACCTTCGGGAGCGATTCCATCGCGACGATGTCCAGCTTGTAGACCCGCGTCTCGAGCGGCTCCAACGAGTACCGATTCAGCCGTGGCGTGGTCGAAATGAAGACGAAATGCCTGTATGCCTTGAAATCGAGCCCGACCGATTTGAGTATCGCCTTGAGAGCGGAATGGAGCGTGATGTCCTTGAGACTATACCTGGGCAACCGTATCTCCGGTCTACCCTCCAGCGCACCATAGTCAATCACCATATTGACGTCCGTTTGCTCGCTCAGCCCGTAGATGAAATTCTCCAGTGTTTCACCCTCAATGTCCACAGACACGCGGCGGGAAAGCTTCTCGGCGAGAGCATCCTTCTTCGCGGGCTTCTCCCGGGTCGCTTCGGTTCTGCGCTTGTCGATTCTGGCAGGATTTTTCTTCTGAGCGCATAACCCCGCGTTCGCCGCTAGAAGGCACACCAGGAGAACGCTCAGAACCGACACTGTATTGCGGGGTCTCATTGCTGTTACACCCTGTATAGGACTTCTTCGCAGTTCGCCAACGGGCGAGCTCTGCCATTTCACACTTCTATTGTACAGCACGGTCCGTGCGCGTCGTCAAGATCCTTCCCGAGACGCGAGGACGCCCGCCCGCATCCGCTCTATCAGCGGGACCGCTTGTTCGGGATCGGCAAGCCCCGTCGCCCCAATGACAAAGGAGCCGGCCGTGTCCAGGACGGTGCCTCTGTGCAGCGGATCCTCGACGACCAAACACTCGCCTGACGGAATCGGCATCGACTGCGGCTCCGCGCCATACTCCTTGAGGTAGTCGGTATACTTCTGTACGACAGCGTCGGGATCCGTGCCCGCGAACACTACGAAGACCCGTGCTGACTCGCCATCAAGCGTGGCATTCGCGGTGAAACCTTTCGGAAAGAACGCGTATCCCAGGACGCTTTCCGCGAGGTAGACCACCGAGGACGGCTCCACGCCGTCGATCTTGACCATCTCGAGTTCGGGAGGACTGGTTGCCGGCTGCGGCAGCTTGTCCGCGATGGCTCGGCCGCACGCCAGCAGGTCATCCGCGCTTCCGTCCCACTCGCCCAAGGCCGTCAGACGTGCAAAGTACTTGTCCTGGTAGAACATCAGTTGGTACTTGTCGTGGAAGCCGTCGCTGCCGAAGCCGGGCGCAGCCTTGTCAGGGCTTCGATAGCTGGAATACAGCCCGAATGCATCCAGTAACGAGCCCATCTCGTACACGTCCGCCGACACGGAGCCTGCGGTGCCGCCCGTACGGTCATAGGTGGTTGCGGCTGCCTCCACGAAACCGTAAGGGAGATACAGTTCCGCCTCCCCGTTGATGTGCTCGTAAAGGTTATCCCTCTGGTAGAGCCGCACGCCGACCTCACTGCGCCATCCTTCGGCGAAACCGGGCACCGGCAACATCCCGGCGACCCCGGCGGGGGCGCTTGACCTGCCGCAACCGAACACCACCAGCATCAAGCACAACACGACTGCCGCAACACTATTACGGGATCGGTTCATTGTCTTTCGTCCTCGGGCCATGTTCATTCCCATCAGCGGGGACCGGCAGATGCCGGTAAGCTACGCGAACATGGTCCGTGCCGAGCTCATCTTCTGCGCGATCTGGAGACCTCTGGGACACTCAGCGACGCACTCCGGACAATCGGTGCACGTTGCAGCTGTCCGGCCGTAAGGTAGCTCCGCATAGACCGAGCGCGCCAGCTCCAAGTCGCCATAACCTTCCGCGTACATCAGGCAACGGTTGACGGTAGGAATCGCCACCCCTCTGGGACACGTTCCCTTGCATTCCCCGCATCCCACGCAGTAGAACGGCGCAATTGCGGCGGAATAACGATCGAGAATCTGCTCATCAACCCGCGTCAGCTTCATCATTTTCATGACTTCGGTATCTTCAACGAGCTGTTGGAGGTCGACCATTGCGGGAATTGCGAGCGTGACGTTTTTGTCTTGAAGCACCCACTTGAGCGCCGCCTGGTGCGGGCTGATGTCACCCAGTTCCTTCGTCTTGTAGCCGCCTGCCTGCGTCTTCATTGCAATCACGCCGATATTGGCCTTGGCGGCACGGGCGATAGCATCCTTGAGCGCCTTGTTGTCCTTCTGCTCGTGATTGTACGGCACAAGCACGACGTCGTAGAACTTGTCCGGGTCTTTCAACAGAACATCAATAACCTTTACTTGGTTATGGGTTGAGACGCCGACGAACCGCGTCTTGCCCTCTTTGCGAATCTGGGCCAGCGCGGCTTTGGTTTCCTGCCTCATCAAGAATTCTTCTGACAAGAATCCTTCTTCCGGTTCGTCGTCGACGCTATGGAGCAAAAGGAGGTCAACATGGTCGGTCTTCAAGCTCCGCAAGGACTCATCAATGTCGCGGAGTATTCCACTCTTGGAGCGCGCCGGCGTTTTGGTGGTCACATAGACCTTATCGCGGTAACCCTCGAGCGCTTCGCCGCATATGACCTCGTTTTTACCTCGCATATAGCCTCGAGCCGTGTCGAGCCAGTTGACACCTCGGTCGAAAGCCGCTTTGACTACCGCCGCTTCACGCGTACGCATCGCTCCGTAGCCGATCACGGAAACCTTCATACCAGTGCGGCCCAGGGTCCGATACGGGATGTCCTTTCTTCTCGCCTGCGGAGGTATCTTTTCGGCGGCCGGTTCACCAGCGCCTACCACGGCGGCGGCAGCTACGCCGACGGAACCCAGTTTCAAAAAACTTCTCCTGTCAATAGAATCTGACTTCATCGTGACTACCTCCCTTCGGTGCTGTACCGCCCTAGCGGCACGCGTGAAATGGCCCAAACGCCGAGGCATCTCATTATACTGAATGCCACCGCAAAACGCAAAGATGCTCGGACCCGGAAATCCGGCCTCTACATCACATCGGCGCGCAAAAAGGAGACGAACGCCGCCATAAAGAAGAACAAAGCCTCAACACCCAGCAGCCCGAAATCCAGTAACGAACCAGCGACGCGATCCGAGATCGGTTCCTCCGCGTAATTGAATACCGGCATATCAGATATGTCGTAAGATTCTTCTTCGTCCGAACCGCCGAAGGGAAACGCCCCTTCTGTCTTGCGGCCGATGTATCCGCGAAATTCCGTCTGATACTCGCGCAACGCTTCCATGAAATGAAGCTGTTTGCGCACGCCGGTCCCTGCCACGTCCGTCGCGATGTATACGTAGCTGGAAACAGGCGAAAGGCGCGAGATGATCTTGGCAACTGCTATCTGCCCGTTCAGCTCATTCTCGAAATTGCGGATGTTCCGTTCGCCGACCATGTTGGTGTTGTTCTGGAATTCCTTCCATATTACGTTCATCCTCTCTCCAAACTCGACCATCGCCTGCTGCGCAGCTTCGCCTCCCTTCCTAAACTGCGGCTCGTACTCGCGCCCCAACTGCTCCATCTTCTGCGTAAGCTCGCGCACGAGATCGCCGATTTCCTGGCGCATCTGGTTCTCGACCACGTCGATCGGGGTCACGCGCTTCACCTGATTGGAAATGTACGGGCTCACGTTGGGCACGAACAACACCATACCGACCCAAATGAAAAGCAGAATCATTATCGCGGTTGCCGACCGCGCGCACCGGCTCGACACGAACATACCGATAGAGAACATCACAGCTATGAAAAGAAGACTCCCGACTGCCGCGAGCACGTATGCGGACCATTGATTGCCGGTGAATCCTACGCTCCGCGACACAAATATGATCAGCGCAGCAACAACGAGCGCTATCACGAACGGTGTCGCAAGACTGAGGTAGCCGCCTAACCACTTCGCAAGGATAAACCTGTCACGCGGCACGCTGTAGGACAGCATAAGTCGCATGGTCCCGGACTCGCGCTCGCCACACACCGCATCGTAGCTGAACACAAACGCCATCAGGCTCAGTACGGTGGCCACCACATAGAGTATGTCGGGAGTCGGAAACAGCGCCGATGCCGGGCTCTTGTATAGCTCGCCTTGTGTTGCCGGCACCATGAACGCCATGATCTGGGTGCTCTTGTCCTCGACTTTCTCGAGCCCGTAATAAGAGACCTGCAGTTTCGCCGGAGGCCTGTCGACGTGGATGCCTTGCATCTGAAGCTGCGTGTAGTCGCCCAGCCGCTCGGCTTCCTTCCTGTAACTCTCCCTGTTCAGGTCGTACGCCTCTTTCTTCTGGACGTAATCGGCCCTCAGCACAATCAGGCTCAGCGTCACCAGAACGAGACTCAATACGGAGGCGACGATGAACCGGAGGCTTAAGACGTGTTCCAAGAACTCTTTTTTCAGCAACGTCACGAGCATAGCGTTAACCCTGGCTGCGCCTCATCAGTTCACGTCGTATCTCAAGAACCTCACGAAAGCGCCCAGAAAGAACAGCGTGTTATAGACGAAAAGCAGCGCGATATCCAGCAGCGAGTCTTTAAGAATAAGTTCAGTTGTCGGCCCTGTCAGCGCGAACTCCGGCAGTTTCGTAAGATCGACCTGATCGCTGCTCTCTCGCCGCGATCGACTCGGTCTTCTAATTTCTGAAAGGCTCGCTTCAAACTGGTCCCGGAAATCCTCATGCACGTACCGGATAAATCCCTCATACGCGTCTACGCCTGTCCCGGTGAGCGTTGTCGAGGCGTAAGTGAAACATGCCGACGGCGATATGCGGGACATTACTCTCGCAACCGACGCCTGATTGACGAACTTGTTCATGTACGAATCGGTGAGCGCTTCCGAACGGTCCTCGATCGTGCGCCTGGTTTCAGTAAAAATGCGGCGGCTTTCCTCTCTGCTCATGCCTCTGCGCATCGTCTTTTTCACTGCCTCCCACTCTTCCTGCTCAATAGCCCTCATCTCGCTCGCGAGCTTCTGGGTGGATTCCAGCGGGACAACCTGCCTTGCCACGATCGGAACGACGTTCGGTATCCCAAGAACCAGTACGACCCACGCCAGCAACGATATCATCAAGCTCGTTCCGGACCCGCGCACGCAGGTAGAAATGAACAGCCCCAACATCAAGAACGACGAGATGTACAGCAGCGACGTCATAATCAAAATCCCGATACGCAACCACTGCCCCGGTGTAAACACCAGAGACATGCTCACACGCGCAGCAACGAGTCCGACACCCAGGGAGATCAGAAATGCGGCGCAAAGACACACAAGACTGCCCACACACTTGCCCATCAGAATCATATCGCGCGGCACAGGGTTGGACAAGATCAGTTTCAGGGTCTCCTCTTCCCTCTCTCCGGAGACCGCATCGAATACGAACAGTATCGCCAGCAGACTGACAACGATGTTCACTATGTACGTCACGTCCGGCGTGGAGAAAAGGGCGAACAGCGGGTTTGCGTACGGCGTTCCACCGATCTCCACGTTGCGCATCTGGGAGTTCGTCACCGAACGGGACATGTCCGGTTCCAGCCCCATCGCGAAGATGCTCAATCGATTCGGCCTTCGGCGGTCCGTCATGCCGAAAATCTCGAACTCGTTGTAATCGCGCATCTGACTGATGCGCTGCCGGTACGCTGCCTTCGCGTTGGAGTAATCGAGAACCTGTTTCTGGTGGTTGGCAGCCATCATCAGCACGCTGCCGCTTATCAGAAGAAAGAAGAGAAGGAAAGTGACCGCGAATCGGAAGCTCAGTATGTTGTTGAGTATCTCTTTCTTGACGAGTACGGTGAACACCGAGCTGCCTCCCATACGGACGTTGTTATGATGCGCTCGAAGTCTCCGCGCGGGCGCCGGCACCCTCGAGGCTCGCTTCGATTACCTTGATGTACAGCTTGCTGAGGTCAACGCGGTCGTCGTCGATTTCCTGGCGGGTTATGATGTGCACCATCCGGCCGCTGCTCATGATGCCGACGCGGTCCGCTATCTGGCGCGCGCGAAATATGTCATGCGACGTCATGAAGATAGCCTTACCTTCCTGACGCAACTCCTCCAACAGCTTGAGAAACTCCACACCGCCCTTCGGGTCGAGACCGCTCGTGGGCTCATCCAGCAGGATGACTTCAGCCTGCTTCATGATCGCGATAGCTATGCCGAGCCGCTGACGCATCCCCTTGGAAAAACCTTTCAGGCGACGTGAAACCGCCTCCTTCTCCAGACCAACCCTCTCGAGCACCTGTGCGTATTCCTCACTGGACACCTGCGTCCTGCCGGCAAGACGCGTGAAGAATTCGAGATTCTGCTTTGCCGTGAAATTACCATACAGCCTCACGTTTTCCGATACGTACGCGACATGTTTCTTGGCCCCGAGCGGATCCTTCGTGGCATCAACCCCCATGATCTTGGCGGTTCCTCCCGTCGGCTCGGTGAAGCCCAACACGCACATCATCGTCGTGGTCTTGCCGGCACCATTAGCGCCAAGCATAACGAATACCTCGCCGGGCTTCACGGTCAGGTTCAATTTGTCAACCGCGAGAACACCGTTGTCGTACCGTTTGGAAAGGTCGATTATCTCAAGCATGTGACGTAACCCTCACTCAAAAAACCCCATAGATTCGCGCAGCTTTTCCCGCGCTCTGATAAAGCTCGATTGCACACTGAAGAACCTGGATTGATCACTGAAGAACCTGTTACGAAACGTCTCATACTCCTGCTCCGACGCGATGGCCGGCAGTTTATCTCTCAGCTCGCCCTGTATATCGAACAGATGTCTCGATATATCGCGCTGATGCGACTGCAGTTGCACGTCCATCGCGATATCCAGAAGACTCTCGTAACTCTGCCTGACGCCCAGTTCCGCCAGTTCTCGTGCTCGCTGCAACCGCGCCTCGGCCTGCCTGAGCCGCGATCTCTCCCTCTTGACCCTGCCGACACGCGCGAATCCTTCCAAGATCGGCACACGCACCTCCAGATCCAGAAAGAAATTCTCGTCGTCCTCCCGCTTAAACATCTCGTTCCTCACATCCGTCTCCGGTTCGTCATACAGGTGCATAAAGCGCTCGCCGGCCACATCCACGGCCCACGTATCGTTAGAGTTCGACACGTTAAGCGAGGCATCCTCGCCGCGCCGCGAGATCCCTGTCTGAAGGTTTACGTCGGGGGCAAACTCCCATAGCAGCTGGCGCACCACTCTCGTCTGTTCCTCGAGCTCCTCCTCGAGCCGCGCAATCTCGATGCTGTTCTCAAACGCTATACGCACAGCTTCCTCGACGTCAAAGATCGTCTCGTCCTGCGCTCCCTCGATCTCGATATTCTGCCCAATTGGTTCTCCCATAACCTGCAGCAGCGCTATCGTGGAACGCGCCTGCTCCCTGAGGAGCGAGTTGATCGAACCCAGCTCGTTCATCACGTTGGCTTCCGCCTGAAGCACGGCCGACGGTGTAATCTCAGGCTCCCGCCACGCGTCCGCGCCCCTCACCTTGAATCGTTCCTTCTTCCTCTCCCAATCCCGCCTGAACTCCCTAAGCAACTGCATTCTCGTCTCTATCTGCTGCTTGCGCAGAAGAATATCGTAGAAGTCCTGTCTGACCTGGGAAAGAACGCTCCGTACCGTGGATTCGAGATTGTAAAGCGCCGACCGCTCGCTCGCCCGAAGTGAGACCTCCGCGGGGGAGTCTTTGCCGAATTCAAGGATGCGTTGTGATAACCTCAGAGATGTCTGCGTGTCGTTGAAATCGACGCCGGTAGTCTCGTTGTCCCTTTCCGTGCGGTTGACTATCAGATCGAGCTGCGGGAAAAGCCTTGACCTCGTGATGATCCGGTCCCCGACCTGCACCTGCTGCAGCACGTGCCATGCTTCTACTATTTGTTTGTTCTGATCGAGCGCTATGCTCATGCACTGCCACACGTCAAGCCGCCGCGCCGCCTTGGCCACTTGCTTTTCCAGCATCTTCGCCACAATGCTCTCGACGCCGGACTCGGATCCACTTTCACGCTGCGCAAGGATCTCCGACAGGATCTCCTCAAATGACAGGGGCTCCGCAACGCTTACCTCTTCCTGAGCACGTGCCACTGTCGAGCAATTTGCCAGGACTATCGCCAAACCGAGCGTTATCCTCAGAAGACTCCGGACACGCCGTTCTCCAAACATCCTCATGTCACACCGCCTCCGTCAATAGCAAACACTATGTTAAAACACTCCAAGCCAGCGTCAGTTCAGCACACCCTGCACGTTACGGAAACCCGTGATTCGGAAAGGGACCACTCGGAACGCATCAGTGAAGCGCACCCTACCGTCTCGCCAGTCTGATAGTGAAGACGGCCAGCCCGACCATGGCCAACACGATCCCGCCAAAAAGGGCGATCGTAAGCCCGAGGTTCACCTTGCTCTTGACGCTTATGCGAAACTCTTTCTCGGGCGACTGCACTGGTTGTCCCTGGTACTGGCACTTCACGACGGCACGCAGGTCGTAAATGCCAGTGCCGATGCTTTCCGGCAGCATCACGCTGATATCCGCCGGCATCTCTTCCCTGGGTTTCATCTCGGCGAAAAGATCAGGTGTTATATTCACTATCCAATCGTAGGGTTTGATCGTCTCGAGCCGCACCTCCCGCAGCGTTGCCGTGCCGGAGTTCTTGATCACGACGCGAATCTCAACCGGCTGTTCCGGCTGCGTTTCGAAGTACAGGTTTGGCGCGTCTATCCGCAGCTCGGGTCTGCCGCGCGGCGTCAGTCGCAGCATCTCGTATCCGACCTTCAAAGCCTCTATCTGTTCGGCGGTCACTGGTTTCGGGGCAATATCGGCCTCAAGTACCTTAAGCTGCCTTACGGCTTTCTCAGGGCCCACCACAGCGAAAAAGTCGATCGATTTGTCGAGAAAGTCCTCGGACGTCTCCTCGGGAACATAGCAGTGTACTTCAAGATTGCGCTTAGCCACGCGCTCGGGAAACTTGACTTCGGTCAACACATTACCCTGGTCGTCAAACCTGCCCCGTATGTAGTCAGGCAGGTTGACAACTTCGAGCGTAAACGTCGCGGCATCCTCGGCGAGCCGCTCCAAATCCACGTCGAACTCCACCGTCGAGCCGGCGTTACCCTCCTGCGCGAACTGGATCGAGGTTACCCTCGGGATATCTTCACCAGACCGTTTCTCCATGTAGACCGTTCTGTTGTCAACCTTGCTCAGGTACTCAATCCTGAGCTGTACCGCGTCTATCTGCTGCTGCTGGAGGACAAATTTATCCGTGTATTGCTCCTCGTAACCGAGACTTGGTATCACTATCTCGAATGGTTTTCCAATCTGAATGTTCGTAGCGAGGACAGTGATGAGTATGTTCTCGATACGAAGCCGCTCCTTGATCTCATTCATGTTCTCAAGGTCCTGGTCGGTTACGATGGCCTCCATCACATTGGACGTGTTCTTAAGCGTGAACTCCAGCACGCGCTTCTTTTCCTCGTTGAGACTCTGTGTCGCCTCGATCACAGATATGCGGGAAGCGTTTTGTAGAAAGCTCAACTCGGTTTGGCGGAGAGCTATTACCGCGGTTTCGTAGGCGGTTTGCGCATCCTCCAAGTCTGTCAACGCTTTTTGATGCCGCTGGCCTGAGACGTAGAGTTTATCGTACAGCTCTTTCATCCCCGTGTATTCGGTTTTCTTCCGGTTTAGGTTGTTCAGAGCGTTCTGCAGCGTGATTCTCGCCGTCTTGAGCTGCAACAGTTTGAGTTCCCTCTCCTTGCTTATGGTGGTGCTGTCCGTAAGATCCGATGGGAGTTCCATCGTTGCAGCTTGCGTCTGTCCCAGGACGCCTTTTAGAGGTAACAACACAAGCAAGGCCAGCAACACCATTCGTTTCGGCAAAAACTTCATATCGTCTTTTCTCCGCAGAATATGTCAGAAACCACAGTCATAGTGTTCACAGTGTCTTGATGCTATACGGATTTGAAACCCAAAAGGTTACAGGAATTCGTCCCAAATATGCATCGTCCAACTGTATATATAACCCCTCAAACCGTCACAAGTTCCATCATGTTAGCAGACACCGCTCCTTTCTGTCAACTATTTCCGCCTGAGCCGAGTTTGTGCGCGCACTCTGGTGCAGCGTCGACACGAGCGGATATGGTGCGAAGAGGCGAGCCAAGTCCAGACACCGAACAGACGAATGGTCGGGGTGAGAGGATTTGAACCTCCGGCCTCCTCGTCCCGAACGAGGCGCGCTAAACCAAGCTGCGCCACACCCCGACCGATCAAGAAAAGGGGGACTGACACAACCGAAAACGTGTCTGTACCCCTTCTTTAGGATCTTATACGACAATGACGGTTCTTGTCAAGCCAAAGTTGAATAGAGGTTGTTGATGGTAGGCAAGAAGAAGGGAGTCCGCTCATTCGCGCTGCCGGAAGTCTTGGCTCTAGTGAGGATAAATTCTGTCGAGCGTTCTGTACTGTATCGCTTCGGAGACGTGCTCCTCGCGGATGGTCTCCTCGCCGGCGAGGTCCGCAATCGTGCGTGAGACCTTGAGAATTCTGTCGTAGGCTCGAGCGCTGAACCCGAGCTGCGTGATCGCCATCTTCAGCAGTTCGCCGGCGCCGTCGTTCAGAGTGCAGTGCTGCTCAAGCTGAGCGGGCATGAGTTGCGCGTTGCTGTGCACGCCGCTGTCGCCGAACGAGCGCGGTGACTGGACTAACGTCGGTCACGTTTGATGTTATGGCCAACGCCCTTTCCGTGTGTGCACCAGAATGACGCGAGGGCCTATATTTCAACTGACTGCGTAGAAGAGAATTTGTGAAGCTATTAACAACGCAGATCGTGGAACTCGAGTCCCTATGAAGTCCTGAATCCGATCTTTCTTTTCGAGTAAGCGACAAGTTCTCTTCGCAGGTTCCTGACCAAGTCCGCCACGGGACGGATGGCACATAAGTAACGGCACCAGGGACGCCTGACGAAGAGAGAGACAAGCAGGACTATGGCCAACAGTCCGACCTGAAAAGCGGTGCTGGTCCGTTCGAAGAGCACACCACGAGATGCGAGGAATGTCATAATGTTAGGCCCTGCATTGTGAACTCACCGGAACTCCGTGGCCCCTTTTCCCTGCTCTGCAGTCAGTCGACCCACTCATCGTCTTTACGGATCGGCGCAAAGCCCCGACGCATAGTATTTTCAGTTACCACGTAAGGATCCATAAAGTGAAGCAGGTAATCATGACCACCCGACTTGGTACCCACACCCGACATCCGGGACCCCCCAAATGGCTGACGCCCCACCAGCGCCCCTGTAACGCCCCGGTTCAGGTAGAGATTGCCAACGCGAAACTCACGCCAGGCACGTTCGAGATGCTTGGGGCTGCGGCTGAACACTCCGCCGGTAAGCGCGAAAGGCGTCGAGTTAGCCCAGTCCAGGGCTTGATCGAAGTTCTTCGCCCGCATCACGGCCAGCACCGGTCCAAAGACCTCCTCCTGGGCTAGCCGGTGTCGCGGCTCAATATCGCCGATGATCGTTATCGGTACGCAATAGCCTGTCTCCGGCACTGTGCTCGAGTAGAGCAACGTACCTTCGCGCTTGCCGATCTCGATATACTCCAGAATGCTCTTCTGAGCTGTCACATCCACGACCGGCCCCATAGCATTTGCCGGATCTTCTGCCGGGCCAACTTTCATCGAGTCAGCGGCCCTTACCAGCCGCTCCACGAACCGTTCGTAGCTAGCGTCAAGAACAATCACGCGCGAGCAAGCGGAGCACTTCTGCCCCTGAAAGCCGAACGCCGAATACAATACGCGCGGTACTGCCTCATCCAGGTCAGCATCATCGTCGATGATGATGGCGTTCTTCCCGCCCATCTCGCAGATGACCTTTTTGACATTTGTCTGGCCCGGATGAACCTCAGCGGCTTTCTCCACGATGCCTAGCCCCACCTCCATCGAACCCGTAAACGCGATGACGCTGATGTGGGGGTGCTCGACCAGGAAGTCGCCTATAACACTGCCCCGGCCCGGCGTGAAGTTGAACACGCCCGCGGGCAAACCGACTTCCTCGAAAATCTCAACCAAGTGGTGACCGGTCCCGCACGAAAAGCTGGCAGGCTTAAAGACCACACAGTTTCCGGTCACAATGGCCGCGGAAGTCATGCCGCAGGCAATAGCCAACGGGAAATTCCACGGTGCTATGACGGCCGCGATGCCCCTGGGTTCGTAGAAATGGAGGTTTACTTCCCCTGCCAGCGAGCCCATGCGTTTCGGTGTGCCCAAGCGAATCATCTCCCGCCCATAGTATTCCAAGAAGTCGATCGCTTCAGTAACATCGGCATGAGCCTCATCCCACTGCTTGCCAACTTCCAGAACCTGCCACGCCGACAGTTCATGCAAGCGCCTGCGGGCAGCGTTTGCCGCCTTGAACAGGTATTCAGCCCGCTCACGTGGTTCGGTGTCCCGCCAGGCAGGGAAAGCTCTTTTGGCGGCGGCAATAGCCGCTTCCACTTCCTCCGTGCCCGCCAGGCAAACATTGCCGATCGCCTCCAGGGGATTGGCTGGGTTGACCGACTGGATCCGGTCGTTGGTCGCCATCTCCCTGCCGTCGATAAACAAGCAATAGGTCTTGCCGAGAAGGCGTCGCACCTGGGCAATGGCACTCGGGAATGCGTTCCGTTCACTTGCCTTTGTGAAGTCGGCCGCAGGCTCGTTCCGGAAGAGCGGCACAGCCTCAGAATCCGGCGCGGGATGAGCAGCGGATTCTGAGGACTTGGCCAATTCCTGTCTTACGGTTTCCTCAGGATCTTCGAGAAGCTTCTCGGCCTCCGTGTCCTCGGCGAAACTCTGGCGCAAGAAAGACTCGTTGGCCGTATTCTCAAGAAGCCGGCGTACCAAGTAGGCCATGCCGGGCACCATTTCGCCGTAGGGGCAATACAGGCGGAGGCGCTTGGCAACATTCAATAAGCCCTTCCGAACTGGTTCCGCCATTCCGTAAAGCACCTGGAACTCATATCGGTCATCGGGAACACCGAGCGCTTGTGCATGTTCCATTACGGAGGCAATAGAACGGATATTATGGGACCCGCATGCCAAGTGGCAGTGTTCATGGTGTTCAAGGATCTTCCTGACGTGGCGCTCAAACGCCGCGTCCGTTTCCGCCTTGAGCGTCCACACGGGAACCTTCCAGTAGTTCAGCTTTGCAATGACTGTCTCATAGTCCCAGTAAGCGCCCTTCACAAGCCTGACGGAGATGGGCAGGTGGTTCTTTTGCGACCAGGCCAGCAGGCCCTCGAGATCCCTGTCGGTGTCGCGCAGGTACGACTGCAGCACGATCCCAAAGTGTGGGTAGTCACAGTATTCCAAGCGCATGCGCCGGTAAAGCTCCAGGGTGATATCTTTGAACTTGTACGACTCCATGTCAATACACAAGAAACCCTCCAGTTCAATCACCTTGTCCATGATCCGTTTCATGCGGTCCATAATGCCCACGACGGAGCCTTCAAAATCCCGGGGATTGGTTTGCGAATACAGAGTCGTGGGCTTCACGGCCACATTGACCTTGGGGGCGTGCCCCCAGTCCAGTTCAGGGCTCCCGCCGTTTCCCTTGAGCGGCGTCCACTTCCCGCAGACATCCTTCATCGCATCAAGCAGTTTCAGATATGTGTCGACATACTCCTCCGCTTCGTACTCGCTGACCGTGGCCTCGCCAAGGATATCCACCACAAGAGCAAAACCTTGTCTGCGAAGCTCTTCCATATTCTTCAGCGCTTCGCCGGCTTTCTCACCCACGATAAACTGCTTGGCCATGTTACGGATGTTCATCCGAATGGCTCTGTTGAGAACGGCCGCGCCCAGTTTCCCGCCAAACGACGTCGATTTTGCGCCCCATTTCAGGATCGCGGGAACGTCTTGGCTATCCGCCGCGAAATACTCCCTGATATGGTTGGTCAATGACTTGTCGGCAGTCAGGCATGGGAACACGTCGATAAAGCGAAACATCTGGACCTTGAAGTCTTCACTCTTCATGATCCTGTCCATAACCTTGCCGATCCAGTGCTCTTTGTCGAAAATGGACGGTGTCTCACCCTTGATGCTCGCGAAGAACTGTCGTCCGCGCTCAATGATCTTCGCATTGAGTTCTTTGTCCTTCATGAATCTCCCTCACTTAGAAGAATCAAGTAAGAAGGGCACGATTGCTTATGAAAACCAAGTGTACGTCTTCAGAACATTTGGCACAGTTGGGTGCTTGAATTGGTGGAGACATTCGGCTTCGTTCCCAGGTTGACAGCTTTTCTTCGAGCCAACGTTTCAGCCTTGAGCTTACTCCGTGTTTCCAGTATTACCTCCCTCTCTCCCGAAGTATATATCATCAGGGGTCACGTTGCCAAGCGCCTCGCGATACCGCTGCGAGTTGTGGTAGCCAATGAAGGCGACAATAAGCCTGTGCGAGGTCCTACGGAGTTGTGTGGACCACAAGCAGCCCCCGTTCCTTCAGAGACCGGTGATACTGTTCGATCTTGCCGTTGGTCTGGGGCTCGTAGAGACTCGCGAGGATGCGCGTGACCCCACCGCAACAAGTGACACTCTAACCGTATGTGCAACGGTGGCTCATAATCAGTTCCAGAGGTATGAGACCGAGATCAGTACCTTGTCTCCAGCGTGACCATACAAGTTCGTAGACACCTGAGCGGTCCCCGCAGCGGGTTTGCGCTCATATTGGAACTACGAGTCGGATATACCCCTAGTGAGGATACAACCTGTCGAGCGTTCTGTACTGGATTGCTTCCGAGACGTGTTCCTCGCGGATGGTCTCCTCTCCGGCGAGGTCGGCTATGGTGCGCGACACCTTGAGAATTCTGTCGTACGCACGGGCGCTGAACCCGAGCTGCGTGATCGCCATCTTGAGCAGTTCGCCGGCACCCTCGTTCAGGGCGCAGAACTTCTCGAGCTGAGCCGGCAGGAGCTGCGCATTGCTGTGCACGCCGCTGTCGCCAAACCGTTCATGCTGGCGCTGGCGAGCGGACTGGACTTGAGCGCGGATCTTCGCCGAGGTGATCGTTTTATCCGACTGCCCGGCCAGTTCGCGGTACTTCAACGCGGGCACCTCGACGTGGATGTCTATTCTATCCAGGAGCGGACCGGAGATTCGCGACATGTACCTGCGGATCTGTCCCGGCTGACATATGCACTCCTTCCTCGGGTCCGTCAGGTACCCGCACGGGCAGGGATTCATGGCGGCAACCATCATGAACCGCGACGGATACGATAGGGAGTAACTCGCGCGGGAGATGTGAACGACACCATCCTCGAGCGGTTGTCTCAACGTCTCGAGCACGTCGCGGTGGAACTCCGGCAGCTCGTCGAGGAACAGCACACCGTTGTGAGACAGACTCACCTCGCCGGGCTTCGGCGGAACACCGCCACCGGCCATCGCGGCATGCGAGATCGTGTGATGAGGCGATCGGAACGGACGTGCCGCCACGAGCGAGTTGGTCTTGTCGAGCAGGTTCGCCACACTGTGCACCTTGGTGGTCTCAATCGCCTCGACGAGGATCAGATCCGGCAGAATCGTGGGAAGACGCTTGGCAAGCATGGTCTTTCCGGCGCCCGGCGGACCTATCATCAAAACGTTATGACCGCCGGCCGCCGCGACGGTCAGCGCACGCTTAACATGTGCCTGGCCCTTGACTTCGGAGATATCCACGTCATACGCGCAACTCCGATCGAACAGCTCCGAGAGGTTTGTCCGGTGAGGTTCGATCTCAAGCTCGCCCGCCAGAAACGCCACGGCCTCCCTCAAGCTCGAAACGCCGATCACGTCAATACCGTCGACGACACCCGCCTCCTCGACGCTGTCGCTCGGCACCAGGATTCCCTTCTTCCCTTGCCGCCGTCCCAGCAAAGCCATGGACAGGATGCCCGGTACCTTCCTTGTGGTGCCGTCGAGGGAAAGCTCGCCGACGATCAGGTAATCTCTCAGATGCTCCGACTCGAACTGACCGGACGCGGCGAGGATCGCCACGGCTATAGGTAGGTCAAGCCCCGAACCCTCCTTGCGAACGTCCGCGGGAGCAAGGTTGACGGTTATCTGTTTGCCGTGAAAGAGGAATCCGGAGTTCTTTACGGCGGCGCGAACCCTGTCCTTGCTCTCCTTCACGATGGCGTCGGGCAACCCGACGGTTGAGAAAAAGGGCATCCCACCGCTAAGGTGAACTTGAACGTCCACCTGGTGACCGTCAACACCGACAACTACGCTCGATAGCACCTGCGCTAGCATATTCTCTCGTCCGAGAAGCAGCCTTTTCTCGATATGACGGCTATTCTCGGGAGAATATTCCCAAAAACTTTCAGGATCCCCGCGAGAGACCGCTCAGCAGCCGGTTCCTCTGAGCCCCTACTAGCTACCTCCTGCCCTGCATTTCCTCACTAGCTGACCCTTAGCGAACCCTTCATGTGCTCGACGTCCAACGCGAACAGGGTCGCCTTGTCACTCTCATCCAGGTCGCCGATGATCTCCTCCAGCCCGTTGACGATCCCGTTCAGCCTGTCCGCACGCACGATACCGTGTATCGCCGTAGCGTAACCTCGTGTTCTGGTACCCATTCCCGCAAAATCCGCAAAAAGCGGGATTTTTCGGGAAACCGCGTCCACAAGGCTTGTTCCTTCCGTGACTATTCCAGCGCCCATCCCAATCTCGAGCAAATACTCCAGTATTTCGTCGAGAAGATCCTCATCGTACAAGACGAGGATCACGAGTTTCTTCTCGCGGGAAACGGCCTTTTTCGCCTCCTTTTCCTCCTCATACGCGTGGCGCGTTTCCTCCTCGACCAGCACCTTGAACACGTCGTCGCCGGTCTCGGCCTTGACGAGTGTACTCCTGAATTCCGGATTACGGGCAATCCGGGCAATCCGGCTCAGAATGCGGATATGCTGCTCCGGATTGCCGGAAGGACCGGTCAGGCCAAAGATTATGTTGACGGGTTTATCGTCAATCGCGCCGAAATCGACGCCCTGTTTGGCGATAGCCAGCCCGATACACATCTCGGTCATCCCCTCGCATTTCGCATGTGGGATTGCCACTCCTTCGCCGACCGCGGTCGAGCAAAGCTCCTCGCGTTCGAGCAACGCATTGACGAGCGCATCCCTGTCGGGAACTTTTCCCGACCGTGCCATGAGGTCGGCCAACTGTTCCAGGATCTCCCGTTTCGTCTTAGCCTGGATTGAGTTGTCGACGCTCTTTCTATCTAGTATCTGGTAGACATTCATGACTCCGTCTCCTCTGCGGTCGCACCTTCAGCAGCCCCTCTGAGAGAGCGCTCTTGCCCGATCTCGCCAGACTTAAAGATAGCGTATCGCGCGATCGGAGGACCTATCAGTTCGTTAACCAGCACAGAAGCAAGAACTATGGTCACCATCCGGATGGCGTAGGGCGACGAAGCGAAGGTCGGGGTTTGCTGCGCTATCATCACCAGGCCTATCGCCACGCCCGCCTGCGGAAATAAACATAAGCCGAGATACTTTCGTATTGCCGGCGCAGAGCGGGCAACGCTCGCGCCCAACAGAGCGCCAAAGTACTTCCCCGCAAACCGTGCCAATATGTAGATACATCCCAGCCCGCCGACACTGGCGAGCAGTCTCAGATCGAGCTCCGTCCCGGCGAGCGCGAAGAAAGCGGCATATACGGGCGCCTCCAGCGGCTCCAACATCCGGAACACCCGTTCATTCTTGGAAGATAGGTTGACAAGAACCAAGCCCGCCACCATGTTCGTCATCAGTGGCGACAGGTGCAGGTCCATCGTAATAGCACTGGAGAACAGGACGAATCCGAGAACGATGACTATTATCTCGTTCCTATCGCGGCGGTTGACCACGAGCCGATGCACAACGTAGCCCATGGCGAACCCGATAAGCACGGAACCCGCGAGTTCCCAGAGCGGCTTCACTACGGCCGCGCCAAAAACGCCTTGGGTCGTCTCTCCCGCCAGCACAGCGCATATCGCGGCAGTCACGCTGAACAGCACGACACACCCCGCGTCGTCCAGGGCAACCGTTGCAAGGAGCGTGTCCGTCATTCGCCCTTTGGCTTTGTACTCACTTATCACCGCAACCGTCGCGGCGGGAGCCGTCGCGGAAGCGATCGCCCCGAGCATCAGCGCCATCGGCAGCGGTGCGTTAAATGCGAGCAGGAGACCCGCGACTATCCCGAACGTCGCCACAAGCTGGAAAAACGTAATGCTGACCGTATCCTTTCCCAGCTTCTTCATCTGCCTGATGCTGAACCTGCCACCTATGCTTATGGCGATTAGACCCAGCGCGATGTGAGGTATCGGTTCCAGCTGCACCGTTACAGTGTCGGGCACCAGCTTGAGAACCGATGGGCCGAGAACCAGCCCGGTGGCGATATATCCGGTAATGGAAGGCAGTTTCAGCCGCTGGGCAAGTTTGCCGCCAAAAAAACCGCATACCAGTAGAATGCCCGCACCAAAGATAATATTCTCGTGAAAGTAGTTCCTGATTTCGATCAGAGTTTCAATAATTATCATCGACTCTGCCCACAAGCAGCTCTATCTTGCGAGAGCGCCTCAGCGGTGCCAAATGTCCACCTGGAACGCATCAGGAATAATCTCGATCTTCGGACGCCCGCTCTCCTGCTCATTGACTATGGATACTATGTCGAACCTGCAATCCCTCTCAGTCAGTGAGTTGATCTCCAGAAAATACCACGCCGTACGAGCAAGTTTTCTGCGCTTCCTCGCGTTGACCGAGAGTTCCGGGGAAGCGAAGGAGTCGGACCGCCGCGTCTTCACCTCGACGAACACTATCGTGCCCTCGTGCTCCGCCACGACGTCTATCTCGCCGCCGCGAGCGCGGAAGTTCCTCGCCAGCACGCGGTACCCCGCGCGCCTCAGTGTACGGACGGCGCGTCTCTCGCCGGCCTTGCCTACTTCACTCGTCGTGAGAGATGAGCTCTTTCGTAGCAAAGATGCGGATATCCCCGAAACTCTTTCTCTGACGCACACGGAGCTTCCCGAGCCGTATGAGCTCGAGTATCGCGAGCAGAATGGCGACCATCTCCGCCAGCGCCCTGCCCTCGGCGAAAACCTCGCTCCAACTGATGCTGCGCTTTTCTCTCAGCCGCTCCTTAATCTCCTCCATCTTATCCTCGACCGGATACTCATCCCGTAGCACCTCCGTAAAAGGCACAGGCGCGGCATAGTCCACAACGTTCTTGAAAGCGGAGATAAGGTCGTAGAGGTCCACCTCTACGAAGGAATCCTCCTCTTCCGGTTCCCACAAGCTTCTTTTGAAGAAGTCCATCTCACGGATCTCACGCTCCTCAAGGTCGTGCGCGATCTCTCTATACTTCCTGTACTCAATGAGCTTCTCGATTAGCTCAAGCCTTGGATCCGGTTCATCCTCCAACTCTTGCGGACAGTCCTCTTCCAGCGGCAGCAGCATTCTCGACTTGATCTGGACAAGCGTCGCCGCCAGGACGAGCCATTCGCTGGCTATATCGATCCCTTGCTGGCGCATCGCTTCGAGGAAGTTGAGGTACTGGTCCGTAACCTTCGCGATAGGTATGTCGTAAATATCGATCTCGTCTTTCTTGATGAGGTACAGAAGCAGGTCGAACGGTCCTTCAAATACGTCCAGTTTCAGCCTGTAATCACGTTCCATCGTGCGCTCCTACCCCATGAAGCCGGGCCAATCACGGCGCTCTGACCTGGAACGGCGCTCGGCGCTCAGCTGAGCGCCTGCCGTACATGATCGCTTGCCTTCTCTGCTTCTTCCAGTTCCACCTCGAAAAGACGTGCGGCATTCGACGAGGTGATCCGGCACACATCATCGTAACTCATTCCCTTGAGTTCTGCAAGAGATCGAGCCGTATGAGTCAGGAACTGCGGCTCGTTGCGCTTGCCCCGAACAGGCTGCGGCGTCAAATACGGCGCGTCCGTTTCGAGAAGCAACCTCTCGATCGGGATCGACGAGATCGCCTCCCGCAACGCCTCCGCGCGCCTATAGGTTATCTGGCCCGTTACGGAAAAGTGGAATCCGAGGTCAAGATAAGTGCCGGCAAGCTCGATCCCTCCCGAGTAACAGTGCAGAACCGCCCCGCGTAACCGGTCGGCATATTCCTCGAGGACGCCCGCGACCTCGTCATGCGCGTCTCTGTCATGAACCACCACCGGCAGGCGACATTCGACGGCCAGCTCCAACTGGCGCCGGAACGCTTCTACCTGCGCGTCGCGCGGCGACAAGTCCCGGTAGTAGTCCAGCCCGATCTCTCCGACGGCGACCACGGCGTTAGAGGCCGTCAGCTCGCGCAGCTCATTCAAGCCCCCCTCGTTCAGACTGCCTGCAACGTGCGGGTGGAACCCCACTGTTGCGCTCAATCCATTGTGTTCGGCCAACTCGACAGCCCTTCGGCTCGACCCCAGGTCTATGCCGATGATTACAATGTGGGAAACGCCCTCGGCAGCGGCTCGGTCGATGACTTCTTCAACGTCCGAATCGAACTGCGGAAGCTCAAGATGTGCATGGGTATCAATCAACATTTCGACGGTTCTCTTCGCGCTTCACTTACATTCTCCACAGTTCTTGTCGCACTTGTGCGGACCGCCCTCAGCGTAGAGCTCGTCCTCGTAGAGTATGCAGCACATTAACCGCCCACAAAGACCGGATATCTTGGCCGGGTTCAAGGCGAGCTTCTGCTTCTTCGCTTTCTTGATGGAGACCGGCTCGAAACTCCTTAGGAACGTCGTACAGCAAAGGGGTCTCCCACAACAGCCAAGCCCGCCTATCATGCGGGCTTGATCTCTCACACCTATCTGCCGGAGCTCGATCCGCGTCTTGAAATCGCAAGCCAGCTCCTTGACAAGGTCGCGGAAGTCTATTCTGCTCTCCGCCACGAAGTAGAACATAAGCTTCTTACCATCGAAGGTGTACTCCACGCTGACCAGCTTCATCGGCAGCTCTCGGTCGGCGATCTTCCTCGCGCAAGTGTCAAACGCCTCCTTCTCCTTCTTTAGCATCTCCTCATACGAGGAGATGTCGCTCGGGGAGGCCTTGCGAACAACCTTCATCGGGAAACGCCTCACAAGCTTCTCAGGACAAGGCTCCGGCGGGGCCACAACCTCGCCGAACTCCAACCCCCGATCAGTTTCCACAACACACGCGTCTCCGGACGAAAGCTCAACATCGTGGGAGACAAAACGGTAGACTCTCCCAGGCTTCTTGAGCCGTATCTTTACAATCTCGGCCATCTGCATCACCTCGGCATAATGTTCTGGCGAACGCCTCTTCTAATCCGCAAGCGTGAAAAACAACTCCTTGAAAACGCGTTCCTCATTCACGTTGTGTTCAAGCAACATCTGGGCTCGCGCAACTGCGCCCACTTTTACTTCGATACCGGCCCTATCGTGGCGTTCCGCAAGTTGAGCAACCGCCGGCACCGAGTCGGCGTTCCACAGCCGTTTGTCGAGCCCGGTTTCCACAAACACGAACACGTCCCTGTACCATACCCTCATCAGGTCCAGATAGCTTAACAGATCTTTCCTGAACACGCTGGCATAATGGGCTTCCTGCCTTTCAGCCAGATCTTTTGAATCCCCTTCAGGGGGCAACTCC
>Ga0114922_10001543_pt1 | contig 21965 bp, 21 predicted proteins | sample AartaG_FD_100975 | JGI IMG/M metagenome (GOLD analysis project Ga0114922, IMG submission 100975) | Deep subsurface microbial communities from Aarhus Bay to uncover new lineages of life (NeLLi) - Aarhus_00045 metaG | ecosystem: Environmental > Aquatic > Marine > Oceanic > Sediment | place... | reverse complement strand
GCCCTGGGCTTTCATCCTACGCCCCGTTGGGGCTTAAGAGCGCAGGGGCTTTCGGCATGTTCTCTTGCACAGCAATATAATCCCCAATTGTTTCTGACAGGAACATGTGGGGAATGACAAGGGCTCACGCCTTGGGCTAACAATGTTTCATCCCCTTTGGGGATTGCTGCGAAGTCCATACGATGTCGGCTTCACACGCTGAACACGTACCTCTTTTCAAAGAGTTTCCCTCCCACCATCCTTGCTTGGGAACGTTTCAAACAGCGGCTGTGATCCCGTGCACGCACAGTTTGCGAGCGGTCAAAACCATAACAAAGACCATGATTCTTGATCGCACCCATGAAGGGCGAAAGGCGAAGTTTATGCTTGACTTTTCGCCGCTTCAGCCATATACTAAACGCTGACGGAACAGCAGACCGTCTTGAATGTTGCGTGTGCGCCGTTCGACGGACGCTTTTGCATGGGCGGAGTTTCATGGAATGAAAGAACGTCTGATAATCGTGTTTCTGGCTGTGCTGTTCATCGCTTCGATTGCGGTTGGGGTGATGGTTACCGTCGGGCTTCCGCGGGCCGAGCGCCCAAAGCGCCTCATCGGCGGACGGAAAGGCTACGCGGTGGTGCGCCTCTACGGCCCGATCCGCGCATCGGACGCGGTTACGATCTTTGGCACTGAGACGGGCAGCGACAAGGTGTCGGCGGAACTGCGAAAGCTCAGTCGCAATCCGCGCGTTAAGGCTGTTGTGCTCAGGGTGAATTCTCCCGGGGGAACCGTTGCGGCCACCCAGGAGATTCACAGAGAAGTGCAGCGGCTGAAGGAGAAAGGCATCCCGGTTGTGGTGTCGATATCCGACGTGGGAGCGTCCGGCGCCTATTACGTTTCGTGTGGGGCCAGCAAGATCTTCGCCGACAAGGGCTCGCGGGTGGGCAGCATCGGCGTGATCTCCATCTTCCCCAACATTGAGGACCTGCTGGGCGACAAGCTGGGCATCAGGACTACGGTGATCACCAGCGGCAAGTGGAAAGACTCGGGTTCGCCGTTGAGAGATATGACTCCTGAAGAGCGGGAGCGTTTCAAGAAGCAGATCCAGGTGATTTACGATCAGTTTTTCGAGGCTGTCCGCGAGGGCAGGCTCGAGGCCGTTGAGCAACGGCTGGGTGAAAAGCCCGGCGATGACGCCGGGGGCGACGAAAACGCGCTGGAGCACCTCCGGGGCCTCGCGCAGGGGCAGGTCTTTCTGGGAGAGGACGCGCTCGAAGAGGGGCTGATCGACGAGGTGGGCAATCTCCACGATGCGATTTCCGATGCCAAGAAGCTTGCCGGGCTCCCGGCGGATGCCCCCCGGATCGGACGGCCCGGCGGCCTGGCAAAGATGCTCGAGGCGTTTGCCGGTCCCGAAACTCAGGGAGCCACCCAGATCGCCGATCGCTTGACCACGGTACGCATCGAGTATCTTTACCTGCCCGGCGGCATCCTCAAGTAAGCCGGTAAGAAAGGACGTTGATCGTTGAGTGCTCAGGTTGCGTATGCACTGATAACCCGCCCGACCGACGCGATGCGGAAAATCCGCACGGAGAGGGCCCTGGGCTGGGCGGTTATGACGCTGATCGCGGCGTCGGTTAGTTTCGCGGTCGGCTTCGCGCTCGTGACCGCGGCGCACTCCGGGGGCAGTGGCCCGATCTTGCTGGCGGTGTTTGTCGCGAGCCGGGTTGTGATGGCGTTGGGTGCATGGATCTTTATCGGCGCGCTCACGCATTCGGCGGCGTGCCTTATGGGTGGCTACGGTCACTTCGTGAAGTTTCTGACGGCCTACGCGATGGCGGCGCTGCCGTTTACTTTGTGCACTCCGGCGGCGCTGCTGCTTTCGCTGCTGGGGGCGCCGGGCCTGCCGCTGTTTGCGGTGGGAGTTTTGCTCCTGGCTGTGTGGTGGTGGTGTTTGACCATCGCCGGTATCAAGGAGCTCTACGGCCTTTCGACGGGGCCTGCCGTTATGGCGTCGGTCCTGCCGTACTTTTTGATCGTTGGCTTGCTGGTCCTGTTCATCGTTGGCTTGCTGGTGGTGATAGTGATGCAGTCGGGCATTTATTTGTGAGTTGCCGGCCGGCCGGAACCGAGATGTGAGAACCTGGAACTGTTGAGGACGTACAATGCCAAGCACCTGTGTGGTCGGCATGGCCTGGGGCGACGAAGCCAAGGCCAGAGTCGTAGATATTTATTCGGAAGATGCTGACATCGTTGTCAGATATCAGGGCGGCAGCAACGCGGGTCACACGGTGATCGTGGGCGACGAGAAGTTTGTTTTCCACCTGGTGCCGTCGGGGATACTGAGGCCCGGAAAGCTCTGCGTGATCGGCAACGGCGTCGTGGTCGACCCCGAGTTGCTGATAGAGGAAGTGGAAGAGCTTGAGTCTCGCGGGGTCGAGGTGTACAAGCAGCTCGTGATAAGCGATCGCGCTCACATGGTGATGCCTTATCACAAGTTGCTCGATGCCGTAAGAGAAGAATCGCGCGGGAGCGGCAAGGTCGGCACGACGCTCAGGGGCATAGGGCCGTGCTATCGCGACAAGGCCGCCCGCAGCGGCATCCGCGCGGCCGAGTTGATAAACCCCGACTCGTTCAGGGAGGTGTTGAAGCGGAATCTGGACCACGTCAATAAGATGCTGACGAAAGTCTACGACCGCGAAGCACTCGACTTCGACGAGATGTATGAGAAGTTCGTCGCCCTCGGCGCAAAGATGAAGCCGCTGGTGAAGGACACGGTGCAGCTCTTGAACGGCGCTCTGCAAGAGGGCAAGCAGGTATTGTTTGAAGGGGCGCAGGGCTGCATGCTGGATATCGACTTCGGCACGTATCCCTATCTTACGTCGTCGAATACGACCTCAGGAGGCATCTGCACGGGCAGCGGGGTGCCGCCGAAAATGGTAGGGGCAATTGCGGGCGTGCTCAAGGCCTATACCACGCGTGTGGGCGAGGGGCCTTTCCCCACGGAGATACTCGGCGAGGCGGGTGAACGGATCCGGCAGAAGGGGAAGGAATTCGGCGCCACCACGGGCAGGCCCAGGCGCTGCGGCTGGCTCGACGGCGTGGTGGCGCGCTACGCGGCGATGATCAACGGCGTCGATAAGCTGGCGGTGACGAAACTCGACGTGCTGTCGGGGCAGGAGGCGGTAAAGGTGTGCGTTGCATACGAGTGCAACGGACGCAGGACCGAAGCGATGCCCGGCGATTACAGGATGCTCGAAAACTGCCGGCCTGTTTACGACGAGTTGCAGGGGTGGGAGGAAGATATTTCCGGCGCCCGGCAGATGTCCGATCTTCCCGGCGCCGCCCGGGAATACCTTGATTACCTCGAGCGATTCGTTGGTGTGAAGATAGAGCTGGTCTCTGTAGGCAGCGAGAGAAGCCAGGTGATTTACCCGTAGGCTTCACTGAGGAAAGGAATGGTTGAGATCACGCGAAGCAACCCGAGTGCAGCAAGAGGGAAGGGCTACTCGTTGCGGGCCAGAAAGCGATAATGTGTCAGTTGGGCACTACACCTCAGCACATCGCTATTATTATGGACGGGAACGGCCGTTGGGCGCTCAGGCGGAATCTGGCCCGGAATCGCGGCCACCAGGAGGCCGCCAAGTCTGTGAGGGCGGTTGCCGAAGAATGCTCGCGCCTCGGCGTGAAGCTCCTCACCCTTTATACTTTCTCTACAGAAAACTGGAATCGGCCGAAGTCGGAGATCAATTACCTCATGCGCCTCTTGCAGCGCTACCTGGCTCAGGAAGAAGAGCACCTGATGGAGAATAATATCGTGCTCGAGGCGATTGGCCGGCTCGATAGGCTTCCGAAGGGCGTGCTGGCGAGACTCGAACACTCGATGAAGCGCACACGCAACAACACGGGCCTGAGGGTGTGCCTGGCGCTCAATTACGGCGGCCGCGCCGAAATCATTGATGCCTCCAGGAAGATTGCGCAGGAGGCGCAGCAAGGCGGTCTTTCACCCGAGGCGATTGACGAGGAGCTCTTCAGGCGGAGCCTTTACACTGATTCGAAGGGGGAGCCCTTTCCGGACCCTGATCTGATTATCCGTACGGCGGGGGAGATGCGAATCAGCAATTTCCTTCTGTGGCAGGCGTCGTACGCGGAGCTCTACGTTACCGATGTGTGCTGGCCCGATTTTCGCGAGGGGCATTTGAGAACGGCGATCGAAGAGTACGGGCGCAGGATAAGAAAATTCGGTGGATTGAAGGACGGCGAGAATGACAATCAGAGTTCTGACCGGTTTGGCGCTCATGATGGGGTTCCTGGGGGCGATGGCCCTTGATATACTGGCCGATGCTCCGGGGCCGGCACTGCTGATCGGCACGGTCGTGATCACAACGGCCGCTTACGAGTTTTTTGATATGTGTAGGAAGAGGGGGATGGCGCCGTTGGTGGTCCCCGGGTCGGTCGCGGCGGCGTTGGCTTTCAATCTGCCGTGGCTCACGTCACGGTACCCGGGTGTCAACGATCAGAGCGCGCTGTTGGCGGCGCTGGTGATAGTGGCGTTTGTGGGGATGGTGTGTCGGGGATCCAGGCCGAACGCCCTGACCGATATAGCCGTAACTATCTTTGGGGCAGTATATATCGGTTTGCTTGGCGGGTACCTGGTTCACATACACTTGCTGGACGAAGGTGCCAGGCTGGTGGTATACTTTGTGGTGGTCGCCAAGGTCTCGGACATCGGCGGCTACCTGGCCGGTAAACTCGCAGGCAAGCACAAACTCGCGCCGACGATCAGCCCCAACAAAACCATCGAGGGTTCGTTGGGCGGGTTGGCGCTCAGCGTTGTGGCGGCGTTCGCAATGTCGTTTCTGCTGCCCAAGCCGTTCCCGGCGGGGTGGAAGGTTCTCTTCGCCGTGCTGGTCAGCATTGCGGCGCAGTTTGGCGATCTCTGCGAGTCGATCATAAAGAGGAGTTGCGGCGTGAAAGACTCGGCCGTATTCCTGCCGAAAGTGTGCGGCGCATTCGATCTGATCGATTCTGTCTTGATCAGCGCACCGGTGGGATTCTATCTTATTGCTGCCGTGATGCAGGCGAAAGGCTGATTTGAAAGAAATCGTAAGGTTCCAGGATATGGACGAGGCCCGTGCGGTGCTTGGCAGCCACGACCACAACCTCCGGCTGATAAAGGAGCAATTGGGTGTGGAGATCGTGGCCCGCGGCGACCAGGTCATGATAGAAGGCGCGGATGAAGACGTGCAAGAGGCGGCACGCGCCCTTACCGAAATCCAATCGAGAGTGAAGACCTACGGCAGCGTGCGCGAGGTCGACGTCCAAAACATCCTGCACGCCGTAGGCGTTGGAAGGGATGTTTCTACCGGCGACCGTATCAGGGTTTTCTATCGCGACAGGGTTATTGTGCCGCGGTCGGAAGGGCAGCAGCAATACATAGAGGCGATACGCACCAATGATATTGTGTTTTGTGCGGGTCCGGCGGGATCCGGCAAGACGTACCTGGCGGTGGCGATGGCGGTGTCGGCCGTTCGCGAGGGCCAGATGCGAAAGATCATCCTTGTGAGGCCGGCGGTGGAGGCGGGCGAGAAACTCGGGTTCCTGCCGGGCACCATGCAGGAGAAGGTTAATCCGTACCTCCGGCCGCTTTACGACGCACTCAACGACATGATGGAGTTTGGACAGGTCCAAAAATACATAGAGCGCGACATTATTGAAGTGGTTCCGCTGGCGTTTATGCGCGGACGCACCCTGAACGAGTCTTTCATTATCCTTGACGAGGCGCAGAATACGACGACGATGCAGATGAAGATGTTCCTCACTCGGCTGGGCGCCAAGTCGAAGGCGGTTGTCACCGGCGATGTGACGCAGATCGATCTGCCCGCCGGGGAGGTCTCGGGACTGTTGGATGCACAAAGGCTCTTCAAGCAAGTACAGGGGATCGCGTCCGTGTTGCTTTCACGCGTGGATATTGTCCGGCACCGTTTGGTGCAGGAGATAGTTGATGCTTACGAGCGTGACACTCAGTCGTGCCCGAAAGAGTCGCCCGAGGGCGGTTCCGTCGGCGAGGAGAGCGGCACGCAAAGGCGGACCTGAGCCATGGCCTCCAACAGAAAAAAGAAGGGCAAGCGATTTGGGGCCGACAAGCCCGAGTCGAACGGGTCGCGAGCTATCTGGCTGCACGTAAACGCCAGAAAGCTGGGCAACGGGCTCGGTTTCGGGTTCCTGTTGGCCGTGTGCGTTGTGGCGCTCAACTTCCACCGCACCCCGCCGGCGGCGTGGTCGGTCGGCGCCGGCAACGCCCTGCTGATCCTCTCCGCGTGCATGCTCTACAGCCTCTACCTTGTAACGTTCGAAAGAAGGGTCAGAGCGGGCCGCGCGATACTGGCTGTCGGGGCCGTTTCTCTGATCCCCGTTGCTGCGGCGGTCTGGTTTCCTTTTCTCGACATCTCGGCGTACCTCATCCCCGTTACCCTGGTGGCCTTCGTTTTTGGTATCGCCTATTCCGAGCACGTGGCGGTGGGTATGAGCTTCATGCTGTGCCTGCTCGTGGGCATGTCGGTGCACATCGGGGCGGCGGGCGCGCCGGTCGAAATCCCTCCGATGGATCTGATCGTAGTGCTTTTTGCCGGAGCGACCGTAGCTGCGCTGGGCTGCGGCAAGATCAGGAAGCGATCGAAGCTGCTGAAGGTTGGGCTTGTGTCGTCGATCGTGCAGGCGGCCCTGATCGCGACGGTCAAGCTCAAGGCGGGGGAAGTCGTGAAGATGGAGGAATGCGGGCTCGGCTTCATAAACGGCGTGGTGTCGGCAGCGCTGGTCACGGCATTGCTGCCCATAATCGAAAACGTATTCAGGGTCACGACCGACATCAGTTTGCTTGAGCTTTCGGACCAGAACCATCCTCTGCTGCGCCGGCTCAGCCTTGAAGCGCCAGGCACCTATCACCACAGCCTGATCCTCGGCAACCTTGTTGAAGAAGCGGGCGGGGCGATCGGGGCAAACTCGCTCCTGCTGCGCGTGGGCGCGTATTTCCACGACATAGGCAAGGTAGTTAAGCCGGAGTATTTTGTGGAGAACGAGGGTATGCAGGGCAGCATGCATGCGAATCTTTCCCCGACGATGAGCTCACTGATCATCACCGCCCACACCAAAGACGGCGTGGAGCTCGCACGCGAGCGCGGCCTGCCACAGGCGATAACCGACATGATCCAGCAGCATCACGGATCGTCGCTCGTGGAATTCTTCTACCGGCGGGCCGTGGAACTCAACGGCGGCAAGGGGAAAACGGACGAGGATCTCTTCAGGCACCCCGGCCCCAAGCCGCAAACACGCGAAGCGGGCGTGCTGCTGCTGGCCGACGCGGTTGAGTCGGCATCGCGGTCTTTGCCCGATCCCACGCCGTCGCGCATAGCGCGCCAGGCACACGAGATAATCAATCGCAAGCTGATCGACGGCCAGCTCGACGAGTGCGAGCTCACCCTCGCCGAGGTACACAAGGTCGAACAAAGCCTCGTGAGGTCGCTGACCAGCGTTTTTCACGGCCGAATCAAGTACCCGGAACCGGAAGAAGACCCACACCGCGGGCGAGGATCGGAATGGTCACCGAAATTGCAAACAGACAACGCCGGCTCCGACTGAACCGGAAGGAAATAGCTGCACTGGTTGCGAAGACGTTCGAAATGGAAAAAGCCGACGGCAACGTGAGCATCGTTTTCGTGGGGCGGCGCAAGATCACAGAGCTCAATGAGCGCTATTTCAACAGAGACGGCACGACCGACGTGATTGCTTTTTCGTTGCAGGACGACCTGCACGAAGATCAGGATTACCTCGGCGAAATTATAGTGTGCAGCGATGTTGCGGCCGACGAAGCCAAGGCCCGCGGGCTCGACGCGACCGACGAGCTCTACTTTTACATGATCCACGGGCTGCTGCACATTCTCGGCCGCACAGACGAAGACGCGGCATCTCGCTGCCGCATGAACAAAAGGGCCCGCGCGATACTGAGGCGGTTCCGCAAAGACGCCGCGCGCAATGCAAGTGGAGAATCATAATTGGATCCTATTCTGCTTTCGGCGACGCTGTTGTGCCTGATCGCATCGGTGTTTTTCTCGATAGCCGAAGGAGGCATTCTTTTCTTTTCGCTGGCCCGCATCGAGCAGCGGCTCAAGAGCGACAAAAAGGTGGAACACGTAAGCCGGCAGCTTGCAGACAAACACAGGCTGCTGTTGGCGGCCGTGAGCCTAGACAACCTGTTCAACATTGTGTTCGTAGTGTTGGTCGCCTTGGCCGTGATCAAACCGGGGAGCCCGCGGGTAGTAGCTGTGCTGCGGGCCCTGGGCTGGTCGGTCGCCGGGGTCTTGATCGTCGGCGACATGATCCCCAGGGCGTGGGCAAGGCGATGCCCCGAATCCGCCCTGCTGCTCACGCTGGGGATAATGGCTTTCCTTGTTTCCGCGCTCAAGTACCCGCTGATGCTGTTCGAAACGATCAACGAGATAGCGGGCCGAGTTTTCGGCGCTCCGCCGCCGAGAAGGGAAAACGGGGAGCTCGAAGAACAAATCCGTTCGGCCGTTTCCGAAAGCGAAATGGGAGGCGAGATACAGGAACAGGAGAAGGAGATATTTGAAAGCATCTTCGATTTTCTGGATGCCGACGTTGCAGAGATCATGACGCCTCGGACCGACATGGTCTGCATCGAGGTGTCGGTGACGCTCCAGGAGGCGCTTGATCTGGCCCTCGAAAAGGGCTTCTCGCGGGTGCCCGTCTTCGAGGAGAACCGCGACAACATCGTGGGCCTGCTCTACGTGAAAGATCTGCTGAAGCTGTGGGGCAAGGCGGAGGCATCGGGCACTTCGCTGCGCGAAGTCTTGCGCAAGCCGCTTTACGTGCCCGAGACCAAGCAAATTGTGGCGCTGCTTCGTGAGATGCAGGAGCAGCGAATGCACATGGCGATCGTGCTCGATGAATACGGCGGCACAGCGGGGTTGGTCACCGTCGAAGACATCGTCGAAGAGGTGGTGGGCGAGATCCGGGATGAGTATGATCGAGTGGTCGAAGTGCCGCTGCGGAAGGTTGATTCCAACACCATCGAGGTAGACGCAAAGGTCCACATCGAAGACATCAACGAAGCCCTCGGCGTAGAGCTGCCGGAAGAAGAGGAATACGACACGATCGGCGGCTTCCTCTTTTCTCAGATGGGAAAGGTGCCCGTCCCGGGTGATACATTCACCAGCCATTTTGTGGAGTTCACGATACTCGATGCCGACGAACGGCGGATAAAAAACCTGCGCATAGAGGCTGTGCGATCCGCCGAAGCCGAACAGGAATAGGCGGAAAGCCCGATTAGGGGCTCACGTATTTGACATTGCTCCAGAGAGTAAAATTCTGGCTTGTGGGTTTCTTGGGGGCGCTTCTCGTTCGGGGATTGGCCGCCACGCTCCGGTTCCATTTCATCGGTGAAAGAGACCCGGCGCGGCCCGACCACACCGGGATCGTTTACGGATTCTGGCATTCGCAACTGCTGACGCTCGGATATCTTTACCGCAACCGCAATATCCACGTGCTCGTGAGCAAGCATAGAGACGGCGAGTACATCGTGCGCGTCACGAGGTGGCTCGCCTTCGGTGCCGTGCGGGGCTCATCCACACGCGGCGGAATACGCGCCCTCTCCGAAGCTCTCGACAAACTGGCCGAGGGCATCGACATTGCGGTTACGCCCGACGGCCCCCGCGGACCGAGGCAGCGCTTCAAGCTTGGAATGTTGTTCCTCGCCAGAAAATCCGGCGCCCCGATCGTCTTGGGCGCGTGCGTGCCTCAAAAGGCGTGGAGGCTCAACTCGTGGGACGGTTTTTACATACCCAAGCCATTCTCGCGAGTTGTCGTGATCGTGGGCGAGCGTGTCTACATCCCTGAGACCGCCGGCAACCAAGAGCTCGAAGAAAAGCGCGTCGAATTGGAAAACACACTCAACGAACTCACGCGCCGCGCAGAGGAAGAGGCGAACAGATTGTGAGCATTGAGTTACGCGGCGTGCGTGTGGGGCTGGCAGACTATCTCAAAAGGCAACCGCGGATGATCTGACGACGGACGTTTTCGCGTGACAGGCGGCGCGGGGATCCGCAATGGGGTTGAATTCCGTCGCCCTTTCAGGGCTCCTCTGGTGTGGGATGAACCGTCGCCCAGGGCGACGGCGAATCCTTGCAGGATTCGCCTTGCCCTGGGCTTTCTACTTTGCCTTTTGAGGGCCGTAGGAGTGGCGGAAGCCGCCACAAAAAATGTGGGGAATGACAAAGCCCTCGACCCCGGGCGCTCTCAGTGATCGCACAGGTTGTCGCCGGGCACGAGTGCGCCGGTGAGGTACATTCTCACGAGCTCCTCGGGGTCTTCGACGGGTGCGCCGACGATGACTTCGATGCCGTTCTGGCGAAACAGGTTCTGTGCTCTGCTTCCCATTCCGCCGGCGACGATCACCTCTGCGCTGTTTTCGGCGAGCCACGCTGGTAATGCGCCGGGCGCATAAGATGGCGGTATGGCTTTTTCCACCGCCGTTATCTTACCGTCTTCTGTATCGACGAAAGCAAACTCTTGGCAGTGGCCGAAGTGCATCGAAAGCTTGCCTTCAACCAAAGGGATCGCATATCTCATGTGTTTTCCTCAATGATGCGCGCGTGGGCGCGGCACCTGACTATGTCCAGTGGCCTTCGACGTTCGCATCGGTCACGCTCTCCAGCTCACCGGCTTTGAATTTTTCGATTGCTTCGCGAGCGGTCAGATCGCCGAGGCCCACGTATACCTCGATCTCGCTGCTCTGGAGCACCCGAAACGCGTTGGGCCCGCAGTTGCCGGTCAACACGACCTTGGCTTCCGAATCGACGATCGTCGAGGACGCCTGAACACCGGCTCCCTGCGGCACGTTCATTGTTTGCTCGTTGCCGATCACCTCGTACTTATCGGTGTCGGTATCGTAGATGATAAAATACGCGGCTCTGGCAAAGCGGGGGTCAACTTTGGAATCAAGATCTTCTCCGGTCGTCGTTACGCATACCAGCATATCGTTTCTCCTTAGATTACATTTCCCGCGTCATTTGTGCTCCGCACTTGGGGCACTTCAGGCTGGTGCAGGGTGCCCCCCGCTGGTGTGAAGCTTTATGTCCACACGACGGACACACACAGTTTCCGCCGGGTCCGGCGGCGAACGGTCCGCCGCCTCTGCCGCGGCCGCCGCCTCTGCCCGTGCCGGGTCCTCCGCCGCCCACCGGGCCTGTTCCGTCACCTCTCGGCATTTTTTACTCCTTTCAATTCACCAAATACCTTCGTTGCTCACGCGAAGGGCTTTCGACCTCTCCGGGCCGACCCATGCAACGCCGGCGGGAGGAGGGCGGGTTCACCCTCTCCCCGCCGTGTGCGTCGCGTTACTTTTCTTCGGCTTCAAGCTCCTCGATGCGCTTGCGTATCTCGGCGAGCGCATTCTCAGCGCCTTCGGCTTCGGCTTTCATGAACTCGAGCTCCTGCTCTTTCGTGGGCGCGGCGCCGTAAGGGTCAGCCGCACCGTAGGCCGGAGGGACAGCCCCGTAGGGTCCAACCGCACCGTAGGCCGGAGGGACAGCCCCGTAAGGCGGCACTCCTCCCGCGGCACGCTGCCAGCCGGTCAGGCCGGTGGCGTAATACATATTGCGCCGTCCCCAGCCACCGCCGCCGCGGCCGAATCCTCGACCAAATCCGCGGCCGAATCCGCGGCCGAACCCGCGACCACCCCCGGGGTTCATATAACCGGGGACCGAATATCCTGCACAATAACCCGCTGCGCGTCCCGTCATCGGGCCCATGCCCGCAGGGCCGCTACCATCTCCACCTGGCATAGCTTATCTCCTTTCACAATGACCTCTGTTTACTCATCGGTTACGATTCCAAAAACAAAACGACTTTCTCTCTTGTGGCGCCGCACCGCGCGCGTGTTATTCGGACGCAGCGCGACTGCTTACCACGCATACGGATAGCCCACCGGCGCAGGGCCAAACCCTGCCCCCCACATGCCTCTGCCGCGGCCGAAGCCCAAGCCCGGGCCCCAGCCTGCGCCGAGGCCGAAGCCGCGCCCGAAGCCGCGCCCGAAGCCGCGACCCCAACCAATGCCCCGGCCTCTACCGAAGCCGCGACCAAAACCCCTGCCTCTTCCGAATCCCAGGCCCGAACGCCCATAATATCCGGGGGCAAAACCGCCCCCAAACATGGGGCCGTAATACGGTGAAGCCCCAAACGCCCCACCGCGGCCCAATACGGGGTTCATAAAACCGGGCACCGAGTAACCGGCGCAGTACCCTGCGGCGCGTCCCGTCATCGGGCCCATACCCGCAGGGCCGGTACCATTTCCACGTGGCATACCTAATCTCCTTTCTACGGGTTTGGATTTGTCATGCGAGAACACCATCTCGCATCAAAACAGATACCTCGTCTTTCAGCAATTACCGACCGCGTCGCCACGGTGGGCCGGCCGATCGGCGCCGATTTCTGCGCCGCCCGCGGATGCCCGCCGGCATCACCGGACCGGGCTGGAGCTTTTCCGCGGCAAACGCCGTGAGAACATCTTCGACCTCCCCGACCACACCAGGGATCAGTCGAATGCCGCGCCCGGCTACAATGTTCTGCCAGAAACCACTGATGCCGGAACAGATTATCGTTGTCACCCCCTGGCCCGCCAGTAGCGCCACAGTTTGCTGCGGGTTCATCCCGGTCGTAGCGATCACGCGCCCACCTACAACGCTGCCTCCATCAATCTCCGCAACAAGCATCTCAGGCGCAAAGCCGAACCGCGGAGCAACCCTTGTACCGAACAGTGGTATAGCGACTTTCATCGTTCTATCATTACACAACGCAAATTACGTGCCAAAGGTGCGCCAAAAATATCACAGACGTCGTAACCTCTTTGCTGAACAACACTTAAGGATCGCATGTATTTTCAAACAGAGACGAGGGCCGTTGCAGAACGGAAACGCGAGATGAAACAGTTACATTACTGCAACGCGGGGGCCCCCTCAGCTATTCTCCGTGACGCGGCAATGGCGGCAATGTACGTGTTTAGCGTAGGCACCAGGGGCGGCGGTCACGCCACGTTGCAGACGCGCCGACAGCGCGTGACGCTTCAAATCGTCCTCGTCCTCGAATTGTTCTGTCGCCCTCCGCGGGGGCTCTGCAGTTTTGGGCAATCGTTTTCCACGGGCTCACGCCCGTGGCTACAGACTATCGCCCTTTGGGCTCAAGGGCGGCTCGCGACCTGTCCGCCGCAAGGCTTCTGCAGGCGGGGCCGCCCCTACATGCTGAAGAGGCAAGCCCGAAACAGATTCCGTCTGTGACAGATTCCGCCTATGATAGATTCCGTCTGTGCACGCTAAACACATACGCGGTAATACAGCTTGCGGCCGGACCTGGATTGCGTGACGACACCCTGGGTGTTGAGCTCTTGTATGTGCTTGATAACTTCATTACGGTTCATACTCAGACCGCCGGCAATATCTTCAAGCGTGCATGGGCGCCTGCGAAGCATTTCGATGATCGCCTCCCGGCTCGCATACAAGCCGCCTCCACCGGTGATGTGGTGCGATGTGATGACTTCCGCGGGTGGATCGAACTTCGCGGCCAGTTCGCTCATGCGCTCGAAGGGGACCCCAAACGCAAAGCTTTCCGCCGGCGGGCGGGTCACCGTGTTCAATTGGACGCGATGTGGCTTCAGACGTTCAACGTGCCGTGCCAGCTTCTTCACCTCGCTGTCGGTAGCGGTATGACCGCCAAGCAAGAGTATCTCGAGCCAGTACTCGCCGCGAAATTCATCGCGGAAGGCTGCCAACCCCGACAACAGTTCGTCGAAGGAAATCTCGTCGTGTGGGCGATTGACGGCACGGAACATCGATTCATCTGCGGCATCGAGTGAGGGGACCACGAGGTCAGCGTTCATCAGCTCCCGCCGCACTTCCTCCCGCCACAGAAGCGAGCCGTTTGTGAGGACGGCCACCGGGATATCGGTCATCGATTTGATCCTGTCTATAACTTCGCCTATTCGCGAGTAGAGCGTTGGCTCCCCGGACCCGCTCAGCGTGATGTAATCAGGGTGGGCCTCCAGCCCGGTCTCTACCTCACACAACACATCTTCCATCGGCACCCACTCTTTTCGCTCGATGGTCTTGTGGGTTGTCCGGCCGAGCTGGCAATAAATGCAGTCGTACGTGCAGGTCTTAAACGGAATAAGATCCACGCCAAGCGAACGCCCCAACCGCCGGGATGGTACAGGACCAAATACGTACTTCATTGGTAACGTCCCAAAAGTGGGGGATGCCTCCGGAGTCCAAGGTCCAAGGTCCAAGGTCCAAGGTCCAAGGTCCAAGGTCAAGAGGCGCGGCGTTGTTCGTTCATTAGCCCGTTTCTGGATTGCAAAGGCGACCTCAGGCTCCGGATTCCGGTCTTCTGACTTTGGACCTTGTACCTTGGGCTCTTAGTTTAGTCTTGTCGTTGGTCATTGGACCTTGATCATTGAACATTGCCGTTGCTCTGTTCGGGTCCGGACCGTTAAGTGCATCCTTATTCCTTCCTGAAAGCTAAAACTGCTTCTACCACACTGTCGAACGCTCTGGCGCCGGGAGTTTCAGCGGGTCCGCAAACGAAAGGTGTTCCCTCATCTCCCGAAGAAACGATCTCAGGATCGATCGGGATCTGTCCGAGGAACGGTACCCCCATCTCCGATGCCAGCGCCTTGCCGCCCCCTGTTTTGAAGAGGTCGCTCTTTTCGCCGCACTTCGGACACACGTAGCCGCTCATGTTCTCTACGATCCCTACAACGGGGAGGGATACGCTGTTGCAGAACGAAACGCAACGGCGGACGTCGCTGATGGCCAAGTCTTGCGGCGTGGTCACAATCACTGCTCCCGCCGGGGCGCCTACCAGTTGAACTACAGTCAATGGCTCGTCTCCCGTCCCGGGCGGAGAATCGATCACCAGGTAGTCGAGGCGCCCCCATGCTACGTCCGTCAAGAACTGGCGGATCACGTTGTGCTTCATCGGCCCCCGCCAGATGACCGGATCGCCGGCGCCGGCAAGCAGCATCCCTATCGACATGACCTTCAGGTTCTCCCGTGCGCTGACGGGGAGCATTGCCCCCCCGTCACTGTGCACCTGGCGTCCTTCCAGTGCCAGCAGTTTGGGAATGCTCGGCCCATGAACGTCGACGTCGAGGAGCCCTACAGTCTTGCCTTGCATGGCCAACGATACTGCCATGTTTGCTGCAACGGTGCTCTTACCCACGCCCCCCTTACCGGAGAGCACCAGAAGCTTGAAGCCGATCTCCTGCATCCGGGCCTCAAGCTGTAGTTTCTGCATCTGTCGTTCGGACTCATCTGGAGCCGGTGTTTTTTGCCTGGTCTTTTCTGTCATGCGCGTGTATGCTCCTTATGCGGTCAACTGAGTTCGTTGCGGGTTTACCCCGGCCGTATTTCGGCAGCAAGCGCTTCCGGTGCCAAGCCGAATCGGCGAGAAGCTGTTGCATCGAATCGGGACACCGCAACGCCCGCAACTCCACCTTCGACGATGCAAATTGCATGCCAATCCGACCGAAGAACGTGCGCGCAGCCGTAAGTCTTTCATGGTAAAGTACTTACGGATGCACTTGTGTGGTTATGTATTCTTGCTGAGATGCGAGGGATGTTGCAGTGGTGCAACGAGAATGTGCAACAGTTACAGAATTGAAACCTTCAGGCCACTCGAGAAGAGGTGGTCCCGATTTCATCGATGCACAACGCGACCTCAGCTCTCAATTGCATTTTCACTCGAGACCGTACTTTTTAAGCTTTCGCCAGAGGGTGGTGCGGGAGATGCCCAGGTAACGCGACGCCTCTACCCTGTTACCGTTGCAGCGTTCGAGCGCCTCTACGATGGTGGCGGCTTCCGCCGACTGTAGCGGCTGCTGAACGGGGGAGGGAGGTCTGCCTTTGATCGGCTTGCTCCCGGTGTGTTCCATCATCAGTTCAGCAGGCAGGCATTCGGGTTGGATCACGCCGCCCTTGCATAGCACAAAGGCGTGTTCGATGATATTCTCGAGCTCGCGAACATTCCCGGGGAAGCTGTGCCGCATCAGGATTTCCATTACGGCATCGCTCACCCCTGAGATATCCTTGTCGCGCTTGGCGTTGAAACGCCGGACGAAGTGCTCGACGAGCAGGGGGATGTCTTCACGGCGCTCGGCCAGCGGTGGCAGATCGATCTTCACAACGTTGATGCGGAAGAACAGGTCGTTGCGGAAACTGCCTTGGTTCACCATCTCAGCAAGGTTGCGGTTGGAGGCGGCGATGATTCGCACATCGGCCTTTCGGGGGGTGTTCGCGCCGAGCGGCTCGTATTCTCTTTCCTGGATCGCGTGCAGCAGCTTCACCTGCATCACGGTGGAGACGTCGCCGATCTCATCCAGCAGCAGCGTTCCGCCCTCGGCCGCGGCGAACCTGCCCGGCTTGTCGCGGTCGGCTCCGGTGAACGCGCCCTTCACGTAGCCGAAAAGCTCCGACTCCAGCAGAGAGTCGGGCAGGGCGCCGCAATTCACCCGCACGTAAGGACCATCGGCCCGAGGGCCGAGGTGGTGAATGGCCTTTGCGAAGAGTTCCTTGCCGGAGCCGCTGGCGCCTTGGATCAGCACGGTGCTGTCGCTTTCGGCGATATCAGGCAGAATCTCGAATATCTTGCCAATGCGGTGGTTCTTGCTGACGATGTCATGGAAAGTATAGCGGTCGGTCAGCTCTTTTCGCAGTTCTTCGATGACCGACAAGTCTCGAAACGTCTCGACGCCGCCGACGATCCTCCGAGACGCATCCCTGAGCACCGCCGTCGAAATGCTGATGGGCAGTTCTCTGTTGCTTTTTGTGAGGACGGTAATCGGCAGATTGATGATCTGCTTGCCCGTGTCGAGTGTCTTCTGCAGAGCGCACGCTTCCTGGCAGATGCTCGCGCGGAAAACGTCGAAGCAGAACTGACCCAGCGCCTCGTCCCGCGAGAACCCCGTGATCTTCTCCGCCGCGCGATTGAACGACGTTATCCGGCCTTCGTTGTCGACCGTGAACACGCCATCCGCGATGCTGTCGAGGATGACGTCGGTACTCGTGTTGTCTTTCGTTCGTTCAGGCATAGTTTGGCCTCTCGGCTCACTATTCATTGTACACCATCTTCCGGGAGCATTCAATGATAAGATGGGTGCAGAGAGCCGGTTGGGTTGTCGCGACATTGTTGCCGGGGTTGTGACAACGAGGACGAATCGAGGTGTCGCGCACCAACCAAAAACCATATTTCGTTGTCGCACCCGATTGTTTGAGGCGCGAAACGATTTGACATCCGCAAATGCTCTGGTATAATGTCTTTCGCGAGATCGGAACGATACAGGAACTTCTTACGCACAAGGGGCCCGAGCAACCGATCGTCGGATGCTCCCCGGTTCAGGCAGAAGGGGGCAGTCTGCCTCGATCGGTTTATGCAGTTTGTGTAGACATTGGCAGAATGAAAATAGAACAATGCACTGCTTTGTTCTCAGAGCGGATGCGGTGGCCGACGCATCGGCAGCATTTAGGCATAGGCAATCCGGGAGTCTACCTCCTTGCACGGTTCACAGGCTCGGCACCCGCTTCGAGGGACCCTGTTGACTCAAACGTGTTGTACGTGGGCGAAACATGCAGGCAGTCCTTGAAGACACGGTTGTACCAATTCAGCCGCTCCGCCTTCTACCGGAAAGAGGGTCACTCCGGAGGCTGGACGTTCTGCGATACGTTCAACCGAGAAAGACCGGCAGACCCACCGGACTGGCTCTTCGTTTCCATTCTGCCCGTCAGGCTGGAAGAACCCAAGCGATCTGCACTGATTCGCTTGATTGAACGACAGATCATGTGGGACTTTGTGTGCAAATGGGATAGACTCCCACAGTGTAACACGAAGTGAAAAGAGCAAGATGGACCACCGCAGTTCCGAAAACCAGTGATAGCGAAGGCGAACAAAGCATCCGAAGCGGCTCAATGCACACGTTGCCCACCCAGGAACCATAGATATGAAAAGACTTCGTCTGACAGACTTGAACTGTGACGGGACCGATCACATCCTCAAGGATGTAATACCCGGCAAGTACATATCGCAAGGCGGTATGTCATTCAAGAGGCCCGGGCAGCGGTCGCATGACGTTGGCTGTGAGTGCCCGTCGTGCGACGGGAACGGACGGCACGTTCACGCTGATGAGTGTGAGGTATTCATCTTGTTGCAGGGCAAAGCCCGGATGGAGATTGATGGAAAGACTCACGACATGGTCGCCGGCGACGTTGTTGTCTGTGAACCGGGAGAAGAGCATCATATCGTCTCAGACGAAAACGACCCATGCGTGAACCTGTGGCTGCACGCGTCCGACTCGCGCCATGAGGACCAGAACCCAGCGTAGCGAGTGGCCAAGGGCGGGTTGAACTCTATCGCACGTTCCGCGCGGAACGTGAACCCAGATGTTCTGCATCGCAGACAATGAAAGGAGACGCAGTATGAAGAGATTGTGGCTATGCGTGGGCATACTGCTTTGCGGCATCACGGTCGCAGCGGCAGAAGCAGATAATCCCGCAGAGGTTGAGGAGCAGGAGGAAGAGCTTGAGATACTCGAAAGAAACATAAGGCTCGACTTCAAAGCCGTCCCTCTTGACCCAGGTGACAAAGGTATCTATATCGTAACAGCCTCGCCCGACTATGAGACTAGTGTCAGGCACGAAGGAAATGACGCAAGGATCTTCTTCGAGGTGTCCGGCGAAGTCAAACTGCTCGACGATGGCAGGATCTTCGTCAGCTACGAGGCAAATACGATCATCAACAGCAACGATCAAGAGACCGAGTTCGGTTTCCGTTCGAGCGTCATATTGAAGCCCGGGCAAGAGCTTGGGGTGTCGCGCATGGGCGACAAGACATTTATGATTCGTGCCTCGTATGTCGATGCGACAGGTGCACCAGAATAGAATGCAGGACCATTGAATGCACTTCACAAAAAGCGGCGCGTATTTGTTTAGCGTGCCTGCGGGCGTGGGTTAGCGTATACATGTTAAGCCCCTACCCAGGGCTTTCCGGCCGAGCTACGGTCGGTACGTGCTTAGCGTGTGAAGCGTCCATTGTATGGACTTCGCAGGAATCCCCGAAGGGGATGAAACATTGTTAGCCCAAGGCGTAAGCCTTGGGAACACGGAGTAAGAGAAAACATGCGCCCTGTAGGGGCGCAACTCAAGAGACATAACCGACGCGAGGCCCCGCGGGTTGCGCCCCTACAGGGCGCACTCCTGTGGCGGACCACGATACCCAAGGCTCACGCCTTGGGCTAACAATGTTACGCCTCTGCGAGGCTAAGGAACCGCACCGCAGAATAACCGTCTGGATCGCCTTTGCGAAGGTCGCTAAACACGTACTACGGTCGGCGGCGCGCGCCGCATGGCGGGCGTAAACCCTGGGTACCGGCTTCCGCGCGCGGAATGAGAGAATCGCGCCCCAAATCGTTGGATGCAGAAAGATAAAGGAGGAGAATCATGGACATTGAGACGCTGATAAGATTCTTCATGTGGTGCACGATCATCAACGGAACCCTGTTGGTCCTTTCGACCACAATGTTGACATTGGCGCCGGGTTTGGTTTACCGTACGCACAGCAAATGGTTTCCCATCTCCCGAGAGGCCTTCAACGTGGCCATTTACTCGTTCGTCGGGTTGTTCAAAATCATCTTTCTGGTCTTCAATGTCGTTCCCTACGTGGCTCTCCTGATCGTCGGATGAAAAGGAGCGCCCAACAGAGCGTTGCGCTTGGCGGCAATTCCGCTGGGCTGCATCGCTGCCAATAACATTGACTTAAGGGCGATGGTCTGCGTAGGGCTGGGCTTCGCAGCGCATCGTGGCCGGCCGACAGGCAGCCGAAAAGTCTTTGGAAGGGGGTCTGGGGGAGAACCTTTCTTCAGAAAGGTTTCCCCCAGCAACTGTGGATAGCTAAGATTCAAGAGGCCACACCATGAAAGAAGAGTTCGGTGCTTTGGGCATCATAATCGACCGAGACGTCGCCGTACCCATGCGTGACGGTGTTACGCTGCGCGCAAACGTCTTCCGACCGGACGCGCCCGGGTGCTTTCCGGCACTCGTGCACAGGACCCCGTACGGCAAGGGCCAGGAGGGGTTCGAGGACTTCGTCCGCGCGGGGTACGCTGTCGTCACCCAGGACGCCCGCGGTCGATACGCATCGGACGGTGAATTCAACGTGTTCTCAGTGGAAAACACGGGTGACGCTGAGGACGGTTACGACACCGTGGAATGGGCTGCAGGCCAGCCCTGGTGCAACGGAAAAGTGGGCACCTTCGGAGCTTCATACGACGCCTGGATGCAGTATGAGCTTGCCAGACTTCGACCGCCTCACCTGATGGCAATGAGTGCGGTTTCGATCCCGACGGAAATGACGGACGTGGACTGGCCCGGCGCGTTCAAGCCGGCGCGTCGCGTCCGATGGTGGCTGACCACCATCGCCCCGGATCTCCGGCGCCGGAATGGCCTGCCTCCCCCCCACACGTCGGAGGAGGCCGTGAAGATATGGAATGACGTCGAGCAGGGAAGGATGCTCGGGCTCGTGCCGTGGATCCGCGTTGCCCGATATCTGCCCGACCCGCTCGCCGACCGTGTGGCCGACTGGTTGCGGCATCCTGCCCGACGCCCCTGGAGATTTACTGAGGCCCACAAGGACATCGAAGTGCCGAACCTTGATTTCACCGGCTGGTATGACCACTGCTCCGGCATAGATCACTTCACCGGCATGCGGAAGAATGGGCGCACCGAAGACGCACGCAACCACACAAGGGTTATCATCGGCCCTTGGAATCACTGCAACCTCGGGCTACGCAAACAGGGAGACTTTGATTTCGGTTTGAATGCCGAGGTGAATGTGCGGCGAATGCAGATACGCTGGTTCGACTGCTGGCTGAAGGGCATTGATAACGGTGTGGCGCGGGAGCCGGCCGTGCGCTACTTTGTCATGGGATCGGGAAAGTGGAAATCCGCCGAGACCTGGCCACCGCAGGACCTCGATAGGATAGAGCTCCACCTCGCAAGCAGCGGTGATGCGCACGTCCCCAACGGATCGGGTGCCCTGGTGCATGAACCACAGGAAAACGGCCTTCCCGATACATACACGTACGATCCGTTTAATCCAGTCCCAACACTGTGGGACCCGGCATGCTTCTATAACGTGTCCGACCATAGGCGCCTTGACTATAGGAATGACATCCTGCGCTATTGCACGGCGCCACTGGAGGAAGATATCGAGGTGGTGGGGAATCCCGAAGCAATCCTATACGCGGCGTCTTCCGCGCCTGATACGGATTTCTTTGTCCGGCTCGCGGACGACGATCCTAACGGCCCGGCCATGGAAGTCTGCTACGGGATGGTCCGCGCACGGCATCGCAACGGATTAGATACGGAAGAGCTGCTAACGCCGGGGGAAGTTACTCAATTTCGTATTCGCATGGGGATTACCGCATGCTGTTTCCGTAAGGGGCACCGCATCCGACTCGAAGTCTCCAGCAGCGACTTCCCCAATTTCGATCGCAACCACAACATGGGCAAGAACGACCTCTTGGATGCCGAGATGGTAACCGCACAGCAAACGGTTTACCATTCCCCGCAGCATCCTTCGTCGCTTATCCTCCCGGTTTCAAGCGACGATGGTGGGAGGGAAACTCTTTGAAAAGAGTTTCCCCAACGCCTTTTCCGAAAGGCGCCCCCCTTTCAGAAACTTTTCACGGCCGGGCCGGCAGCCGGCTCGGCCTGGTGTAAGAGCCCAAGAGTTGAGGGGGGGCGACGGTCTTCAGAAGCCCTTAGGCTGTTAAAGCAAGCCGGCCCGGCCGCCGGGACGGCTGTGAAAAGTCTTTGGAGAAGGGGGCGCCTTTCGGAAAAGGCGTTGGGGAGAACCTTTCTTCAGAAAGGTT
>Ga0114922_10001542_pt1 | contig 21966 bp, 28 predicted proteins | sample AartaG_FD_100975 | JGI IMG/M metagenome (GOLD analysis project Ga0114922, IMG submission 100975) | Deep subsurface microbial communities from Aarhus Bay to uncover new lineages of life (NeLLi) - Aarhus_00045 metaG | ecosystem: Environmental > Aquatic > Marine > Oceanic > Sediment | place... | reverse complement strand
TTTCCTGTGAAGGATGTAAAGTATGCGTTGAATTCTGTCCCGTCGATGCGATTGAGTTTAATGACTCCATAAATGGGCAGTGGTTCATTTCAGATACACGATTCGGTCCAATGGTTCATGCCAAACTCGGAATCGCAGAGGAAAACAGCGGAAAGCTGGTAACTCTTATCCGCAAGGAGGCAAAAAGAATTGCTACAGAAGAAGAAAAGAACCTAATAATTGTTGACGGCTCACCGGGAATCGGTTGTCCGGTAATTGCATCGATTACAGGAGCGGATCTGGTTTTGATAATTACCGAGCCGACACTTTCAGGAAGGCATGATCTTGACCGTGTCGCGGATTTGACCGTGAGCTTCGGAATTCCAACATTACTGTGCATAAACAAATCAGATTTGAACCAGGAGATAACAGGACAAATTGCCGAAGAAGCCGGCACTCGCGGTATTAAGCTGGCAGGTAAGATTCGTTACGATAAGGCTTTTACAAAGGCCCAAATTATGAAGGCAACGGTAATCGAATATACCGGTGGATGGGTGTCGGAGGAGATAAAGACCTTATGGAGAAATGTTATTTATGCCCTCGGTTAGCGCCAATTTGCGAATCAAAACAAAGAAACCGACACGGTTTGACTTTAACTCTTTAGCTGATACATATGATAAGTGGTATGAGACTGCTGAAGGGGCTATGTACGACCGCCTGGAGAAAAATGCCATTTCCAAATATCTGCTGCGAAATATTCGAGGGAGGAAATTGTTAGAAATAGGCTGTGGTACAGGCCATTGGAGTCAGTTTTTCGGCGAACACGATTTTGAAGTCATGGGAGTCGATGTTTCCAAGCGTATGATTAACAAGGCACTCGAAACAAAACTTCAAAACACCTCATTTTACATAGCTGATGGTCATTTTTTGCCGTTTAAGGATGGTGCCTTCGATGTGACTGCCGCGATGGTAACATTGGAATTTGTTCGCGACGCTGAGTTAGTTATGCAGGAGATGGTACGCTGCACACGCAAACCTGGAGGGCAGCTATTAATCGGTGTGTTGAACGCGTTGGCCCAATTAAATCGCAAAAGAAAGGGGAATCTTGGATCACCATATGTGAACGCTCGATTCTTTTCACCTAAACAGTTAGAACAGCTTCTAGAACCATATGGCCAAACACATATAGCTGTCGCCGGGTTTGTTCCAGGGCAAAAGTGGCTTCTATCTTTGGCGCCGCTAACTGATTTGATCTGTCGTCTGTTGCATCGCCCATCCGGTGTTTTTATTGCAGCGGAGGTAAGATTATGAAAGTTCAAGCAGAAGTAAGTTTGTACCCTCTGCGTCAAAAGAATCTGGCCAAACCAGTTGGCTGGTTTTGTGAATTATTACAGAAAGACAAGATAGAAGTCCGTTCCGGCCCAATGAGCAGCTTAATTATGGCAGATAGCGAGGTGATTTTTCGAAGTCTTAGGAAGGCTTTCGAACAACTTGCTAAAGAATATGAGGTGGTATTGACCGCAAAGATTTCCAACGCATGTCCTGAATGCAAAGAAGAATAAGTAGAATTATAGCAAAAGAGGAAAATTGTAATGACCAAAAAAGCAAATTATGCCAATACTGATGAAAACCAAAAACGGCAACTGCAAGTTGAACAAACACAGATTCGTAACAGGCTTCAGCGAATTAAGCACAAGATACTTGTACTCTCGGGCAAAGGAGGTGTGGGTAAAAGCACGGTGGCGGTAAATCTGGCAATGTCCCTTGCCCTTGCGGGCAAAAGTGTCGGGCTTCTCGACATTGATATACATGGCCCAAGCGTCCCCAAGATTTTAGGCCTGGAAAAAGAAATTGTCCAGATAACAGGAGATACTATTTTGCCTGTTGAAATGATAGGAAATCTTAAGGTCATGTCCATAGGTTTTCTGCTTCGCCAAAGCGATGACGCTGTGATATGGCGAGGTCCTATGAAGTATCAGATGATTAAGCAATTTCTCAAGGATGTTCAATGGGGAATTCTGGATTTCCTAATTGTTGACAGCCCGCCAGGGACAGGTGACGAGCCTCTTTCGATAGTCCAGCTTCTCGAAGATGCCGATGGCGCAGTTATCGTTACTACGCCGCAGGAAGTTGCCTTGTCGGATGTTCGCAAATGTATCAGTTTTTGCAGCGTTCTCAACCTTTCTGTGCTGGGAGTATTAGAAAACATGAGCGGTTTTATCTGTCCCAAATGCGGTGAGAAAACAGATGTTTTCAAATCCGGCGGCGGTGAAAATATGGCACGACAGATGGGTGTACCTTTTTTAGGCCGAATCCCTATAGACCCTCAAATCGTACAATCTTGTGATTCAGGAAAACCATTTGTATATCACTACAATCAAAGTCAAACGGCAAAAGCTTTTAAGGAAATATCGGATCCAATTCTGGAACTTGATAACAACGCCCAGGAATTGGTCGAAACACAACATATCAAAAAAGGAGATAAGAAAATGCGCATAGCAATTCCAGTAGCCCAGGACAGACTGAGTCCGCACTTTGGCCATTGTGACCATTTTGCAATCTTTGATATCGATGACAACCTTAAGAAGGTTATAAACAGAAATGATATAATCCCTCCTGCTCATGCACCTGGAGTTCTGCCGCAATGGTTACATGAGAACGATGTAAAAATTATTATTGCCGGCGGGATGGGGCAGCGAGCTCAGCAGTTGTTTACCCAGAATGACATCGAAGTTGTAATAGGAGCAACAGCAAGCTCGCCCGAAGAACTTGTGTCAGCCTATTTGGGTGGTATACTCGAAACAGGGGATAATATCTGTGACCACTGATTCGGCAAAAAAGGCTTGCATATTCTGCAACGGCGAATTGAAAAATTCTGCAAGGGTCAAACGTGCAACGAGCAACTGTGATTTGCTAATTGCCACAGAGGGTGGAGCAAAACATCTTGCTGCTCTAGGCCTACAACCTGGAATCATCGTTGGTGATATGGATTCTATTGATACTGATAAGCGGACCGACGAGAATAGTATTGTCCGGATTCCTTATTCACCTTATAAAAAAAAGTCTGGTGTCGAACTGGCGGTAGAATACGCTTTGGAGCAAGGATGCCAGGAGATTATTCTGGTCGCAGCAGTGGATGGCCGTCTTGATCATACATTAGGGAATGTCGCCTTGGTTGCCAGTTATCCCGGCCGTATAGCTATCATTGATGGTGTCTCTACACTTGTTGCGGTTGATAAAAGTGAGAAATGTATATTGCATGGCCAGATTGGTGCACTTGTGTCACTAATACCATATGGCTCCGGCCCTTTTACCGTAAGGTCAAAGGGATTAAAGTACTCTTTAGGGGACGAAACTCTACATTCAGCTACACATGGCCTTGGCAACGAGTTATCTCTTACAGAAGCCTGCGTCTGTGTTTCGAATGGCATCCTGCTGGTTTATATCAAAAATGAAGATATATCTTTTGAAGCGCATCAAGAATTGAGTGACGTTTCACAGGAGATTTCATGAATAAGGATCTTTGTATAACGACATTAGTTGAGGACACTGCATTAGATGGCAGTTTGTTGGCTGAACATGGCTTGTCGTTCTGGATAGAATATGGCGACAAGCGAATACTTTTCGATGCAGGTCAGAGTAATATACTTGTCCGGAACGCAAAGACGCTTGGTATCAATTTAGCCGAAGTCGATGCAATTGTACTAAGTCACGGCCATTATGACCATACAGGAGGTTTGCCGGCTGTCCTCGATATTGCTTCAAAAGCAAAGATTTATTTGCACCCCGCTGCAACTGAGCCAAAGTTCAGTCGAAAAGTCCTTGGGGTGAAATCGATTGGGATGTCTCATTTGGCAAAGAAGGCTGTTCAAAGGCGTCATGTCATCTGGACAGCTACACCTGCCCAAATTTTTCCTGGAATGTCAGTAACTGGACAAGTTCCGCGTATAAATAACTTTGAGGATGTAGGAGGAGCTTTTTTCGTTGATGAAAATTACCTGAAGCCCGACGAATTGTTAGATGACCAAACATTGTTTATCGAATCAGCCAGGGGGTTGGTTGTTGTTCTTGGATGTGCCCATTCAGGTGTTGTAAATGTACTCGACTATATAAGCAATTTGACAAGCCGAAATAAAATATTCGCCGTTATCGGTGGTATGCACCTGTTAAAGGCAAGTCGGATAAGAATTGCAAATACAATAGAGACCTTCAAAAAGTACGAAATTCAAAAAATTGTACCTTTGCACTGTACTGGCCGGAAAGCTACAAGGGATTTAAGAAGTGCTTTTGGTGATAAATGCTCTTTTTTAAGCACTGGCGGACAAATCATTTTTAATTGAGATTAACGTGCTGTATGTTATTGCAAAAAAGAGTACAAAGAGGAACTAATTATGCCAACGTACGAGTATAAGTGTCAAGCTTGTGGCTATACGTTTGAAAAATTTCAAAATATGAAGGATAAACCCGTCACGAGATGTCCAAAATGCAATGGCACTGTACAGCGTCTGATTAGCGGTGGAGCGGGTGTGATTTTCAAGAGTTCGGGCTTTGATGCGACAGATTACAGCCAGAAAAGTTCTCCTGCCTGTGGTCGAGACAGACCTTGTTGCGGTCGAGACATACCTTGCGATAAAAAGCCCTGCGAATCTTAAGTAACAATTAACGAACATATGTGCTCATTTAGCGGAAATTGAATATGAGCATTTCAGCAAATTATTCGAGTATCAGGCAAGGAATTCCTGAAGACGTAGCTATAGTTGTATCCTGCAAGACAAGAACGGCAGAAGAAATAGAAGAGGTTATCAACGCCGGGGCTACGGATATTGGTGAAAATTACGTCCAGGAAGCAGGGCAAATCTACAGTACTTTAAGGAAAAAAGCAGCAAAACTCAGATGGCACATGATAGGTCATTTGCAAACGAATAAAATAAACAAGACCTTAAGAATCTTTGATGTTATCCAAACTGTAGATTCGCTGGGAAAAGCAGCAGCTATTGATAAAAGGATAGAGAAAGCAAGAAAGCAGATAATGCCGGTTTTTGTAGAAATTAACATTGGCAGCGAGGACTCTAAGGCTGGTATAAAACCGGAAGAGCACGAGCCATTCGAGGCATATATTGAAAGATTAATTACGGATATGTCAGGATTTGAGCATTTAAGTATCGAAGGATTAATGACGATGGGACCCCGTTTTGGCAATCCCGAAGATAGCAGACCGTATTTTGCAAGGATGAGAAGGATATTTAAGAAAATCAAAGGGCTTGATCTGGCAAATGTAGATATGAAGTATCTATCTATGGGTATGACAAATTCATATAAGGTTGCTGTTGAAGAAGGCTCCAATATGGTCAGAATAGGCACTGCTATTTTTGGAGAAAGAAAATACAGGTAAAAAATGGCTGAAGAGTTTTCCTTTAGAGATTACGTCATAGTTTCTTGCGGGACGCTTGCCCCGGAGCTCAATCATCTGAGAAAGGAGGGTTTTTTGGATGCCAAAAAAATTGTCTATACAACACCTGGCCGGCACGAAGTTCTTAAAGAACTTGAAAGCCAGTTGATGCAAAAGATAAATACTGCTAAGGAACAATCCAGGAAAATTATAATAATTTATGGTGGTAAATTCTGCTACGTCAATATCGATAATCCCTACAGAACGATAGATACGATAATCCAGGAGCAGGGAACTGGAATTTCAATCTCCAGAATAAACGCAACCCATTGCATGGATATGTTAGCCAGTGAAAGTCAAAGAGAGCAAATAAGCGGCGGCCAGAAGATTTTGTGGCTTACGCCGGGATGGATAGTCTATCGCGACTATGTTTTCCAAGACTGGGATAAAGGCAAAGCCAATGAGAATTTTCCTCAACATACCGGCGGAGCTGTATTATTAGATGGCATAACTTTCTGGGAGAAGTATTCCGAAGAGTATCCTGAGAAGGTCCTCGGATTTTCTGACTGGATGGGAATTGAGATTCGCCCCCATAAGATTGCGTTGGATAGATTAAAAAACCTGCTTGCTGGCTGTGTTGTTTCAGACCTGGAAAAAGAAATAGCTGAACTGAAAAGCAGTCTGCCTGCTCACTCAGTGAAGCCATCAACAGTCCAGCGGTTAGAAGAACTCGAGGAAAAACTGGAAAAGGCAAGAAAACAGGGAAGCAAGGTTAACGGTTGCTGAAATCTTTAAAAAAGATTAAAATAGGAATCAAGCAGGATTTTCAGGTTCTTTATTTTCCATTGGATAGGTCACTTCTTCAAAACTGTAGAGCATGTGACAATGAGATTAGCAAGTATAGCCCATTTTGTCAGAACTGTGGGCATCCACAGGGATCTAATCTTATAATTTGGCTGCTGGTCGTTTTTTTTATTATTATGCTTGCCTCTTATACAGCATTTATGTGCTATTGCTCTTGCCATCCAGAACGGTTTGCAATACCAAAGGAAACCAAACTACTAAACGAGAAATGCTAAAAAAGAATTGTGTTAAGAAGTTTGTATGTTTGATTTAGATCAGGGAATGGCCGATGTCAAGCAGGTAAAAGTTGGAGTGGTTGACGCCCTGAAAGATTGGGAAAACAGAGATGGTGTTGCTTTTCTGAGAAATGTCGGAGTAAAGGCCGCAGACAAGGTGTTAGATTTCGGATGTCGAGTGGGGCATTATAGCATACCGGCTGCTTTTGCCGTCGGAAAAACAGGTAAAGTTTACGCCGTCGATAAGCTTCAGCAGCCTCTAAATAAACTGAAGAGAAAGGCAAATCATCTGGGATTGGAAAACATTGAAACTATAAAAACATCTGGCGAATTAGATCTTACTTTTATCGATAGTATTGTAGATGTGATCTTACTTTACGATGTTCTACACTATCTCAGCCATCCAGAAAGAAAACGTTTGTATGGTGCATGCCTGCGAATATTAAATAACGATGGCTTGTTCTCTGTGTACCCAAAACACACGATTGAAGATGAGGCAGATGGGAAATTCCAAAGTACCTACGTTGCTGACATAATTGATGAGATCAAAAAATCAGGCTTTCACTTCATTGAAAAATATTGTGATGTACTAAGTCATGATGACAGTCTTAATCAGGGGTGTGTCTTAAATTTTACCAAGAAAAAGAGAAAATTATGAAGGAAATTGAAATTTCAAGAATAATTTTAGAGCAATATCACAGCAAATTACTGGACTGTCTTGATAATGATGTTGTTGTGGTAGGAGCAGGGCCTGCCGGTCTGATAGCCGGGTATTATCTTGCGAAAAACGGGGTCAAAACAACCATTCTGGAAAAAAGACTTTCGACAGGTGGGGGAATCTGGGGAGGAGCAGCAGGATATAGCATTGTTATTGTCGAAGATAAAGATATTTTAGATGAGATAGGCGTAGCAACAAAAAAAACGAGGGAACTATATGCAGCGGATGCAATTGAATTCTCAACGGCCTTGGGATATCGTGCTAAAAGAGCAGGCGCAGAGATATTTAACTTAACTGAAGCGGTAGATCTGGTCTTAAAGGAAAATGTCATAAAAGGCCTTGTTGTCACTAATACAACGATCAAAGCCTCCGAACTATTGATTGATCCATTTTGTATAGGCGCAAAATTTGTCATTGATGCGACAGGCCATTCAGCTGAAGTAGTAAATATGCTTAAACGGAAAAAAGCAGATTTCCATATAAAAGAATTACAAGAAGGTTTTATGGACGCAGAGAAAGCCGAAGTGGATGTTGTAGAAAATACGTGCGAATTATATCCAGGACTTTATGTCGCCGGTATGTCTGTCTGTTCCGCGTTCAACTTGCCACGTATGGGTCCGATTTTTGGCGGTATGCTGAATTCAGGAAAAAAAGTTGCTGAATTGATAAATGAAAGACTCTAATCTCCCAACACGACAAGAATGTTTTAAGATAATAAAGAAATACCATGTTCCTTCGCACATCTTAGATCATAGTCAGAGTGTGACCAAATTAGCTGTGTTCCTGGCGAATAGATTAATCGAAAAAGGCATAACGGTGGATATAGCTCTTGTAGAAAGAGCTTGTTTACTGCACGATATGGTGAGGATTTGCGATTTTAACGAAGTAGATTACAGCAAGTTTAAAGAGCCTGTCACAGAGACGGATAAAGCAACATGGGATCAGATAAGAACAAAATATAAAGGAACTTCTCACGAAGAAGCTGCCTATGAGATCCTGAAGGAAAAGTATCCGGCTCTCGCTCTAACAATAAAAAAACACAGGTATATGGCGATATCAGAGCAGGGAAGACCGAATACATGGGAGGAAAAGTTAGTTTACTACGCGGACATGAGGGTTATGGAGGACAAGATTGTATCATTGAAGGAAAGGCTGTTGGATGGTCATAAAAGAAATGCGTTCTTACACGACCCAGAAACTCTAAGCAAGATTGACACAGCCAAGGTAGATCTCCAGATATATAGATTAGAAGCAGAGATTTTTAAGCAGGCAGGTTTAAGCCCCATTGAAGTCACAAACGAATTTATTGACTCGTACTCTGAGCACACGTAAAAAATAGGTTAAGATGAAAATAACCGTCCTATATGACAACAATCCGAGACAAGGTTTGAAATCCGGGTGGGGATTTGCCTGCCTAATAGAAAATAAGAAAAAAATCTTATTTGACACAGGAAATAGCGGGAGCAAGTTGATACACAACATGAAAAAATTAGAGATCGAGCCAAAAGATATAACCACGGTTGTCATCTCACACAATCATTGGGACCACACTGGTGGATTAAAAGAATTTTTAAAACTAAACAATAACGCTAAAGTTCTTCACCCGAAATCTTTCGAAACGCCAACCGAAATATCACCGGGTGTTTATTCGACAGGAGCTCTCGGCACTTTCATCAAAGAGCAGTCTCTGGTAATAAATACTGACAAAGGAAATATTATTGTAACTGGCTGTGCTCACCCGGGTCTGGAAAACATAATTAAAAAGGCAGGGCGGATTGGAAAAATTCATGGGGTTATGGGTGGTTTCCACGGATTCTCGAGGCTGCAGAAGCTTCAAGGAATGGGCCTAATTGCCCCGTGCCATTGTACCAGGCACAAGCTGGAAATAAGACAAAAGTATCCCGCTGAGTTTAGGGAAATAATGGTAGGCAGCGTTATCGAAATTTGAAAGCGGTAAAAGCAGCGTGACAAATCTTATAGACTGGCAACCTTAATGACTAAGCGGGTTAAAAGCAAGAATGGTTCAAACACAGACCTGCGCAAAGATGTAAAAGGGCTTTGTTGCAGATATTTTGCATTTCCTATTGAAATCCCTGAAGATTGGGATGATTATGATGATGTCAAGTGGTACCTTGCACACGAAAACGTCAGTGTTTTTTGTCGAAGAAGGTGCTTGGTATCTGAATGTAAAAAATAAATATAGACATCTCTCAGAAAAGGATTTTAAGTGCCGGATTTATGACAAAAGACCGAATATCCGCAGAGATTACAAACCAGTAAATTGTGACTTCGCTGACGGCGATTACAGTTATGATCTATGCTTTGAGGACGATCAGCAGATGGAATCTTATATGGGAATCAAATTTCCACAAAAGGCGGCAAAGAAATTTAGCTGATCACGGCGGAAAACAAAAGGTGCTTATAACGTAAAATGTTTTTATCTGATTTGATAAAAAGAAGAAAAAATATAGTCAATCAGGAAAGTAAAGGGATAAACTTAGCAATCTACTTAATCAATGAATTTAAAGATAGAACATTTACTTTCCAGGGATTAAAAAATAAATATTTTGGAATCAGAGGGGAAGAACTTTTAAAACTAATTCAGGATGAATTAGGGAGTATGATCGTACTGTACAATTATACAACAAGAGCGAAAACATATACCGATAGAAAAGGAATTTCTCAATTACAAATAAGCTTAATTGGAAAAGTGAGCATGATGCATAGGTACAATCCATTAGATATAAAACTGGATATAACAACGGAAATGTCAGAGAAATGAATTGTTCAATATGGTCGACTTTAGACAGGACATTTATTAAAAAAGAAGCTGTAATATGAGCGATAAAATCATTGCCGAAACGAAACGAGAATACATATTCGGGCCGGTTCCCTCGAGAAGGCTTGGGCGTTCGCTCGGGATTGACCTGGTGCCCTTTAAGACATGCAGTTATGATTGCATATACTGCCAACTTGGAAGAACAACGAATAAAACGATGCAAAGAAAAGAATGGGTGCCGATTAATATTGTTATGGAGCAGCTCAAAGAAAAGCTCGACTCCAAGCCTGATTATATAACCTTATCCGGCTCAGGCGAACCAATGCTTTTCTTGCGACTTGAGGACCTCATTTCCAGGATTAAAGACATTACTGATATTCCCGTAGCTGTGCTTACAAACGGTTCACTGTTATGGCTGCCGGAAGTAAGAAAGGCCTTGAAATATGCGGATATGGTTGTTCCATCGCTTGATGCAGGAAGCAGCCAGATATTTCAATATGTTAACAGACCACATCAGGATATTACATTCAGCAAAATGCTTCAAGGTCTTGTGGAATTCCGTAAGGATTATAGTGGTCAGTACTGGTTGGAAGTGTTCCTTCTGGCAGGTGTAACCACACCAGAGATGGAAATAAACAGACTGAAGACATGTATAAATGCTATACAACCCGATAAAGTTCAGGTAAATACTGTTACTCGTCCACCTGCCGAGGGTTTTGCGGAACCAGTACCGCGAAAGCAATTACAAACTATAACCGAGAAACTGTACGAGAAGGCAGAAGTTATCGCTGACTACAGCAATGTTCATAAACAGCAGGACTTTTCTGCTCAACGTAAAGATGTCTTGACACTTTTAAAACGTAGGCCCTGCTCTATTGAAGATATTGCCGCAGGTCTTAGTCTTCATCGAAATGAAGTTGTCAAGTACGTAGAAGAATTATCATCTGAAGGAAAAATCGAAGCAAAGCCGCAAAATCGACAACTCTATTATAAAGCTACTATCTAACAATAACTTAGGAATATGACATAAAAATAATAGGAATTAATTGTAGTCCACGTAAAGGTCAAACAACTCAAAAAAGCTTGGAGGTTTGTCTCAAGTCAGTTCACGATGAGTCGGGTGATATTGAGACCGATATTATTGAGATCGCTGATTTAGATGTTCGTGGGTGTTTGGGTTGTGGTTGCTGTAAAAACCAACTCAAATGCAAACAGGAAGATGATTTTAATTCGTTAATTCCTGTTCTCAGCGATGAAGAAGTTGCAGGGATTATAATAGCAACTCCCGTTTATCTGGGTACGATGACGTCACAGTGTAAGGCTTTTCTGGATAGAACGGTTGTGCTGGCACGCAATGGTTCTCTTTTGCGCAATAAGGTCGGAGGTGTTTTGGCTGTAGGCGGTGTGCGTAACGGCGGACAGGAACTTACCATACAGGCGGTTCAGGCAGCAATGTTCTGTCATGATATGGTATGTGTCGGTGGTGGCACCAAGGCTGCACATTTTGGGGCAGCCTTAGTGAGCAATGAACAGAAAGGTATCGAATGTGATGAAATAGGGATTGAAACTGCAAGGGATATTGGACGTAGAGTTACCGGGTTGGCAATGTTGCTTAACCATTCACAATAAGTGTGATCTGAATAATGTTTTTGAGAATTAGATGGATAAAAAAAGGAAAATGTTAATTTTGCTTAGACAAAATTTCAGACATTTGAATTTGATTATTAGAGTGTACTTTTAACAGGAAAACAATGAAAAAAGTATACCGAGGTTTGTTTAATGTATGTATTTGGATCATTGTTGGATTACTTGCTGGCTGCCAGTGTAACTGTAACACGCCGATTTTCTCATTTGACGTCGCCGCAGATATGCGAGAATTCGCCAACACCGAACATCGAACACCAGAATATTTTAAAGGCGCCTGCCTTGCAATCCTTAAAACAGGCAAAGGGGCTTTTATGGTTAGTCCCGGTGACATCGATCCACCAAGCTGTGTTTATGACATGGTCAATACTGTATTAGGCCCTGATTATCCATGGTATCCTGTAATCGGAAACCACGAAGCGGAAACGCCGGAGGACATGGAATGGCTCAGGAAATATGTAAGAGAAAAGTTACTTGATCACGTCTCGGCCGGTCCTGAAGGTTCCGAAGAAACAACATATTCTTTCGATTACAAGAACTCGCATATTGTAGTTATCAATGAATATTACGACGGCCAATCAGATACTGGAACAAATGGTGACATTTCTGATGCCCTGTACGAATGGATCAAGAACGATATAGAGGGTACCAAAAAGCCTTTCATTTTTGTATTCGGTCACGAACCGTTCATTTCTCTTCCTGATATTGACAACGGCCGACATCGCCACAAAGGCGATAATCTCGACGAACACCCGCAAAACAGCCACCGCTTCGCTGAACTCTTACGCCAACACCGTATTACCGCTTACATAAACGGCCATACCCACAATTTTTCCTACGCAAAAATCAACGGTATATGGCAAATCGACGCAGGTCATGCACGTGGGATAGGAGATATGGGTGCACGCAGCACCTTTTTAAAAGTCTACGTCGGTATCAACAATTGCTGGATCGAAGCGTACCGGCTCGACCACAATAAGAACACTTATTTAGTGACTAATATAATCTCCCTAGACTAATTTCTAACAGAGTTATTTTGGCACTCGGTGGAAATTGAAAAATCATCGACCACCGACATAGCCGGTGGTATAAGGAAGGCCCCCTAAAAGGGGCCGTTATGTAACGTTAAGTTTGTCTTGTTCCTGGTTTTGTTGGTGTTGTTCTTGGTCCTGGATATATTGACGTATGGCTGATTCATCTAAACCAACCGTGCTGGCACAATACCCACGAACCCAAGAACTACGACCAAACAACGTCCCTTTAACTCTGGAAAGGTCACGATGAATACGAATCGCACTCTTGCCCTTGAGATAGCCAACCGTCATCGCAATACTATATCGCGGAGGTACACTCAGAAGCACGTGAACATGAGACGTAGACCTTGTTCCATTGAAGACATTTCTCTCGGACTTGGTCTTTACCGGAATGCTGTTGTCAAGTGTATCGAGCAGTTGTGCTCGCAACAACAAGCCCGAGTTGAGCACACAACTCAGGGGCGATTCTACAAAGCTCTGGTCTAATCCTGCATAGCATCTCGTTACTATCATGCTCGTGTGGATAAGTAACAAATGGATATCGTTAATAAAGGAGAAATTGTCATGAAGGAGTCGGACAAAATAAGACTTTGCGCTATCGGACGTAGTGGTATTAACGTGCTCGTAACTGCTCTGGTTGTGCTGATTTGGGCGGCGGCTGCTCCGGGGCAACGGGGGATGGGTGACAGCAAGGGTGTTACGCAGCAAAGGCTGAAACCTCGTCTGGTTCGCATCTCAGGCAAGTTGCAGGAGATCAAGACTCATCCATGTGAGAACACTACCGGCAAAGCTGAACTCGGAACACACCTGATTCTTAGGGACAAGCATGGCCAAGAACTCAACATCCATTTGGGACCAGCGCCGGAGCTGTCTGAGACTGTCAAGCGGTTTACAGTGGGCAGGAAACTCGATTTGCTTGGATTCCGCACCGACAAGATGCCCCCGAATCAATATGTCGCTCAAACATTGATTCTTGGCAGTGATATCATCCAGTTGCGTGACTCTGACCTCCGCCCTTATTGGGCAGGGAGCAGGTTCAGCCAGGGAACACTCTCGCCTTTTTCTAAGGCAACTGTAGATCAAAGAATGGCCATGAGAAGGAGTTGCTACTATTGTTGTCCCAAATTGTGGCAGGGTCGCTGTTTTCAAAATGAGCAGAGGCCACATTGGAGACGACGCTGTCGTGGAAGGGCTTACTGCCACCGATGGGAATGGGACAACTAAGAGCTATGGTGGCGCGCTTATCAATACACTTCGCATTTGAAAGTATCAAAAGCATCTACTTACCTGGGCGATGTCAACAAAACTATATGATTTAGTTGTGATGCCTTGATATACAAGAGTCTTCATACTGCCAAACCATTGTTTATGCTACTACGGATTGGAATCTGAAAGGAACTTGATATGGACATTTCAAGACGCATTCTGCTTCTTAATACCCTTATGACGGCTGGCTGTGGTGCACCAGACGCATTCGACAATAGCTCAGTGAAATCACACGCCCAGAAAGGCGATAATACCAGTAGTTTCTTCGAACTACACCCAGTTGGCAAAATAGAAAAAAAAGGTAAGTCTGTGTGCATGCATATTTTTGAGAAGTACAAAGATGCTCTTAAAGGATTGGATGGCTTTTCGCACGTTTTCGTGCTATATTGGTTTGATAGAAACGATACACGTGAAAAAAGAAGTATCCTTCAGGTTAATCCGCGTGGCAACAAAAAAAATCCACTAACCGGTGTCTTCGCCTGCCGCTCACCTGTTCGGCCAAACCTAATTGCCCTGAGCTTATGCAAGATTATTTCAGTGAAGGACGGTATAGTATATATTGAAAACATCGACGCCCTTAACAACAGCCCTATTCTAGATATCAAACCATATATTCCCCACATAGACCAAATAATCAAAGATGTTCGCGTGCCTGATTGGCTAAAGGAGTAAAGGTTTAAATCACCTTGGTCTTACAGCCAATTAAATTCGTAGAAAGAAAATAAGGGCAAAGACAAATGACAGAAAAGCATGACAAAATTGCACAGGATCTCCAGGAGACTATATTGGAAGGCTATTCGGAGAAGTTCAAAAAAGAGTTTTTGAGACCTAAAAACATTGGGAAAATAAAAGATTCAGACAGCTATGTCAGCATAACAGGTGTTTGTGGAGATACTATCGAGTTATATTTAGTCGTCAGGTATGGAAAGATAATCGATGTCAGGTTTATGACTGATGGTTGTGGTGCCTCAATTACATGCGCCAGCTATGTCACAAGAACAGCAAAGGGAAAATCCTTAGATGAAGCGCTCCGGATTAAACCGGAAGATGTTGATAAATATTTTGAAGGTCTTCCCGAAGAACACAAACATTGTGCGAAGCTGGCTGTGATTACACTTACGGCCGCGATAGAGAAATATCAAAGTAAATTGAATAAAAAATAATTACGATTTTTTTTTGGATTAACAAATCATTGAAATGCTGAGATACCGTAGTGTTGTTAAGTCATATTAGCGTGAGATCCTGATTGAATAAATGTTGAACCTTAGTATGAGCAGCTTTTATGGGACCACAAGAACGCAGTATTGATAAAGCGGCACAGAAAATGATAGCTAAGATGAATAATACCGGACAGAAGAATGCGTGGGATAGGCTTTAAGCTCAATCATCACAGTGCGGCTTTGGAAAACAAGGCATCTGCTGCCGCATTTGTACAATGGGTCCGGTCGAATAACTAAGAAAGCACCCTTGGGCATCTGTGGTGTCGACGCGGATACTATAGTTGCACGCAAATTTCTCAGAGCCGTGGCCGCTGGCGCGAGCGCCCATAGTGATCACGGTCGAGGAGTAGTTGAGGTGTTTCTTACCACAGATCGGGGTGGGGCACCGGACTACGATTTTAAGGACAGGGTCAAGCTGCATAAGCTGGCCCAGGAGTTAGTTGTAGAAAGTAAAAATCGTTCAATAAGTGAAATTGCCGTTGACGTCAGGTAGATTGCGTTGGTCGAATTTGGCAAGCCGGAGGGTACGCAACTGATGGCGCGCTGGGCCCCGCAACTGTACGTCTTCAGCAATATTGTCTCCAACCCTAATTTTCCCTACCCTGTCATATGCTGCCCAGAATTCCCTTATGCCTAAAAAACCTGGACTTGCCAAAGGTAAGACAGTAAGAACAGGAATAAAGTAAAAAGAGCCACATGTCCAACTCACGTTGAATGAGCACATATAAAATTCAGATTTAGTTCTATTATTACAAAGAGCAAGGAGGAAAGAAAAAAATTGACTTAAGTGAAAGAGCCATTGACTTATTAGAGAATAATGACATAGCAAGAAGGATAATAAAGAAATTATTGGATGCTCAGCATTATCGTTATACATGTATCGAAGGAAAAGATGCTAAAGTAGTAACGGGTGGCGTGTTAAGATTTGATGATCATTCAGATAAAGAAGTTCATAGTATAGCGAAAGAATTTTGTAACGAAGGAATATTAGACTTCGAAATTGTTGTAACCTTGCCGGTTTATTATCTAAAAGGAGAGAAACCGGTGCCTGGGGTTGCAGCTCCACGAAATGAGGAATTGAGAAAAACAATCGCTCAATATAAATTATAGAAGGCCATCGATCTTATAATAATAAAAATAATATACAGCCAAAATTTACTATTGCTTCTGGAGAAATATTATGAAATATCGAAAAGTTTCTAATCTTCGTCTAGTGACAGTGGTATTTATTTTTGTGATATGGCAAATCTTGCCTCACTTCATTACTTCGGTATCTGCTGACGAAAACACAACAGCCAGACCGTCTGCATCCTCAGATTCTATCGGCAATAGCATTAAAGACATTCCTATAAAGCCCAACACATCGCACATAGCTAAACCAAATGACCGAGTTGGATCAGTTCGTGCTATAGTCTCTCACCTTGGCCTGGGAGAAGGTGCGGTTATTGCCGACATCGGGGCAGGGAGAGGCCGGGACACGTGGGTCTTTGCTGAGATTGTTGGTGAAACAGGGTTTGTTTTCACCGAGGAGATTGTAAAAGACAACGTAGAGATGTTAAAGACCGAGGCTAAGAAAAGAGATCTTAGTCAGGTTCGTGCAGTGCTTGGCCGCACAGATGATCCCTGCTTACCCTCAAATACCGTCGATCTTGTCTATATGAATCACGTTTATCACCATCTTGCAAAGCCCCGAGAGATGTTACAAGGGATCTGGCATGCGCTTAGACAAGGTGGCCACCTCGTGGTGGTTGATAGACAGCGTGGAACGCTACGTGACTGGGTTCCTAGGGAACTCCGTGAAAAGAAGCATTTCTGGATTGCCGAAACAACGGTGGCCAGAGAAGCAAGAGAAGAGGGGTTTGTTTTCATAGAATGTGCTGAGCAGTATTGGCATACAAAAGACGACTTTGTCCTCATATTTCAACGTCCAAAAGAACTAGAAAATCCAAGCGGTGATCCAGATCCTTTTCTTTCTATTCCGGAGGAAAAGTATTCCCATCTATTCATTCCACTTGCGTGTACTTATAAGAATCCTGTTATAGTAGCCCTGGGACAGGCACGCAAATTGATGGTTCCAATACTTCAAAACTCTTCTGGAGAAGGGCTGGAGGTCGTTTTAGAGGAATGGGCAACACAAAAAGAAGAGAGACCGTTGCTTTCCTCTGATATTTCTCTCCCTTCTGTTCTTACTGAGAATGGTGATCCTAATCTACCAGCTGGGTCGATTGATGCTGTTTTTTTTATAGATAGCTATCACCTACTTTTTCATGGGAAAACTCTGCTGGCTAAGATTTATGAAAAACTCACATCAACTGGGTGTGTTTATGTTCTTGACCGCAAAGCTCAGAAACCGCTAACCCGGCGAGAGGCAAGCCATCACAGAAAGATACAGCCGAAAACTGTAAAGCAGGAAATGGCTGAAGCAGGCTTCTGTCTTTGGTTTCACGGTCCCCGACCGGCTCGTGACCGCTTTCTTTTTGTCTTTGGTAAAAACCAACCAAAAAATATTTTATCTGAAGAAGATCCTTTTATAGGTGGTCCGTTGATTCACCAAGCTCCAGGAAAATGGCTCAAAAGAAACTACTGGCGCCTCAGGGGACTTAAGACAGATGATGGGAGATTTGTCATTTTCAAGACACCTGAGATAAAAGCGCATGTTGAGAAAGTCTCCGTTAATTCATCAGGTAAAGAAATATGGAAAATTCCGAAAGAGAAACTTATACTATATTTCGAGAAAAAGGACGAAAAATATTTATTAACCGATTATCGACCTTTGGACCCACGATAATCGTGACTCAATACATTCTAAAAGTGGGCTTGTACGAGTTTTTCTCAAATCTTATGAGGATTTGTTTTGTATGGCTCACTGTTCTTGGACTGGTTAACAAGAATAACCTAAAGATTTGGATCATTTTCGTTGTAGAGCAAACTTGTATGCAGTCAACTAATCGAATTATCAAGATCCTTCTATAGGGCTTCGCTTAAATAAATTATCTCGAATAATATAATACAACTGTGAAAAGAAAAAGAATTCTTCCACCAACTTATTTATATGTGTCTATTTTGTTTATGTTAGCTCTGCATTTCCTATTTTCAACTTCGAAAATCATACCTTTTCCATGGAATCTGTTGGGAGCCATCCCTTTTACATTGGGTTTCTCGACGAGCCTCATTGCTGACAATGCGTTCAAAAAGCACAAAACAACGGTCAAACCATTTGAAGTATCAACGGTCTTGATCACCTGTGGAATTTTTCGAATTACAAGAAATCCGATGTACTTAGGATTCGTGTTGATTCTCTTTGGTATCTCAATATTCATGGGATCTTTGACACCATACGTGGTTATCCCCATCTTTGCAATTTTGATGCATGTAGTATTTGTTATAGCCGAAGAGAGAATACTTCAAGACGCTTTTGGTGAGAGTTGGCTGAAATACAAGAAGAGTACAAGGAGATGGATATAGGGAATCCACAGCAGACATAAAATTCGATATTTACTTTCTGCATGATAAGCCTTCAAATTAGATGTAGACTCTTCAAGAAGTGTTGTGTACCAACGTATCATATCTTCTTCCTAAGCAAAAAAGATATTTCTTGCTCATCATTATCATGTTTAATTGCCATAGTTATCTTATATTCATCCTCACATCTTAAAAGCTGTCTGATCGCCCACATTTCATAATCATCTGCATTCTTACCTCCCACTTTGAGGATAATATCCTTAGCTCTAATCCCTGCTTTAGCCGCTGGGCTGCCTTTATCAACTGAATGAACCACAGTCTCGTTTGAAATGCGAAGAAGATGTAGACCGCTCATGTCTGACTCGTCCATCTTCAGAAATTCTTTGCCTTTCTTGAGGTAGATTCTATTGTTGGGAAAGTCAAAGGTGACTAGGTGACGGGACAAAAAATTCAATCCCAGATTATTCACATCACCCTCGCTAAAAATGAGATCATGATACTTGAATGAACCAATAGATAGATTTTCTATGCGAGCTGTTTTGCTCTTAACTAGACCGGAGGGTGTTGAGGCTAAGGTTTCGGATGTTGTTAAGTTCTCCTTCGAGAGAATTTCTTCAAATATCCTTCCGTCAAGAGTGCCCGTGGTATTTGAACCGGTATCAATTGTGAAGTCCACTTTGATACAACCAAGTACATTCCCTTTAATTTGTGGCAATCCGAGTGAATTGAAGCTGATTGTAAATTCCTCTCTCCAGTCAAAATTCTTTTCCCTTGGCATCTTAAGAAATAATAGCCTGCCATTATTAAAATCTATTTGTAGTACATGTTTACTTAAGAAATTCATTCCTATAAGCCCGCTAATCTCCTTTCCAGCAATTAAAGTAAGTATCTTAAGGTTCAAACACGTTACTTCACCGCAATTCTGCATACTGAAAGGACCAACAAAAGCTGGGAGTGCGTCAAAAGTTTGAACTACCATCGAATCTGACGTTGTTTTGACCTCTACAAGGCTTTTTGGTTTTCCTAACTCATGCTTAAATAAAACGTCAAACACTGTGTTAGAGCTTCCTGTGTCGAGCATAAAACAAAACTCCCTTCCTTTGAATGTCACAGGAAGACGTATCGGCGTCTCACCTTTTGTGAATGTGAATTCAGTTCTGTATTTAGCCTTCGTCTCTTTCTCGTCATCGAAGGGTTTAGGCAGTTTCGAAGACTTTGTCTTGTTTAGGCCATCCAATTCGTCAAGTTGAATGACTTCCGGTTTCAGGTTGATTAAGACAGCCATTAATAATGTTATTCTTAAAATTTTCATTGGCTCAAAATTAAATGAAATCTCTTAAAGGCTAGTCCCAGAACCGTTCCTTATATGAATCAGCAAGATTCTGTGAGAAATTCAAAGGTGCCCGAAACACAGTTATTCCATATTCCCATCGCTATTTTCATTGCAGTACCTTTCAAACCATACTTGGGCAAGCGATGTACCAGAAAAGTTGTCACAGAAATAAAAAATATTAACATGTTCTGATATAAACACTTAAGGAACTTGCAGATGTATTAAACTTCCCCCAAAAGCCGCTTTGTATTGTAATTTGCAATATTCGATTGTTGCCTTTCATTGCAATATGCAACCCACGATGGCCTAAGATTGTGTGCTATTATGAATCAGTCATATTGAGATTTACCAAGAGCGTCTGATGGAAGTTCTTTTTCGGTCGAAAACCATAGTGGCAGCCCAGAAAATCTACCCCGTAGATGATCTTTAATATATGGCTTATCACGGGACTCGACCGTTTAAATGGGAAATGTCAGTTAGACAAAAAACGCTCTTGCCGAGCCTTTTTCCTGGTGTTTTTCATCTGGTTTGACATAATATGTAGTTTCGATGCAGAAAGTTCAAAAGAGGAAGTCAAGATATGAAGAAGAGAGATATATGGATTTCCATTGCTATAATAGCGGGGGCGGTTCTGCTGTTATTTTTATCTTTGCAAAAGAAAGGCCTGATAAAGATTGATACCGGTGGTGCTGTTACTACCTTGCGGCTTAGTAACAGTTGGCTTGGTAAAACAATGATTAGCTCAGAAGTCCAGCCGAGCATAGTAAGTGCACGTTTGCACAGGCCGCAATGGCTGAATGTGTTGATGCAGCAGGGCAGCGATACGTGGCAGCTTGAGAGTCGCGGGCCGTGGGGAGAGCTTTCAACAATCAGAGTGAAAAACAACGACACAACAGTCCTTAAATTAGGCCCGCCGTTTCAGATTAAAACCAAAGCCCTCTATACCGGTACGAAAGTCTCAATAGATTTTAATATTATCGGTAAGGCCGGTGAGTATTACCGCAATGTGATAGCGCAAAACAACAAAAGAGCCTCTGCGCCAGGAGTGAAGATTATCGATGAGGATGGGAACGTTCTTGCCTCTGGCAAATTCGAGTATGGTTGAGGCGGCACATGCCGGTACTCATGGCGAGTGCCAGAAGGTTTCAAGGGCAAGTACCAGGTGCAGGTGGATCTCAATCTGGGGCCTTTTGAAACAATCCAAGATAAAACCTGGCACTTGATAACGTGAAATAAATCGAGCCACGAATGCCGGCGGGCAAAGAGACAAATTCTCTTGCCCGCCTTTTTTATTGGAATAAAAGAAGTGAGGATGAAAGGAGGTAAAAATGGAAGAAACATGAAAGTAGAATATGCTGAAGGAAAAATAGTGCGGGAGAAACTTATCTGAAGGCGTATTTATGATGAAGAAGTTTGCTTTAATATTACTGGTATCAATGTTTGCCTGCACTGTAACAGCTCAAAGCTCCGAGTCTAATCAGCAAGGCTCAGGACTGGGAAATTCCGAACTATATCCTTGGATCGGTCAATATTGTATGAGTTTCTTTACGAAAACCAGGAGTGCGAAAACTGTTGGAAAAGGCCATGTATCTGTTTCGCTCAAGGTTCAGCATTTTGACTGGAATCTGATCAGGGGAGCTGATGACAAATATCACGGCCGATCATCGGGTCAATTAAAGAGACAGCTAAGTACGGTGCTCTGCACAAAATACGGCTGGGCTGAGGACCATCATCTGGCAATTGGAATTCCATATCTTTTCAATGATTATAATCTGACAAATCCAAATGACAGCCAGGGCCTTGGCAATGTTTTCATTTTTGAGAAGTGGAACATTATAAAGGAAACAAATAATTTCCCGGCCGTAGCTGTTGACTTCTGGTACTACCTCCCGAACGGCGATACGGATCGTAAGATCGGCAGCGATGATAGTTCTTATAAAATCACTACTGTCCGGTTGTTTGATTTGTAAAACGTCATAACGATTTAAATAACATTAGGTTACAAGCAAAAATGACTGTAATCGATTTGAAATCACTTTTAGACTCAGGCCACTTCAATTTGA
>Ga0114922_10001541_pt1 | contig 21973 bp, 13 predicted proteins | sample AartaG_FD_100975 | JGI IMG/M metagenome (GOLD analysis project Ga0114922, IMG submission 100975) | Deep subsurface microbial communities from Aarhus Bay to uncover new lineages of life (NeLLi) - Aarhus_00045 metaG | ecosystem: Environmental > Aquatic > Marine > Oceanic > Sediment | place... | reverse complement strand
GAACGCCGAGGGCAAGGAGGCCGAAGCAGGCGATTCAAAGGCCAGAATCGCCGATGCAGGCCGACACAGCCCTTCGGTGCTCGCAGCCGGCCGAAGCCAGGATGGGGTTTTGCAACAGCGCCTGAGAGCCCTAAACAGGACCTCCTGGACAAAGCGGGACGTTCTGCCCTTGCGGCGGAGCGTCCCGCTCCCTTATATGTGGGAGCCGTCCGAGCCTCCGCCTTGCCCCGGGGAGGGCATATCATGTACCACCGGTCCCGTATTCTGCGTCTGCTTCCCGCCATCTTCTTGCTCGCCCTGCCGCGCCCGGATCCGGCCTCGGCGCAGGCCCAGCCGGTAGCGCCGCGCTATCGCATCGAGTACGCCACCTACGTCGGGGGCAGCGGCGCCGAGCAGTTGCGCGAGGTCATCCCCTCCACCGACGGCTCCGTGCTGGTCGGCGGACAGACCTCCTCGGCGGACCTGCCCGTGACGCCCGGAGCCGCGCAGACCCGGTATGGCGGAGAGCCGCCCGGAACCGGCCACCCGGGCGTCTACGGCGGCGACTGCTTCCTGGTCCGGCTCGACGCGGCCGGCAGCAAGGTGCTGGCGGCCACCTTCTTCGGCGGCTCCCGGCAGGAGCGCAACGTCTACGGCATGGCGCTGGACCGCGAGGGGAATGTCGTGATCGTCAGCGCCACGCGCTCGCCCGATCTGCCGACCACCCCTGGCTGCGCCTTTCCCGCATACAGCGGCGCCGAGCACGACGGCTTTGCGGCGAAGCTCACGCCCGACCTCAAGCGCCTCCTTTGGTGCACTTACCTGGGCAGCGTCTGGCCCCGCGGCGGGCTGGAGCTGGACGCCGAGGGCAATGTCTACGTCGTGGGCGGCACGGAGCTGCCCGGGTTCCGCGCCACTCCGGGCGCGCTGAAGCAGACCCTCCAGGGCCGCAACGCCACCGTGCAGAAGCTCACGGCCGACGGCTCGGCCATCGTGTGGAGTACGCTGCTGGGAGGAAGCGTCTGGGACGGCAACATCGGCGCGCGCGTGGACGCCGCCGACGCCGTCTACGTGTGCGGGCACACGAAGTCGGCCGACTTCCCCACCACGCCGGGCGCGCCGCAGCGCAAGCACGGCGGGCAGTCCGACTCTTACGTGGCGAAGCTCTCCCCCGACGGTGGCCGCCTCATCTACTCGACGCTTCTCGGCGGACGGGGCAACGAGTTTTCCGAGCATCGGCTGCACCTGGCCCCGGACGGCAGCGTCATCGTGACCGGCGTCAGCGCGTCGGCCGACTTCCCTACCACGCCGGGCGCGTTCCAGCGGGAGCTGAAGGGGCAGAACGACGGCTTCGTGACCAGGCTCTCGCCGGACGGCACGCGCCTGATGTTCTCCACGCTGGTCGGCGGCTCGGGCCGAGAGTTCTTCCTGATGCCCACACCCGATCCGCACGGCAACGTCTTCATCGTGGGGCGGACGAGTTCGGCCGACTTCCCGGTGACGCCCGACGCCTTCCAGGCGCGCTACGGCGGCGGGGACGGCGATGGCGCGTTCGTGGTGCTCAGCCCGGACGGCTCGCGGGTGCTCTACGCGACGTATCTGGGCGGCAGCGGGGGCGACCTCATCCGCAGCATCGCGTTCGGCCCGGACGGGGCGATCTTCCTGGTGGGCAGCACCGGCTCGCCGGACTTCCCGGTGACGTCCGGCTGCGCGCAGACGCGCCTGTCGGGCAGTTCGGACGCCTTCGTCGTCAGACTCCGCCCGGTCCAATGACGGGGCGCTGACTGGCAGGCGGTGGCGGAGCCCCTGACCCGTTTGACACGACTCGGCCGCCCACGATAAAGTCAACCTGGCACGGAGCCATCCAGGCAGACGGCCTCCTCGGAGTCGGACAGGATCCGTGCAGCACACCAGCCGGGAGGCAACGGTGGAGGACGAATATGAGGAGCACAGAGAGGCGTTCGTGTGCACCTGGAAGGAGTTGCAGCATTGCCAGCAGGGACGCTTTCTGTTTGAAAGGCCACACACCGAGTCTCACCTGTGGGAAGCCGACGCGCTGCGCGAAGCCCTGCGGGCCACACGGGACGCTGAGAAGCTCAAGGACTCCTTCGATCACCTCGCACCTGCAGCAGATGCAACCCGAGATGACCTTAAGCAGTTGAGAGAACTCAACTCGAAGCTCCGGCGTGTGCGGAGCAAGATCGACTCCTTACTGCTCGCTACGACCACACTGTCGCACGAGGCGACTGCAACCCCGAAGGCGACATGGCGGCGACTCAGAGAATACAGCTTCAAGCAGAAATTCGATTCTCATTTGCCACGCAGAGCGTGGTACCTCCCGGAGGAATCGCACCTCGACTTCCTACGGGAGGAATGCGCCACCTCGCTTCGGCAAGCAGAAGACCTGGTAGAGGCGTCTCACTCCGTTGGGTTGGCTGCCAAGCCGCTGCCTTTGTATTACGCCGTGATCAAGCTTGCCCACGGTATGCTTATCCTGACCTCTCGGGATTACGGGGACGCAGTCAGCAAGGATCAAGTGAAGAAGGGCCATGGGGCCAAGCGCCATCAGTCCAGACCGGCCGGGATTCGCGAACTTGGCCTCAAACGGAGCAATCGCGGATTACTGAGATATCTCGCGGAAGCCCTAAGCCCTGATGTTGACCTAAAGGGCGAATACATGCTCCCCCGGCTTCTTTCATGGATACCCGAGCTCGCAGCGCTATATGAGGCTTGGTCAGGACAAACGGCATGGACTTGCAGATGTGCTGACTTCGCCTCCCTGGGGATCGTCACGGTACCCGGGTGGTGCACAAGTCTTCCTGTTCCTGCGAGCTTCTTGACCCAGACCGCGTCGATCACCATATCAGAGCCAGAAACGCCCGCCAGTGGGGCGGCCAACAAGCTGTATCGCGACATGGTCGCCGCGTTCCCTCAGCTGAAGCTGCTGGGCTCCCCCCATGACGCGCCCTCGGTATGGCCGGATTACGTCTGGATCCATACGACCGCCCGCGGCCAAGAAGAGGCAGACATGAGGATGAATCAGGTGTACGAGAGGTCTCTGTACAGCGGCCGCTACTTAACGTACAACCACGGCGATCTGCCCATACACCCCTTCCTTGTGCTCCTGATGGCCGCGTTCATTCTGTGCGACACAGCGAGGTATCTCCCGTCGACGTGGCAACACGTCATTGATGCAGAAGAAGGCCAGCTTGTTGCGGCAGCCGCCGACACAATTGCCCAGAAGGCCCCCATCCTTGCGCTTGAGCACATCGAACGCTGCTACTACCGCTGGCCGGGTGGTTAGGCAGTCGTACGGCGCTTAGACGGCGAGTTTGACACCCGCTCAGCACGGCGATAGACTCAGCAGGCCGACACGTTTCCAGCCCGATCTTCTCCTCAGAGCTTCAGTCAGAGGCGGAGCCATGGCCCTCAGACACGAACAGGCCACCAAAGGCATCGAGCGTATGCCCAACCGGTCGCTCCTCTACGCGGCCGGCGTCACCCGGGAGCAGATGGACAAGCCCTTCATCGGCCTCTGCTCCAGCTTCACCGACCTGGTGCCCGGCCACGTCGGCATGCGGTCGCTGGAACGCAAGATCGAGTGGGGCGTCTGCGCCGGCGGCGGCGTGCCGTTCCTGTTCTCCGTGCCCGGCATCTGCGACGGCATCGCCATGGGCCACACGGGCATGCACTACTCGCTGCCCTCCCGGGAGCTGATCGCCGACATGATCGAGTCCATCGTGCAGGCGCACCAGCTCGACGGGCTGGTGCTGCTGACCAACTGCGACAAGATCACTCCCGGCATGTTGATGGCCGCCTGCCGCCTGGACATACCGACGGTGGCCGTCACGGCGGGACCGATGCTGTCCGGCCACCACGCCGGCCGCAGGCTCTCCCTGGTGCGGGACACGTTCGAGGCGGTGGGCCTGTTCAAGGCCGGCAAGCTGGCCGAGGAGGACGTCTGTGACCTGGAGATGGAAGCCTGCCCCGGCCAGGGCTCGTGCCAGGGCCTCTACACGGCCAACACCATGGCGTGCCTGACAGAGGCGATGGGCATGAGCCTGCCGGGCACCGCGAGCGGCCTGGCCGGAAGCGCAAAGAAACAGCGCATCGCCGAGCAGGCCGGCCAGCAGGTGATGGAGCTCGTCCGAAAGGGCATAACCACGCGCCAGATCGTCACCCGCGAGTCCCTGGAGAACGCCATCCGCATGGACATGGCGCTGGGGGGCTCGACCAACACGGCGCTGCACATCCCGGCCATCGCGCACGCGGCCGAGGTGGACATCACGCTGGACGACTTCGACCGGCTGAGCCGCCAGACGCCGCAGCTCACCTTGCTGCGGCCGGGCGGCGAGCTGATGATGGAAGACCTGGAATGGGCCGGCGGCATCCCGGCCGTCATGAAGAACCTGTCCCCGCTGCTCAATACCGATTGCGTCACCGTGACGGGCGGAAGCGTGGCGGAGGTCGTCGAGTCGGCGCCGACCGGGGACCCCGAGGTCATTCGCACGCTGGAGGACCCCATTGCCCGGGAAGGCGGCATCGCCGTGCTGAAAGGGACGTTGGCGCCCGACGGAGCGGTAGTCAAGCAAGGCGCCGTCAGCAAGGAGATGATGCAGTTCACGGGCACGGCCCGCGTCTTCGACGGCGAGGACGCCGCAATGGCGTGCCTGATGGAGGGCAAGGTCGTTCCAAAGGACGTCCTGATCGTGCGTTACGAAGGCCCCAGGGGCGGGCCCGGGATGCGCGAGTCGCTGGCCCTCACGGCAGCCGTGGCCGGTTCGGGGCTCGGCGACAAGATTGCCATCGTCACGGACGGGCGCTTCTCCGGCGGCACCCGCAACCTGAGCATAGGCCACGCCTCCCCCGAGGCCGCTGAGGGCGGGCCGATCGCCCTGGTGCAGGACGGCGACGAGATCCGGATCGACGTGCCGGCCCGCACGATCGACCTTCTCGTGGACGAGTCAGAGATCGAGAAACGCCGGGCCGCGTGGAAGCGGCCTGCACCGAAGTTCACGCACGGCTGGCTGGCGCGCTACGAACGGCTCGTGGCCAGCGCGGCGCGTGGGGCCGTGCTGCTCACGCCCGACGTCTGAATCCGCCGCGTTGGGGATGCCCACCTGCTTTCGTACGGGCACGGTCCCCCGTACGGCGGATGCCCCTACGCATAAGCTCCGGCGAGGCCGACCGGAGGTCCGCTGCTGAAGCGCCACCAGCCGCCTGGAAGGCGGCGCTACGGCCTGCGGACACATTCACCGCACTGGTAGCGCCGGCATCCCTGCCGGCTTCGGACGAAGACGCGGACCAGTGGGCAATCTGCACGCTGAAGCTGGACGTGCCGCCTGGAAGGCGGCGCTACGGGCTCCGGGAGCATTCACCGCACATGCGCTGCGGTTGTAGCGGCCGGCGTTGGAAGTCCACAGAACCCGGTCTTAGAATGGCTGCTGAAGCAGTTCTTCCCTTTCGACGCTGGCGGCGCTCATGGAAGAGACCGGCCTGGTCTTCAGGCCCTTCATCAATCCGTGGGTGGTCGGCGGCCTGGCCGCGTTGCTGGTTGCGCTGTCAGTTGCCGGCTATGCGCGCACGACCCGGCCCATCACAAGGCAGTTCAAGACGCTGCTGCTGGGGCTGCGGTTCGGCGCCATTGCCGTCATCGTTATCTGCCTGCTCCGGCCCAGCCTTCAGGTGACCCACTACGAGATGTCCAAGCGGCCGCTGGTGCTGCTGATCGACCAGAGCCGGTCCATGAAGGAGATAGACGACACGGCGGATGGCGCTACGCGGCTGGCGGCGGTCAACCGCCTTCTGGCAATGCACGAGGCGGACCTGGAGCGGCTGCGGGGGAAGTACGAGCTCCTGGTGCTGGGCTTCGCGCGCGGCCTGCTGGGCAGGAGCGGCGAGACGGCCGCCGCCACCAACTACAGCGCCTACGGCCTGGCCATGCAGCAGGCCTTCACGGAGATGGCCGACAGCCGCAGCGACGCGCTGGTCATCATCGGGGACGGCTCGCACAACTTCGGCCCTCCGGACCCGCTGGATGTCGCAGCGGCCCTTAACGATCAGGGCGTTCCCGTCTACACGCTCGGCGTCGGCCGCGACCAGGCCACGTCTGAGCTCCGCGACGTGAAGGTGGTGGACATCAACGCGCCGAAGTCGGCGTTCCTGTTCACCAGCTTCCCCGTGCGCGTGAACGTTCTGTTCCGGGGGTGCCAGGGGAGGCCGGTCACAGTGCGGCTGGGCGCGAACGGCCTGGCGTCCCAGCAGAAGGTCGTGACCGTCGTCCACAACGAGGAAACGGTGCCCCTCCAGTTCGACGTTGTGCCGGAGGAGATCGGCGAGTACCAGATCACCGTACGGGCCGACGAAGTGCCGAACGAGATACTGGCGGAGAACAATTCGACGAGCGCGTTCGTCAAGGTGATCAGCGGCGGGGTGCGCGCGGGGTTCTTCGACGCCGTTCGGCCGGAGAGCAAGTTCATCGCCCGTGCCCTGACCGGGGCCGAGCATCTGCGCCTGCGGCGCGTCCTGGTGCTGGCCGGTCAGCAGCTGCCCGATGCGCAGACGCAGATCGACCGTTATGACGTCGCCATGATCGGCGACATTCTCTCCTCAGCCATTCGACCCAGCCACCTTCTGGCGGTCAGGCGCGCCGTGCAGGAAGAGGGCAAGGGGCTGATCGTCCTGATGACGCAGCAGAATGCCACCAGGGAAGGCTGGCGCGACACGGTGCTGGAGGACTTGCTGCCGGTGAAGCTGGTGGGCGGGGCGCGCATCATCGAGGGGGGGCGCGAGTTCCGCATCGACCCGGCGCAGGTCCGGCATCCGGTTCTTGCTCTGGCCGAGACCGCCCGGGAGACACGCGAAGCCTGGGAGGGCCTTCCCCCGCTGGCCGGAGCCGTGGGCGGGCTGGAGGTCAAGCGCGGCGCCACGGTCCTGGCAAAGGACCAGGACGGCAACCCCCTGCTCGTCGTGCACAGATCGGGGCGGGGCCGCGTGGTATGCCTCATGGCGGACACAACGTTCCGGTGGTTCTTCACGGAGCAGAACACCCAGGACTATCACCGCCGCTTCTGGCGGCAACTGGTGCTCTGGGCGGCGGGCCGCGAGGACAGGCCCCAGGGGCACCTCTGGGTCGAACTGAACAAGCAGCAACTGCTGATGGACGAGAAGCTGAAGATAGCCGTCCACCTGGTCGGCCAGGAAGACGAGCCCATTCGCGACGCCCAGCTCGCCCTGCGCATCACGGATCCGGCGGACAAGACCCAGGATGTCTCCTACACCTTCTCCCGCCAGGAGGGCGCTTACGTGGCCGAGTTCTCGCCCCCATTCAGCGGGGAGTACACCGTCGTCGCTGAAGCCGAACGGGACGGACGCTTTCTGGGACAGGACAAGAGCCACTTCCAGGCCCACAGCGTGGACATCGAGCTGGAGGACCCCGTGGCCGACCTGAAGCTGCTGCGCAGGATCTCGGCCGTTACCGAAGAATCCGGCGGGAAGTACTATGGCTACCTGCAAGCCGGCGAGCTCTTCGAGGAACTGGAAAGGCGGGGGGCTCCCCTGAAGCTGACCACGCGACGACGAAGGGACATCTGGGATTCCTGGCCGCTGTTCGCCCTGTTCGCCGCCTGCCTCGTGACCGAGTGGGCGCTGAGGAAGAGGAAGGGGCTGGTGTGACGGAACCGAAGAGACGGGCCGTCTTTCTGGACCGCGACGGCACCATCGTCAGGGACGTGGGCTACCTGAAACGCACAGAGGACGTGTGCCTGCTGCCCGGCGCCCCCGAAGCCCTCAAGTTGCTCAGGGAAGCCGGCTTCCTCCTGCTGGTCGTGACGAACCAGAGCGCCGTGGCGCGCGGCTGGCTGACGGAGCCGGCCCTCCTGGAGATGCAGCGCGAGGTGGAACGTCGGCTCGAGGCCGAAGGGGCCGCCCTGGACGGCTTCTACTACTGCCCCCACCTGCCCGGGGGGACGGTCGAGCAGTACGCGCGGAAGTGCGACTGCCGCAAGCCAGAACCGGGGATGCTGCTGCGGGCGGCGCGGGACCGGAACGTCGACCTAGAGCGCTCCTACGTCGTGGGGGACTCGGAGCGCGACGTGGAGGCCGGAGAACGCGCAGGCTGTTCGACGATCCTGATCGGAGGAGGCACCTCGCCCCGGGCGAACCTGAGGGCGCGCGACCTGAGAGAGGCGGCCGACCTGATTCTGCAGCGCGAAGGCAACTCCGCCGCACGGCCGAGGTAGCGTGCAGCCATCCCGCCTCAGTACGTCTCCACCTGCCACTTGTCCTCCACTTCCTCCGGCTCGGGCAGGGCCTTGCCGTCCTTCTGGAGCGTCTGCCGGACCCACTCATACCGAGTTGGGTCTTGCTCCTTGAGGCGGACCGCCAGGTTAACAGCCTGCTCCTTCGGGAGCCGGTAGTAGCCCCCCAGAATGTCGAGCAGGATGCCATCCTTGATCTGCTTGTACCTGACCTGGCCGCGCAGGTTCTGCTCGGCGTCCTCATTCCATTTCTCGACCCGCTGCTTCACATCCTCCTCAACCGTCCACGCCTTTTCGTCGTCGTTACAGGCCATGGCGACATAGAAGTGTATGAGCCTGCCTGCGATGAGGCGCCGAAACTGGCTGGTGGTCATGTCCAGCTGGTCGTGCGCGAGCACGAACTGCCGGTACTCGTCATAGGACCGGCCCTTCACCGCATTGGGGAACTCCTCCCGCAGGCGCTCAAAATACTCCATGGACTTCTCGGTGTTGCCCATGAAGGCGAACTCCATAACGCCGCGGGACAGGAAGCTCTGGAGCCCCGCACTTGTGCCGAGCTTGTAGCGGGTGCCGTGCGCTTCGATGATCTCATCGTAGAGGGGCAGCGCGGCGTCCGCGAAGCGGTAGTCCGGCCCCATGGCCAGCACCAGCCTGCCCTTTGGATCGTAGAGCAACCGGCCATGCAGCACCAGGCCCTGCATGGAGGAATAGATCCTGCGCTTCAGCGAGACGCGTTGATACTCGTAGAGCGTTTCGTCATCGGCGAGGCCGCCGAGGCCCGGATCGGGCTCAGGCGTGGGCAGGTCAAACTCCTCCAGTGTGTGCTCCGTCCGTTTCTCCAGGCCGTCCAGCACTTCCAGGCCCACCGTAGCCCAGTAGATGGCGTGGGGGAAGGGCACTCGCCAATCGAAGGGCCCGTACTTCTCGCGCAGCGCCAGCATCCGCTCCGGCTCGAGCTTGCATTCCTCCCGCAGCCTCTTGGCGCGCGCGTAGAGCCCGATCTTGTGCAGCGCGCCGGCGTTCTCCGGCCGGTTCAGTATCGCCACGGCGCGGGGCGTCACCGAAGGCCGGCCGACGTAGGAATCGAAGAAGCCCTCCGCGATGTCGAATCCCTCCGCCAGGCATTCGTTCCACAGGCGATTGGCGTCCGGATCGGCCAGCGCCTCTTCCAACGTGCGGGGCGCATCGGCCAGCTCGCGCAGCGTCTCCTGGCCTCCCTCTCCGCCCAGGATCTCATGCATGTAGAGGCCGAACGTCTGCTTGTAGAAGAAGTGGGCGTTGTCGTCCTGCTCGCCGATCTTGTGGCCGATGATCCAGGCCAGCCTGTCATAGAGCATGGGCGAGTTCGGGTTCAGCGGAATCGCTTCGTCCCGCAGCAGCTCGATTCCCTTCTGCACCCAGGCCCACCTGTCCGGCAGGTACTCGACGCGACAACTGACGTTGTAGGCGAGGTTCCAGGCGTTGAAAGCCCATACGTGGGGAAAGTGAGGAGCCAGTTTGCAGGCCCAGTCGGCAAGCTGAACGAGCTCGAAGTAGCGGTCCTGGCTCTTGAGCGTCTCCATCCGGATCCAGATCACGTCGATGATCAGGCCCCGCCCCCAGCCCAGAACCTGCGTGGCCAGCGCCAATTCCGGCGTCAGGCCGGTCACGGGAGCGCTGCTAAGGTCGTACTCGTTGCGCATGCGCTGAAGCGGGCTCAGAGCCAGGCTGGAAGACAAGAGCAGCACCAGCCCGAGGCTCAACAGCAGCAGCCGTTTGCCCTTGGTATGCATTCCGTCCCGTTGCCTCTCGTTCAGACGATAACGCGAGCCAGCTCCCTGCGGGAGTAGAAGTAGATCCCGATCAACAGGGCGAAGCCGCCTTTGACGTAGAACATGATGGCGCCGGCCCCGAATACGGTGCGCCAGGGCACCAGCTTTCCGTCCGTAAGGTCGCCCAAGGGATTGAAGGCGCCGAAGTGCGGCATCACGGCCAGAAAAACCCTCATCGAATTGCGCGCGATCGTGTGAACGATGTCAACCATCAGGGGGAATTCAGCGAGCTTGGCCGGCTCTGTGAACTGGACCAGCCAGGGCCCTATCAGTCCGACGAAGAAGAAGAACATCACCGTCAGGCTGGCTACGGGGAAGGAAAACACAGAGCCCGCCATCAGTCCCAGCGCCGCCAGCAGAGCGACGTGGCAGAACACGACAACCAGGGTACGGTAGTAGTTGGGGAAGAACGTTTTCTCCTCCTGCAACACTTCCAGCATCAGGTCGCCGTCGAATACGACGGAAGCGCGGGGACTACGATTCTCGTACGCCAAATAGAGCGCACCGTCATCGCTGACGTGCTCGGCCGGGACCGAGAACTGTTGCTTGAGATCGCTGGACCACCCCCCCGTTGGGGGCAGGGAAACCCCGGCGGGAACCATGCGGGGCCGATCATCGCCCTCCGCGCCGTCTGCACCGGGCGGCTTCCGCTCGTAGACGACCCACCTTCCGAGCAATCTTCGCTCCAGTCCGCTGGCATAGCCCCTGAACCGCACCTGCAGCTCGCCTTCCTGGCCGGGCTTCAGACCAGGCACGATCCACCCGAGCGAGCCGCCGGGCTCGACGTTGAGCCTTCTGGCCAGGACCTGCTTGCGCAGTTGCTCGATCGCCCAGGTCCTTTGCGTGGGCTTATTCGGCCAGGTTCCTTGGGCTTTCAGCTCCGCCACAGCCTTCTCGGCCTCTTCGTCAACCCCGAGGGGCTCGATGGCCTTGACGGAACGGCGGGCCGTCAGCACCTCCGTGAAGACAGCGTCGTAGTCTGCCATGGCCTTTTCGAGCTCTCTGGGCGTCATGCGGGCGAAGTCCGGCGGACGAACGGTGTACCAAACCAGCACGTACGCAGCGCCCGTCATGACGAAGAGAGCCGCCGCGCACATGATCACGGCTCCCAGCCACTTGCCGACCAGGAACTGCCAGCGCCGCAACGGCTTCGTGTCCGTGACCTGCACCTGCTTGTGCTCGACTTCCGAACATATGCTTGCCGCTGACACGAAGATGGCCACAAGGGACAGCAGCAGCAGAGCCAGGGCCAGCGAGTACAGGAGCATGATCTGGACTTGGCTCTTAACGCTTCCTTCCGTCTTGAGCAGGAACGGCAGCGAAAGGGTCAGCACCCCGAAGAAGACCAGCAGGATCAAGACGACCTTCCGATGCAACGCTTCGACGATCATCTTCCGGGCGACGGCCCAGATGAAGCCCCAGTTGCGCCATAGCACGAAGACCAGGGCAGCCGTGCCCACGGCACAGGTCAGCACGGCCAGCGCCGGCCACGGATCGTTCCGGATGACCATGAGAAAGCCCTTCGGGTGATTCCACACCCTCTGGACCAGCGCCAGTGCCTCCTGCACCAGGAACGCGGCCAGTGGAACCAGGCCCAGCAGGAATAGGGCCAGCAGGATCTCGGGCCGCCGATGGATGAACCATCGCCACAGATTAAGAAGCTTCGTCCTCATCGGCTTTTTCGTCCGTCTTGGCCTCGGTTACCAGTTCGTCAATGACGTCCTTCCTGACGGAAGCCTGCGGCGGGACGGCCGCCGCCGCCTCCTTGGGGGGTGCTTTTTCCCGTTCGTCTTCAGCGCTCTTGCGGACAAGCTCCTCAATGACGGCTTCGTCCCGTCCCACGGGCATCGCGGTTGCCGGCTTGCGGGCCTGTCCATCGGTCGCTTTCTCGCCAGCCTTGCTCGCCTGCACAAGTTCCTCGAGCAGAACTTCGCCCTCGGGCTCCGCAATCCTCTTGAGGAAGTCCGCAGCGGCCGTGCCGCGTTCGGCGCCCGCCGTGGTCAACCTGTCCCGCCTGGCGTCCTCGACCACGTCAAGGAAGTAGTCCTCAAGCCGCCTTGTTGGCGTCGTAACCTCAACTTCATTCTTCGAGCCGGTCGTCTGCTCGATAAGGTCCACCAGGCGGCGCACGGTATCTTCCTGGAGGTGGGGTGCGCGGATCTGCGTGAAGTCCCGGGCGGCCAGCAGTTCGCCCACGGCCCCCAGCGCCCTGCCCTTGCCGCCGTAGAGGATGCAGATGCGGTCGCAGATCTCCTCCACGTCGGCCAGAAGGTGGCTGCACAGAAAGACCGTCTTGCCCCTTTCGCGGAGTGTCAGGATGAGGTCCTTCATCTCCCGCGCGCCGACCGGGTCGAGGCCGGTGGTGGGCTCATCCAGGATCAACAGGTCGGGGTCGTTGATGAGGGCCTGGGCCAGACCGATCCGCCTGGCCATCCCTTTGGAGTACTGGCCGATGGGCCGTCGACGCGCCCTGCGCAGGCCGACCATGTCTATGAGGGCATCCACGCGCGCGCGCCTCTCGGCGCCCGAAAGCCGGAAGAGCCGGCCGAAGAAGTCCAGCGTCTCCTGCGCATTCAGGTACGAGTAAAGGTGCGACTCCTCAGGCATGTAGCCGATCCGCTTCTTGACCTCGATGTTGCGCGGGCTCCTGCCGAAGATGCGCACGGCGCCGCTGGTCGGGAAAAGAAGGCCAAGCGCTATCCGCACCGTGGTCGTCTTGCCCGACCCGTTCGGGCCCAGCAGGCCGAACACTTCCCCGCGCCTGACGTCGAAGCTCAGGCCGTCCACGGCCTTGACGCTCTCCCGGCCCCAGAAGTCGCGGAAGGTCTTGGTCAACTGGATGACTTCCAGAACGTTGCCATCGGTTGCGGACATGGCTCAGGGTCCCTTCAGGTGGCGACGGGCGTGGGCTTGCTTCGGTCCGCCACGGTGCCGGAATAAGGCGACAGGTTCTCCCCGAAGCGCACGAGCCTGGCGCTGTTGAAGATGACGATGAAAGAACTGACGTTATGCAACAGGGCAGCGAGGATGGCGCTCAGGTAGCCCATGCTGCCCAGCAGCATGCCGCCAACCACGAAGATCGCCCCGAACAGCAGGTTCTGCAGGATCACTCTGCGAAGCCGACGGGAGAGCTGGATCAGGAACGGCAGCCGCCCCAGGTCGTCGCTCATCAGGGCTATGGACGCGCTGTCGATCGCCACGTCGCTGCCCGCTGCGCCCATGGCGATGCCCAGGTCGCCCGCCGTCAGAGCGGGCGCATCGTTGACGCCGTCGCCGACGACCGCCACCCTGTGCCCTTCCTCGCGCAGCATCTGCACCAGGCGCAGCTTCTGCTCCGGCAGGCACTCGCCCTGCACGTCCGTGCACCCAAGCTCGCCGGCCACTTTCCTGGCCACGCTCCAGCGGTCGCCGGTCAGCATGGAGAGGCGCCTGACGCCCAGCAGGTTCAGGTCCTCGGTGGCCTGTTTGGCCTCGGGGCGGGCCCTGTCCTCCAGCCCGATCCACCCGATGCACTTCCCGCCTCGAGCCACGTAGAGGAGGCTCATGGCTTCGGCGTCCTCGCGGCGCCTGTCTGCGTGAGCGGCCGAAACGTCGATGCCGCTGTCTTGCAGGAATGTCTCCCTGCCCACGATGACACTCTCGCCGCCGACCGTCCCTGCCACGCCTCTGCCGGGAGTCTCCCGGAAGGCGGTAACTTCCTGGAGGGGGACCCTCGCCCGCTCCGCCACTTTGGCGACGGCCAGGGCCACGGGATGGCGCGAATGCTGTTCCACGCTGGCGGCCGCCAGCAGCAACTCCGCGCCCTCCACGCCTCCCAGGGGCATCATCCGCGTGACCGTCAGCTCGCCTGTGGTCAGCGTGCCCGTCTTGTCGAACACCACGGCCGTGATTTCACCCGCCGCTTCCAGATGCGCGGCCTGCTTGATGAGTATTCCCAGACGCGCGGCCGCCGACAGCCCCGCCACCATCGCCGTGGGCGTGGCCAGCACGAAAGCGCAAGGACAGCAGACGACCAGCACCGTGATGACCCGCTCCCATTCGTTCGTGAACACCCAGACGATGGCGGCGATCATCAGCACCACCGGGGTGTACCACTCCGCGTAGCGGTCGATCATCTGCATGATGGGGGTCTTGGTGCTCTCGGCGTCCAGGATCAGCCTCTTGACCTTGCCGAGGGTGGTCTCCTCGCCCACGCGCGTCACCTCGATCTCGACGGCGCCGGTCAGGTTCGTCGTCCCCGCGAAGACTTCGTCTCCCTGCAGCTTGTCGGCCGGCACGGACTCGCCCGTGATGGTCTTCTCGTCGATGGTCGTATCGCCGGTGGCGATGCGCCCGTCGGCCGGCACGCGGTCGCCCGGACGCACGCGGACCCTGTCCCCCGGCTTCAGCTCGGTCACGGGCACCGTTTCGCCCGAGACAAGCAGGGCCGTGAGCGGGGTGAGCGTCATGAGCCTCTCGACGGCCTCCCGCGCGCCGGCCGCCGTCTGCTGCTCGATCAGGCTGGCCATCAGCATGAAGAAGGCGATGATGCCGGCCACCTTGTAGCCGCCGGCTCCCGTCGTCTCCGGCAGGGCAAAAGCTCCCAGCACGGCCAGGGCCACCAGGACGGACATGTGCATGCGGCCCCGCTTCATTTCCCCGAAGGCGCCTATCACGATCGGCGTGGCGAGGATGAGCGCGCCGATCAGGGCACTGATGGACCCGACGACGGGGTCGTCCGGGAACAGGATGTACTCCGCGACGTAGGCGTTCAGTATGAGCACGCCGCCGATGAACGTGACGATCAGGCGGGTCTGAATCGTCCCCACGTGCTCGTGGTCGGCGTGGCTCAAGGCCGCCGCCCCGTGGCTGCCCTGCCCGTGGTGTGGTGCGTGTCGGCCGGCTGCTTCGTGGACTGAGGGGGTGGCGGTCACTGGCTGCCCTCCTCGCCTTCTGTGGTCTGAGTGATGGGTCTGCGTCCGAGCATGAGCCGCAGTTCCGTGTCGCTGCCCTCCTCGGGCGTATGCAGGACGAACGCGCCCGGCGCCCTGGTCATGACCTCCTCGATCGTGCGCTGATAGAAACGGTCCCGGAGGATGTTGGCGATGGGCTGCGAGAGCCTGTAGATAGGCAGCAGTCTTTCGACGGCCCGGGCGTCGGCCTCGGCCGAACGGACCAGGCGCACGGCGTCGCCCATCGCGGCGGCCTCGACCTCGGCGGCCGCCGATTTCGCCCGGTCAATGATCCTGGTGGCTTCGGTATTGCCCTCCTGCACCAGCAGGTCCCTTTCGCTCCTGGCGTTCTGAGCCCTGTAGAACGCCGCGCTCACGGTCTTCGGCTCGGTGGGGTTCTTCACCTTCTCAGTTTCGATGGGCTCGACGCGGACGAGGTCGATGCCCAGGGGCACGCCGGAGTTGCGCTCGAACTCATCGAGGCGTCTGCGAACGTCGCTCTCGATGCGGCTGAACAGATTCGTGCGGTTGATGACGTCCATGACCTCCATGCTGCCGACGACTTTGGTGGTGGCCGCTCGCAGCATGCGATCGAGTATGGGCTCGGGGGCCTTGCCCTCGGGGCCCTCGACTCCGAAAGCATAGGAGACGGCCCCTCGGGGATCGCTCCGCGCCTGGTAGCGGGCCAGCAGTCTCATGTGGACGATGTTCTTGTCGCCCGTCAGCAGGAAACCGTCGGTGCGCACGTCCAGCGTTCGCTTCTGCTGGCCGGGCATCTCGTCGTGGGACCAATCGGTCCAGAAGGCGCCGCCCAGGTTCAGCCCCTGTTCGCTGGTGGGGACGGGCACGACCTCCTCGAAGAACGGCCACCGGAAATACAGGCCGGTGGCCGGTCGCAGGACCCATTCTCCCTTCGCCTGCACGACGCGGCCGAAGCGCAGCTTGAACTTCACCTCCTGCGGATCCACGTAGAAGATGCCGCGCAAGACGTAGAAGAGGACCAGCGCCGCCATGGCCAGCTTAAGGAAGGTGAAGCTGACCTTCAGAGCGCCGGCGAGGGCCTCGCTGCCGGCGTCCCCGGTTCCGGGACTCGCTGGCTCCGGCTGCGAGGGCTCCGCTTGCTCGGGGCTCTGGTTTATGTCCTTTTCGTTTTCGGACATCCTTAGTCCTCCCGCGATTCAACTGCCGAAGACGTGCCCTGCAGTTCCTCCAGCGCGGGCAACTCCGGGGGGCCCTCGCCCTGCGCGGAGGCCTCGAGCGGTCCCTTCTCCAGAATCCCGAAGGGCTCCGTCTTCGTGCTGAGCAGAATGGTGAGGGGCTGGCCCTTCTCAAGCGCCGCCCGGGCGATCTCCGCGAACGCGTCGAGCCTGCGCAGGAAGATGGCCAGGTCCTCGTCCTTGGCGAAGGTCTCGTAGTATCGGGCGGCCTCGGCCTCGGCGGTGGACCTCATCTCCTTTGCCTTGGCCTCGGCCTCAGCCAGGATCTTCTCCCTCTCGGCCCGGGCCTCGGCTATTCTGGTCTGCTTGATCCTGGTGCCTTCGGAGCGCAGCGTTTCGGCCTGCGTGTGGCGTTCCTTCTCCATGCGGCCGAAGACGGCTCCGGTGGCGTCGTCCGGCAGCGCCAGCCACGTTATGCCCAGCGAACAGACCTCGATGCCGTAGGCATCCTGTGAACTGGCCAATCGATCCCTTACTCCGGCCAGCAGCTTCTGCTCTATCTCGTCGAACTTCAGCTGCGTCGGATCGGTGTTGACCACGTCGTCCAGGGTGTACGTGCCGAACAACCCTCCCGTCTGGTCACTGATGATCTGCTTCAGGTTCTGCTCGGCCGTCTGCTCGTCCCCGGACAGGCTCTCTTCGAAGGCCACGGGGTCGGTTATGCGCCAGGAAGCGTAAACCCGGGGGATGAGCTGGTTCCCGTCGGGCAACTGGGTCTGCGCCAGCGGGCTGTCCACCACGCGGATGCGCTGGTCGTAATGCTGGACCCTGTCAAAAGGCCAGGGCAGCTTCCAGAAAAAGCCCGCCTTGTCATAGACCTTGACGCCTTCCTCCACGGGGGGCCGCGCCGGTTGCTGATCGCCTCCCACGCCCAACGTCGGCCTGACGACGCGCACCACCTTGCCGAAGCGGCGGTGCACGGCAACGTTATCCACCCGAACGGTGTAGACGACCATGTACATCAGCAGAATCAGGGCGACCAGTCCGACGGCTGCCACGCTCAGCCATTTCTCTCGCATTTCAGGCTTCCTCCGCTATTCTTCGAACTCGAGCAACTGGGGACGCAGTTTCTCCTGGAGATCGATGATCTGCACCTCGCTGGGAGCGATCGGGACCAGGTAAAGGAAGTGCCCGGGAAACGCCTTCTCGATGGCCTCGAAGTAGTTCCGATACATGTAGACAAGCGGGGCGATCCGGTAGGCGCTCAGCCTGCTCAGGAACTCCTGCGCGCCGGCCCGGGCGTTCTCGGTCTGCTGGACGGCGTAGCCTTCCGCCGCGTTGACCTCCTTGGCCCGGCGGGCGCGGGCGTCCTCGACCATCTGGACGGCTTCCAGCTCGCCCTCATGCTTCAGGGACTCCCTATTCTCCAAAGCCGTCATCACGTCCGAGTAGGCACGGGCGGTTTCCGGCGGGGGATGCACCACAGGCGTGCCAACGAAGACTATCTCCAGCCCCAGGTTCGCCGCCTCGACCGCCTCGTCGAGCATCCTCTTCAGCCGGTCGGCGGCCTGCCGTCGCTCCTCGGCCACCCACTTGAGGAAGTCCTGGCTGGCGGCGACCCGGCAGATGGCGCGGTAGCCCAGCTTCTCCACGTGCTCCCGGATGTCGGATTGCCGGTAGTAGTAGGTGAAGGCCGAGTTCTCGTCGATGTCTCCGTTCGGCTTCCTCTTGACGCGGTAGTGGACGTGCGTCTGAAGCCGGGCCAGGTTGACCTCCGGGCCCTGATCGCTCGCGCCCTCCGACGCCTCCTGGTCGTCCGCCGCTTGCTCGGCTCCCTCCGCCTGCGGCTGGGCCGGGCTCCCTTCGTCAAGCGCCGAGACGCTCGGCACCAGGAAGTTGGCCTCGAATCCCTCACTCGAATCGATGTGGGTCTCATGCCACAGAATCACGTCCGGATCCTTCATCGTCGGCAGCAGCTTGGCGTATCTTTGCGGCTCGTGGATCTTGCCCAGCTCCAGGCTGTGGATTCGGTAAGCCGGCACGTGACGGGTCAGGGAGAAAGGCCACGGCGCCTTCAGGTAGAAGCCGGGCTTGAAGACCGTCGCGTTAAGCCCCCGGGCGGCGTCCTCCTCGCTGACGTATGGCCTGCCGAAGCGCTCAATGAAGGCGATCTCGTCCCCCTCCACCACCACAATGGTGGTCAGCAGCCACAGGCTGACCAACTGGATCAGCAACAGGGGCAGAATGGCCCGCGCCATGAAGCGATAGAACCAGGTCTCGGAGACCTTGAACCCGAACTGGTAGTCCAGCGTGGTGGCCACGGTTCGCAGCACGCCCTCCGGCTCGGCGAAGAGGCCGAGCAGGCGGCTGTCGTAAGGGGGCCTGGTCTCCTGCCCCACAGCGCGCGGCCTGTAGATGTCCAGCAGCAGGTTCAGCAGTATCTCGACACCCACCAGGGCCATGATCAGGGGGATGATGTAGGCTACGGCCGTCTCCCCCCACGTCACACCGAAGTAGTACATGGCCATGGCGATGGCGATGAGCACTGCCGCAATCACGTTGCCGAGGGCGTAGCCGCCGGCGGCCCGCAGCAGGCGGAACTGCCGGGTCTGCGCCATGCCGGCGGCGTACTTCCCTATCAGGAAGCCCGCGAAGGCAATGAAGACCATGCCCACCGCCACGGCCGCCGGCTCCTTGACCACCACCTCCTCGACGGTCTCGGCCCAGGAGACCACGCGGTAGGCGAAGAAGAGCAGCACGGCGCTGAGGAGGACGCTGAAGAACGGGACAAGGTATCGCTCGAAGATCAGCAGTCCGCTGCTGGCCCGCATGGTGTCCAGTTCGGTTTCCTCGAACAGCTCGTCGCTCAGGCGCGTGTCCTTGAGTCGCTCTCGTTCCTCCTGCTCCTCGCGGGCCAGTCGCCGCTGACGCCCGTGAATGAGTACCAGGAACCAGACGAGCAGGCCCGGCAGCACGTACCAGAACTCGGCAGACACGGCCTGACTGCCGCTCTTCGCCCCCAGGGCCAGGCACGTCAGAAGGAACGCCCCCTGGAGCACCAGGCCGAAGAGGGCCGTCAACTCGAGTTTCTTGGGACTTGCCATCTGCAGAATCTCTCCCAGAGGGTCCTGAGGCCTTCGGCTATGTCACTTCCCGACGCTCGAACAGGAATGCCGCAAACATGACCATGGCCGCGCAGAAGCCCGCGGCGTACAGTGCGGACAGGCCGACGTAACGCATCGGTATGTAGGGCACATCCGTCATAAGCTGGTCGCCGACCCAAAACACGTGGAGGCTGGGCACGATGCGAAGCGCAATCCAGGCCAGCACAGACTCGTCCGCGAACCGGCCGAACAGAAACTGCGTGATCATCCCAACGAAGAACAACACGAAGCAGAACGCCGCGTTGACCACGACGTTTAGCCGCGTCGAAAGCGCCAGCGCCACCGAGCTGAGCACCCATACGCCCATGAAGACCAGCAAGCCCGCACGCACCACCTGCCAGCATTGGCGCTCGGCGAACACCGCCGGTATGAGCTCGAACTGCCAGCCGTGGTTGATCAGCAGCAGCAGCCCGAACGCCAGCGTGTAGAGGGGGAAGGCCACCACTATCGCCGTGGAACAGAAGTTCCAGTGGTAGAAGTAGTTGCAGTACATCCCGATCCCGAGTGCCAACAACAGCGGACCCAGCTCCGCCAGCAGCGTCGGGTAATCCAGCCGCCACGAAGCGGTGGAGGGCACCCCCATCCTGAGCGTCATGAGCAAGGTCAGGATCAACATGTAGCTGCTCAGGGCGACGGCCAGGGTGATGGCGGCGAACTTCCCGATCACGAACAGCACCCGGCCCACAGGTTTGCTGATGATGGCGCCCACGGTCTGGCTCTCGATCTCACGGTTGATGATCTGCGTGGCGCCGAACACGGACATGAACACGCCCAGCAACAGAATGGTGGCCAGCCCCATGTCCACCATCAGGCTGTCGTCGGACATCATGCCGAACATGGTGATGGCCGGCGAGAAGGCGATGAGGGCCATCCCGACCAGCAGCAGAATGCCGTAGATGGGCTGGCGGATGACCTCGATGAACGAGTTCTTGGTGATAGCCCAGAAGCTGGACAGCAAGGTTGGCTCTCTCTCGCCGGGAGGCCGAAAGGGCGCAGCTAAGCGAAGCTGGTAGAGGATCTCCTCGTTCGCTTAGTGCGGGACCTGGCCGCAAAGGTTCAATGGGACTCAAGGAGCGAGGCACGCGCACACCTCTGCCCGCCTCGCAAGCGCAACGCCCGACACGGCGCTCGCATCTATCTCTCCAGCACGCGAAGGAAGTCCTCAGGCGCCGCCTGGGAGCCCAGGTCGGTCAGCCTGCGCAGGGCGCCCTCGTCCGGATAAGGACAGCGCCCGACCTGCTGAAAGAACTCATTGCGCCGCACGGCGTCGCCGCCAAACCGCGCCTCCGCCCAGGGGCCGGTGCAGCCGACGTCGGCCGTGGCCTTCAGCAACGTATGGCCCCAGGCGAAGTGCGCCCCGTCCAGGAACACCTGGCGGTATGGCGCCAGCTCCGGCGCGGAAAACGTATCCACGAACTTCTGTCCGTACGCGTTCATCTCCGTGCCGACGAGGATCGGCATGTGCAATTGCACGGCTGCCTCAACGGCTTCGTGGAGCTTCTGGACCTTCAGCGCCTTCTCGTCGGCGTTCTCCACGTTCCAGTTCCGGTCCGGGATGATCGTCACCGTCGGTATCCCCTTCTCTCGCCACAGCCCGAAGAGCCAGACCGGGTCCTCCTCCCCGTCGTTGGTGCCGTCCAGCCATCCGCCGCTCGGCACGGCGCCGCAGCTCAGGGTCATGGCGAGCACGTCGTCGAGGGTCGGGAAGCTGCCCTCCTCGGGCGCGGCGTAGCCGACGCCGCCGTACTTCATCAGCCTGGCCCGGATCAGGCTCTTCAGCGCGACGACGTCCTGGAGCAGTCCGCGCACGTCCTGCTCGGGCTCATCGAGCTTCCGGCTCCAGAACCGGGCGAGCTCCGCCTCGTCGGGGAACAGTTCGCGCGCCCGCCGCTCATAGGCCACCAGCATGTGCCTCTCGGTGGCGTTGCCGGCGGGCGTCAAAGGCAGGACCTCCCTCTCGTAGTCCACCGCGGCCGGGTCCAGGTGCTCATTCACACTGTCCAGCATCTTCCGGTTCCGACGCTGGGCGCAGTCGCGCATCGCGGCCAGCGTCTCGCCCTCCGGCGTGCCGGGCTCGGGCCGGGAGGTGAAGCCCGTGGTGATGAAGTACGCCACGCCGGGCTCGTGCGGGGAGTTCGTCACCTTGTCGCTGTACTCCTTGACGAACACCCTGGTCTCGAAGCCCACCGCGGTCTTGAGCCCCAGCAGCCGGCCGGCCCCAAGGAACTCCTCCAGGCCGTCCAGCACGTCGAAGTCCACGATCCCGGCGACCGCCATGCCGTAACGATGGGCCTCCCACGCGATGCGCGACGGCGAGTAACCGTAAGCGTTGTAAGACAGGAACGTGTGGTAATGCAGGTTCACCTCGCCGCGCTTTGGAGCGGACGGGCCCCGCGCGGACAGCTCGGCCAGACGCTCCAGCGCCTGGCGACGCTCCTCGGCGTCGAAGCTGTCCAACTGCTCGACCAGATCGGGCGCAGCCTGAGAAGCCATCCGAACGAGAATCCCTGAGGCGGGAAGACGGAACACACTGAAGACCTTATCCGACACGACTTTACGGGAAGCACCGCAGCCGTTCAAGTGGAAGCCCGTCTGCCCGCGCCGGGGCTGCACGGAGGGAAGCGGCACACGGCCACGCGCGCCGCCCGTGATTGACTTCGCCTCCGCCTTTTC
>Ga0114922_10001540_pt1 | contig 21973 bp, 21 predicted proteins | sample AartaG_FD_100975 | JGI IMG/M metagenome (GOLD analysis project Ga0114922, IMG submission 100975) | Deep subsurface microbial communities from Aarhus Bay to uncover new lineages of life (NeLLi) - Aarhus_00045 metaG | ecosystem: Environmental > Aquatic > Marine > Oceanic > Sediment | place... | reverse complement strand
TATTTCAGGACAAGACATATTTGAACGTTTGAACGTTTGAACGTTTGAGCGTTTGAAAACAAACTGTTATTAATAAGGAAATTTGATTAAATTTGGGCTGCAAAAAATTATTAAAACAAGAACAAAATGAAAAGGGCAATAAGGTTTTCGACTTATATCATAATCTCAATTATGTTATTGAGTCTCAGCAGTTGTGAGAAGGACCATGTAACGCTGTTAACTGATGGGGTATGGAAATTTGAAAATATCACTACAAATAGTTCAGATGATGCAATAAAGGTTATTGTTGCGGGCCTGAAAGCAATATATACTGATGGCACCATGGAGTTTTTCAGTGGTGGTACATATATTAAAGAGTTCCCTCTTATTGATGATGAGACAGGTAGCTGGGAGTTAATTGGAGAAACACAACTGGTATTCTCTCCTGACGCAGGCGGTGTGCAAACTGCATCTATTGACAAAATCAGTAAGAAAGAGCTGGTTTATATTGAAACATATCTTGATCCCGATCAAAACCCATTCAATACAACAACCACCTGGGTAAAATAATTAGTCAACCGGTCCGCCGCTGGAATGATCACTTATTATCTTCCACCTGCCATCTATCTTCTGCCATATCAGGGTATAATAGCCCTGGTGGTCGCCTATAGTGCGTGTAAGATAAAATTTACCTATCATAACTGCTGTCCTGGTGTCAATTTTATATAATTTCAGTACTTCAAAATCCAGTTTCCCCATAGCATCAAGGTCGGGATAACGTTTCATATATCTTTCCAGGGTGGCTTCATAACCATAAGTGGGTCCGGATGTACCCACAAAAGCAATATCATCCGATTGATGGTATCCTTTCATGAATTCTTCCAGGTCACCTTCATTCCAGGCATCCCTTGTTGCCATAAAGGTGCTTATTATTTCATCCCTGTCGGCCTGGCTCAGTTCTGTGTCAGATGTTATGATGATTTCCTTCTCGACTTCTTTATTTTTACAGGAAGCGAAAGTGAATAGAATTATTAGAATACTGATAATTGTTGTTCTCATATTAATTAGTTTTAATTATAATTCTTTGGCTTTCAATTTATCAAATATTTTCTTTTTTCCTGAAAGAAGTAGGTATAAAGGTAAAATTTTTCACCCCAAATTTTCTTGCCAACATCTCAAGTCCTATTAATGAGATTCCTCCACCAGGCAGGATAGATACAGAGGCAAAAACGGAAATTCTGCCAATATCTTTCAGCTGCTCAATTGCTGCTTTTACTTCTTCCTTGGTTGGAGGTTCACTCCTTTCTTTCAGTTTCAGTTTTTTTTCAAGCATCCTGAAAAAAAACTGTGCCATTTCGCGTGTTTCCCTTGCTTCCTGTCCAAAACCGGTCATAGTTTTTTCAATCAGGTTTTTGCGTGTAATGGCATAAGCCTGTGATTTAACCTGGTAACGGTAACGAAGTTTATGGCGTAGTCTGTTAAACATGGAATCATTAAGTACAAATTCAGCTAATAACATCCCCCTGTCCCGACACCATGGTCGGGACTTCCCCGTTGGCTTCGCCGAGCTCATCCCTAATTCTCGGGATTCGGTTCAAAGGGGGATCATATAAGGTCGCAGGCGTCGGGGGGCATCCAGTGTGCATCTTTCCCTTCCCATTTAACATTGCATCCAATGGGATTTGTAACGGGCTGAGAAATCTCCCTGCCCGATATAAGTTCCTCAAGTGCTTTCTCGAGCTCATTGGTTTTGGCCCATGATGGGTTTTTCGGGTTATCAACAGACCTGCCGGTATAAACAAGCTTCCTGTCCTCGTCAAACACGTAAAAATGCGGTGTCCTCAGGGCACCATATTTAAGAGCATTTTCCTGGGTATCATCATAAAGATATAACCATGGGAAGTTATATTTCTTCATCCTTGTAACCATGTGGTCAAAATCATCTTCGGGATATGTATTCAGGCTGTTTGAATTAATCGCAACAAATTTTACACCTTCAGGTATGAATTTATTTGCTATTTCCCGTGTATGTTCATCTGATCCCAAAACATAAGGACAATGATTACAGGTGAAGAATATCACCAGGTATTTGCTATCATTAAAATCCGAAAGGTTGTAAACATTTCCGTCTGTCGCCTTTAATCTAAAGTCGGGAGCCTTAACTCCAATGTCCAGGGTAAAAGCCATATTATTTTCCTTTTAAATTATTCATTTGTAGAAACAAGGTAACATTTATTAATGTTTCAATATATAAACATTTCTGTTCAATTCAACATACCCGACCTGTTCGATTTCTGCCAGGAAGGAAAAATCAGGTTGCACGACAGGATTTAGTACAACCTGGAGGGTAATAAATGGGATATAAGGAGGCTGGCGCCGTGATTTTAAGGTTTTAATAGCGATTAACGATTTTTGAAGGTTCACCATTCGATATTCTTCATTTATTATTCACTATTCTATAGCGTGGCTGTTTCACAAGTACACCACCTCCCCCTGACGCTCCTTTCAGTCGGTCAGGGTACTCCTCCTCTAAAGAGGAGGAGAAGGTTATAATGTTGTATATCAGCTACTTCCTCTCCTTTTCTAAAAGGAGGAGAAAATTTAAATGTAAATTATAATCCTACCATTATCGGGTTGCCAAGGCCAAGTTTTTTCAATTCAGGCACCTGTGTTTTGGCATCGCCGGCTATCACATAGTACATCCTTGAAGGATCGATATATTTATTTACCAGCTCCTTATGTTTATCTATGGTCAGGTTACGCACAAATTCCTCCTGGTCTTTAATATAATCATGTGGAAGATTGTACTGGCTTATATCGCTCAACATACCAATCAGTGAGGCCTGTGTTTCAAAAGCTCTTGCATTGGATTTCAGCAGGGCAGCTTTTGTGAAGTTGATATCTTCCGGGCCAATACCTTCGCGGTATTTTTCCATTTCATCCTTAAAGATCTTAACAGATTCGCAGGTAGCAGTAGTACGAACACTGGAGCTGGCCGAGAAACTGCCTGTAACCAATCCTCCTGAGAAGCCTGTTCGTGCCCCGTATGTATATCCCTTTTCTTCCCTCAATATGAGGTTAACAATACCATTAAATGAGCCCCCCAGCTTATAGTTAGCAACATCTGCAGGATAAAAATCAGGATGGGTGCGTGGAATGGCAATATTACCTATCTGAATAACTGATTGCTTGGCTCCCGGGAAATCAATAAAATAAATCTTTGATTCACCGGGGTTATCAGGGATGGTGACATCCGGAAATTCAACTTCCTTTTTTTCCCACCTGGCAGCAAGTGATGACAAGGCAGTTTCTACCCTTTCCTTGTCAATATCGCCTACAACATGCAACCTTGTTAAAGATGGTGACAGGTAGTTATTGTAGAATGCTTTTAAATCATCAATTGTTATACCAGGTATGGTTTCCTCTGTACCGCCCAGGGGAACTGAAAACACATGATTATCACCGTACATCAGGTTATTAAGTGTACGTGACGCCATAAATCCTGGATTAGCTTTGTTTCGCAGGAATGAGTTTATCACTCTTTCCTTGGCAAGCACAAACTCAGTGTTGTCCCACCTTGGTTCCATCATCATTTCCTCAACCAGTTCCACAGTTTTCTCAAAATTCCTTGATAAAGTATTAACAGAGATAACTATTGATTCATCCCTTGCCCTGATATTAATGGAAGCGCCAAGCAGGTCAATAGCTTCTTCCAGTTCTTCAGGGGTTTTACTGGCAGTACCTTCATTCATCAACTGTGCCATAAGACTGGCAGTACCGGCTTTACTGAGATCTTCAAGAAGGTGTGACCCGTCTATTTCAAAGGTGTATCTCACCAGTGGCAGTTCATCATGTTTTATTCCCCACATTCTGATCCCATTATCCAGTTCACCCGTCCATATTTCAGGAAGTGTGATTTCGGGATCAGGGCCTATTTCAGGAATTACCGACCTGTCGAAGCTGGTTTCTGTTTTTTCAATCACCTCGTCTTCAGGAATCTGTGACTGATCCACCTCGGTTGCTTCAAGTACATTTTCCTCCACAATACCGGCATCCACCGATCCTTCGGCAATAAGTTCAACCTTGCCTTTTGGCACAAAACTGGTTGCCATATATGGTTTCCCCTTGATATACTTTTCATACACTCTCATGATATCATCGATAGTTACAGACTGTATATTCTCCAGGTCTTCTGTTACGAAGCCGGGGTCACCGGCATATTCGTTATACCTTGCCAGCTGGAATGATTTGCCCAGCACTGAGCTCATCCCGTTATAGAATTGTGTTTCCAGTCCAGCCTTTATTCTCTCGAGGTCATTTTCAGTTATTCCTTCTTCCTCAAAAAGAGCAAATGCTTCAAAAACAGCATCCTCAACTTCAGCCAGAGAAAAGCCCGGATAAGCATTAACAGAAATATTAAATTTTCCTGCCAGTTCCGAAGCGTTATTATTTACTCTTGCCCTTGAGGTAAGTTTTTTCTCTTTTACAAGCACTTTGTAAAAGGGAGCTTTTTTCCCACTGCCAAGTAACTGTCCAAGGAAATCAAGGGCATATGAATCTGGGTGATATTGCTCCACTGTTGGCCACACCATTGTTAGTTCCGGTGTATGTGCGAAATTATCTTGATGGTAGAGTTTTTTTGTTTCGGATATTGTCACCGGCATTGGTTTCAGGTCAGTAACCTTTTCGCCACCAGGTATTTCGCCGAAATACTTATTAACCAATTCCTTAACCTCCTCACTATCAAAATCACCGGCAATAGTTAATGTCGCGTTATTGGGCACATAGTATTTATCATGAAATGCTTTTACATCTTCGACGGTGGCGTTAAACAGATCTTCCATCTCGCCAATAACCTGCCATGAATAGGGATGGCCTTCAGGAAACAGGTTTTTGTCGATTACATAGCTGGTATGACCGTAAGGCCTGTTATCATAGCTTTGCCTTTTTTCGTTCTGTACAACATTCTGCTGGTTTGCAAAGGCAGATAGTGTAACAGTATTACTCAGGTAGCCCATCCTGTCAGATTCAGCCCATAAGACCATCTCAAGGGCATTTTTTGGAACTACCTCAAAATATAAGGTACCATCCTTGTTTGTACCCCCGTTCAGTGTCCCCCCGGCACCCTGAATGAGTTTAAAAAACTGGTCTTGGCCAACGTTTTCAGATTGTTGGAACATCATGTGTTCGAATAAATGGGCAAAGCCTGTGCGTCCAGGCTCTTCACGGTTTGATCCAACATGGTACTGTATGGCCACAGCAACAATAGGATCAGACTTGTCCTGGTGAAGGATAACATCCAGCCCGTTATCTAGCTGGTACTTTTTAAAGTCAATTTTTAATTCGCCCTGTTCATCTGGTGCAGAACAGGCTCCAAGGATTAATGCAATGATCCCTGCAAATACCAGAAGATTTGTTTTCATTATTTTATCAGTTTTGATATTACATTTCAGACTAACGAAGTTCAAAATTACGAAAAAGAGGTAAATACACTATGTGTATTCATAATATTTTAAGGGGATGTATATTTTGCATAGGTCTGAAATATAAGAAATGAAAGTAATTTGCTCGCTATGCTCGCGTAATTAGCCCTGCTTTCAACAATTCAATATTCCAGTACTCCAGATAAAATGATTATTGATAATTTTTGCTAATTTTCGGATTTACATACCAATAAATATCAGACATGCAATTCATACTGATAGCTTACGACGGAACTGACCCCGGTGCCCCTGCCAGGAGGATGAAGGTCAGAGAGGTGCATCTTGAAGGAGCCAGGAAATTGAAAAAGAGTGGTAATCTAATCTGGGGAGGAGCTCTGCTAGACGAAAACCAAAATATGAAAGGATCGGTTGTTGTTTATGAATATGAAAGCAGGGAAGAGCTGGATGATATGCTGCTGGAAGAACCGTATATTACAGGTAATGTATGGCAGAGAATTGATATTCAGATTTTTAAACTGGCAAATATCTGAAAAACAGCATACAGGCCCTCAATTTTAAGCCTTTTTCATTGGATAATAAAGATAAATACAAACCTGCTGTTAAAAGAAAATACCTTATCCTTATTTCCGGACTGATATGGGTTGCCATCGGGATAATGCTAAACGTGCTGGCTATTACCTGGTTGTCAGAATTTCACTTTGACAAAACATGGTTATATATTGTTACAGGAACAATACTTGCTCTTATTATTCATCATTTTGGATTCCTGAAGATAGTCGACAAAAATCTTGGAAGGATAAAATCCCTGTATCCCAAAACCTGTGTATTTGCATTTATGTCATGGAAGAGCTACCTGTTGGTGGCTATTATGGTCGCAATGGGTATTGCACTCCTGCATTCACCTTTAGCGCGTAATCTATTTTCAATAATATATATTGCGATTGGTCTTGCACTGGTACTTTCAAGCATAAAGTACCTCAGGGTATTTATGAATTATGAGTTATGAACCGAGCTACAAGAATTGGGGCGAGCTCACGAGCCGACAGTGATTGTGGCTGGTGGGAGCGAGTAGTTATGAGTTATTAAGTTGAAAGTTAATCTGGAGTTTGTACTACGTAATAATCGGTCTGCGTTTAATTTAAGAATATTGATTAACGAATGTCGATTTATGAAGTAAATCAACATTCTTTATTCGATATTAGTTATTGACTCAGTCGTTGGTGTTGATCTCTGATCAACGCCATCGACATTCGTCGAACTCGTCCCGAATTCTCGGGACTCGGTTCGATATTCAAAACCTGGTGATGGAACTATCGCTATCAACAAATCTGTATTTAGTTGAACTCTGAAGGCAGTTAAAGAAAAAGAAAGGTTAAGACTGAAACAAGGCACGGATCCGGAGATCCGCGCCAGCGCAGGCGGATATTCCAGTATTATTATTATTTTGCATGTATAAAACCAACAGCACAATGATCAATACCGGACAGGTTATCAATAAATCAATTTCCCTGCTGGAGCAGGCTTCTGACAGGTCAAGACAGGGACTTGCGGACTGGTATTTCCCCACTTCAATGAAGGTAATAGGTGTTAAAGCCGACGATCTGAAAGCTGTAATAAAGATCATAAGGAATGATATAGCAAGGGAGGAGCCGGGTTACATTATACGCCTCTGCAAGGAGATGGCCCTGACAGGTATTTTTGAAGTGCAGCATGTAGCTTTTGGTCTGCTCAACAAAAAATACAAAATAATTGAATACCTGGTCCTCAATGATCTCCTGGTACTTGGAACCTACATGGATAACTGGGCTTCCACTGATACATTCGGTACCCAGGTTAGCGGACCGTCCTGGAGGCTTAATTGTATTGACAATAAGATTGTCAAAGGATGGGCCTCGAGCCCCGATAAATGGTGGAGGCGTATAGCTCTTGTTTCAACCGTGGCATTAAATCTCAAGTCTCAGAAAGGGGAAGGTGATATCGATCGCACATTGATGATATGTGAAATGCTTGTATCCGACAGGGAAGATATGGTGGTAAAGGCCCTGTCCTGGGCCCTGCGGGAATTATCAAAGAGATATCCCTTGGAGGTAAAGGGATTTATTGACAAGTATGACAATGTCCTGGCGGGCAGGGTAACCAGGGAAGTATCCAAAAAACTTATTACAGGCAGAAAGAATTAAAATCACTAATAATAGCTGCTCCCGTCCCAGCAATGAGTACACAACTGTTCTTTGGGCAGGCCAATAGCGTCAACAAGGTCATCAAGATTCTGGTAAATCAGTGAGTCAATTCCCAGGTTTTTGGCTATCTGATCAACCATTGATTTGTATTTATCTGATTCCGGTCTGGCATATTCATGCAGGTTTTTTTCAGTTCCCTCAAGCTGTTTTATTGCCTTCCTGCTTGCCAGCTCAAGTGTTGAGCGTGATAGTGAAAAATTCAGAAAATTGCATGGGAAAGTAAGCGGCGGGCAGGCTATTCGCATATGTACTTCCTTTGCCCCTGCTTTCCTAAGGTCAATGGTATTGTCTTTCAGTTGAGTACCCCTGACAATAGAATCATCACAGAATATCAGCCTTTTACCTTCGATAAGTGATTTAACAGGTATCAATTTCATTTTGGCAACAAGATCTCTCATCCGCTGGCTCTCGGGCATGAAGCTCCTTGGCCAGGTAGGTGTATATTTGGAATAAGGCCGTGCATAAGGCATTCTTTTTTCATTGGCGTAGCCAATGGCATGTCCTATTCCTGAGTCGGGTATACCGGCAACAAGGTCGGCTTCCACTTTGTCACGCCTCGCAAGAGCAGCGCCGCAGCGATATCTGCATTGCTCAACATTTATGCCCTCGTAGTCAGACGACGGGTAACCATAATATACCCAGAGGAAGGCACATATCTGCATCCTTTTTTCTGGTTCTTTTATAGTCCTGTATCCCCCGGCGGTAATTTCAACTACTTCGCCCGGACCAAGGCAGTATTCCTCACCATAGCCAATATTTGGAAAACATGTAGTTTCAGAGGCCACGGCATAGGCATTTTCCTTTTTCCCTATGTGTACAGGAGTACGGCCAAGCTTATCACGTGCTGCGATAATCCTGTCATCAGTAAGAATTATAAGGGAGCATGAACCTTTAATTTTATCAAATATATTCTCTATCCCCGAGACAAAATCATTTTCTTCACATATCAGATTGGCCACGACTTCTGTGGGATTAACATTTCCCTCAAAATTCTCTGTGAAATGTTTTTTATCTGAGAGGAAATCAGTTTCAAGTTCTTTGATATTAATCATACGGCAAACGGTAGCAATTGCAAATCGTCCAAGATGAGAATTGAACATTATTGGTTGCGGATCGGTATCACTTATTACACCTATCCCTTTCCGGCCACTGAACTTACAAAGGTCATCTTCAAATTTAGTCCTGAAGTATGTATTCTCCAGGCTGTGTATCGTTCGCTGGAAACCATTTTTACGGTTATAAAATACCATTCCCGCCCTTTTTGTTCCAAGATGTGAATTATAATCAGTCCCGTAAAAGACATCCATTACGGTATCTGTTTTTGAAATAGCTCCAAAAAAACCACTCATGTCACGATTATTTATTATGTCATTGAAGCCAATAAAATAGGCAATGAAACCGTTATTATTTCAAAAACAAGATAAATGTTATCAAGATTTTTTAAACGGAGAATGTTAACTAATGTATTATTGATTTTCTAGTAATTTAAAATGTTCAAGTGGTTTAAATGGTTTAAGAGTTTAAAGTCTGGGGTCCAGAGGTCTGGAAGTTAAAATACTGAACACGGAACACGGAAACCTGGATCTATTTACCTTTCACTATCATCCATCCAACATTAATCCATTATTCCATTAATTTTGTAACTTTGTGTGCTTAAACAGAATCTTGAAAGAAGATGGAAGAAGATAAAAATATCATTGAGCCCGAAAAGGGTGTTCAGAAACGAAGTAAAACAAGGGTAATATTATCCGTTATAGCCGGTGTACTCGGCACAGTACTGGCTGCAATGGTAATATTATATTTCCTTCAGCGTCACAGTATGGTAGAGATGGAAACCCTGCTGACCGAACAAAAAGACTCCCTCACAAATGAGCTTATTATGCTCAGGTATGGTTATGATACATTGAAAACCAATAATGATACCCTGAATGCCAAGCTTGAGGAAGAGAAGCAAAAAATTGAGCGTTTACTAGCTATAAATGCATCGAATGTTCAGACGATCAGAACGTACAGGAAAGAGATAACAACAATGCGGGAGATCATGAAAAGTTATATTGTCCAGATTGACTCGCTTAATGCACGCAACCAGCTGCTTATAGCTGAAAATACAGAGATAAAGCAGCAGATGAGGCAGGTGGAGCAGACAAACGTGGAGTTGTCAGAGGTAAAGAACGAACTTACCTCAAAGGTTGAGATTGCCTCCGTAATAAAAGCTCGTGAAATAAGACCCATCCCCCTGAACACAAAACGAAAGGAAACAGACAGGCTGGAACGCTTTGAAAAGCTGGAGGTTGCTTTTATCCTGAATGAAAATCCCATTGTTGAACCGGGAAAGAAAACGGTCTATATGAGAATTACCCGACCTGACGGACTGGTAATAACCAGTTCGCCTGATAATCTTTTTGAGGCTGAAGGGGAAAGAATGATATTTACTGAAAACCGGACTGTTGAATATCTTAACAAGGATGTTGAAATTAGCATTTTTGTTGACAACAATGGTGATTTTATTGAAGGAACCTATGGTGTTGACCTGTATCTTGAAGGCCATAATATTGGATCAAGCAGTTTTATGCTTAAAAGCCGGCGCTAAACCATCATCAGCTCTGAAATGATATTATCTGATATCATCTTGCCCTGATCGGTCAGGACAAGTTGATTACCATTCTTTGTTATCATACCGTATTTCACAAAGCGTGTTGCCAGGTTATTAAGGTAATCACGTGATTCCTTGTTAATCCTTTCTTCCACGAAATCAAGATTGATTCCCCACATAGTGCGCAGTGAGGTCATTATATACTCATTATAACGGTCTTTTGTGGTTAAGATTTCACTGGTGCAGCGTATCTCATTATTTTCAATTGATTTCAAATATTCTGATAGGTCAGATATATTCCATTGCCTGGCATCGCCATTATAAGAATGTGCCGATGGTCCTAGTCCTAAGTATGGTTGCTGTTTCCAGTAATTTGTATTATGTGCTGAAAAATAACCTTCTTTGCAGAAATTTGATATTTCATACTGAATATAGCCGTACTTCTTACTTATTTTTGTTAAGATGTTAAACTGGTTTTCACTCTCTTCTTCATCAATTTCTTTCAGTTTGCCAGCCTGTTTCATTTTGCCAAATTCGGTGTTCTTTTCAATAGTCAGGTGATATGCTGAAAGATGTTTAATATCAAAACACAAGGTCTTATGAAGATCATCTGTCCATTGTTTGCCTGTCATTCCGGGAATTCCATAAATTAGGTCGGCTGAAATATTTTCTATTCCTGAAGCAATAATATTATCCAGTGCTTCCTTTGCTTCTTTAGCTGTATGTCTCCTGTTAAGTAGTTGAAGTACACTATCGTTCCACGATTGAATGCCAAGGCTAATCCTGTTTATTCCAGCCCTCTTCAGATCCTTTACATACAATTTATCAATATCATCAGGATTAGCTTCAAGTGTTATTTCTGCCTTTTCAGAGACATCAAAAACATAATAAAGTTTTTCCAGTATTTCTCTAATTTGTATTGCTGTGAGAACAGATGGTGTGCCGCCTCCAAAATAAATTGTCGCAATTTTATTTTGTTCAAGGTAATCCTTTTGTAACATGATTTCTTTCCCCAGGGCATTCAGAAACCGATCGGCCATACCTGTGTCCAGTGTTTTATAGAAGTCACAATAATGGCATTTTTTCTTACAAAACGGAATATGGATATATACACCGGCCATAATAAATATTAAAATAAAGCATCAGAATTACGGGCTGTTCTCACAAGATTCAATACTGTTTTAGTCTCAAAAAGCTTTTCAATTTTATTCCTCGCCTTTACATAATCATTATGAAGTGTGCATGGTGTTCTTGATCTCTCTATACTTATGCAATTTTCATTGTGCAATACACACCTGTGAAAAACATCTTCACCATCAATAGCTTTAACCACTTCTATAATATGTATTTCTTTCGGGTCACGGGCAAGGGAAAAACCACCATGTGGACCTTTTGATGATGTAAGTATTTTTCTTTTCACCAGTTGTTGAAGAATTTTGGCAAGGAATGGCATTGGAAGATCCAAGTCTTCCGAAATCTTTTTTATTCCTATCTTTTCTCCTTTCTTACTGTTTCCTGCAATATATACTATTGCCCTTATTCCATATTTACAAGTGCTTGAAAGCATCTTACATACATTTAAGCGGTATTTTATCTATCCTTCTCTTATGTCTGCCACCATCAAATGTGGTGTTTAAAAAGGTTTTAACTATCAGTATAGCTTCAGCATCGGATATAAACCTTCCGGGTAAAGAACACATATTTGCGTCATTATGTGCCCGTGCCAAACGGCTTATTTCTTCATTCCAGCATACTGCAGATCTAATACACTGGTATTTGTTCAAAGTCATGCTCATTCCGTTACCGCTGCCACAAACAGAAAATCCTGCATCCATTGCACCTGATTCAACAGCTCTTGCAGCAGGATGACCAAAATCAGGATAATCAACACTATCAGACGAAAAGCATCCAAAATCTTTTACTTCATATCCCGAATCAATAAGATATTTCTTTATCTTTTCTTTTATATGAAACCCTGCATGATCCGCAGCAACTGCAACTTTCTTCTTCATCTTAAACTGTATTGTAATATCCATAAAGATACCAACAAAATAAAGGATATTAATACTTTATTATCTCTTTTTTATAAAATTATACATATCAGAACAATATTAAATTCATAATATTTACCTTTTCATAAGAGCATTTAATATTTGTTGAATTGTATGTTGAAAGATGTTGATTTTTGTTTCATAATTATGTATTAAACGTCGATTAAAGTGCTTTTTTACAAACATATTAATGAAATTCTTTTTTTATCAATTTTTAAAAGCAAAATTTCAACCTTTATTAAACAACAAAATAAATTAGCTTTGTTACTTTATTGTATCAGTATCTTTATATGAACAATTGTTGGTAAAACATATAATGGACTGTAAATCAAAAACGGTATAATTTTTGGGTTGTTGAAAAGGTGTTTTTCATTTATTAATATCAATATTTACAAGATATTTCTGTAATTTGTTTAAACAGTATCAACAGACTATTATTATTACCATATATATTAAAATCTTAATTTAATTATAATAATACTATGTTTAAAAGGTCTGATATTATTGAAAAAGGATATATAGACGAAGTAATTTCGCAGGAAACAGATATAAAATATGAAATTGAAAGGATGCGAAAGGAAAAGAATGCTGTAATCCTTGCTCATTATTATCAGACTCCGGATATCCAGGACATCGCTGATTTTGTTGGTGACAGTCTGGATTTATCAAGAAGAGCTGCCAGTATTGATGCTGATATAATTTTGTTTGCAGGTGTTCATTTTATGGCTGAAACAGCTAAAATATTATCTCCTGACACGAAAGTTCTTATACCAGATCTAAATGCTGGCTGTTCATTATCAGATACCTGTATGCCAGAAGATTTTAAGAAATTTGTTCAGGATAACCCTGGACGCACTGTTATTACATATATTAATTCATCTGCTGAAATAAAAGCTTTATCTGATATAATCTGTACTTCAGCCAATGCTAATAAGATTGTAGAATATCTACCGGAGGACGAAAAGCTGATTTTTGCGCCAGACAGGAATCTTGGTAATTTTATCAGTAACAGAATAAAAAGGGACATGCTTATATGGCCGGGAGCATGCCATGTTCACGAAAAATTCTCACTTGAGTCAATAATGGAAATAAAGAACAATGAACGCGATGCAAGTATTATTGTACATCCTGAATGTGAAATGCCCGTAAGAAAGGTTGCTGATTTTATTGGATCAACGGGTAATTTACTTGAATATATTAAAATTGATAATGCGCTAAAATATATTGTTGCCACAGAACATGGCATAATACACCAGATGAAAAAGGCAAGACCGGAAAAAATATTTATTCCGGCTCCTGCAAAAGATTCCACAAATGGCTGCAGTGAGTGTAATTTTATGAAATTAATTACCATGGAAAAGATATATCTTACACTTAAATATGAGGAGCCGGAATTAAGAATGGATAAGGAACTTATGGAAAAAGCTGAGAAACCAATTAGGCGAATGCTTGATATATCAGCTCATTTAGGAATTTAACATATGATTAAACATATATTAATATCAATGATGATAGTTGCACTTTCTGCTGTTTTAGATGCACAGGACGTGAAGCTTGAAGACGGTTATCATGTTTTCAGATATCCCAATGGTTCTATTTCAAGTGAAGGATATATTAAAGACGGGAAACCAGATGGATACTGGAAAAGTTATTATGTTACCGGTGTGCTGAAATCTGAAGGTAAAAGGAGAAATCACTTACTTGACAGTATATGGGTATTCTATACACAAACAGGTGATACACTTGAGAAACTAGATTATCTGTATGGTAAAAAAAGTGGTTATTACCTGAAGTATAAGAGGAACAGAAGCTACGGCCTGTATGTATGGTCGCAGGAACTGTTTGCTGCTGATAAAAGGCAGGGAACAGCTTACCAGTATTATCCTGACGGTTCAGTAATGCAAACAATACCGTACATTGATGGTAAAAAGCAGGGCTTGTCAAAGGAATATGATGAAGAGGGTAATATTATTACACTTTACGAGTACAATAATGATTTTATGATAAGCAGGGAAAGGATAAACAGGAAAGATGCTGATGGTTTAAAACAGGGTTCATGGAAAGAATTTTATGAAAATGGAAATATTAAGAAGGAAATGAATTACAGGGATGGTGCGCTACATAGTTATTATAAAGAATATAATAAAAAAGGTGTGCTTACCGTGACAATGTTATATGATAATGGGAAAATAGTGGAAGGAAACGTGGAAGACAATCCTGAAATAGAAATACAGAACAGATATGACGCTAATGGTAATCTTATCTTCAGCGGCCCTTATAAAACAGGAATACCAGTTGGTATACACAGGGAATATAATACAGATGGCACAGTGAAATCTTCTTTTATATATAATGATCAGGGTGTGAAAGTATCAGAAGGAATAGTAACTGAAGATGGAAGAAGAAACGGTGAATGGAAAAATTACTTTGAAAATGGTAATATTAAGGAAGAGGGTGAATATGATAATAACAGGCGTACAGGAAACTGGACGTTTTTTAACATTGAAGGTAAAATAATACAAACAGGACAATATCGGAATGGCAGACCTGAAGGATTATGGAAGTGGTATTATTCAGAGGGATCTATCTTAAGGGAAGAAGAGTATTACCAGGGTAAAAGAGACGGTAATTTCATTGAGTATTCAAGGGATGGAGAAATAATAAGTGAGGGGCAGTACCTGGATGGAGAGATGAATGGTAACTGGAAAAGTACTATAGGTGATCACAGGGAAGAAGGTAATTATATTGTAGGATTAAGGGATGGGATGTGGAGATACTTGGATAATGAAGGTAATGTGCTTTACAGGGGAAGATACGTACAGGATAACCCGGATGGGTATCATTTCTATTATTACACGAATGGAAGAATAAAGGAAGAGCAATACTACGATATGGGTTTAAGGCATAGAACATGGAAAAAGTATGACGAAGAAGGTTTGTTGGAAATGACAATTACCTACAGAAATGATGAAGAAGTCAGAATTAATGGTATCAGGATAAACCTGCCGGAAAGGGATGTAATAATTATAAAATAACCCCGTTAAATGGGAGACGAATTGAATCTGAGAAAGGAATCCATAAGTCCTGCTGAACAGGAGATAGAAAAGAAGCTAAGACCGCTGTGTTTCAATGATTTTAAAGGACAGTCGAGGATAGTTGATAATCTAAAAGTATTTGTAAAAGCAGCAGCTCAGCGAGCTGAAGCCCTTGATCATGTACTACTGCATGGACCGCCAGGACTGGGAAAAACAACACTGGCACATATTATAGCCAATGAACTGAATGTTAGCATGAAAATAAGCTCAGGACCGGTATTAGACAAACCGGGAGATCTTGCAGGATTACTTACCGGACTTGAAGAAGGTGATGTGCTGTTTATTGACGAGGTACACAGGCTGAGCCCTGTGGTTGAGGAATACCTGTATTCAGCAATGGAAGATTATCATATTGATATTATGATAGACAAAGGACCCAGTGCGAGATCGCTACAACTTAACCTGAATCCATTTACACTTATAGGAGCGACAACACGTTCCGGATTACTTACAAGTCCACTAAGGGCTCGCTTTGGCATTAAAATGCACCTGGAATATTATGATGCAGATATTTTATGTGGTATAGTAAAAAGATCAGCCGGAATACTAAATGTTAGCATAACGGATAATGCAGCTGCAGAAATAGCATCAAGAAGCAGGGGAACACCAAGGATTGCCAATGCATTATTAAGGAGAGTAAGAGATTTTGCCCAGGTTAAAGGGGACGGAAAAATAAATATTGACATTACAAAATTTTCACTGGAAGCACTTAATATTGACAACCATGGACTTGATGAGATGGACAATAAGATATTAAGTGTAATAATTAATAAATTCAGTGGAGGACCAGTAGGAATTAATACAATATCAACTGCTGTAGGAGAAGAAAGCGGGACTATAGAAGAAGTATATGAACCTTTCTTAATAAAAGAGGGGTATATTAAAAGAACACCCCGTGGACGTGAAGTAACAGAACTGGCTTACAGGCATCTCGGTAAACAAAAATTGGGTGAAAACGGTTTATTATTTTAATTTTGCATTATTTAGTGTAATAATTATATTTGATAACTTTATCTTTGAATAAAAGTCATTTTTAAAATCTTGATTATGAATGGTTTATTGAAAAGGTTCGGATTATTATTTGTGTTTGCCGGTGTAATTGTCCTGGTTTATTCTGAATTCTCAAAAATTGAAAGCAATGGCCTTTTGATATTGAGCGCGGGTTTAGTAGTGGGAGGCTTAGTGGTTTATATTATTTTAAATACGATTATTGAAAAATAGTGTATGTCTTTGACTAGCTAAAGACATTGCTTATTTTTTCGAGTGACTTTCGGTCAAGAATTCTTATTTTCCTTCCGCTCAATTCTATATACCTGTCTGATTTAAATTCACTTAGAAGCCTTATGACCGATTCGGTTGCGGTACCAACGATATTGGCAAGTTCTTCCCTGGTAAGAGTTATTTTAAGATAACTGTCTGCATCAAGTCCAAAATCATTAATCAGATTAAGCAGTACTTCTGCAAGTCTTTCCCTTACTGTTTTCTGAGCTATATCAGTAATATATTCATTGGCTACACCAAGCTCATGACAGGTAAGTTTCATAACTTCCATTGAGAAAAGGGGATTTTCATTTACAAAGTCTGTAAGTATATGGGAAGGGATGAAACATACCCTGGCATCTTCTATAACATTCGCAGACGTGCATGCTGGCTCGTTACTTAATACAGAGCGGTAAGCAATAATATCACCAGGTTTAGCAAAACGTATTATTTGTTCTTTACCATCAATACCTGTCTTAAAAACCTTTATTATGCCTTTATTGATACAAAAGAAGCCACTTATCCTGTTGCCTTCATTGTAAAGAACCTCTCCTCTTTTATACTGCCTGAATTCTTTTTCGAAATTTAGGATTTCTATTTCCTCCTTTGAGAGATGTCTGAATACAGAACTGGTATTAATTGCACAATTATCGCAGAAAGGTATATATATGTCATTTTGTTTCATATCAGTCTATATTAACACAAAGATGGCAATAAGGTTTGATAATATTCCTTAGTTTAGTAAAAATTTTCATTCTATATGTTATAGGAAATGGAAGAAACGGTAAAACTACAACTTGAAGAAGCTTTGTCATTTAATGTTGAGGTAGATGGGCTCAATATGAAAATAGACTCCATGGAAGAATTCGGTGGCAAGCAAAGGGGTCCTCGTCCTAAGAGTCTTATGCTTGTAGCGATTGGAGGATGCACGGGCATGGATGTGGCTTCAATCATGCGAAAGATGAAGATACCTTATGACAACCTTGAGGTAAGTGTAACCGGTGTCCTTACGGAAACACACCCAAAACATTTTGAAAAGATGCATATTACCTATGTTGTAAAGGGAAAGAACATTGACAGGAGCAAGATAGAAAAAGCTGTTGCGCTATCCCAGGATAAGTACTGCGGTGTTACCTATAGCTACAAAGCAGTCATTGAAATTACCCACGAAATTATCATTGAAGAATGAAGAAAAACTGGAATATCGGATTAATGGAATGATGGAATATTGGTTTAGTGTTTATTGACTCGTTATTTGACTGCTTTTATCATACTGCTCGCTGGTTTCTGCTTTTGATTCAAGGAAGAATCGAATCTATCTAGTAATTTGTTTTCTTAGAATATTTGTGATATATGTAATACTTAGCATAAGCTTACATTTGATATCAATCAATTAACGGATAAAATCCATTAATCCATTATTCCATCAATCCAATATTCCAATAATACGTCATTCCATTGTCAGAATGCTGAACTGAACTGGTGCAGGAACCTGATGTCATTCTCGAAATAAAGCCTGAGATCATTAACCTGGTATTTAAGCATGGCTGCTCTTTCCACTCCCATACCGAAAGCAAAACCAGTGTATTTTTTACTGTCAATACCACAATAATCGAGCACATTGGGATCAACCATCCCACAGCCAAGAATTTCAAGCCACCCGGTGTATTTGCAGACATTACAGCCCTTTCCTCCGCATATGGTACAGCTTATATCCATTTCAGCCGAAGGTTCCGTAAAAGGGAAATAAGAAGGCCTTAGCCTTATTCTTGTATTTTTGCCATACATTTCAACAGCAAAATAGAAAAGAGTCTGTTTAAGATCGGCAAATGATACATTCTCATCAATATATAAACCTTCAACCTGGTGAAAAATACAATGAGCGCGAGCTGATATGGCCTCGTTCCTGAAGACCCTGCCTGGAGATATCGTTCTGATAGGCGGTTTTTCGTTTTCCATAACCCTTACTTGAACAGAAGAAGTATGTGTCCGGAGCAGGATATCACCGGGGTCGCAGTCATTTTCGGATTTTCTGCTTATATAGAAAGTATCCTGCATATCCCTGGCCGGGTGCTCCGGAGGGAAATTCAACTTGCCGAAATTATGATCATCATCTTCAATCTCCGGGCCTTCAGAGATAGTGAACCCTAGTCTCTGGAAAATTTCTATTATTTCATTTCTTACAATTGAAATTGGATGCCTGGAACCATTGAACATATCGGCAGCCGGACGGGTGAGGTCAGTGAATGAACCTGTAACAGGCTCATAAGCCAGCCTGGCTTTTAAACTGTTCAATTTTTCTGTGGCCTCAGCCTTCAGGTCATTTATAAGCTTTCCGTACTTGCTTTTCTGATCTGGCGGTACTGATTTAAAATCATTGAAAAGTGAAGGTATCAGTCCTTTTTTACTCAGGTATTTTATCCTGAATTCTTCAATTTCTCCAGGATCATCTGAACTGAAGTACCTGACAGCTTTCTGTATTTTCTCTATTTTGTTGAGCATAAAATTATTTTCTTACGACCCTTGCCTTGATAATTATTACATCATTGACGGGTTTATCATTTTCATCGGTTTGTACTCCTGCAATTTTATCAACCACATCCATTCCCTCAACGACCTCACCAAACACGGTATATTGCATATCAAGATGTGGAGTACCTCCTTCTTTTCTGTATACATCAATATGCTCTCCGGGGATGCTTACAGGTTTAAAATTTTCGAGGTCATTGTATGTTAGAAGGGTTGCAGCCTCCTGTATCTCTGCATCAGTCCTCCCGTCTTTTGACAATTTTGATTTTTGCCTTTCGTTCTGAAGGTGGTTATAGAAAATATTTTGTTTTAAAGATGAATTAATCCTGTTTTCTATTTCCGCGATCATCATTTCAGAAGTAAGTGTATCACCTTCTTCTGTTACCTCATCATTATATTTTCTACCATGTACGATATAAAACTGTGTTCCTGAAGATCTTCGTTCCGGATTAAACCTGTCACCTGTCCTGGCCGCAGCAAGTGCTCCCCTTTTGTGAAAATTTGTATCGATAATTTCAGCAGGAATAGTGTATTCATATAAGCCCGTGGTATCTGATGCAAGATCAGGACGGGTTGTATAATCGCCTGCCTGTATCATGAAATTTTCAATTACCCTGTGAAATTTGATATTATCATAATAATTGTTTTTCACAAGTTGTATGAAGTTATCGCGATGCTGGGGTGTGTTATTGTATAATTTAATCTTTATAAGGCCTTCAGTTGTCTCAAGGTTTATGTACCGGGTATTTTCTCTCCCGGAATCGGAGCAGGAAAACAGGCATACTGTTAAGAAAAGTGAGATAAATAAAGTTACAGAATAATACCTTGCCATAATATATAAGTTTATAAATCTTCGTATTTTTAATAATTCTTATTCCATGATAAATCACAAATATATATGTTGTTATTCAAAATCTTCAATAAATATAAAACATTGTGAGCAGGCAGGTTAAATATGTTTTTATATTCGGTCTTATTATAATGTTTATAAATACAGGTGCATCACATGCACAGAGCACAGGATTGGTTTTGAGCGGCGGGGGTGCGAAAGGCCTGGCACATATTGGAGTAATCAGGGCGCTGGAAGAAGAAGAGATAAAGATTGACTATATCTCCGGCGCATCAATGGGTGCAATTATAGCGGCCTTATATTCAATGGGTTATACAACGGAAGAAATGACAAAGCTTGTCAGTTCAGATGAATTTCTGCAATGGTCCAGGGGAACAATAGATAACCAACTGCAGTTTACATACAAAAATAATGAACCAAATTCAGCAATGATCGATATTGACATGAGTTTTAAAGAAGAGAGACCTGGTGCAGGATTGCCAAGCCACCTGATTCCGTCTGCGGTTATTGATTTTTCAATAATGCAGCTTACATGCGGAGAGACAGCAGCAGCAGGAAATAATTTTGACAGCCTCATGATACCCTTCAGGTGTGTGGCTTCAGATATTTATAAAAAAGAGCAGTATATATTTCGTGAAGGCAACCTTGGACATGCCATAAGAGCATCAATGTCGTACCCGCTGTATTTTGAGCCATATGTAAAAGACAGTACCCTGCTCTTTGATGGTGGTATTTACAATAATTTTCCATATGATGTCCTGATTGAAGATTATCAGCCCAGCTTTATTATTGGCAGCAAGGTGGCAAACCTTTCAGAGCGTCCGGATAAAGATGATGTTATGCTTCAGCTTAAAAACATGATAATGCAACCAACAGATTATGATATACCAGATAACCTGGGTTATGTTATAGATATAAAGTTTAAAGATGTTGGATTACTCGATTTTGAGCAGGCTGACAGTATAATTGAAAGGGGCTACAGAAGTGCCAAAGAGCAGATCAAAAATTTCAGGGATAAGGCAAGTAAAGAAACGATGGATGCTGTCTCAGAAAAAAGGAGAAAATTCAGGGCAAAAGTGCCGGAGCTTGTATTTAAAGACGTTTTTATTGAAGGCGTTAACGAAAGGCAGAAAGAATACATTATTAATCTTATATCGAAAAAAGATAACTTAATTAATATTGAGCAGCTAAAAGAAGAGTATTTCAGGCTTGTTGCAGAAGAGAATATCGAGAGCGTATACCCTGAAACCCAATATAACTATATTGAAAAAACATTCGATCTGTATCTTGATATAGAGCTTAAAGGATCTTATACATTCAAAACTGGAGGATTGCTTGGCCTGACTTTATATAACCAGGCTTACCTTGGTTTTGAATACTATTCGTTAAGTGATATTTATAACGGGTTTAGCGGCAACCTCTATTTTGGCAGGAATTATTCATCATTTATGCTGTCACACCGTATTGCTGTTCCACAGAAGAGACTGCTGCTAATAGATCTGAAACTTACAGGTTACAGCAGGAATTATTTTACAAGCGAAATAACATCACTATTTGAGTCCACGGTACCGGCATATATTATAAGGAAAGAAAGTAACCTAAGAACATCCTTCGGAACACCGGTGAGTAACAATTCATCATTAAGAGCCGGTGTTAATTTCAGCTGGATAAATGACCGGTATTACCGGAGTATAGATTTTGAATCACAGGATGAACAGGATCAAACATACTATTTTTATGGAACTGGAAAAGTGTTCTATGAATCGAATACACTTAACAGAAAGCAATATTCTACCGACGGTACTTACCTATATACAGGGATTTATTATAATATTGGATTCGAAAGGTTCAGAAAAGGTGCACCTGACACTTTGAACCAGCAGGATATTTTTAGCCAGAAATGCAGCTGGTTTGCCTTTAAGTTAAAGACCC
>Ga0114922_10001539_pt1 | contig 21975 bp, 23 predicted proteins | sample AartaG_FD_100975 | JGI IMG/M metagenome (GOLD analysis project Ga0114922, IMG submission 100975) | Deep subsurface microbial communities from Aarhus Bay to uncover new lineages of life (NeLLi) - Aarhus_00045 metaG | ecosystem: Environmental > Aquatic > Marine > Oceanic > Sediment | place... | reverse complement strand
GCGGCGTCCGCCTGTGAAGCGCCCGTAATCATGTTTTTTACGAAATCTGCGTGTCCAGGTGCGTCAATTATTGTAAAATATTTTGTTTTTGTCTCAAACTTTCGAAACGCTAAATCAATGGTAATACCGCGTTGTCTTTCCTCTTTCAATCGGTCAAACACGTAAGCGTAAGACCAAGATTCTCTATCGAATTCTTTTGCTAATTTCTCTAGTTCCCGCGCCTCTCTATCTGAAACGGCACCGCTTTTAATGAGCATGGCGCCCATCAAAGTCGATTTACCGTGATCTATGTGCCCAATTATGACTAAATTCAAATGTTTTTTATCTGTAGGCATTTTTAATCAATTTCCTAATGTTTTTTTAAAAATTAATTTTGAATTATACATTTTTAGATTAAATGATAACTACCTTAATGATATTGAATATTTATTTTTTACTATAAATTAAAGTTATATTTCTGAGGGAAGCACTTGGTTAAAGTACTATGTCATAAATTCAGTGCTCCTTTTTATTATCTAACCTTGTTAGGTATTCCCCTCTTAGATCGGAATATAATTCTCTTTTATTTTTTTTTAAAAGATCGAAAATTTGGTGAATTTCGATTTGGAAATTGATTTTTTTCCCTTTGTTATTTACTATGTAAGTTTTAACTTTTTCTTGTAGGAATTTATTAAAAATTAAGTCAATATTGTAAATATCAAAGCGAGTTTCTCTAAAATAATCTAACAGGTGATGTAAGAAAAAAGCTTTTACATACAAATTCTTATCGCTATATTTCTTTTCTAAATCTTTTTGATGAAAGAACTTTAGTTGTTTGACGATAACGCTTTCGTCGTCGTTGCTAGGGTCGTTATTATTAGAATTAAACGCCCAAGTAGTCCCGTAGTCGATGTTCCTATCGACGACGTTCGCGATTAATTCGTCTATTCCGGCCATTTTTGCCCACTTATTATGAACGATCCAGTTAGGTATTTTTAGATCACTTAAGGAACAATTTTATATTATATTTATGATATATTTGAAAAGATAAGGAAAAAAAAAAGCTTTTTTATCGAATAAGATAATAAAAGTAAAAAGTCATAATTTGTTAATTAACTAGTATAAATCAAAATAATATTCAAAAAATCTGATATATATTATGGTAAAGAATAGACATCCATTTCCTCGAGAAGGAGCTTTTATTATGGGTCGTGTTGTTGACCTTCAAAACCAGTATATTTACGTAGATTTACCTGATTACGATGGCTTACCTTCAGAAGAATGCGCAAGAGGAATGATACATATTAGTGAAGTTTCGAGTAGATGGGTTAAAAACATTAGGAGCGTAGTGAGAATAAACCAAAGAATCGTATTAAGAGTTGTAAAAGTTGTTCCTGATAAAGGACAGATTGATTTATCTTTAAGACGCGTAAATTCCGCCCAAAAAGCTTTGATAGTAAAAGAACATAAATACGCTAATAAATACGAAAATTTACTACAGTTTTTAACGGAAACAGAGGGTATCGATATAAGTATGACCGAAGCGTACAAGCTCATTGGCTGGCCTATAAAAGAACAGTTTGATTTTTACCAAGAAGCTGTTGAAGCTCTTAAAGAAGAGGGTGAAGAGATTATGGATGATCTTGAAAACATTCCCGAAGATATCAAACGAGCATTCTTGAAAATTGTTGATGAGAATGTTGAGGTCTCCACTGTAAGCATAATTGGAAAATTAAAACTTGTTAACACAAGTGGAGATGGCATAGACAAAAATAAAGATACTTTGAATGAAGTTATGAACTTAATTGAAGCTCCAATGGAGACGAGAAAGTTAACTTTGTCTTATATCGGAGCACCGTTTTATAGATTAGAAATAGTTTCTAAAGATTACCTAGACGCAGAAAATATCCTATCAAATACACTAGAGGTTCTTGAGAACATAACATCACAAAATAACGGAAAATTTGAGTTTATACGAGATTAATACTTAAATAAACAGAGATTTGTAATAAAGATGGTAAAATACCTCCAAAAATGTAGCGAATGCAGTAGATATGGATTGCTTAATCTAGAATCTAAATGTAGATATTGCGGTGGAAAATTGATTAACCCTAAACCACCAAAATTTTCTTTAATCGATAAGTATGGGAAATATCGCATTATATATTTTAAAGAGGAATTTAAGAAAAGGTTTGAACAAAGTTAAGTTATATCTATTTTTTCTGCGAATTTCTCAAAAATAAGAATTTTCGCGTTTTTGTGTGGTAAATTAGCGATATCATCTTCCTGAAAAGGTCCATAATTAAATCCATCGATTCCAACTAAGGGAGGGGAAGGGCTGGTAAATCGAATGAGAGTGTATTTATATTGAACTAATTGTTTAGTTTGAATTGTTTTTGATTTTTCAGAAATGTCATCAATAGGAACGGTCGGTTTTTCGTCATCTTTGACTTTTTCTATGGGTGTAGACTCAACTATGACATTTTCTTTTTCAAAAATTTCCTCCAATTCTAGTGACTCGCTATCGTCGTATAAAGAGATTTTCTTAAGCTTTTTAAACCCTTTTATGGAGCTAATTAAATTTTGATAGAATAGTTTCTCTGCTTCTATAACATCGTTAAAATCAATCTCTTGAAGTGTTAAAGCCGCATTTAATAATTTTAACTCTCGAACTTTTAAGAAATCAGTAAATAAAAAATTGAAATTCTCCTTGTATGAATTTAATAATTGAATTTTAACTTTTTGTTTATCTTCTAACTCAAATTTCTTGATATAATTTACAGTTTTACTAAAATAATTAAAGTCCTCTTGGGTTAAGCGTGTTAAGGCTGATTGCTCAAACTCCTTAAGCCAATGTTGATAAAGCCTCTTGTAATCCGCTTTTAAATTCATAAATATCAAAAATTTTAAATCTATTATATAATGAAGGATATTACCTAATAATATTTTAACTTAAATAGTTTTAGCAACTTCTTTACATAATAAAAATACTGCGACATGATGAGGGACTTCAATTTTTTCTCCTTGTACATAGGGACCAAACGATTCACCCTTGATTTTAGTGATTGGTAAAGCATGTTCCACAATTTCGAGCTTTTGAGTGATTTTTTTACTATGAAAAACGATTGGATCTAATTTCTCATTAGATTCATCTAAAGGGTTAAAACCGTCAAGTTCATTTAATTCAATTTCTTGAACTTTAAATCCTGTTTTTCCATGTAACGATCCAGGATATCGTATGAGTCTATGTATATCTATCGATACGGGCTCATCTAATTCAATGCCTATTAGTTTGACAATTCCTCTTAAGAGTTTTTTCCAATTAGTTAAACCAAAGCCTTCAATAGCCCAAACATTTCTTTCCCCTTTAGAAATGAGCTCTAAGAAATCATTTTTATAGTTTAAGAAGCTGTTTACCAAATTTGGATTGAAACCAAACATATTTTTATCTAAAAGCATATTTTCTATTACATTTTTAGGCTGATTTAATACTTCAATTATTTTTTTCATAATTTTTTGAGACCAACCAATGTTTTCTTCTGATAATCCGTGAATCATAAGAGATTTTTCTCCCAAACCTAAAGTTTCAAAAGAAATATTGTCTCCAGTAAGGTAATCTACAATTTCTCGTCTTTCGTCGCTATTTAATGTTCTTAAATCTTCGCTTTCAACTTTTAAATGATACCCTCTATGTCCAGAAAAGGCAATTCTCATATCTTTTTCGTCAGTTCCGAAATCGGGTATTAGAAAATCGTAGATTAATTTTTTAATCTCATTTTTGGCAACATCTAAACATTTATCACATATCCAAGTTACTTTAGTAATCTTTGATTTTTCACATTTAGGACACTTTTCTATCATGCCAGTTCCTTTAACTCCACAATTATTACAATACCATAAATCGTGTTCGTCTTTACATGGCGTATAGAAGTGGTCTACGTCAATATCGATAATTAAGTCGCAACCTTGATACTTTTTACTTTCCATGTCTGGAACTTCAGGTTGCAAATATAGTGAACCACTTGAATACACATGTTTAGGTCCTCTATCAATTAAATAATTCAGTAAGTTTTTTTGACTATCAAATCCAATATGCCTGATCATAATCTGTTTTTCCCAGGGAATAAAGCCAAACTCTCGAAATTTGAGGGAACTTACAGCGGGGATTTGTTTTTGCTTTTCTTGATAATAAGCTTGAAATAACCTTTTTAAAAATTTATTATCGCTCATCTTCTTTTTCAATCTTCGTTTTATTTGCCTTGTTTTTATTGGAATTCCGATATTGTTTTAGTTGAATATAAAATAACGGATGCGAGAGCTTTTTTTTCGTATCTAATTTCTTCGAATAATAACCTTCCAAGCAAATTTCATCTTTAGATTCGTTTGCTTTACATATATTTAAAGATTTAAGAGTAGAACAAGAGTGAGGTGTATATTCTTTTTTTTTAGCGAACTCTACTTGGTATTTAGTTTTTTTCCTATCAAAATCAGGCAAATTCGAAAAGATATCAATAATGTTTTCTATAGGATAATTCAAAGCGTGTAAAAAAAAAACAAGAAACAATCTTTCTGTATGTACTATATTCATTCCTTCTTGAATTCTACGAAGTATATCTTGTATGCACGGAGGGAAGTTATTTGAAATGTCGCTTCCTTCTTTAAAACTGATCTTAAACGAATATTCAAAGTCTTCTTTTTTAAGTTCCCAATTATTCAATATGTTCCCATATAACTCCTTAAATTCTCGGATTTTTAAGAGGTTTTTTCGAAATTTTTCTATATTATTCTCATTTTTAACTTCTTCTACAATTAACTTTCTACGAACATATTCTTGCAATAATCGAATTAAATCTTTTTTTTGAACATAAATATATCCTTCTGATAAGGCGTTATGAACCAATTTTCTGTATTCGTCGTGTAAGTTAGCAGCAAGTTTCAAGTAATCTGTGAAGTAAATTTTAAAACTAGTTTTGAGGATTTCTCGTTGACTCTTATTAAGATTTATCCCATATTCAACAGGAGGGTCCAGATAATCAAACTTTAATTTTAAATCTTTACAAATATCGTAGAGATTTGCGTCTTCATTATCCTCTATAAGCACTTTATAGGTTTGTTTAGAATATATGTTGGCTACTCTATTAGAAATTGGTTTATTATTCAAAACATATAGGAGTATTTTAACAATTAAATACAAATAAATATTTAATTCGTCTGCTTTGTAGTCTTTTATCTCCTCTAAATTATTGAAAGCTGCTTTAAATATTTTTGAAATTCTTTGTTCTAATTCTCCATCGGAGTATTTTAAGAACGCCTCTTCGATGAATGCGGTTGGATCTTTTGATGCTATATCGGAATAATAAATTTGTAGTGAAGGCAACCACGGATAGTGTTTTAATAAATCAGTTGATATGCTCAAGGCTTATAATTCTCCTATTAACCTTTATATTCGTAAATTAAAATAAATTAAGATTAAAACAGCTATATAAATTAAGAGTAAATAAGTTTAATGATAAAAATTTGATAGCTAAAATTCGTCCATATCGTCGTCGTCATCAAAGTCAGCTTCTTCAACACGAGGCGCGAGGAAATAGTTTAATTCGCCTCCCTCTAAAAGACTAAAAATCATTTTTAAAGGGTGATCAGTTTTTAAGGATACATCTAATTTTTCTGTTATTGGAGCCATTTTTAAAATTGCTTTCAAGAATGTAAGACTATATGCTCCACTAGAAGTTTCCTCGATATCACTCTGAATTAAATCGTCTATGCTAATACTATACTCCATTTCTCCGATTTGACCAGTTGAGCTAAAAAGTAATCCTTCATCTTTAATAGCTTTCATATTAAGTATTTCTGAATAAATTTCAGCGTCTTTTATTGCTTCTATTAGAAAATCCGTATCTATGACCCATTTAGCTGCATACTCGATTTTTAACAAGTTATCCATAGGAATATCTTCCCTATCAAGATCTATTAGAGCTAAACTGAAAGTTCGTGAACGATTTTTTCCTTCTCGTTGCATTTTGATTTTGATTTTTTGGTCAGTTTCTTTAAAATCAATCTCAAGAGAGTCGTTAGAAGCACTTCTTTTCAGTATTTTATCCAAATCGTCCAAGTTTAGGCCAATTTTAGATTCCTTGCTACAATTATAATCGTCAAAACTTTCTTTTTTTATCGACAATTTTAACAGACAGATTCTACTTGGATCCATTGCTGTAATAATAAATTCCTTAGGAGTAACTTTAAATTCAGTTTCATCAATAATACTTGAAAGCGTTTCTGTTATTACCTTCAATATCCTACTATTATCTAACTTAAGAGTAAATGACATATTTAATCTGTACTTTTATTGATTGCTAATTTATATTAATATAGTTTTATTGACAATATATATAAAATTCAGTATTAGACCTTTAATAATACTTATTTGTAATTTTTGAATTAATTATTTATAGCCCCCATAAATTTTTAAATCTATATAAATAAAAAAAAATTCCTAATAAAATGGTTCGCGACGCTGCAATTCAGAGGACGATTAAAGATATAAAAAACTCCGATATTCGAATTCAAATAACGGGATACGTTAAGGATATCGTTGAAAATGACTACATTATTTTGAACGATAAAACTGAAGAAATAAAAGTCGATATACAAGCAGTTGAATATTCTTTTCAAAAAAATAACCTAATTAATGTTATTGGTGAGTTAAACTTTAAGCTAGAAGGAGAAAAGGAAGTAGAAGCAGAAATTATACAGGATAAGAGTAATCTTAACTTTGAATATTATCTAAAGCTGTACGAAATCAAAAAAGAGTTAAATTTAGTTTAATTTTGACTATAAACTATCCAAATAGGTTCTGATTTTCAATAATAAATATAGTAAACTTGTTAGAATTAGTTAAATTCTAATTTCTTAAATTATTTAATCTTTTAAAAGCAAAAATTTTATTAGATATGCTTAATTAGAAAAGTTAAGGAACAATAATAAGTTTAACTGTGATTAAAATGGTCGAATTTTGTCCGAAATGTTCAAATCTTTTACGTAAAGAATTTTTGGATGGAAAATCAACTTTAGTTTGTAAGTGTGGTTATCAACAAGAATTAGAGCAAAACCTAGAAGAAATTAATGAGACGATTAACAGAAAAAAAGAAGCTTTAGAAAATAATCTAATTATTGTTTCAGAAGAAGATAAAATTACTGTCCACCTAAAAGTCAAACAGGATTGTCCAAAGTGCGGTCATAGAGAGGCCGAGGCTTGGCAAGAGCAAACTCGAAGTGCTGACGAACCAAGTACTTCTTTTTTTAGATGCGTTAAGTGTAAATATACTTGGCGTGAATATTAATATTTTTATTCGTGAAAGAGTGGTTTCACGAACAAAATGAAGTTCAATTTTCCTTTCTTTTTTCTTTTGTTTTAATGTTAATCACAGGTTAATCCATATAAATTAGATGTAGATGATATTTTAAAACCCATTTTTGAATAAAGGGCAAGGGCAGGTTTATTTTCTATTGTAACATCTAGGAAAGCCACTTTAAACCCACTTTCCATTAAAATGCTTAAACTCAATAGCAATAGATTCTTTCCTAATCCCTTATTTCTATATTTGGGTTTAATTCCGAACGATCTTATTTCCGCTTCGTTACCATCAGGATTTACTACTACAAATCCTACAATGTCTCCGCCTTTCATCAGGATTACTGAAGCGTCTTCAAAAATCGGTTTAGATTTATCAAAATATTTATTTACCATAACTTGTTTCTGTACTTCATCAAGATCGAGAAATATTGTATCTTGGCTTGTGTTAAATACTTCATAGGCACAATCGACTAAATCGTTCAAATCAGCATCTTTAATTGATTTAAGATCAATATTTTCAGGAAACGGAAGAGGTTCAAATTCTTTATTTTCCAGAGTTAATTCCATAGCCGCTTCTTCTGCTATTCGATAAAAATTTAATGCTTCAAACCATTTAGAATATTGAATATATCGCGTCTTATCTTGTTCTGTCTCAATTGTAAAAGCGACTTCGAATCGATCAATATCTCTACCAGCATAATCGATACAATTCTTTATTAATTCAATTGCTACTAAATCTTCTTTAGGTCCTGGTATCACATATGGATACCAATCCCAAATAAATCCAAATCTAGGAGTGTTTATATTTAAGAGAAGTAATCCTACTAACCTAGCATTAATATAGGCATAAAATAGGAGAAAATCATATGAATCCCTTGTTTTAATTAACTCTTCTTTTATTGATTCTATAGTTTGATCTCCTAAGAAATTATTATCTTTTCTTACTCTGTAAATAAAATTAGCTAATTCACCGATTTCGATATCCTCGTCAAATTGTTCATTAAAAATGTTAATCATTATAATACAACTTAATAATTATTGATGTTAAAAATAGAAATTAACATAAAAGATTTTCTATTGAATATTTTTAGAGAAACTAATATAATATTAAAAGAGATTATCTTGCTGATGAAACAATCCTTTCATCAAAAGTATTGTATTAGGATTATAGAATTTATCTTACTTAGGAAAGCACTTCTAAAATCTTCGTTAGAATTCGTGCTTTACCACCAGTAGATTGAAGCAATATTTTTCCGCATACTAAACATTCCACATCTGTAGCAGAACACCCAAAAATTATTTGCTGATTGCCACAATTTAAGCATTTTACACGCAAAAACCTACTTTTTGGATAGGGAATTAAATCATCTGGTCTTTTTTTCTTTGGCATAATTTTTCACATTTTTATACTTCTTGTAATTCGAATTTTTTTACGCGGTATGATTTTGAATATTGCTTTTTACCACATTCAGAGCATTCTAATATTGGCAGAGATCTTTTATTTATTTTTGCGTTTTTATGAAATATTTCTTTAGGAAAGCTGCCGTAGCCTTTTTTCTTTCTTTCTAAGCGTCTTCGTCCATGGTTCATCGCTCTTTCCTTCCCCTTTTTATATAGTGACACATTATGCGTTGTATGAGAGCGACATTTTGGGCAATACCGATTTACCGTACGTGGAAATTTCATTTTTCAAACAACTACAAATTTTAAATTAAACTAATTAATTATTTATAAATTTTAAATTTTATTAGTTCTGTATAACTCTTTTATATTATAGATAAAAAATAATTTAAGTAGTAATAACCTAATTTTATTAAAACTTTTGTTAAGAATTATGTCATTCAAAGAGAAATTTAGGGAAGGAATCATATCAGCAAAAGATTTATCGCGAGAAGATATCGATTATATTTTAAAAAAAGGCAAGGAAATGATTCAAAATAAGAAAAATTCAGAACTCCTTAAGGGCAAAATTTTAGCGACTTTATTTTTTGAACCCTCAACTAGGACTCGTTTAAGTTTTGAATCAGCAATGCATCGGTTAGGTGGGAGCGTAATTGGCTTCCATTCTGGTGATGTCTCTTCTACAAAGAAAGGAGAAAGCATCGCAGACACCATTCGAACCGTAGAAAATTATTGCGATGGCATTGTCATGAGACATAATTTAGAAGGATCAGCAAGACTTGCCTCAAAATTTGCAAAGATACCAATTATAAACGCGGGATCAGGGAGCGGTGAGCACCCAACTCAAGCTTTGTTAGATTTATTAACGATTACCGAAGAGGGTCGTAAGCTAGACGGTTTAAATATTGGGATAATGGGCGACCTAAAATTTGGAAGGACAGTTCATTCTCTGTCGATATTGCTTTCAAATTATGATGTAAATGTCTATTTTATAAGTCCTAAAGAGTTAATGATGCGAAAAAGAGATAGGGATTTCTTACAGCAACGACAAGCAAAATATAAAGAAATTGAAAAATATCGAGATATCTTAAATGTTTTGGACGTTCTCTACATTACTAGAATTCAGAAAGAGAGGTTTGCCGACGTTGAAGAATATGATAGAATTAAAAATATATATGTCTTTACAAAAAAAGATCTAAAGGAAACTAAAGACGATTTTAAAATTATGCATCCTCTACCCAGAGTCACAGAAATTTCTCCTGATATTGATGATTCACCAAAAGCGATTTACTTCAAACAAACATACTATGGAATTCCTATGAGAAAGGCGATTTTAGCAGAACTTTTATCAGATTAAATCGTAGTAAACAATTAAATTTCAGCTCTAATTGAAAACGCGTTTAATTTAGAATTTATTAAAACTTCAATAAGTTCAAGCAAATGTAAGTTATTTGATTTGCATGTAAAAATGCTCCCTCCGTCTATAATTTTTTCGAATTTCTTATGAAGTTCAATCTTTCTCTCAAGTGATAATTTTGAATCAGCTCTAATCAAATCTATGTTGTAACGTTTAGTTTCATCTCCTAAACTAAGTTTATTATTATATCCTTTGTTACATAAGTAATTAACATTATGAGGTTGAGTTAAAATATAGTTTCCATGCTCTAGTTGATTTTTTTCATCAACAATATCTATCATAAAATTTAATACTTTTTGGGCAAAAACCTCGCTACTTACGTTTCTATCTATTTCAATACCACAATGCGTTTTTACAGCTTCATTTAAACCATAAAAACTAATGGATTTTAAAGATTCGTCAATCCAATCACCATTTTTTGGCTCAAAAAATTCGGAAATTATTTTCTTCCAATGATTTGAAGATTTTAATTTTCTATCTACTAATTTTTTTTTACTAACAAAGAATTCAAACACAGAATCTAGCTTTTCGTGCAAAATTTCGAAAAAAATATCATCGTTTTGTTTAGATTTTTTAGCAATCATGTGTAAATTTATCAGAATTTTGTCTAAAACGATTTTATTTCTTTTTTCGCCGCTCTTATTTAGCTTGTGAACATTTGTGAGCGTTGAATTGAGCAAATTTGAACGATTGTTCTTATAGAAAATAACATTATTACGATAACTTGAAGCGAGAACTTTTATTAAATTCTCAGACTCGCTTTTAGAGCTAAGAAAGTCGGAATAATCGTAAAGCATTAAGGGACATATAAGGTTATTATTTTGGTTGATTTGGGAGATTAAATTCTCTAAAAAGTTGTTGTAAAAATGAGTCTTCGAATTTTCTGCATTATTCTGTTTATTATTATCCAAAAAAGAGAATTCTAAAGAAAGGTGAGGCTTCTCGTCGTATTGCCTATTGTTGAGTTTTAAAATTTGGGATATTATGATATTAAGACTATTTGATGTATTTTTGTTAGAATTAAAATAAGATAAAAAGGAATTATTAAAATTGCCTAATAAGAGATCTTCAGAAAAATAAGGCTTGAATTTTGTTAAAATATCGAAAAAATTCATTATTAAATTAATAAAGTCTGCATTATTATCCAGTTTATTAAGATTAATCGAAGAATGCTTGGTGATATACTCTACGATTGAATTTGAATCAAGATAGAACCCTAAGGGTCTTAAACTCCAATAATTTAAGTTCAACAAAGCTATCTCTCCTGATAAGTACAAGTCCGCTAAGTTTTTAGGGAGTAAATTTAATAAAAGAAATTGTTCAGACACATCGGATCCTAACTTAGATATAAACTGTTCGGGGTTGAAGTTTCTATCAAAAAAACTGAAGGCTTCAAAAGGAGGAGTCCCTAATCGAGTTAATTTATGCCTTATTTCTTCTAGCCCATTTTCTAATAGAATTGCGTTAATATATTCCCTCATTAAGGGTGTTGTTAAGTATCCAATATTAGCCTTAGAAAGTCGCTCTTTTACTTCCTTTGATATTTGTATTGCTAAATATTTCTCTAACTGTCCTTCCTTAATCAAGTAATCTTCGATTTTGGTCGCATTAAAAGGCTCTTTCGAGTATTTAGAAGTCCTTATCATAATTTGTTTGTTTTGATCGTGGAGGATTTGTTCCATCGATACGATATTTTTTAAAATTTGTTTCCCTAACGTGCTTAAAGTATAACCACTCTCGGAAGTTGATATTAAATTACCATTTTTTAGCGCTTTTAAATGAAAAGAGAAATTAACTGAGTTTGGATTTGCACCTAAAACTTCTTTTTGAAGCATTGAATAAGATAAAGGATTACGACAGACATGTAATTTTTTCAAAATGTCAATTCTTATTTTTTGACCTAGTATCTTTAGCTGTTTCTCTAGAACATCAATATTTTTGTCGGAATCCACTTTAAGTTCAATAAATCTTGAATATCATTATTTCTGCTTAACTAAATATTATACTTAAGAGGTATATAAAAATTAGGAATTTTACAGACCAAAATGAGAATAGATATTATGTAGGTGATAAAATACGATATAATTTTTAATTTTCCAAAAGAATTTCTTGTTCTGATTCTTTAAAGAGGATTTATAATTATTTTAGTATATAGAGAAGTGATTTTGATGAAATCAAGCATGTAATAAATAACTTATAAAAAGAGTACAAAATAATTTTTCAAATTGAAGGTTTTTTAGCGTGCTGATACTGCTATCCTTTCAATTTCTTCTTTTCTTTTTACTGCCCTTGATTCTTGACTATCGTTGGAAGCTAATATTAATTCTTGAGCCAAATTCGCTGCAAATTGTCGTTCGTTTGAGTGAGATCTAACGCCAATAGCTTGTACTAAATATTTAATTGCTAAATCTACTCGGCGCTGTGGCGATATATCAACAGCAGATGCATAAGAAATCCCACCTCGAGCAATCTTTGTCGTTTCTTCTCTTGGAGCCGAATTGCAAATCGCTTCAACTAAAATTTGGATAGGATTCACGCCTGTATTCAACTCTATCAAAGTAAACGCATCTTCTAAACTCCTTAAAAGTTTACTTTTTTTTCCTGAGCTATACGAGCTCTTATGCCCTTTAATTTTACTACCAATAAATCCGGGTGCTAGTAATCTGTTTACAAATCGTTCAACAATGGATATTTTAGTAGTTTTCCAAAAGCGCTTATGTTCATGCTTTCCCGCAGTGTGTGGAATGATAACAGGTCTTAAGTTTATGTAATGTTCAAGTGTCCAATCTTTAATTTCAATGTTGTTAAACGACCATTTATTAAATAATTTAATATCTTTTTTTGTTTTACTCAAGTTAATTCACCTATCGCATTGGTTTTTCTACTTTGCCGGCAATCAAAGCGTGTAGTGATACACCGTTTACTTTCACAACCCGCCATCGTACTCCGGGGAGGTCGCCTACTGCACGGCCCTTTGCACCACCAATCCCTTCCACAATCACCCTATCATGTTCGTCAATGAAGTTCAGAGCCCCATCTCCAGGAAGAAACGCAGTTATAGTTTTGCCATTCTTTTTCAACTGAACGCGTACGCACTTTCGAATAGCAGAGTTAGGTTGTTTGCTTTCTCGTCCTACTTTTTGTAGTACGATACCGAGAGCTTGTGGTGCCCCTTCCATGGGATCTACTTTCTGTTTTAATTTAAGTTTCTTTCTTTTATACTTTGTTTTGCTCCACCGCAGCTTTTTTCTGTTATTCCTTAGTTTTCTTGCAGCGTATAATCCTTTTGGCTTTGACATAAGAATCTTTTATATTTTATTTTTTATATATTAGAAATTATTCTAATCTAAAGATTAAAATATCTCTTTAAACTTAAAATTTTTGAATTTAGAGAATTAGGTATTTAATTTTTTGTGTTGACTATTACATTGTCAACTTCAAAGTGGCGTAAGACAAGTAATTTTATTTTTCGTATCATGGAACCTTCTTTACCTATTGCTTTTCCACGATCTTGAGGTCGCACGGAAATAATCACGGTTTTCTTTTCGTTTCTACTTGCCTTAATTTCAATATTTTGAACTTGAATTGAATTCTTAGTAGTATTTAAAATAAATTGAATGAATTGCTCGAGATTTTCCGACCAAGGGATTACATCGATCTTCTTTTGAAGTTTAGCCATGAGATCCTTCACATGTTCTCCAGCTTTACCAATTGCTTTCCCTACATCTTCTTTTTTAACTAAGAAAATGATTATCTCAGTATTATTTTCTGGAGATTCAAATATTAAACAATCTTTAATAATAGCACCAGAGATATTATTAAACAGAGACATTAATTCCATTGATTGACGATCTAATTTGATTCTTTTGTGTAACATATTTTAATATTCCACGTATTTATTGATTACTTTTGGTTTTTAAAGATAATAAGTCTGAATCTCCAAAATCGTTGATTCCAATAATAGAGATCATATAAGGTTTGCCCATTGCTATACCTAACTCCCACGAAGAACCATGATATCTGTGAATGAAGAGAATGTCGTTCATAAGAGAGTTATAATGACTTAATTGAGCGTCTAATTCGGCCGGACAGTTGTTAGCGATGATAAGCATCTTAAAGGGTTTTTGTCTTAGTTGATTAAGAACTTGGGATTTACCAAATATCAATTTACCTGTTTTATATGCAACTTTAATATTGTTATCAACATCAAATACCTTTTCTTTCTTTCGAGATAAATCAAGTGATTCGATCATCTTTTTGCTTTTCCTTGCCATCGTCTTTACAAATAGTATTCGTTTTAGTTATCAATAATAAAGTAATAAAATTAATTCATAATAATATAAAATTTTTTCGCTTGTTCCCCTATTTCTTACTCTTAAGGATTTCTAAATTCGCATCTAGATCTAACGAAACTTTTACGCGCCCTGTCCCCATTGGAACAACCTGCCCAATTATGACATTTTCGGGAATCCCTAATAGCCTTTCTTCCTCACCATAGAGCCCAGCATCTAACAATTGATTTACAGTAACTTCAAAAGCAGCTCTCGCAAACACGCTGGTTTTTGAGCCTGAAATCCCATGTCTACCGATTGATTGGATTGAGCCTTCTACGCACATTAAATCAGATAAAATTAGCAAGTGCCTTACATCGACATCTAACCCTTGCTGGTCTAAAACTTTTTGTGCTTCTTTAATTATCATATTTCGAGCAGCTTCTATACCATAAAGTTTTTCGATTTCGTGGATATGATTTGAAACCGTTCGCGTGACATCGACACCTTCAATTTGAACTACCCCATGCATATTTGTACCTTCAGTTTTAATAACCCACTCCTTATGATCATCTGTTGGCGTTAATAAACCTCGATTAATACCTCGCACGCCTTTTACAACTTTTTTAAGGATTTTTTCTCTTAATTTTTGAAGACTTTGAAGATCCTCGATACCAGGATCAATTATAATAGAATTACCTTCTCGTTTAATGGTTCCCTTTTTTTTGTATCTTTTTAAAATTTCAGGAATTGTATCGATATCTATACTCTTTTTTTCACAGATTTCTGGAATTAAGTTGATAATGATTGTCCAATTGACAAAATCCAAGTCTATATCATGTGTAATTTGCTCAAAACGAATTTGTTCAATTAGATTATGAATTTCAAGCGCCTTTTCTTCGCTTTGATTATACGGAGGTTCTAAATATATAGTTTGTTGAGGTGTACTAGGAAATCGTCGAGCATCTACAATCTCTATAAGTCTAGGGAGCCCTTGAGTAACTGAGAATTCTTCAACTCCCGCATAATGGAAGGTTCTTAAAGTCATTTGAGTCCCCGGTTCTCCAATACTTTGAGCCGCAACTGTTCCGACAGGTTCATTAGTTTCGACCAATGCATTATGATAATTGATATAAATCTTATTTAAAAGGTATTCCAATTGTTCTTCTTCTAATTGTTCATCTTTAACGTGATCTCTTATTTTATCAATCAGATCTTCAGGAATACCATCTTTTTTTAATTCATCTAATGCATCTTCTAGTAATTTTTTAGTAACTTTTACCATCTTATATAACCTTAAAATTTTTTAAAAATCTATCCTAATTTTTCTTTTTTCCATTCTAAATATCCTTTTGTGAGCTTTCCTCGCCACTCTGCGTTTTTTCCAGTGTCTTTTTCGTATAATGCCCTTAAATCCTCGTCACTTAGAGTTTGATCTTTTCGATCAGGTTCGGGTTTTTTTTTTATATCTGGTTTTTTAGGTTTTGTTGTAGTTTTAGGTTTTGTTGTAGTTTTAGGTTTTGTTGTAGCTTTAGGTTTTGTCGTTGCTTTAGGTTTTTTTGTTGTTGTTTTGATTTTTGGCGATTCTTTAATTTCTTCTCGAATTTGATTAATATCAAGATTTTTAGCCTTAAGTAGTAATACATCAAGATTTACAGCTGCAGAATGGTCAGTATGCATAGGATCTATACCGTCATCACCATATCTAAACTGAATAATATTTTTGTCACTATTTCTTACTGTCCCGTCGTTTTCAATTATCATATCTTGTAAAGCGTTTACAAGCCTTCTTTGCATATATCCACTCGTGGATGTGCGAACTGCCGTATCTACAAGGCCTTCTCTCCCACCCATCGCATGAAAGAAGAATTCCGCAGGTTTTAACCCTTTTCGGTAAGATGATTCGACAAAACCACGAGCTCGGGGACTTAAATCATTTACTTTGAAATGAGGAAGTGCCCTTGAAATATATCCTCGATTAATTCGTTCACCTCTAATCGCTTGTTGACCTACAACGGCAGACATTTGGCCTAAATTTAATATATTCCCTCTCGCGCCTGACTTTGTCATAATTACAGAATGAGCCTCATCTCCGATATAGTCGGATGCTGTTTCTTCAGCCATTTTACGCGCTTCTGCAAGTATTTGTCGAATTCTAAGTTCTAGAGTTTCGCGCATTGAGCGTCCAGGAGCCCTTCTTAAAACGGTGGTGTCATTTTCGAATAGGGCTTTTATTAATTTTAGTGATTCGTCGTTAGCGTCTTTTAATATTTGTTGAATTTTTTCGTAAGCTTTTCCATGAACATATACTTCATCTAAGCCCATTGTCATACCATTTTGTCGGATAACATACAATAACATTTTTGTAGCGCTATCTAAAAATTCTCTTCCACGAGCGTTTCCGTGGTCTTTAATTATTCTTTGTAAAATGCTATTAGATTGCATAGCTCCAAATGAATTCTCGTCAATTGTTCCAGCTAATAATATACCGTTTTTAATTACGACATATGCGTCGAACGGACAGTCCTCTTTTTCGCATACATCGCATTTTTTGCAAAATTTTGATTTGACTCTTATATTCAAATCGTCAGGAAACAAAGTGCTAAAAATCTGCTTTCCGGAGTAGAGCGGTTCGGGGTCCGTTTTTATGGGAATTAAATCTTCTAAATTAAATTCGGGTCTATTTTTAAAAATATCTCCCAAATAGAATAACTTTAAAGCATCCTTTTTGTTATAAAGTGAATCTAAACTGGTAAACTGAAAAACTGAAGAAATAAAATCTTGAATTCCTCCAAGAATAGGTCCGCCAAAACGTGGAGATAAAATATGCTCTTGAACTTTGAGTAATAATTCAGCTTCCGTTCGAGCCTCTTCACTTTGGGGAACATGCAAATTCATTTCGTCGCCATCAAAATCAGCATTATAAGGTGGACAAACTGTTAGATTCAATCGGAATGTTCTACCTGCCATGATTTTTACTTCATGAGCCATAATAGACATTCTATGAAGGGAAGGTTGCCGATTAAATAATACCAGATCGCCGTCTCCTAAATGACGCTCAACAGTAAATCCAGGAGCAAGCATTTCAGCAATAATTTCTCGATTTTTAACATAACGTAGGTCTACTCTTCTACGATCGGTTCTAATTATATAATTAGCCCCCGGATGGTCGAATGGTCCCTTTAATACCAATTGTTTCATTTCTTCTATATTCCAATCGTTAACATTAGTTGGAATAGTTAGGATTTTCGCAATGGCAAGCGGTACACCCACTTCGTTAATACTGATATAAGGAGATGGTGATATTACTGATCGCGCGGAAAAATCAACTCTTTTCCCGCTAAGGTTACTTCTAAATCGCCCTTCCTTTCCTTTTAATCTTTGGGTAAGTGTCCTCAATGCCCTCCCAGAGCGATGTCTTGCTGGAGGAATTCCTGACACTTGGTTATCCAAATAAGTAGTTATGTGATATTGGAGCAATTCCCATAAATCCTCAACAATTAAGTGAGGGGCACCTGCGTCAATATTTTCTCTTAATCTTTGATTAATACGAATAACATCAACTAATTTATGAGTTAAATCATCTTCAGATCTGATTCCACTATCTAATGTAATTGAAGGTCTCGCACAAACAGGAGGAATCGACAATACTGTAAATATAACCCATTCAAGTCTTGCGTTTTCAGGAGATACTCCTAAGATCCTAAGGTCGTTATCAGTCATCTTTTTAAGGCGTTCTAAAATTTCAATAGGAGTTATTCTATGAGATCCTTTATTTTCCTCCTCTTCGTAATAAGTTGTAGGTTTTTCGATAACTATCTTCTTCTTTTTAGCGCCACAATAAGGACAAATTTTACTCTTTCGCGCAAGTTTGAATACAATCTTAGTTTGTTCTTCATCCGCTATAGAGTGTATCTTTCTGTATTTTATTTGTTCTTCTCTAAAACCTTCCATTTCTTCTTCTGTTAGCATTAACCTCGAACATTCTGGACAGATGCTTCTTAAAACTTTCAATACTCTTTTCGCATATCCGACATGGATTACGGGACGAGCGAGTTCTATATGACCAAAGTGCCCCATGCAGTTACTCACGAGGTTACCACAAGTCTGACATCTCTGTCCGGGCTCGATAGTTCCTAAGCGTTGGTCCATAAGCCCAGAAGGAATAGGGAGTCCATCTTCGTCATAAGTATCGGCTGTTATTATTCTAGCAGCAGACATTTTTCTAATCTCATCGGGGCTCAACAGCCCGAATTTGATTTTATCAATTAATTTAGTTCTACTTAACGAGTAGCTCATAAACCCAAATCACCATTAGATTTTAGATTAACAAAATAATACAATAAAGAATAAGTTGACAAGTTCTGCACTATAAAGAATTTAAGCATGCAAATATTAAAAAATTTTCGGATTAGGCATTTTTTTATCTTTTCTTTTATTAATTTATATCAAAGAGTTTAATTTATGGATATTTTTAATTAATTACTGATGGAGATAAAGAATTACTTTAAAAGTAAATTAGTGCTTTTCATTGTTCAAATCTTAATTTTAAGTTTATTAATGTCAATATTTCAATATAACTCTCAAATCGAGTTTGTTAGCTCTATTTCAGAGGAAAGAAAGTTGATAATCCAACTTCTTTCGAATTATATTATGTATAACAACAGCTTTGGTTTTATCTACGTATACTTTACTTGGATTTTAGTATCACTAATACCAATTTTTATTTTTAGCGATTTCAAGAAAGTTTATTCTATGAATTTGCTCACATTCTTTTTTCCTAACTTCTTCTTTTATGTATTTTATTACCGGTACTCAGAAACATATTTTAATGCTCTTTTTCCTTCACTTATTATAAAAACAATCATTTTGGGTATTACGATCGTAATTATTTCGATAGGGCTATCGTTAATCTTAAAATTTATTAAACGTTTTAGAAAAGAGACTAAAGAAGAAAACTTAAAGCAGATCGAACTTCAAAGTAAAATAACGTGTCAGAATTGTGGAACGGAATTTAATTCGGTTCCAAAATACTGCTATAATTGTAATAATCTTTTAACAAACGAGTTAGGGGAACATATTGGAAATAAAAAGTAACAAAAATTCTTTAGAACTATTATTTAAACCAAAAAGTGTATTAATTTTTGAAGCGAAACCAAAAATTGCTTTCTTTATTGAAGGTTTTATTAGACAAGGATTTGATTTAGAAAAACTTTACTTAATTTCAGCCAAAGAAGATAAAATATTAGGAATAAAATGTTATAAATCTATAGAAGATGTTCCAGCCGATACGATAGATTTACTGATTTTATCCATTAGAAGAGAGATTGTAGTTCAAAAATTAAAAGATGTTATGTCTGAAAAGAAAATAAATTTTATTCATATTTTTACTGCTGGAACGGCAGAATCTGACGAAGCAGGAATTAAAATTGAACGGGATTTAAAAGAAGTTTTAATGGAGTATCCAGGAACCCGAAGCATAGGACCAAATTGTATGGGGTTGTATTGCCCACGCGGAAAAGTAGCGTATTACTCCTCTTTTCCGGTTGAAAGCGGGAATATAAGCTTAATCTTCCAATCGGGAGATTTGCATTCCAAAATGGTTAAATTTAGTTCTCGAAGGTACAACCTAAGATTTTCAAAAGGAGTAAGTATAGGTAATTGCATTGATATACAAGTTTCTGAACTTCTACAATATTTCAACGACGACGACGAGACTGATTTGATTTGTGTTTACTTCGAAGGTTTATCCACTTTGCACGAAAATGAAGGTAAAAGGTTACTAAAAGCGTTCAAAGATACAAAAAAACCGATACTTTTTATGCGAGGAGGCAGAACTGAACGAGGCCAGACAGCAGTTTTAACTCATACCGGCTCAATGGCGTCTAAACGTAAGGTTTGGGACGCAATTTTTAACCAAACGACGATTATTGAAATACCACCATCATTAGACGAGTTGATTGATTACGCTTACCTTTTTTCAAATTATATAAAAAAGTTTAAAAAATTAAGTAAAAAAGTTATCTATCCATCAGGTAAACGGGCTTTAGTTGTTCTATGGTCTGGAGGATTTGGAATATTAGCAACCGATAACTTAACAGAATTAGGCTTAGAATTACCATTGTTCAAAGGGAAAAAATTAGAAAAACTGAAAAAAATTTACCCTATCAAAATCGGTAGTTTATCTAATCCTTTTGATATGCCATGGGTTACTGCGGACAAAGTGTTTCTAGAGGTGTGCAAAGTAGCGATAGGTGATGATATCGATTTAGTTATAGTAGAAACCGACGCTTGGAGGGATTTAAACGATGCTAGGTTTAAGGGTTACTACAACAATTTACTTGGTATAAAGACATATACTGAATCCTTAGAAAAAGTTTTTATCATTATTCTTCATCAATATCCAAGCGAGACTCGAGCAATTTTCCACGATAAGCTAGTTGAAGATGGATTTTTAGTGTATCCCTCAATAGAAAGTGCTGCAAAATCTTTCCTTAATTTATATAAATATGGTCAGAAGAGAGAAGAGTTGTTTGGCAAATTAAATTAATGGTCAAGGTAAATAAAGCTTAAAATAATGCTAAAAAGTTTTAGTTTAGTTTTAAAAAAAAATTTTAGAGAATGTGCCATTTTATGATAGGAGAATTACTAGCAATTTTGGCAGTCCTAACTTTTGTAGGATCAAATGTGCTTTATCGAAAGATAGAGCATTATGCAAGCCCTACATTTATTAATTTCTTTCGTACTGCTCTAGGCACTTTAACATTTTTCTTTGTTGCTGTTGTTTTAGGAATCCTTCCTTATCTTTTTTTACTCCCATGGGAATTGTGGGTAATTTTATTCGTTAGTTTTCTTTTTGGTCAGGTAATCGGTGATACTGCTTATTTTATAGCGCAAAAAGAGCTTGGTACGACGATTGCTTTAGCAGTTTCCATGACTTTTCCTCTTTTTACTTTTATTCTATCGTTAATTTTTCTGAATCGCCCTTTTGAAATAAAGATGATTCTATCGCTAATTTTCATTGGAGTGGGGATAATAATTATTGGAAAATATAAAATCAAAGCTGAAAGTAATAATTCATTAAAAACAAATTCAGAAAATTTCCTATGGAAAAAAAAATTTCATGAGATAATAGCGCATACATCTATAAAAGCTATTGGTTATAGCTTAACCGCATCCCTCGGATGGGCCGCTGGTTTAGTTATTCTTGACTATGCAACAAACCAGATTGACCTTATTTTAAATGTTGAAGGAGTTAGTTCAATTATTAGTAATGTAATTCGTTTTCCATTTGCTTTAATGATTTTAATATTAATGGTATGGAGAGAAAATAATGCTGCTGATCGTAATCAAACTTTATCTTCTCTAAAAAAACCCTCTCAGACATGGTTAATTTTGCTTTTAGCGTCAATTATTGGCACCTCTTTAGGAGCTTATTTATATACTGAAGCTACTCGCACTGTTGGTGCCATTGTTATGTCATTATTAGCTAGTACAAGCCCATTACTTTCACTTCCTCTAACTTACTGGGTGAATAAGGAGAAAATATCAAT
>Ga0114922_10001538_pt1 | contig 21976 bp, 23 predicted proteins | sample AartaG_FD_100975 | JGI IMG/M metagenome (GOLD analysis project Ga0114922, IMG submission 100975) | Deep subsurface microbial communities from Aarhus Bay to uncover new lineages of life (NeLLi) - Aarhus_00045 metaG | ecosystem: Environmental > Aquatic > Marine > Oceanic > Sediment | place... | reverse complement strand
TTGGTTTGGTATTCTCTGTCACTTCTGCCGTATTCGCATAACTGTTCGCCGCCATGATAGCGTAACATACTTAGCATAATGCGGTCAATTGTGGGCTGGAAGATAGAAGATGACTTTGGCATCTTCAATCCACCATCGGCAAGAACGCCTGTATCTAGTGCTAATTTATATATTCAGAAGAGTGTTGAGCTAGATCAAGGCGTAAGAGGAATTGCGGCTTTCGATTTTGCGTCTTATGCCGGACCACAGCACGCAGCCATAGAAGTTGGCGGTATGGTATATCCAACATCTATTGACTCTCTTGTTCAAGGTATTATGGGGTCAGCAGAAGTTATTGGCGGTGGAACTCGGTATGGACTTAGCACCTCTGTACCTTCATTATCCTTCCAAGTTCAGGACTTAGATATTACCGCGGGCGATGATATTCAGCGGTATCGTGGTTGCTTAGTAAATGAACTCCAGTTATCTTACTCATCTGAGAGCGGCGTACTTGTTTGGAGTGCTGGGCTTTTGGGTCAAGATATGACTTGGGGGGCGATAGCCGTTGACGTAATAAAGTGGGCTAGTAGCGTCGAAGAGTGGGATGCTGAAGAAGGCCACTTTAAGTGGAGTGATGGTGCGCGGTGGGGACCGGCTACCGGTGGCGGTGGTAGTGGTGGTGGTTGGGGGGCAATGCCTGACCTTGGTAGTCCATTTTTGGGCTGGTCAGCAGCAGCAAAGTTTGGTGACCCAGCCACTCTTAATAAAGTAACTGACGTTGAAATAGTTCTTACACGTGAGTCAGCGTTACAGTTCGGTAACCTTTATGATGCACCATCAACTATTCACTCAGGACTATTAGGCATTACTTGTCTTATCACTATTCTTTGGGATAGTGATTCTGATCTAAATCGTTACCTTAATAAAACTCAAGAAGAGTTTGAGGTTACGTGGACAAGGGGTGTGCATACCCTATACTTCCAAGCGAAAAATATGGACTTCGGTGATGGTCCCGTTGAGATAGAACGAACAAGTACAGAAATACGTCTTACTTATAGCGCGCGTGCACTTTATGATGCCGATGATGCTGGCCCCTGTATTTTTGAAGTAACCGCTAGTTAACAGTGGTCAGTTGACTTCACTAGCAAACTATGATATTATATTACAACCGGGGAAATGAGGAAACTACTCTTTAGCGGTTTCCTAGAAGGGGTAATGAAATGACAATTTCGTACCTGACTAAAATTGGTTTTGGGCGAGAGTCTAGTTGGGGTGGTACTGTTACGCCATCTTTTCTATTGCCCGTTGCGCCGCCTTCTTTTACTGTTGCTTATGAGCAGTTGCTAGATCAGGACATGCGTGGTGCGCCTGTCCTTGATTATGCTGCTTATCAGGGTGTTACGCATGTTGAGGGTTCTTTTGAGGGTAATGTCTATCCCGAAGAGTTTGGTTACCTACTTTATGGCATTATGGGTAGCGCCGGAGTTTCAGGCACTGCCGCGCCGTATAGCCACACTTTTCGCGTTGGCTCATACCCGCCTTCGTTTTCTTTCCAAGACGAGAATGCTATTCAGACTTACCGTTATGGTGGCTGTATGGTTTCTGAGCTTTCGCTTACTTTCAATGCTGCTGAAGGATTGCTACGATATTCAACGTCAGTAGTGGGTAAAAGCAAGACTGATCCTGGCGCTGGTACAATTGACGCTGAGGCAACCACGTCTCCGTTCCGAGGCTGGCATGTTAGTGCTATAGTGGGTTCGGGAACTGCGGCTTTTGGCAAGATCATTGAAGGTGAGTTGACGCTAAGTCGTGAAGTTAACCTAGTTTGGGTTGATGGTGACACACAGGACCCCGGCACTGCTGTTGCCGGTCCGCTTGAGTGCACTGGACGCGTAACGTTGCTCTTTGATTCTAATGACGACTATAACAGATACTTGAATAAGGATCAAGAACAGTTCCGGTTGACTTGGGGCTATGGCTCTGGTACGGCTGAGAAAGAAATGGTATTTACAGCTACCAATATGGACTTTGGTGACGGTGCTGCTGAGATTGATCGCAGCGGTCCCAACCTAACTCTTGCATACACTATGCGTGCGCTTTACAACACGACTGATGTTGGTAACTGTCAGTTTACCATGAAGAACGCCGAAGATAGTTATGTAGCCTAATCTGAATAAGGAACTGGAAGAATACTCTAAAGGTTCCTTTTTCAGTTCAACGAAAGCTAACAGTAGTGTGTCAGAGACAGTATTAGTAAGTCGTGGCCAACTTGCAGAACTAGCAAACCAAAGCGGGATGAATATTACGGAACGCACGCTAAAGTTTTGGGCTGGTCGTGGACTTATTCCCAAGCCGATAATTATTAGTCGTCGCGCACATTATCCCGTAAGCCTATTAGAACGACTGCGTATAATTGAATCGCTGCGGAGAAAGAGTATTGCAGAAATGAAAGATGTGGCCGAGCAGGTTTGGAACTCATCTAAGTATCGTTACAGAATGCGTAGAAGTGGCAATACAATAATACTAAATATCAAACCAAGAGGAGATAAGTAATGGGAGTGTGGGCGAAATACTTTGCTAATAAGACTAAAACGTTTAACTTTGATGATCTAGGTATTCCTGACTTTTGGATTATCATGCGTTCCGTAGATACCATAAGTGTTGGTATGGCCAAAGAAAAAATGGGCATGGATGAGGATGAGCTTACTAACGAGGAAACCTTCGAGATTTCCAGTGCGCTTATGTGTCAACTAATCGTAGATTGGAACATTACTGATCCTGAAAAGGACGATGATAAGCCGATGCCTCTTCCTTCACAAGACCCTAGCGTAATTGATAAGCTACCCACTGAGTTTCTTGGCAAGATTAGTGAGTGGCTTAAGCAGGAGGCAAAGACTATTGATGTCCCTCCCGAGAGCGAGAACTCCTCTTCAACGCCCTAATGGGAACGGGTGAAACCGTACCATCTTGGTTCTCTGAAATACAGGTTATGGAGCATTTTGGTTGGACTGAGAAACAGCTTTACGAGGAGGTCTCGCTGAAGAGGTATCTACAGATTAAGGAGTACTTTAGTGCTAAAGGGCGAGTAGATAAGGTAAGAGAGCAGCAAGGGAAAACACGTGGGAAGCGAACACATAGACATACGCAGCGGTAATTATAGGGTAGTCTTTAAGTTTCAGCCAATTTGGAGACGAATGTCTCAGGTCCTATCTGATCGAGGATACCAACTTACAAATGATCATATATTTGAGTACTGCAGAGACATTGGCGAACTATGCCGCGATATGTGGCGGGAAGACTTAGAGAAGAATAAATACACAGGTGCACTAGCATCGTCTCTTAGAGTTACAATAAGTCCAGGCTTGCTACATCCACATCCCAAGGGAGTGCCGTCTATTCCCGAGGGAACTTGGATTACAACCCGTGTAGACCCAAGGGTGGGGCCGGCCAGTGGTTTACAGGGCGTGAGTCCCATTGATTATGCGGAAAGGCTAGACTTCGGTGGTTATGAGGACATTGACGATGCTTACGAATACCGCTTAAAAGTTTGGGCGTATGATAGAAATATTAAGTACTTTAACTTACTTTTAGAGCATGTACGCGAGGAAGGATTTGATGCTTACTTTTGGAGTGAACGTGGAGTAACAGAGGCTATCCTATATGCACAGCAGAGTGCCGATAGCACTACCGATCTTATTATTAGTCGAATAGAGAGAGAAGCGCATGGCGTCTAGGCTTGGACTAATCATAGATATAGCTGCAACCGGCCAAAATGTACTCAAGCGGGTTGGTAGTCAGCTAAGAGAAACTATAGATTCTGCTATTGGACGCGCCCCCACTGGTGGTATAACGTCTATAAGTAAACAGTTTGCCGACACAGCTAAAGAGGCAAGAGTGGCTGTGCCTCATATCTCTATGGTCGCGGATAAAATCACTGAGCTATCGCGACGAAAACCCGCAACAACTTTAGGCGTAGAGTACAAACTCTTAAAGCAGGAAGTTGATAAGCTTATACCATCAATGCAAACACTCATAAAAACTAATGCGGTTATGCGTGGGGCGATTGGTGGAGGGCGACAAGGGTTTGTTGGGCAGGTAAAGGGTGGTATACCGACTGTTGAGCGATGGTTGAACTTGACAGATAAAATGTCTTATGTGCTTGGCCAATATGCACCAATTGCCCAATTAGCTACACAGAAGAAACAGCAGGACGCACTATTTGCGCGTGCTGCCAATCGTGCCAACCTAGAACTGGCAAAAACATATCTTGGTCTTAACCGAGCTACGCAAGTCAGCATACAAGGTTTAGACCAGCTTGGTAAAGCCACTTATGCACTGATAGGTATTGCTGAGCTTCGTCATAGAATTGGCCAAACCATTAGTCAGGTCGGTGAAGGCTTTAAGGCAAATGCAGCAAATATGCAAAATGCTACTGATGCCGGCAAGTTGTATAAAGCGTCATTAGAAGCAGTAGCGAGTTCTATGGAAAAGATGGGTGCCACTACAGCGCGAATTACGCCAGCCGCACTAAATAAAATGGCTTATGAAATTGCTGCGCTTTTGCCACAATTGGAGGGCCTGGGAAAACAGGGATTAGGTGCGGCGGCCAATACTATGCAATTGGGGACAGCCACACAAGCGAATGCAACGCGAACCGAGGCATTTCGTAAGTCCCTACAAGGTACAATACGTACAATCCTTGAACACTCACAGGCACTAGACGAATCTACGAGAGCCGCTGTAACTAGCACGAAAGCCACTTCAGACCTTAGTGGTGCTGTTGGTAATAGTGCGCGTGGATTCCGTTATATTAAGAACCAGATTTGGGAAACAGTTGCAAGGTTGCGACCGATGTCGTCGGTTATGCAAGGTCTCATCTTGTCAATGAACGCACTTCAGGGTAATATTCGTGGACTGCTTTACTCTTTTGCTTTTCTCGGATTTAGCATACCGAAAATTGCCCTGGTTACAGCAGCACTCGCTATCACTGTAGGTGGTTTGACAAAAGCTTTCTTGGGCCTAAGTAAAGCTATACGCGATACCGGCACTACTGTAGAGGAGGCAATCAACAAACTTCGTGGACTTTCTACCAATCTAGCTGAAGCTGGAAAGATGTTTGTCTATGCGCAGATGAAGGCAATTAAGTACGGAACAACGCTTGATGACCTTACTAAGTCGATGGATATTCTAACTAAGGCCGGCCTTGGCTCTAATGAAGTTGTTGATACCATGGGAGTTTTGGCTACAGCACTCGGCGTTAAAGTTGAGGAGGCTTCGCGGATTTTTACCGGCGCTGTGGGCGCTGAGAGTGCTAGCCTGAAGTCACTACACCGTATCGGCATTCACGTTAATAAAAGTATGGTAGATACTACGAACCGTACTGCCGTAGCACAATTCATTCAAATGAAAATTATGCAGCGCTACGGGAAAGTTTACGAGGATGTATCTCAAAGTACAACATTTTCCCTTCGCAGGATTCGCGAGAGCCTACTGGCCACTACGCGTATCATGCTCTATCCGATTTGGAAGCAGTTCTTTGGACCACTGCTGGTAAAGTTGGCTAACTTTGCAACAACACTAGTTACGCTTGCGCGCGCTCTTTGGGCGTCTGAGGATGTACTTTCGCACTGGCGCGGCACCCTTAAGTTAATGGATGATACACTAAAGGAGTTTGCGCCTGAGATTCAAATGCTAGCCGACATTATACGCAAGAGTGTAGTGGCAGCTCTCTGGCTTTTCCTTAAGTTCATGCGTCTTTGTGTGCATGGATTGCGATGGATGCTTGGGTTAGTACGCAGTCTTGGCAAGGTCTTTGCATGGTTCGGTAGATTACTCAAGCCAATCAGTGATATGTTGCGTAAGCTTATCCCTAAAGAACTTTTAGATGCTTTTCGCAATGCCTGGGTTAGTATCAAGGGCTTTATCTTAAATATTGGTCCGGCTATTAAGAAGTGGTGGAATGAGACAGTAAAGCCAGCGCTTAAAGAGTTCTTTGAGGAAAACCCTATTGGTATTTTTCTTGCTTTCGTATGGAACTTTCTAAAGGGCCTAGTACAATCTCTTTGGAACTCAGCTTCAGAGTGGTTAAACTCTCCCGAGACAAAGGCATGGATGGAAGAACATCCCGTTCTAACCTCAATTGCTATTACTGCAACGGCTATTGCAACAATTGCCGGGCTATGGTGGGCTGTACAATCTGCAATTACCTTAGCTAAGGCTGGGCTTGAGTGGTCCTTAAAGCTTGCCAGTGGAACATTTCACCTTATTATGCGTGCTGCACACTTTGTTATTTATGCTGCTGGTGTTGCAATTAAAGCCGCTATTATAGGTGCTATAGGTGCTGCCATTGTCCTTGGTGTTGTTCATGTTCTCATTAATGCGTTCGCGCCTAAGAAGATGCAGGAGACTTGGAATAAGTTTGTTGAAGAAGAAATTTGGGCCTGGATTGACGAGCACCCTATAGAGACCGTTCTATCGTTAATATTACTTAGAATTGCTATGTCGTACCCAATAGCTCTTACCGCAAATCTCCTTACAAGTATAAAAGATGCTCTTATAGCAGCCTTTGCTGGAACTCCCGTTCTACTAAAAGCTCCCGTTGCCCTCCTTGCCCTCGTCCTTACCCTTGAGGCAGCACTAACAATATATGCTACTATTAGATTCGCCCTTGACGAGGATTATCGTGAAGCACTTAAATCTGATTTTGCGGATACCTGGGAGAAAGTCAAGGAGGCGTGGAATGAGTTTTTGAGTGAAATAACACCGGCAAACCTATTAAAAATTCCCATAGCATTCATATGGGAGTTCCCGCTAGGTGTTCTTCCTACACTTGCGGTGAGACAAATACTCGGTTTAGCAAAAGTAGAGGATGGAATAGAATCTTCGTTATCTTCTGACTTAGATGCATCATCTTGGGGCGAGGGTCTTATGAATGCCTATGAAAAAGGTGTCAAAGCTGGTTACGCAGAGCAATCATTATACCCTGTTCTAACAGGAATTCGTGATGACATAATAGGATTATTTACTACAGCCCTTGATTCTAATGCATGGGGTGTGAATCTAATGTCTGAGCTTCAAGCCGGTATAGAAACGAACCTTGAAAGCTTGCTAACAAGCTTGGAAGAAGTAGGCAAGAAAATTAGAAAAGCTCTCCTAAAAGGTATTGGTGATATAGTTATTAAAGCTAAGATTGACACAACTGGCGAGGTAATCCCTATAACGCCAATGCAACGCGGTGGCAGTGGTATTGTTCGTAAGCCGACACTCTTCTTGGCAGGCGAAAGAGGTGCGGAGGCCTTCACATTTAGTCCGCTACAGAATACACGGGCTGCCGGGCAAGAAGTTAATGTTTTCGTAACTGGAAATACTATTGTAGGTGCTGGGGGAATACGTGAAGTGGCTGACCTAGTCTCAGTTGAACTTATGCGTAAGCTGCGCAGACGACATGCAGTTTCAGGAGTTAGGTAGATGGGTGTAGCTATAGAGCTTGATAACGTTGATGTAACAGCCTACGTTAACATTCCGACTATATCTATTCAGGATGGCGCTGCTTCTATGGGGGATAGCCTAGAGTTCGATATGTATATTCCCTGGGCTGATTTGGATGCGGAAACTGTGGCAAAGCCCAAGCCTGGCAATGTAGTGGTTTTGATTATAGATAGTACTCGAGAGTTTGAAGGTGTTGTTGCTACAACTGATGATTCTTTTCAGAATCCCGAGACTATGCTTGTAAATGTTATTGTTTCGGATTATACAGCTTTTCTTGATCGCCGACTCGTCGCTAAACAGGAATATGCTGAGGGTGCAGCCGGCACGCGAATCAAGACCATTCTTCAGGAGTTTGCACCGGACTTTACAGACTATAGTAACTGGGATGATAATATTGCAACTGGTCTTGACGTTCCCAAAGAAGGTTATGACTACGAGCCCGCGTCAGGTATCTTTGACCGTTTATCAGAAGCTACTGGATATGCATGGTATGTAGGTTTCGACGCATCTGTAGCAGGGCGACCAAAGATTTATTTCTTTCCTGATAGTGATGTATCCGCCAATGCTTCGCCGCTGAATAATGGAACATATAGCAACATACTCGACCTTGATGCAAACCTTGAGATAGGTGGTGTAACGGTAACAGAAGACGTCTCTAGTCTCTTTAATGTAGTAATCATAAAAGACTATGCGCAACAGAGTGATAATGCATATGAACATAATGTTCTCGCTGATGGCGCACAGTCATTCTTTAAGCTCCCCATGCCACCAATGAATGAAGTTGATATGACGGTGGAAACTAAACATGGTGAGGATGAATGGGTAACAAAAACTCTAGCGCTTGACCCGCTGGATGGAAGTGCAGAGTCTATTGAGGGTCAAGCAAATTACGCCTATGTATGCGTGATGAATTGGGGAGTACGCTTTCCCACTACTGATATGCCAGCAAGTGGTGACTACGTTAAAGTATCCTTCGATTACGCAATTCCCGACCGTGTTGCCGTCTTTATGGACCCTGATTCGATTAATGAAATGGCAAGGCGTGAAGGCTCTGACGGTGAACACCAAGTAATGATTAGTCTCCCTGATTATCGTATAGATAGCCCGTCAGATACCGGCTATGACCCCATAGAGTTCTATGGCAATATGCTGCTTGATTCTCATGCGTGGCCACTAATTTCAGGGGGCTTTAGCATCTACGAACCCTCTAACACTACTACTATGACGGGTTGGCGAAGCGGACAATACTTTAAGATCAAGTCGAAAGTCCGCGACATTTATGATATTCGTCACTGGGTGATAAGCGGGCGTGGCGACTGGGATAGCGGTGATAAAATTGCTGTAACGGTTTTTATAACATCTGTTACTAAGAAGATCATTCAAGTTACTGATGGCGGTACTATTCTTATGACGAACATAGAGTTCTCTACGAGGCTACGAGAATAATGCGGGGCATCGAGGATTTTCTAGCTCGGATATATGATCGTACACAAAGAGTACAACCACAATCAGCACACCGTACCGTCCAAAAGTGGGTTATTGTTGCGGATGAGCCAACATACGACTACCCATATAAGTGGGCTGAATCTGGTGATTGGACGGCAACAAAGAATACTAAGTGGGGCGCACCTGGGACAGTGTATGGAAAGTGGGGCGCGACTTGGCCCACTTACATTGCTGTTGGCCTTGGTTCGGCTGGTGGCACGCCGACAGCGCTTGTTGACGAACTCGAACGCGTACCTGTAATCTTTACATATGACTGGGGATATGGTACAGCTAAAGTTCGATACTCGGCTAAGTTCAATACGAAGGTTGGCGTTGGTGATTGGACCGAGATTGGGTTGTTTTATGATGATGCTATAGTATCAACTCTCGATAATTGTGATGGTACGGCTGGCTGGACATCAGAGCAACCAAGTGTTAAGGCCGAAACCGTTATTGTTCGTGCGGGCGATGCTTCAGTTTCGGCTTATGGTGGTACAGCTACTGTATCCTTTAAGAACACTAACCATTTTGATGCCTACACTAATGTATTTGCCGAGACCGATAAGTTTCAGTTCTGGTACTACATTGATGATGTAAGTAGACTCACAGGTACTAATATAAGCTTCTACTTTAGCAGCAATGCTACAACGCCTACAAGCGACAGCTACCGCTACGATGTTCCCATTAGCTCATTAGTTGATGGGTGGAACTGGTTCTCTAAAGTGGTCAATACCTATAACAGCAAAGTAGGCGTAGCAAATGTTAATAACATTGTTAGCTTTCAAGCGCAAGTAACAAAGTCAGCTGCTACTACAGAATGCCTTGACAAAATTAGGATTTTCAAGGAGAATGGTACGCTATGGGAATACAATGCTTTTACCCACACTATAGAGAAACAGTATGGGGAGGTACGTTGGTCTTACTGGTACCTCCAGTTTGATACTAATTAAGATAGCCCTGTAACTTTTGGGATTAGAAGGAGAATGAAATGGCAATTTGGGAGGTTCCGCTTGAGGCATTTGCTTATGAAGCTATTACTGTTTCAGGCACACCTATAGGTTTTACTAGAAGCGTAGTCGTTCCCACAGATAGCTTACCTGGCGCTGCGGCGATGTTTTCCGTAGAGACTGCTACAGTACGCTTTCGCGTTGATGGTAGCGACCCATCTTCAAGTGTCGGACACCTACTGGCTATTGGTGATGTGATTACTGTTTATGGTGTTAATAACCTCATTAACTTCCGTGGCGTAAAAGTAGGCAGTGACGCATCTCTCTTAGTAACCTATATGAGGTAGAGATATGTTATCAAGTGATGTTGCAGTTGGTAATAATCTATATGCTAGCCAGTATAATAACTTGCGTGCTGACGTGCGTGATGTAGCAGCTAGTGCCGGAACGGCTTGTGGTACTGGAGTTAATAACTGGGCTATGCCCGATAATTCCAACTGGAATGATGTGGGCGGAATGTCGCTATCTATAGCAACAGGTGCAACCTGTGATATGATAGTGAGTTTCTCATTCAACTTTGACGATCTTTTTAGCACTGGCGATCTTGGTGAGTTAAAGTCTCTAGTAGGTGCAGCGAGCAGTATCACTTATGAATTGCGCGGACACGATACATACATGCCGCTAAAATCTGCAACTTGGTTTCATAGTGCTGTTTCTGCTGGTACTGCCACTGTTAAAGTACAATTCCGTCGGCCGGCCGACCGTGTTAATACACGCTATATTACAGCGCGAACACTGACAGTTACAGTTCTTCCGAGGGCCTAATGGCACAATCTTCACCAATTAACGTTGGCGATGAAGCAGTTATCGCCCAATATAATAACCTACGCGATGACGTTCTAAGCTCCACCTTAGGACACAGACATGGGGGCGGTGGGGATGGTAGAGAGATTCCTCACAGTAATATAGGTAGTGTCAGTGCCGATCAGCACCACACTGGTTTTATTGGGCTACGCGATGGCAGCGATACTACTATCACGCCTAGTGCCACAGACTATATTAAGATATATAGTGGTAATAATATCCTCACGTCTATTGCTGAAACTAATCAGCTTAAGCTTACTATTATCGAAGCCAATATAGATCACGGGAACCTTAACTCTGATTCATTAGACGACGACGATCACGGTGCCGTATATCCCAACTATGGTGATACAGAGACTATTACTGGGTCTTGGACTTTTAATGCTGATGTAACAATTGGTGATGCTTATAAGATTTTATGGTCTGATGTAAACCTATATCGTGGTGCAGTGAATATTCTTAAAACCGATGATTCACTTACTATATCTATTGGACTTAATATGGGTACGGCTACCGGTTCTGGTACGGGTGAAATTCGATTGGCTAATAGCAAGAGTATTGGCATTGGTAGCTCCGATGAGAGAATAGAGTTTTATACTGCCGGTTACATTGCCGTTATGGGCGCAATACTTGGCATCGGTGTTGCATCGCCAAGCGCTGGTATACATGTAATTAGGACTGACGAGCAGTTGCGTCTGGGATATGACGCGGCCAAGTATTTGTGTATAGAGATCGAAGGTACTGATGATGTAAACATTTCAGCCACAGGCAATCTCCTTAAGTTCCAGGAAAGTGTAACGATACAATCAGAGAGCTATGCCAGCCAAACCACGGGATGGCACATCACCTATGGAGGCGCAGCCGACCTTCGCTACCTCTACGTGGACGAGATGCACGCCAAGGCATTTATCGCTGACCTAGAACAGGCTTTGGCGGGTGGGCAGATTATATCCAAGAGCGTAGCACCGCTTTCGCGGGATTTCACAGCCCCAGCAGCAGGTAACACAGCATATCTCTGGGTGGAATGTTTCTTAGGATTCCCCGCCGCTGAGGTTTTTGTAACCGGGGATACAGTGATGGTTCGCAACTTTTCTCGGTCTGGCGGCGGACTGGACATCACCAATTGTTTCGGCACCGTCAGTGCCCCGTACTTTCCGTCTCCTCAGAGCGATCCGCCCGAACAACGATGGACTTTTACTAGGCTGAGTGGCACAGTTAATGGTCACCCTGCGGCTGGCTATATGAGCACAAGCACCGTTGTTAAGCGAGGCGCATTGGCACTTGATTTTGGCACTACTGGTATGGGCTACCACGAGGTCAATGCTATTGATGGGTTAATGGGTGTAAACAGTCCCTATGCGCAGGTTGTAACGTGGGACGAGCATCCCTGGTATGATCGAATAGTACGGACTCGGACTGGCAACCTAAATGGCATCTTTGGTACACCGAATGAATACGGGCTCTTCGCGGGCGAAGGTCACGACGAAGCCAGTGGCGACCAGTATATGCGTCTTAGTTCCGAAGGCTTTGATATATTCAACCTTCAAGTGAAAGTCTACGACGGGGCTAATCTTCGAATACACCTTGAGCCGACGACACCTTATCTGGCGGTAGGTTCAGCTACTGCCATTCAAAGCGGCAACGGTGTCTGGATGGGCAGGCATGGAGATCCTGCTACGTACAAGTTCCGTGTAGGTGTGGCTAATGGTACTCAGCTTCTGTATGACGGCACGAGCGTCTATCTCAGAGGTAGTACAAACAATTACCTCAAAGCCACGAGCAGTTCCCTTGGACTATGGGCAGATTCGCAAGAACGGATAGGGCTTACCTCGGCTGGCATCCTGACGGTGAAGGATAGCGGCGGAAATGCGGTCATCACACTCGACGCCGCCCTAGGGGCCGAGATCACCAAGAAGTTGACCATGCCTGGTGAGAACAGTGCTATCAGCATCGGCTCGACGCCACCTATAGCTGATCCAAACGGCCTGCCTGCAACAGGTACGGGTATCTGGATTGATCGCACGGGGATGTATGGTCTGCTCGTTGATGTATTGCAGGCGAAATTCGATGCAGTGACAGGCGCTATTGAAGCTGGCGCTGGCGTGGTTTTTCTCAATTCCGGCGGGATCGGAATCGAAGTCTCAGACACTTATAGTGATACTAGGGCCTACAAGTTTAGGGATAGTACGGGGGACGTGTTTGGGAGGCTCCGGGGGTTGATAACTGAAACTGATTCATACGTGAGTTTGTATGTTCTTCATCCTGATCACGATACAAACTCAAATATCTACATTGAAGCAGACTCTTATCCCACACATGAGAGCACCATCCGCCTCGAAGCCCACTCGCTAGGCGGAGGTATGAGTTTTATTGAATGTTTCAGAGAGCCTAATGATGCAACTGGTTATATCCAGTTGGATAGCTACACGATTAGTAACATAATCGAGGATTTCGCAGCCTCGCGATTTCAGGTTCTCAAAGCGGACGACTCCGAGATTCTCGGTCTAGGTCGTGCTGGTCAGTTGGCTCTTCCGTTACAAGGATCTACTGCAGGACTGTTACTTGGTGGAGACGCGCTTTGGTATCGTTCTGCGGCTAATCTGATGCGAACGCCGGACAATGTAAAGATCGATGGTGGTCTCGACGTCGGCGACGACATCATTATCGCGGACGGCAAAGATCTTCACTGGTCAGACGTGAACCTGTACCGTAGCGCAGCGAACATGCTCAAGACTGATGACGGTTTGACCGTCGCGCTGAATCTTGTCCTTGCAGGAGCCATCTCCTACAGCGCAGCCACCTTCTCTATGAAAGCCGACACTGCGGACGGATCGGACACTAAACAGACCGCTCTGACCGGCGGTGGCACCAGCGACGCGACTCGTGGGGCTTCGATCATCGTCTCCGGTAACGAACATGGTGCACATCCGGGGAAAGTGAGACTGGTAGCAGGAAACATAGCTGGTGGCATAATTGAACTTTACACTGAAAACACACTGCGAGAGACGATCTTGAAAGATGGTGGCCACCTAATGCCAGCCATGAAGACCGGCACAAGTCAAGCAAATGCTGGTGCAGCAGTAGGTGAGTTATGGGCGAAGTCGGATGATTTTTATGAAGTTAGATTAGGAGTAGCATAGTGTCGCAAATTTCACTTAGTATCGCACAACGTTGTATGTTACGAAACTTTTTGATGTCAATAGGGGCGAAAACTGATGAGAAGTTAACGAGTGTAGAACTTTCCAACATTCGTGCTATACGGCGTGGATTCCAGGTTCGGCAGGCTTGGGAAGAATTTGACAAGTTGGCCGAGGAATCAATGGAGGAAATGCGCGAGTGGCAAGACGCCATGAAGGTTTGGGGCGATGAGCACAAGGATGATGAGAAGGCACCGCGTCGTCCACGTGGTATTACTTGGGATGATCTTAATACTGGTAATAGTGCTGCAGTGACTGAATATAGCATTAGTGATGACATGCTAAAGTGGGCACACGGGCTAATGCTACATCACGACTGGTCTGCTACTGAAGGGCCAGATAGTGAGGATAACCCTGTACCGCTAAATCTGGCACAGAAGGAAGCGATCATGGACCTCATTGATGCTTGCGCGGGAAAGGTTACTTAAATGCCAGAATGTAAACAATGCGAGTTGTTAACTAGTGAGTTACAGACGACTAATGAGGAAATGATTGGTTTGCTGCGTGAGAACTCACAGCTGCGCGAGCAAGTAAAGCAGCACATATTACCAAATGAAGCTGAGATTATGATAACAATTCTATGTGTAAATGACCACATTAGAATATTAACAAGTAATGGTACCAACGAAGCCTTCATAAAGATACTAGAAGCAAGTATAGAAACTATAAAGAAAGGTTAATATAATGGACTGCCCCCTTTGTATGTTGGCCACGCACTTGCCCGAGGCTCACTTAACAGAGTGGTTATATGTTTCACCTGATATTGTCGTAGCTGTAGATTTAGATAAGAAAGAGTTTGATCTGCGCCTACTGGCTGTACCAAACGAGCACGTGAGTTGTAATAGAGTTTCTGATGGTGTAGTACTTTATACGCAAAATATAGCTATGGGTGTAGCGCGTGCACTATGTCGCGAGAGGGGTTATAAATTAGTAGAAATTGATACCAACCGTCATTCAATTCAGAATCATTGGCACCTGCAAGTATGTTTAAGAAAGGTGGAAGATAAGTGACAAAGTTAGCGGGACATATACAATTGCCTAGTGATGAATGCAAGAATCACCTACGTCATGCTTTATACCCGGCGCTTAAATGTATGGGAACTACCTCGCCTGAGTTTATTCGTGATGACATTTACTCAGCATATGATGATGTTGGCTTTAACCGACCCTTTGTCTGGCACCGCACCTGGACAGATAATATTGCTTCTGAATGTATCAGGAATGGTACGAGTGGCGCACGTCGTCTCTTTGATGCACTAATTGGTGACGCAAATCACTGGCGAAATGTACTGGGCGTTAACACTCTTGAGAGTGTAAATGAGAGAATTATTCACGATGCTGATGAAATGAAGGGCTTGGCAGCATGTGAGGCTGAACTATGCCGATTGATGGCGCGTGAGGAGTTCGATGTTATCATTGGCAACTTTGCCCCTACACGTCCGTTGCCGGAATTATGGCGGTTCTACGAGGAGCCACTGGCACAACCAAACGCAATCTTAGGTAAACATGAATATGCAAAGCCGGGGCTGGAGTGGAGTCCATGGTGTGTTTTTGTTTATCGGCGCGATATAGAGATTCTGAAAGACTTGGGATATAGAATACCAACAATCTTTCTAACTGAGATTGGTTGGGATGTAGCTCTGGCTGAGAAAAATGCTTCTAATGCTGGCTTCTGGAGTGTCGAAGATCAGGGCGCATACTTTCATTGGTTGGTAGAGTATGATGGTCAACTTGAGTTGGATAGCAAGATTGAGTGGGCCGCCATATTCCAGACTGGAGCAAAGAGGGACTGGCAAACCTTTGATATTGTAGGGAGTAGGATCGAGAACCAACTAGCTGAGTACGTTCGTAACGCTTATCGTGAGGACAAGGTTCTGCTCTTACAAGGGTCTATTGTTACAAGTATACGATTAGAGGAGTATCTGCGTGCCGTTGTGCCTGCCGAGATGCCTGCTTCTTGGCACATGGAAGCCCTAAAGGCCCAAGCTGTGGCCGCACGAACTTACGCTGATCGTGCAATGAAATCTCCGCGTCATGGTACTGAAGCACATCTTTGTAATACAACACATTGCCAGGTTTATAACGTAGCAACAATTCACGACCGCAGCGATCAAGCCGTTCGTGAAACTACGGGCGAACTTTGGCTAAGTAGTGGAATGTACGTTAACAAGTGTGGTTTATCTAACTGTCCTTTCTGTAAAGGTGAGAATGGGCACTTGGATAAGCAATGGCCTGGACGCATGTGCCAGTATGGTGCTAGGGAAATGGCGAGGCGAGGAGCGAATTACCGTCAAATCCTTAATCACTACTACGGTCAAGAATCCGGGCAAAAATTTACGGCCACTGAATCAGCCTTAATGCGTAATGACTACTATGTATTTCCCGCCACTAGGAAGGTATGCCTTGCCCTTGGTTACATATGGCTTCAGGAACGCTATGTGTCGGGTGCAGCTTTTGCATACTGTCTTGCTTATAAGCCTAGCGAGAAGTGTTTTGTAGCTCTAAAGATTGAGTCTGATACGTGGAAACTAGTAGCGGAAATCACAGTGGGATAAAACAATATGCTAAACAATCATAGTCATGTTAAGTTGCTGGCTACTGTAATAACTATCATAGCTTTATTTGTAACAATGGGCATTGCATGGGGTACAACGCAAGCCGATATACAAAATGATAGGCGACGAATCACAACACTAGAATCTGCCAATGATGAAGCAAGAAAAGATAGGTTAGAGATTCTCGTTGGCATGGAGCGCCTTGAAACCAAGCTAAATTATGTTATAGAACAAGTTAGTGATGATGATGCCAGTAATTAACGTCGCAAGCAGACATTGACACCGTGAGCAAACTATGCTATAATCACGCATCAATTAGCCGAGAAAGGCAGATTATCTATGACTTGTGTAGTTGTAATTAGTGATCTTCATGTCGGTTCAGTTGTAGGGCTATGGCCTGTGGGTGCCATATTGGAGGGTGGCGGGCGTTATCAACTCAATAAGTATCAAGAGTGGTTAATGGAATGTTGGCAGGCGATGTGTGAGGACATTGCAACAATTTCGCCTAAGCCCACACTAGTTATTAATGGTGATATTATTCAGGGGAAAAGCTGGAGGGACGGTCAATTAATTACTAATAGAGGTGATATTCAGGCTAATGCTGCCGAACTTCTACTGGCACCGTTGATGGAATTAGTTGGTGAGCGCTATGTGATTAGAGGTACGGAGTGGCATGAGGGGCGCTGCTCTGAGGATGTTAGTCGGCTAGCACGTTCTATTGGTGCTGTACAAAATCCAACTACTGGTCAATACACTCAATGGGAACTATTTTTAGAGTGGGCGGACAATACAGATGTAATTCATTTCGCACATCACATAGGCACATCTAGTGTTCCATGGTATGAGGCTACAGTACCTCTACGTGATACGCTTTTACTTTTGTCAGAGTTGGTTCGCGAATATCAGGACGAAATGCCTAATGTTAAACTGGTAGTGCGTTCGCACAGGCATCGGCACGTATACGTTAGAGAAGATGTAGGTGTAGTTGTAACGCCGGCATGGCAATTAAAAACAGCGTTTGGTTACCGTAAAGCCACTTCAATGCTACCTCACATTGGCTATGTTAAGATTACTCATAATGGCAAGCGCTTTGAAGTGGATGAGGAAAAGTTCCCCTTGCCGTTGCCAAGTGTAAGGAAGTTGTCAAATGAATGCTAGGCCGAGCTTTACGCTTGAGGAATTAATAGAATTCATTGATCAGAATGATGAAGTTGAGCCAATGGGTTTTAAGACTGCTAGAGAATGGGCGCAAGAGCTTGGTGTTGGTGTAAAAAGTGCACGAATTCTAATCCGTGAAGGCTTAGATAATGGCGTTGTAGATAGGGCGCAGTTACAACGCGAGAGAATAGATGGGCGGCGCTGTAAAGTCACGGGGTATAGATTTAACCTGAATGAGGAGGCTCAAAGTGACATTGATTAGTGCGATTACCTGGATAATTAGTGATGGTGGAGCAGCATATCTCGCTTTCCAACTTGTCGAGAGATGGCGTGTTCTGGCCGGCCTTGCTGCTGAAGCGAAGCGAATAGTTGCATTTGCGCTATCAGCAGTTATAGCATGTATTGTTTTCGCAGTGGCGGTAACAATCTTCAACTATGTCGAGATAGCCGTGATACCGAGTGGTTGGCAGGAGTGGGTGGAGGCATTGTTTGAGATTGCTGCTGGTGCTATCATAGCTGGTCAGTTGTTGCATGGACGTAAAGTACTATCAAAGAGGAATTAGAGAAATGAATACACAAACGATATTGGCACGACAATTGACCACTCGCTATGATGTTGTGTGTCATAGACCTAAGCCGGAGTACCTGCTTCAGGTACGTCAGCTTCGCGCACTTGGTCAGTCAGTTCCGTCCGAGATGCTTGATCTTATCTGGACAGACTTTATCTTTAATCTGGTAGTGAATGCTGGATTGGACGATAGTTTAGATAAGCACCTTAAGGGTAGCGGTTACACAGCTGCCTGGTATATAGGTTTGACTGATGGTACGCCGTCCTTTGCAGCGGGCGACCAAGAATCAGGCCATGCGGGTTGGGTTGAGGTTACTGCCTACGATGAGGCAGCTCGGCAGACATTGGTGCTGGGAGCAGTTTCGGGACAGTCGGTAGATAATACAGCGTCTAAAGCAGTCTTTACTATCTCTTCCGACGATACAACTATTGGTGGAGCTTTTCTTAGTACCGCATCAGTCAAAGGTGCAACTGTAGATACGCTCTACGGTGGCGGTGCATTCACGGCTGGGGACAAGACTATTGATGACGACGATACTCTCACTCTGACAATTACTTGTACAGCCAGCGCTAGCTAATCCTAAATGCCTAGAATTATCAGTACAAAGCCAGATGATATACGGGTAGACGAGAAGACGATCAGCACGACGGCCATTATGGGAGGAGAGTCATATGGCGTTGGTAGAGCGATTGTGTCAGATACCATCGGATGATCCTGGAGGGGAGCCAAACGCGCGGCACATCGCGCTCAATCCCTTCTGCGAGGCGATGTTCAGCCTGCTGGGCGGCTATCACACCGTCACCGAGGTCAAGGCGTTCTACGCGATGACCGTCGAGGACGAAGCCGAGTTTGACACGCTAGTGGGGCGGGTCACGGCACATGCAGATGACTACCACCGCGACCGCGCCGTGCATCGTATCCGCAGCATCCTGACCTTCTGGGAGCAGGGCGATGTGCCCAGCTATATGTCTGCCGCAGAGATTCGGGCGCAGCTCAATGCGATCTAGGAGTTCAGGGTGGGTGTGACGGTTGCCACGACCCGTGTCGCTCTGAACACGGACACAGGGGAACAGAATATCACCACGGACGACTTGGGTGGCTTGACCCCCAAGGCGGCGATGCTCTTTCTGTCTTGGGCCGTTACCGACGGCGTAGCCGCAGACGGTCTCTCGCTCATGGTAGGAATCACCGATGGCGTAGTCAGCAAGTGTCATAACGGCTGGGACCAACATAACCTCGCCACTTCGAATACTGGCTACAGCAACCAGGATGTGCCTATCTACGTCGTTGATCCAGCCACGGGGTCAGTGGACTGTCAGGCGGCGTTCTCCGCTTGGATTACGAATGGCGTCACAATCAACATCACTGATGCCCCGACCAGCGCGTTGCTTCTAACCGTGACGTTCTTCGCAGGCACGGATGTTTCCGCCGACGTGGACATAATCAAGTTCCCTGGCACCGATACCGTGGACGTTACTGCGCCAGGATTTGAGCCAGACTTGGTATTCGTCTTGGGCAATGATCACAACTCCTGGCCTATTTCGAGCAGCAACATGAAGTGGGGCTTCGGGGTCTGTCATAACGACAGGGCCAGCGGTATCACGCAACGGTGTGTTTTGGGATTCAACCGGGACAACCGTGCAGATGCGCAGACGACGGTTTACTACTCGAATGCCTATGTCACAGGCGCCTTCATTTATGATGCGATAGGGCTCTCTGTGTCCTTGGGGACTTTTGATGCTAACGGATTTACGGCCACGGCAAGCGAAGAAACTACGAAGGTTTGGGCCTATTTGGCCCTGCGTTTCGGTTCGGGTCCGGCGGTCGCCTCTTGGGTAGGCGATCACACGACTCCCACCGAGACAGGCAATGATGCAGAGATCGGACCAAGTTTCACGCCCCAAGCGGTGATTCTGCACGGTACAATGGCCGAGGCGGTGAACACGGTCTATACCGATGCTCTGGGTGGCTCCCTGATGGTGAGCGCGTTTGATGAGGACGATGCCTACGCCACGTCTGGATGCGCTGATGATGGCGCAGCGACCACGGACACCCAGTCACTGAGCGATGATGTGCCTGTTCAGTTGCCCGACGACGACGGCAGCGCGGGGCTGACGGCTAGCTTTGTGTCGCTCGACGCGAATGGCTGGACGCTCAACTACACGGCGGTCAAACCTGCGGCCAAGTATATGTGGGCTGTGGCGATAGAGGGAGAGGCGGCAGCGGAAGGTAATCCCTGGTACTACTATGCACAGCAACAATGAGGTGAGTTATGCCTGATATTTGGTATGATGTAGATGCGGCACTGGCCGAGGTGCCAGTGAATGTTTTGGCTCTTACCGATGATACTGACTTTAAAACCAGGGAAGTTGCTATTACCTATGACCAGGCTGGTATGGACCTGGTGTGGAACTTTGTCACCACGGCAGGCGCATTTACACAGACTGCTGTAACCCCAACAACCAGCGGTATTCATGACTGGGCACATCAGGGCGATGGTATGTATACGCTAGAGATACCGGCTAGTGGTGGAACGATTGATAATGACACTGAGGGATTTGGATGGTTCACTGGTTTTGCCACTGGCGTTTTGCCTTGGCGTGGACCAGTTGTTGGGTTCCGGGCTGCTGGACTGAATAATGTTTTGATTGATTTGGCATATTCTGCGACGCGCGGACTTACTGGAACCGCACTTCCTGCGGCGGCAGCAGACGCAGCTGGGGGTCTTCCGATTAGTGACGCTGGCGAGCTTGACCTGGATACTAAACTAGCGAATACTCACGAAGTTACTGCTGCACGCTTGAGTGAACTTGATGCAGGGACCGTTGGCAAAATGGCGAACCAGGTGGACGAGATACGCACTGATACAGGTGAGATTGGTACGGCTGGTGCTGGATTGAGTGACTTGGGCGGTATGTCTGATGGTATGAAAGCAGAAGTTGAATCCGAAGTTGACGATTCGATTGCCGGACTAAATGATCCGACGGCTGCCGCAATAGCAGATGCAGTCATGGACGAGCCACGAGCAGACCACGTAGCAGCGGGCTCCTTTGGTCGCTTTGCTCACTTGATACGGGATGGCACTGCTCAGGCAGGAGAGGCTCGGTCTATCACACTTGACTCTGGCGCATCTGCAGTTGATGACCTCTACATTGATGCTATAATTTGCATCATTGGCGGAACTGGTGCGGGGCAATCTCGGCGAATCAAGAACTATGTTGGGAGTACTAAGGTAGTATCGGTGCAAAGGGCATGGGCAACGAATCCTAATGATACAAGTATATTCATTATCATACCTCAAGGGAGGGTGGCAGCTGAGTCTGTGCCATTCACCATGGTATCAACAACTATCGCTACATTAGCTTCGCAGACCAGTTTCACTTTAGCAAACGGGTCATCTGATGATGACGCATATAATGATATGTGTATTATCATACACGATACTACGACGGTGTTTCGATACTGTACTGGTCACGTTTTGAACTATGTTGGGTCTTCTAAAACCATCACACTTATAGCAGACCCCGGTGTATTTGTTATGGCGGTTGGTGATACAGTTGATATTCTTTCACAAGCCACTCACCGTCTATTGATTGCAGATACAGTATTTGACGAGCCAATCTCTGGTCACACAGCAGGGGGAAGTTTTGGCGAAGAGATACAATCACATGCTACCCCTACCGAAGTCAATAGTCAGGTCGTAGATGCGTTGAGCACTGATACTTATGCCGAAC
>Ga0114922_10001537_pt1 | contig 21996 bp, 14 predicted proteins | sample AartaG_FD_100975 | JGI IMG/M metagenome (GOLD analysis project Ga0114922, IMG submission 100975) | Deep subsurface microbial communities from Aarhus Bay to uncover new lineages of life (NeLLi) - Aarhus_00045 metaG | ecosystem: Environmental > Aquatic > Marine > Oceanic > Sediment | place... | reverse complement strand
TTCTGCGGAAGCGGGGGGATTCTGGGCGGCATTGTGGGAGGATTGCTGGCAAGATTTTTAACAAAGGTCAATTTGGCCAACTTGTTGCTGCCTCTCGCGTGCGCTATGCTTTTTGCCTGCATATTTGTTGTCAGAGCCATATTTACTGTCCGCAAAAAAAGGCTCCCATCCGCCGAAACCATTCCACCCAAAAAAGAACAATCAGAAGCCCCGAGATTTGGCTTCAGAGACAATTTTAATGCGGTCCGAAAAAATAGTTATCTTCGTCTCATCTCAAGCCTGGTCGTCATCACCGTGATTGTCTCCACATTCATCGATTTCCAATTCAGTTCAGCCGTTGACGATTATTACAGGTTAGGATTTGTTCAACCAAAGGAGGCAATGCAGGCCTTTTTTGGCCTCTTTTTTGCCGGATTGTTGACTTTTTCCTTTTTCCTTAATCTATTTTTGACAAGCAAAATCCTTAGAAATTTCGGCATACGGTTCACTCTACTGCTCACTCCCGCAGTATTGGTTTTGTGTTCTCTGGGAATCATATTCGTTCCGTTTACATTGCTTCCTGCCATCTTTATTAAGGGGAGTGATGAGGGCCTGGCCTTTTCGCTTCACCAATCCGTCAGGGAAATTCTGTACATCCCTGTGGCCTCAGAGCTCAAGGCTAAAGTCAAGCCTTTCATCGACATGTTCATCAACCGTTTTGCCAAAGTGTTTGCCGCAATCCTTCTTTTAGTCATCGCACTTTTATTACATAAAGAAATCGAGGGTTTTACCCCTGTTTTGGATTCTGGCTTGTCCAAAGATCTGATCTGGGGAATTCTTGTCCTGCTGGTATTCTGGGTCATTATCAGCCTCAAAATCGGCAAAGAATATCTCGATGCTATCAGAAAAAACATCAAGATCAAATGGGCTCGAGCAGATAAGGATCTGGCGGAAAAACTGGATGTCGACTACACCAAGCTTGTTTTTGACACCATCGAAAGCAAGGGCCGAAGCTCTGTCCTGTACGCCATGCATCTTTATGACCTTCTGGAAAAGGACAAGCTCACTCCCGAAATAAAGGATATGATTTCGCAAAAAGCCGATGAGGTGAAAGCCTCTTCTCTCGGAGATATGTTCAATGCCGAGGGGGCGAGCTGGTTTCCCGATACGGATGATGACATCAGTCAAGAAAACCTCATAAAAGACATCCGGGAAATCGTGTCATTGGATGCCTATCAGCAGGTGATGGGACTGCATACTGAACAGGTGGGGGGGAAAAGTGAAAAATCAGAGATAGATAGAATGGAGATGGCTAAAGCCATCGGGTTGATGGAACCGGATGCTCCTCTTGTCGATAATCTCGAAATGCTAATTTTGGACCAGTCTCCTGAAGTTTCATGTTACGCGATAAGGAGTGCGGCAAGACTTCAGAAGGACGAACATATCCCGGCTATCATTCAAAAGCTGGACAATCCCAAAACCCATGAAGATGCTGTCAGCGCGTTGAAAACATATGGCCAACCCGCAATGAGCACACTTGAAGAATATCTTTACGACGGTGAAAAGGATATTCGGATTCGAAAAGCCGTGATTAAAGTCCTGTCGAACATCGGATCGCAGGATGCGGTCAGAGTTCTATTGAAAGAACTTGCAAGAGAGACCGAAGAGTTGGAAACAGAGATCGTGGATGCGTTGGACCGCATCCGTTCAGAAAAAATGGATATCCATTTTCCTGCAAAGCTGGCCCAAAGAGGGACTCTTTCGATCATTAAAAAATACTGCCAGACATTCATCGATCTATACAGAATGGAGTCCAGTGATAAAAATGTAGAACAAAGAGCCCGGTTAGATAAAAAACTGGGAATCTTATTTATCGACATTTTCAAAGTGTTGGGATTGTACTATCCACATGAGGATATTGTCAAAGCTCGTCAAAATCTCGAAACGGGGACCCCGGATTCTGTGGCTTATGCGATTGAATTGCTCGACAATACCATGAAAAAAGATATGAAGGATAGCGTAATCCCGTTGGTAGAGGACCTTTCTCCCGGAGAGAGGCATAAAAAGTTTCAGAAAATCATCAAAAACCTTTAGATGCTCACATTTTGGAGGGATGAGGTGAAAAAACGATATGTCTGTCTGCTTTTCCTTATCTTGGTTTTTTGTTTGTCGTGTAGTCTTTATTCAAGTAGCTTTTCGGGAATTAAAGATTTAAGCAACGATTATATCGAAGCCTGGAAACGATTTTATCCCTCCCGGGCATATTCCCGTGGCTTCCTCGATTCCATCTTCCATTTTGAAGACTTCACGGAATCAAAAATCGAAAATTGGCTAAAGATCAACAGAGCAACTCTTGATAAAATTTCAGGCCATGAATCAAAGTTGGTTTCTGAAGACAGGATCGATGCCAGGTTGCTTAGAATACAGATCAAGTCAGAAATCGACAAATGGGACAAGGAAGCCCCGCACAAAAATACATTGTCGCTTTATTCAAATCTTATCACACGAGCTGTCAACAGCGCGGTGGACTCCCCACTTCTCATGCCTGGAGAAAAGATCCGAGTCATTCTGAACAGGCTCGATGGAATCGACATAATGTGTGCTGCGGCGATCGATCAACTCGAAGATGGGAGCCCAAGAAACGTGGAAAGAAACTTGCGTGTCCTGGAAACATCCGTCGGATATTTTGATAACAAGCTCTCGGAATTGGCAAAAACGTGGATTGAGCCAGATGATCTGGAGGTATTTGTTGCAAAATGCCGGCACACTTCGTCACAAATCCGAGCTTTGGTTTCTCATGTGAGGACCACTCTTGTGCCCAAATTGACAAGAACGGATAGTGTGGTCCTGGGACGGGAGGAATTTGCCCGGAGACTGAGGCTTTTCACAGATAGCGACCTAACCCCTGAGAAGCTCGAGGAAATGGCCTTCCAGGAAATCCAAAAAGTGAGGGGCTTGATAGGTCAGGCCTGTTCAGAGTTTATGTACGAAACCTATTCTGAACAGAAAGTTCCCGAAGATTTTAATGTGATGATGAATAAAGCGCTGGGAGACATGGAAAAAAATCATCCTAAAAGCCAGCAGGAATACCTTCGATTTTGGAAGAGATTGGCCAAGCAAGCCGAAGATTTTATCAGGGAAAAAAAGATTGCAACCCTGCCGGAAAATCAAACCTTGAGTATCCGTTTAGCTCCCGAAAGTTCCGGTCCGATGGCCAGGATCGGCTGGGTCAGCCCAGCCCCATCTTTTCATCCCAATCCCTGGACGACCATTTTCCTTCCCAATATCCCCGATTCTCATCCAGAAAAGGAGAGAGAGGATTTTTGGAGGTCCTTCAATAATCATTTCACAACGTTTATCATCATCCATGAATTGTTCCCAGGCCACTACATCCAGAGCAGGATCAACCGGGAAAATCCCCATCTTGTCCGTATTCTTTTTCCCTACGGTCTTTATTCCGAGGGATGGGCAACCCTATGCGAGCGCGTGGCTCTGGATGCTGGTTGGGATAACAACAATAAATTGACCTATCTTGCCCATTTGAGAAAAAGGATAGAAAATGCCAACCGGGCATACACTAGCGTACAGGTTCATTGCAATGGCTGGGATAAAGAAAGGATCGATGAGTTTTCGGTCAAGACCTCTCTCCTTGCCCCTCAATTTGCCAAAAGTCTCTGGGGAAGACTGCTGAGCTCTCCGATGCAGATCACGTCTTATTTTCTGGGCACACAGAAGTTCACCGAGCTTTATGAAAATGAGAAAAAACGCCGCGGATCAAAGTTCCAGATTATCGATTTTATGGATACGGTGTTGCGAGCTGGGCCGATCCCTCTCGATGAATTTCCTTCCATTTTCAAAAATAAATTCTAGTGGATCTATTCAATTCCGTGTGGTATATCCGTAGCGACATTGAGGATTTAGCCTTCATGAGTCGTCCTTTGAGGGTATCCGACAAAGGCGGACCCGAGGACTGTTTGAGCACTGGAAAGTTCATTGTGATATGTTGAGAAGAGCTGGACTTATATGATAAGAGATATGGCAAATGGGCGCAGTTCCGCAGGGCCGAAAAGGATGATGAGAGAATGGCGTTAAAAATCCGAACTAAAGCGAAGGATATATCCCGCGAAATTGATTCTGCGTTTCCGAGGATCGAACTGCAGCCTGGCTATTCCATCTCCCGCGTGATCAAAGGGGGATGGCAGCTTGCCGGTGGCCATGGTGCTGTGGATGAGAAACAGGCCATTCGGGATATGTGGGCATTTGTGGAAGCCGGCATCACTACCTTCGATTGTGCAGACATTTACACCGGTGTCGAAGAGCTCATAGGGAAATTTGTCAAAGAATGTCGACTGGTCCAGATACACACCAAATACGCGCCGGATCTGGATGAACTGCCGAGAATAAAAAAGACTTACACAGAAAAGATAATCGATAGATCTCTGATGCGATTGGGTGTGGAAAGGTTAGACTTGGTCCAGTTTCATTGGTGGGATTATTCCGTTCCTCTGTATATCGAAGCTGCCCACCACCTGCTAGACCTCCAAAAGGCTGGAAAGATAAGGTATATCGGTGTGACGAATTTTGATGCTTCGCACCTGTGCGAAATACTGAATGCTGGCATCCCGGTGATTTCCAATCAAGTGCAGTATTCTGTCTTTGACCACAGGCCTGAAGGAGATCTGCAACGGCTTGCCCAGGAATATGATGTCTTCATCCTTTGTTATGGCACGGTAGCCGGAGGCTTTTTGAATGGACGCTACTTGGGCATCGAAGAATTTCCAGATCCACTGGAAAATCGCTCATTGGTGAAATACAGGCTGATCATCGAGGAATTCGGAGGAATGGAGTTGTTTCAGTCTATTTTGCATGCTCTCGAAAAGATCGCCAACAAGTACAACGTCGGCATTGCAGATGTCGCCACGCAGTACATTCTTCAAAAACCTCATGTGGCCGGTGTCATTATCGGGGCCCGCGATACAAACCACCTGGAGAACATAAAAAACCTCCGCTATCTCACCCTTGATGATGAGGATATCCAAGATATCCATAGGACGATCGGACAGTCCATAGGCCCCTCAGGGCCGGTGTATGGCTTGGAGAGGGAGCGATCCGGCAAACACGGAGAGATCATGAAATATAATCTCAATAAACAATGATAAATTCATCAAAAACTAAAGTTTCGTCATCTGTCCGCTTTTACGGAGGTATGGCAGGTGCCCTTTTTCCTTTTATCGTGTTTCTGGCAGGAGTTATGACGATCGCCTTGTCCGGTGCGCCTGATGAGCGGGGATTCTGGCCCGTCCTGATACTTTCCTTGTGCTTAGGACTTATCCTGGCACGAGACCGGAAAAACTATTGTGTTTCAGTGATCGAAGGAATGTCACAACCGATCGTCATGATTATGATCATGGCTTGGATGTTGGCTTCGATCATCGGGGTGCTGATGAGTGAGACGGGTTTTGTGGAAGCTCTCACGTGGACGGCCAGCCAGTTACATCTAGGAGGCACGGCTTTTGTCATCGCGTCTTTCCTGATCTGTTGTATCGTTTCGGTGTCCACAGGTTCGAGCTTCGGAACTATATTGATCTGTGCACCTCTTCTATTTCCTGCCGGAGGAATATTGGGGGCACACCTGCCCACGCTGGCCGGAGCGATCCTCGGAGGGGCCACCTTCGGAGACTGTATCGCCCCAATCTCTGATACGACGATTGCCAGTGCCGTTAGCCAGAATGCCGATATCATCGGAACGGTACGGAGCCGGTTGAAATATGTCATCCCCGCGGCATTCGTGGCGGTCGTTTTTTATGCCTTGAGCGCAAGCCTGAGAAGCGACCCTGCACAGGCCAATATCCCTGGATTAGCGGGCAGCCCCAAAGGCCTTCCCATGCTGATAGTCCCGTTCGTGATCATTGTGCTCCTTCTAAAAAGGAGGCATCTACTTCATGGCCTGCTGGCCGGACTCATGGTGGGCGTGATTTTGGGCCTCAGCCTCCGCCTCTTACCCTGGAACAGACTCCTTGCTCTGGACTTAGAACAGTTTTCGGCCCAAAGTTTTGTCATCGACGGGATAAACCGGGCCGTGGGGATCAGTTTTTTTACGATATTGCTGATGGGACTCGTTGCCACCCTGAAAGCCAGTGGCTTGCTCAATCGTCTTGTGGATTATTCTGCAAAACGAAGCCGAACCTTAAGACACACCGAAGCCTGGATCTCTGGTGCTGTGGGTGTGGCCGTGCTTTTGACCTGTCACAGCATCGTCGCCATCCTGACAGTGGGGGAGTATGCCCGGGAGACAGGAGAAAGAGTCGGTCTCCACCGTTATAGGAGGTCCAATCTGCTTAGCCTTGTCGTCTGCACTTTCCCCTTTATATTGCCATATTTTATCCCGGTTATCCTGATGGCTAACACAACATCTGCGGGAAAGGAATTTGGGATTTCTCCGGTCAGCCCACTCCAGACAGGCCTTCATAACTTTATCAGCTGGGCATTATTAGCGATGGTGTTGTTTGCTGTGATATCCGGTTTCGGCCGCCATTCTGATGAAAAATCGCCCTAACCTGGATTATTTATAAAAAGTTCCAATACTTTCACTCTTAACATAAAACCAAAATTTCATATCAATTATTATCTTTCTGCAGAGTGGGTCACTACAGCTCATGTGCTACTGCCTTGCCGCTACGGCAATCTCGACTCGTGAATAATCCAGGCTAAAAGACCTGTATTCTCTAATGGGCTGTGTGCCCATTCGGGATTTGTTTGATCTGGTCTTTTATGAAAGTGATGTCTTTTTTCGTGTAGCCCTTGGGAACCGAATAAATGCCTGGCGGGGCGGATTTTTCCGTGACTTCGAGGGTTTGGGATTCAACCTCTATGCGAGAACCAAATATCTCTACAGTAATATCCGCAGCGATCTGGAAACCATCGACAGACTCCATTTTTTCCATCTCTTTTTGGGAATTTTCATCGATGTTCAACATTCCCATCATGCTTTGAATAAAAAATGCACCCATCTCGTTGTGTTTTTCAAAGTCTTTGGGGAGATCATGCGTCATCCACATTTTCATTTTAAATTTCGGCATCATATTTAAAGCAGGGATTATGATAACCATCTCGAATTCATTTGCAGTGCAATCCCAATTGGCGATCTTTTTGCTTTCGCTCCTGAGGTTTACCTTGGCATCGGTGATTTTTATGGATTTGATGGCTTCAGCGACTTTGGGAGAAAGAGTCATGATGAAATCGAGAAGTTTATTCCCATCCAAATCTGTCGGAAGTTCAAGATATATTTTGGGTTCGTGCAGGACAAAGTACATTGTTTCTTTTTCAAGATCGATAATCATATTGAAATCTTTTCCGATTTCCACATATTTGCTTTTTCCGAACCAGCGATCTTTCATTTGAAGCGTTTCTTGTTGCTTTTTTCCCATCAGCTCGAATGCTTTCACGCGCTCCACACTTTTTGTGTAAACATCTGCGCCCAGAAATAACGAGACGAATAATATGAGAATGACGATTAAAGCGAGTTTTTTCATTTTTTCCTCCAGTTCAAAGTTTTCATATAAAGTTAATACATGTCAGACTGGTTGATTTGCCGAACAAGGGTCAAGGCAATATCCACCAACAGGGATGTTTGTTCCGAACGAGATTGGGCAGAATTAAGCTCGCTTTCGCCGATCAAAGTTCGAAGCAAATATCCCATCGGTCTTTCGTCCTGTTGTGTCAATGGTGCACTCATGCCAATCTCTCGGAGCTTCATGTTCAGAGATTCCTGTCGCAGCAGAGAGGCGGCCGTGATTTCACGGATTTGACTTACTTCCTGCTGGAGTTGGGCCAATTGACTGCCCTTTAGCCCGGTTGAACGGAAGAAGTACCCGGCCGAAAAACCCACGACCAGAAGCAGGAGAACAAAGGCATATTGAAAGACGGGTTTTTGCAGTGCGAAGCGTTCAAACCCGCCTCTTTTTTTCTTTAAAGCTTTGGCCGAAATGATTTGCCAAGATTTCTCCTTGTCTGGCAGGGGAATGTTATCTTTCTGATTGTTTAGATTACTCAATTTTTCCGATCTTTCATAAATTGTCGCACATCCCGGACAATCTCGGAGATGAGCTTTGAGTTGAGATAGTGATTCCGCACTCAATTCTCCGTAAACACTTATGGTGATTAAATCTTTGCATTCTTCGCAGTTCATTTTTCCCTCCATAGAGGTTCCAATTGAATTCTTAATTTTGCCACAGCTCTTTCCAGTTGTTTTTTAACCGTACTTGGGCTGATTTGCATCCGGTCGGCAATTTCTTTTAATGCATTGTGCTGGAGATGCCGCAACTCGAATATAATGCGCTGTTTAGGGGACAAAACATTCATTGCGTTTTTCACCTGCTGAATGGTCTGATTGGATATGGCCAATTTCTCCGGCGAAGAATTTTGTGCTTCTGGTTCTGTATAGAAATCTGAGAGAGATGCTGTTTGATCTGATTTTCTTTTTTTTCTTTTCCTGTAATAGTCATAGGAACAGCGGACACAAATCTGATAGATCCATGCCGAAAAATTGGAGCTGATGTTGAAATCGAACTTTTGGATGGCTTTAAAAGCTTTTATGAATGTTTCCTGCAGGATGTCTTCGGCATCAGGCTGGAATTTGACGTAGCGGTAGGCGAGTCGATAGATCATTTCATAATTGGTTTCGTACAATTCCCGGAATGCACTATCATTTCCCTGTTTGGCCAACAGTATGAGCAGTTTGTCGTTCGTGTTCATTTCTGGCTTTTGTCTCATCATATAATATTACGCCAAAAAGCTCTCTTAGGTCGACACCCGGCAGACACATGATTCACCAAAATTTCCACATTTCCTTAACATTTCATAAATATTCCTGATATAGTATATCTCAAAAGAATGTTGATAAGCGGGGTTGTATGCTAGACAATCTCAAATTAGTCCTTCTTCAACACAAAAAATTTCTTGCCATTTTTTTTGTCGTGGTATTCTTGCCTTCTGTCGTTTTGGCCTTTTTCGGGATAAGGGCCATATACAATGAACGGTACAAACTTCAGCAGCAGAATCTCGAGCAGCAGAAAAGATTTGTCGGAGAAGTACAAACAGGGATATTATCCCACATCGAGAGAAATTCGTCGAAATTGAAAGAACTTTCTGCGCATAAAGTCTTTTCCGATAAGGATTATCGAGGAATTCATGATTTGATATCAGCGAATCACAAGGATGGATCGCTTTTTGGGCATATTGTGATCTGGAATTTGAATGAATCTCCTTGGGTCACCGGTTTTCAGACATCCCCCCCGAATTCAAAGGCCTTGATAGTTCCTGAGACGTGGAAAAAGTGGCGGCCTGATCTGGAAATTGCGGAGAATGCCGAATTCCGCCGCAGGAATTTTTCTGAAGCCGTCTCCCTGTACAATAGAATTCTCGATAGAGCTGAGGATAGCCAAGTAAAAGCTTGGATGTTGAGCCGTATCGCGCGCTGTGAGGTCAAACGGGAAAAATTCAAACAGGCTCTGGATGCTTACCGCTCGAATATTGCAGATTATCCAGATCATCTCACTGAATCGGGCCGACCTCTTGAACTTGCTTCTCGCCTTGAGATGCTGGATGCTTTGCGGTTGGATAAAAGTCACGCAAGTTTTTTCCGCGAGTCCCTTCAAACCTATAGTTTACTGGAGCAGAATATCTGGTCTCTGGATGGAGAGCAGATCAATATGTACGCGGCCATCCTGAAAAACATGATCGATGAGGTGATTGCTGTAGACTCACCTGATGAGATTCCAGAAAACTATGCTACCAGTATTGGCAAAATACAAGATGGGATCGCTAAAAAATGGGAAATATGGCAAATGGCCAATGCAGTGAGACGGAATATTCTGCCTGGTATTAGAGAAAAACTCGAAAATATGAATAGCGGTAGCCCCGTTTTTCAGAAGCGTACCTTGGAGTTTGAGGAAAATGAAGTTTTAGCTTTATTGGTAGGTATGGATAGGAATGATCCCGGTCGAAATTTTGACTTCTTCGGGTCGCTTTTTCGACCTGACGATGTGATAAAAACCATCGAGAATCTAGTGGAAGAAAACTCTCTGCAGGGTGTCTCCGTGGTTCTCCAATCAACGCTATCCGATAAAATCATTTTCGGACGTAGAAATGTGGTCGAGGAAAGGTCGATTATCACGGAGTACTTCCCTGAAAATTTTCCCCCCTGGAAGCTGGAGTTATATCAGATGGGGGATAGCGATTTAGGATTTTCCTTTCACAAGAATATCTTTTTCTGGACCATCTTGGCCCTGCTTATCATCGTTTTTGTGGGATCAGGACTTATTATCCGAACCCTCGTTCAGGAGGTGAGTCTTCTCAATCTGAAATCGGAGTTTATCGCCTCGGTTTCCCATGAATTCAAGACCCCTCTAACGTCGATGGGAGCGATCCTGGAACATCTTCTGACCGGCGAAGTGAAAGATCCGGCTAAAACTCGAGAATATTACAGGATTCTCAGCCATGATTCGGAACGATTGCGAAGACTAGTCAAGAATATTCTGGACTTCACGAAGATCGAGGAGGGGAAAAGAGAGTACAGGCTCGTTTCGACCGATATCGTCCATCTTGTTCGACAGGAGGTGGACAGTTTTATTAAGGAGAACCAAAGTGATGGTTTAACAATTAAAATCGAAATTGGAAGCGATATCCCTCCTGTTTCTGTCGATGGGGAGGCGTTGAGCCAAGTATTACATAATATCCTGGACAATGCAGCCAAATTTTCTAGTCAGGAAAAGGAAATCATTGTTGAGGTAGTTCGGAGAGGTAAAAGTATCGAGATAGCTGTACAGGATAAAGGGATCGGGATTCCTGAAAGCGAGCAAAAGAAGATTTTTGAAAAATTTTATCGGGGAAAACAGGCCTCGTCCGTGTCTCCCACCGGGACCGGTCTCGGATTGACTTTGGTCAAACATATCATGAAAGCACACAAAGGAGATGTTGTCGTCCGGAGTCAACCGGGAGAGGGAAGTTGTGTTTCATTGATTTTGCCCATCGGCGAAGGAGTTTAGAAAAACATGGGAAAAACAATTCTGATCATCGAAGATGACATGGGGATCCGGACCATTCTCAGGGATTCATTGATTTCCCAGGGATATGATGCGGAGATGGCAGCTGATGGAATAAAGGGGTTGGAAATGGCCAAAGATTTAATACCCGATTTGATAATCCTGGATGTGATGCTTCCTCATATGGATGGATTCGAAGTCTGTAAAAGAATAAGAAAGGATGGAATCACATCTCCCGTGATGATGCTGACCGTAAAGGATGAGGAAGTGGATAAGGTTTTGGGATTGGAGCTTGGTGCCGATGATTACGTGACCAAACCATTCAGTTTGAAAGAGCTTTCTGCCCGGGTGAAAGCCCTACTCCGCAGAGTCGAGGATTATCAAGATGAGATGAGCGTGTACCGTTTTGCGGATGTCGAACTGGATTTTGGCAAATTTGAAGCCAAGAAGAAGGGGAAAGATTTGTGCTTGACTCCACTCGAGCTCCAGATCATGAAATTCTTGATTGGAAGAAGGGGAAAAGTCATTACGAGAGACGAATTCCTCGATCTTATATGGGGGGTCGATAATCTCTCTGTATCACACAGGACTGTGGACAGCCATATCGCACACATCCGGAAAAAGGTCGAGGATGATCCTTCCAATCCCGAGTATATTCGGAGTGTGCACAGTATCGGCTACAAGTTCGTGGATTGATGGAGAATCTTCCATTGTATTTCCATATTTCCTCAACACATGAATTGGTCTCGATGGATATTTTATGGGTATGTCCATCTAGGAGGTGAAGGATGAGCCAAAAGAAAAATGTTATCACTGTGATTTTTTTGTTGGTGGGGGTTATTCTCCTTTTTTCTGGTTTTGATCAGCAGGAGACAGCCAAAGAGCTGTTTGAAAAAGGAGTGTATCTAGAGGAGACCAAGGGCGATTTGGAAAAGGCCATTGCTGTGTACGGCCGGGTCGTCAAAGAGTTCCCAGATGAACGAGCAGTCGCAGCCAAGGCCCAGTTGCGCATCGGCATCTGTTTTGAAAAATTGGGCTTGAAGGAAGCTGAAAAAGTCTTCCAGAAAGTCGTCGATAATTATCCCGATCAAGCAGAGGCGGTTAAAGCGGCTCGGGAAAAATTATCGTTGCTGCTAAAGGCCAAGGATGTGGTGGAAAAGAAAAGCGAAGAATTCCAGGCACGCCAGGTCTGGGCGGGCAGAGGGGTGGATAATAGCGGGAAGATTTCTCCTGATGGAAAATACCTCTCGTTTGTAGATTGGAATACAGGAAATCTTGCTATGAGGGAGATGTCGACTGGTAAAAAGATTTTACTCACACAAAATGGCTCCTGGAAGACGGATGCCATCGAATTCGCCATGGATTCAGTTTGGTCCCGGGATGGAAAACAATTGGCCTATCTCTGGGAAAATGACGGAAAAAAACGTGCCGAATTGCGGATCATTGGAATGAACGATCACGAATCCCGTATTCTTTATCATGTTGATTTCAAACAGAATTGGATTCAACCGCTCGATTGGTCGCCGGATGGCAAGGCGGTTCTGGCTTTCTTCACAGAAGGACGAATGGGCAAGATGGGGTTGGTCTCTGTTAGGGATGGTTCTATCCAGATCATAAAGGCATTTCCGTCCCTCGATCCCTATCCTATGGCTGCCCAGTTTTCCCCAGACGGCCGCCACATTGTCTATGATTTTCCTCAGGAGGAATTTACAAAGGAAAGGAATATTTCCATCATTTCAGCGGATGGAAAAAAGGAAACTCCTCTCATCGCCCATCCTGCTAACGACAATCTTTTAGGTGTGTCGTCGGATGGCCATTGGGTCCTTTTCAAAAGCGACCGCACAGGGATCTGGGATGCCTGGATTGTTCAAATCGCAGAGGGAAGGCCTCAAATCGTAAAGAGGGGGATAGGGTCAATAAATTCTCTGGGATTCAGCCAAGATGGATCTTTTTATTACGGTGTCCCAGGTGGAATGTATGATGTGTTTACTGCGAAAATCGATCCGGAAACGGGTCTTGTCCTTGAACCGCCGAAGAAAATGCCGCTTCCTTTTGAGGGGCATAACATATACCCGGACTTGTCGCCCGACGGCAAAGATCTTTTGTACATGTCCAGGAGAGGACCGAGAAATCGCCAAAGTGTACTCTGCCTTTATTCCGAAGAATCGGGAATGGTGAAAGAGTATCCTTTTAAAGACGAATTCGCGAATTTTGCATATCCCCGATGGTGTCCTGATGGACGCCACATCATTCTTCCGGCTAAGCATGTGAAGTCAGGCAATGGATTGTACAGAGTCGATGCTCAAACCGGCGAAAGTTCTCTTCTCATTAAAGCGAAAGAGAATGAACCAAGAGGGGTTTACTGGTCTCCTGTCATGTCGCTCGACGGAAAGACTCTGTTTTATGATTATGAAAACAGCGCGTTTGAATATTATCGAATTATGGCAAGAGACCTTGAAACCGGAAAAGAAACGGAACTCCTGCGTCATCCTCCCCATGATAACAATCAGTTGTCCCTTTCGCCTGACGGCAAAAAGTTGGCTATCATTCTGCGCGAGGAGAAAAATATGAGGATGTTGAAGGTGATGCCCGTAGAGGGGGGAGAGCCTGTGGAACTGCACCGATATGAATTGGAAGGGCGCGAGCTCATCGATATTGATTGGTCCCCTGACGGGCGTTATATTTATTTCTCAAAACAAACCTCCGGAGGATGGGAACTGTGGAGAGTTTCTTCAGAAGGAGGGGAAGCTGAATATCTGCGGTTGAAAATGTTCCGGTTCATGCATCTGAATGTTCACCCTGATGGTCAACGGATTATTTTTGCCTCTTATGTTGGGGATGAAATGCTCCCGGAGATTTGGGTTATGGAAAACTTCCTGCCCAAGCTTGGGGATAAAAAATAAGAGGCTTGACCGTATTGTAAATAATCAGCGGTTTTGCATATCGGTATCACGTTTAAGCTTGAATTCGCTTCCTTCTTTCCAATTGGGGAATGTATCTTCCATACTCAGGACATATCCGATCTTGAAATACATGTGCAGATCATCCTGGGCGCCGCTCAGGTCCCAATCGGGATCGAACTCATCCGATGGCTTATGGTATTTTTCTCGAATATAATATTCTATTTGTTCCAGGCCCCATTCCTCTCCTTTTTCCAGATGCTGAACGCCAGAGCCGGCGTTTAAGGCAGGCACGCCTTGCCTGGCAAAAGGGAAATGGTCGGAGCGGAAAAAGGAACCTTTTTCCGGGGTCGGGTTGGGCAAAACGACCCTACCCACTTCCTCGGCATATGTTTTGACATAGTCATCCAACTCGGATTGGCCATACCCGATTATTCGGATATCTTTCATCCTGCCGTAAATATTCAGGCTGTCCATGTTGATGACCGCAACGGTTTTTGTCAGAGGATAGATGGGATTCGTTGCATAATAATCGGATCCCAGTAACCCCTGTTCTTCGGCCGTTACGGCCAGGAAAAGTATGGACCTTTGGGGAGGAGAACCGAGCTGCTGGAAGGCCTCTGCCAGCTCGATCAGGGCTGCTGTGCCGGTGGCATTGTCCAGGGCTCCGTTGAAGATCTGATCGCCTTCCAAATCGGGATTTTTGCCGAAATGATCCCAGTGGGCGGTGTAAATGATGTACTCATCCGCCCGTGTTGAACCGGGGAGGAGTCCGATGACATTTTTGGAGACAGCGTTCCGGATTCTGTTTTCCATGGTTAGATTGGCTTTCAAACCCAAAGGAACGGCTTTGAATCCAGGCTTTTCGGCCAGTTTTTTCAGCTCGTCATAATTTTTGCCTGCGGCTCTAAAGATGGCCTGGGTCGTTTCCAGGGTAATCCATGACTCTACGGCGCACCTCGAGGCATTGCCGTTTTCGGTGACAAGACTGAGATTGGGGCCGGTCCATCCGTTTTGGACAACACCCCAGCCATACGCGGCTGGTGCGGTTTCGTGGATTATGACTGCACAAGCTGCCCCTTGCCGTGCTGCCTCCTCGTACTTGTAAGTCCAGCGGCCATAATAGGTCATAGCCCGCCCGTTAAAAAAGTCCGGATCTTCAGTAGCAAAACCGGGATCGTTAACCAGCATGACCACGGTTTTCCCGTTTACATCGATTCCCTCATAATCGTTCCACTGGTATTCAGGAGCGACAATGCCGTAGCCGACAAAAACCATATCGGAATCTGTGACTGCTACGTTTTCCTGGACACGAAGTGTTACACCCACAAAATCATCCTCAAAGGCAAATGCGAGAGGCATATCTCCTCCTGTGACAGTAAGATTGCCCAGGGGAGTGGCCGTAATCTCGACCATCGAGACATCTTGGAAAAAACTGTCTCCGTTACCGGGTTTTAGCCCCGCTTTTTTAAACTCTTCCTCCAAGAAAGCGATGGTTTTCTCCTCACCAGGGGAGGCGGGAAAACGGCCTTCGAATTCATCCGAACTAAGGATCTCCACATCGACGGCAAGTTCGTCTGTGCTCAAACTGGCCATGGCGGCCTCGACGTCATGAGCTTTAGGACCACATGATATCAAAACAAACAAAGTCAATGGGATAATGAGAAAAAAGATTGTTAATTTTTTGTTCATCCAAAAACTCCTCATATACGGAATAAATACCTCCGCATTTTTATGAATCTCCAGAGAAAAGTCAATGCCATAAAACATGAAGAGAGCAACAGCTATAAAATAATGGCATTTTGATTCCAAATTCAATAGTATGTTTTGTGCTGTGCAAGGTGAGGGCAGCAGAAATAATAGGAGATAGAACAATGGGTGAAGACTATAAAAGAGGTTTGTATTCCCCTCAGTTGATGGAAGAAATAAGGAGCAAGTTTCACTATGTCGATTGGGATCCATATTCCGGGAAACGGATATACCTTGAAGCTGCATCGGGCTCGCTAAGGCCGAAATCAGTGGTCGAGGCGATGGCAAAAGAAACATGCTTCCCAGATCAGCAAGGAAGAGCGAACCCTGGATCCGCTCACTCCATGGAGATTACCGCCAAAGGGATCGAAGACTTGATGATCTTTTTCGGGGCGAAGTCCGGGCAGACTATTCCGGGATGGAGCAGCAGCCACGTGATTTATCGCATTACGAATGCGGTTCTTTCCTCCGTTCCAGGATCGAATGTTGTTACAACCGGCCTGGACCATGCTTCAGTCCGCAGTGCTATTACCCAGTTTGCCGAGAAGTATGGGAAAGAAGAACGAATTGCCGAACCCAATCGAGAAACAGGCTCTGTCGAGTTGGACACAATCTACGAAAAAATCGACAAGGACACCTGTTTTCTCGCTGTCATCCACACTTCTAATGTTACAGGCGAAGTGTATGACGTAAAAACAATCGTTAGGGAGGCAAGGAAGATAAAGCCTGATTTGTATATCATGGTCGATGGCGTCCAGTATTCTCCATCTGATCTGATAGACGTCGAAGAAATTGGAGCAGATGCCTATGTCATTGCCCCTTACAAAAACTATGGCGTTAAGGGATGCGGATATGCGTACGTTTCAGAGAGATTGGCGAAGCTTCCGCATTGGAAATATATTTTTAAGCCTGAAAACAGTTGGGACATTGGCGGCGTAGAGCATCAATCCTATGCGGCCTGGTCGGCTGTTGTAGACTATCTGTGCTGGCTTGGAGGGCATTTTACGGATTTTGCAAACCGGCGCGCACAGGTTGTGGCTGGCATGCAGAGTGTAAAGGCACATTCGACCGGCCTTTTGTCGACACTGATCAATGGCACAGATGAAGTTGCCGGCTTCAAGGATATGAGGCATGTGATTGTGTATGGGATGGGAGAGGATCTTTCAAGCCGCGCGTGCCTTGTTGGATTTAACTTGGAAGGGATTGATTCCACTAGAGGATGTGAACTTTACAAGGAAGAGCAGATCAGACTCCATGCTCCGGGGCAAGATCCGTTTTTTGCAGCTATGTTGAAACAGCTAGGCATATCGAGCTTTATCAGATTGTCAGCCTGTCATTACAATACGCCGGAGGAAATGGAGGAATTTCTCAAGGCTACAGCGAGTTTTGCATGAAAATTAAAATTTTTACCGTAGGCGGTTCGATCGACAAATTGATTTTTATGAACACCGACTAAAGCCACAATTGGGACATGTGGGACACTTTTCATCGGGAAGAGAAGCGCCACACTCTTTGCAATTGATATCGAAAAAATCTTTACGATTGTTTGTTGACTCTCCCAGATGCCTTTCCAGCACCTTGGCGATGGCATCAGGAATTGATTGGACAAGCCCTCCTTCTGTAAAGATGGGTTCAGATCCACCGATTCCCCTTAGCTGATTGATGACTTCCTTTGGATCGACTCCACTGCGCAAGGAAAGAGAAGTTAATCTGCCAAGAGCTTCTGCATCGGCCATCGTCGAATACCCGCTTTTTCCGATGCTCGTGAAGACCTCGAAAGGCTTCTGGTCGAAGTAAGAGATGGTCACATACAGGTTCCCGAATCCCGTCTTGATTTTATCGGTAACGGAAGGAAGGGAATTGGGTCTTTCTTTCGGGATTCGTTTCCCGGATGGAAGAGATTTGTAAAGGACTTGTTCAGCCCGACAGCCATCCCTGTAGATGGTTATCCCTTTGGTGTTTAATTCATAGGCTAGAAGAAAAGCCTTTTCGACATCTTCGATTTTTGCATCGTTTGGGAAGTTTATGGTTTTGGAGACAGAATTATCCACATGTTTTTGGAAGGCAGCTTGCATCTTTATATGCCATTCCGAGGAGATCTCATGAGCTGTAACAAAGTAGTCTGGTAATGGGGCATTATTGTTGTTTTGCTTCCACTCTTGATACAGAGGATGGATATCTTTTATCTCTCTATCGATGATTTTTGAGGTGAATTCAAAAGCAAAGACAGGTTCGATGCTGGAGGAACATCCCGCTAGTCGTGATATTGTCCCAGTCGGTGCAATCGTAAATACAGTCGCATTTCTCCTTTTATTTCCGTTAAAAATAGACTTGGGGATATTGGGAAAATTCCCCCTGCTCTCAGCCAGTTTTTCCGATTCCTCCTCAGCTTGTTTTCTCATGTATGAGGCGATTTTTTCTACGATCTGGATCGCTTCTTGTGTGTCGTATTTGATCTCCATTTTTATCAGAAGATCCGCCAACCCCATCACCCCCAGGCCTATCCTTCTGTTGGCTTTTGTCATTTTTTCGATCTGAGGGAGGGGATATCTATTGACCTCGATGACGTTATCTAAAAATCTTACCGCCACGGCGATCACTTCTGAAAATCTTTTCCAATTGAATTTATCTTTTTTCGAGGGATGGTAAAAATGAGACAGGTTTAGAGAACCCAGATTACAGGATTCATATTCGTGAAGAGGCTGTTCCCCACAGGGATTGGTGGCTCGGATTGGACCAAGGTCTTTGGTGGGATTGTTCTCGTTGATCTTGTCGATAAAAATCAGCCCGGGATCACCGACTTCCCAGGCAGCTTCGACGATCATGTCGAAGATTTTCCGGGCTTTTTTTTGTCCAACCGTTTTTCCGAGATAGGGATCGTAGATGTCATAGTCGTCATCGTTTTTTACGGCTTCCATGAATTCATCTGTGGCGGCCACCGATATGTTGAAATTGTTCAAACTCTTCCCATCGCGCTTCATCCTGATGAATTCTTCAATGTCTGGATGGTCTGCTCTGAGAACACCGATGTTGGCTCCTCGTCTCGTTCCCCCCTGTTTGACAGCTTCGGTGGCTGAGTCGATGACTTTTAGAAATGAGACAGGGCCGGAAGCCACTCCTTGTGTCTTGCGGACAAAACTGCCATTCGGCCGGAGGTGGCTGAAATCGAAACCTGTGCCGCCTCCTTCTTTATGGACAAGAGCTGCATTTCTTACGGTATCGAAAATAGATTCCATCGAATCTTCGATAGGAAGGACAAAACAAGCACTTAAGCATAAATTTCTTCCCGATCCTGTCAGAGTAGGGCTGTTGGGGATGAAATCCCGGGCCATCATCACATCGAAGAACTTTTCTGCCCACTTTTTCTGAGTAACTTTTGTCTTTTCTGCAGAGGCGATGAATTCGGATACTCTGTGAAACAGATCTGATGGACCCTTGTCCAGTCTCTCACCTTCCTCATTCTTCAAAAAATAGCGGGTATCCAAGATTTTTAATGCGTTTTGGGAAAATCCATCTGTGATCATATTTTACCTCCTGAAGTCGTTATACTATATGTAGTAGTGAAAAGAATATATGATACAATATGATGTATGTCAAGTATTATTATAGAATTTATAAAAAAATATAATTAATCACAGAAAATAATCGAGCAGGCGATCAAGAAGGCGGACTCGGATGATGAGAAATTGAGCGATCCGGATATAGCAGGGGTGGAAGATGCCTGGAGGCGGCAAGGAGGTCAAGCAGATTCAGAAAGCTTTTTGGCTAAGATCCAGTAGGGATCCACTTTGGGCTGTTCAAGATCCTTTTCTTTGCCGGAACTCAAGATTTTGATGCCCTTATCTTCAGATACCACCTCTCCAACAACACGGCTTATAATACCCTCATTTTCAAAGGCTGAAACTAAATCATCGGCCTCTTTTTTATCTACCGTTAAAATCAAAGTGCCTTCGCTTATGGCGCAGAACGGATCAAAATCAAAAATTTCTGCTGTTTTTCTTACAACTGGTTGGATCGGGATCAGGTCTTCTTCCACTCTCATCCCATAATCACCTGCAATGGCCATCTCATATAGCCCACCCCATACTCCATACTCAGTAGCATCATGCATGACATGCACACCGGGGAATTCTCGAGCGATGATGCAATCATCCAAGACGGACATTTGATAGAATATGTCTTCTGCTTCTTTTTGAAATTCATGGCCGCCAGCCTGTTTAAACTTCTCTGGAAATGAAACCGCCAGCAGCCCGGTCGTTTCTATGGCGGGGCCTTTGGTGATCACGATCTGATCCCCGATCTTGACTTTATGAGGCCCGCGCAAGTCGCTTTCATCTCCGACAGCAATAGCCGTTGCCCCGCCAACCATCGGATAATTGCAGCCCAAATAGCGGGCCGTGTGTCCAGTAACAATACTAATCCCGTATTTTGTTGCCTCTGAGTGTACTGTTTCCCAGAGTTCCTCCAGCTGCTTTTCTGTAATTTCTGGGGGGAGATTAAGATCGATAGTCAGGTATTTCGGCTTTAATCCTGAAACAGCCACGTCGCAAATGATGATATGGAATCCAAACCATGCAGCTCGAGTAAACCCATATGCCGGTACGATGAAAAAGGGATCTGTCGATAGGGAGAGGTACGTATCGCCAATTTTCAAAACTCCGTAATCCACACCGTGTCTAGGGCCGATGACAATCTTTTCATCATCGACACCAAGGCGCGGATAGATGACACGATCAAAGAAATTCTTGTGGATTTTTCCGAGGTCAGGTAATTCGACTTTGTTCATTCTTTTCTCCCTACGCAGGCATTATCCTGATCAGGTTCGATGGGTCTGTCAATGGAGAGGTTTCTCCCTGATCCCTAGATAATAAGCCGTGTTTGCATGTGGATCGATTATAGTTTTGATTCTTCCTGGCAGTGCACTCAACACTGGGTTCAGGCCTGGGCCATGTCCGGGAGATTCGCTGAATCCATGGATGCAGATGCCGATGGTCACCGCGCCTTCGTACCGTCCCCGTCCATAAAAATCGTAATGATCTCTGATGGCCACAAGATCTCCAAGCCGGAGTTTTTTCAGGCCGAATTCCTCGACAGTTTTTGGGTCGGTTGTCTGAATGTCATAATCGATATTTTCGATAAACTCACCGCCAATGCCAGAGCCCATAATGCGCCCCGGAACCTCCATCACCACGGGGACGACAAGCTGATCCCCCTCGATTCTTAGGCCCATATTTTCCAGCAGCTCGGGTGAGAGCTTGTTCACCCGGACATCTTCGAAGCCTTCGATCTGGAGTCCCACGCCTCTTGCTCTAACCTGAATTTCGTCATCTATAGTAAGCTTTTCTTTGACATCCTTCGAGAACCATGCGAGGTCATCTGAACCCGCATGTCTTCCGATATAAAATCCCTTGGCTCCTTTGGCCTCGCCCGATAAGACCTTGGCCTCGTTCCCGATACAGGCAAGGATCGCGATAGCACATGACCCCGCCCGTTCTTGATCTCGTCCTTGAATGGTGACATCCGGTTCGACATGGTCCGCGTTGGCCCAGCCATAGGTTGAATCTCCTAGCGAAACCGTATAGTTGATCGAAGCTGTACCGAGGCGTGCACTCGTCTGTCCATCATATGTCGCCCTGTACCCGCTGCTTCCGGCAGGATGCACGACTGCTTGAACAGCTGTGACGATGAGTTTGTCTTTATTGGTTTTCAAAGTGGTATTTTCTTGGGCAGGTCCAGATTTCTTCATGGTTATGCCCAAGTACTTACCGATGTTTGCTGAAGGATCGATCCGAGCCGTGATCTTTCCGAATCGGGTGGACAGGATTTGTGTTACACCAATGCCTAGACCGGAAATATCACTCGGTCCACTGCAGACAACACCCAGAGTCGCTCCGCCTTGATAGTATCCCTTGCCGTAGTCAGTTTGGATATCTTTGAGGAGCACGAGATCCCCGAAACGTAACTCGTCCAGTCCGTATTTCTCGATATCCGGAGGATAAGAGGTCTGAATATGCCAGTGACCAGAAAGACTTCCGCCACTGCCTCGTGAAATAAGGTCTGCAGGGATCTCTTTTACGACAGGTGCTTCCAGTTTTCCATCCGAAGTCTTCATGACTATTTTTTCCAAAACATCAGGTGCTATGCTATGAGCGAAAACATCATCGAATCCGTCTATCTTGAGCCCGAGGCCACTGGCCTTGATATGAAGGGTGTCCCCAATAGCAAGCTTCTCCAGAACGTCGTCATCGAAATGAACCAAAACAAAGCTTCCGAACTTGCCGATAATTATGCCTTTCTCTCCCTTGGCCTCACCCCTAAGAATTTTC
>Ga0114922_10001536_pt1 | contig 21996 bp, 12 predicted proteins | sample AartaG_FD_100975 | JGI IMG/M metagenome (GOLD analysis project Ga0114922, IMG submission 100975) | Deep subsurface microbial communities from Aarhus Bay to uncover new lineages of life (NeLLi) - Aarhus_00045 metaG | ecosystem: Environmental > Aquatic > Marine > Oceanic > Sediment | place... | reverse complement strand
TGCTCCTGTGCTATATCATCAGCCATCGGGTCCCGTTTTCTCTCGATAGCTAACATGGTCGGTCGCTGCTGATAGTCTTCTTCGTCATCAAAGATATTCTCGGCTTGGGAATTGACGGAAGAATAGTCTCCGTACTCATTAACGCTCCTGAGCCGGGTAATATATTTATATTGACCATCAAGGTCATCTTTCTGATTGACCGGGCAAACGAGCATCTCTACGATACAGGGATCTTCCATCTTCGAAAGAAGGGTGTCGATCATCAGGTAATCATTATCTGGCCTGGCTTCGAATGGCGACAAAGAATAATATACTGTGGGAATTCTGCCAGGATTTTGTTCTTTGGAGACAAGGGGCTTAACCGTTTCTTCCTGACGTACCACCTCACAGACAGCAGGGAAATCATAATCTAAAAGATACTCACCCTGTGGGTTTATGACCTTATCTTGCGGTACTTTAACCTCTTGAATCTTATAAAACTCAATCAGAGGTCCTGAATCGACAAGTTGTTTAACCAGTTGTTTAGCTGTATCCTTAGATACACCCTCGCCAATTTTGACAGCCAACTGCAGCTTTAGTCTCTGCTGAATCCCCTTGTTTGTTTCCGGCTTGAAGATGAACCGGATCGCCAGGGCTATCTGGTCTTCCTTGAAATTAGCGATCATTCGAAGCAGATGTTCGCAACCCCTGAAAATATGCTCGCGGACATTGCCCCCGCATAGTGTGACCAGGCTGTGATGCGTGCAATCCGGGATAGCCGGTATATCGTAAACGTATATTTCCTGCCCTTGGGCCATCTTTTAACTCCCAAATGGTTAAAAACAGCCAATTTCAGCACGCTCATATGCTTCCTTCAAAGCCGTCTGTCTTGATCCACCCAAGACAGCCCTGACCTCCATGTCCACAGTCCTGAAACCGATAAAAACCTAAGTATAAAGGAGATATTCGGCTTATGCAAACACTTTCTGCTATATTGAGACTTGAACTATCTGATTATAACTTGTGCTTTTACAAACTATTGTGATGCAAATAACGGAGGGAAAAAACAGTAGGATTTGCCCTTCGAGTACACAAAGAAAAGAAAATGCATAGGCGTGTAAAAACCGCAAATACCTATTATCTGAAGTCCTTTACTAACCGTACTCAGTAAGTGCGGTCAAACCCTATATAGGAAGAATTTCGGTTTACTTGTCCGATGCTCCAATCCGCCCCAAATTTTTGACGTAAAACGCAGGTTAGTTTCTTTGCAATTATAAGTCTCACTTTGAAATTGGACTGTCATATTTAGATTCATAAGCCTCGCAACAAAAGTCTTTTTCACTTTGTTGGTCGGCCCTTGTCAGATTACACAGGATTTCTTTTTAGCTATGCGGCCCATCTTTTTTACATGATATACACAAGTCTGGCTTGGGAACAAGGTCTGGGTTGATCTCGGTTCCATCATCGTCAAAATATTTTAGTTTATGATCTTCCATTTTATGCTAAAGACTTAACTTCATATTATACTTCTTCAATTTTTTTTGATAGCCCTTTATACGAGCGTAGCGCCAAATATATTTATGCTTTAGAAGACATCCATATATATTTTCCCAATCCCACAAGGAGAAAAATCTATGTATCCATGCTGCATATCGAAATACTTCCTGTTATCTTCTTTGACAAAAGACTCCTTTTTTACTCGCGCATTATCAGTTACTTTGTACGACAGTTTCAAGGTTGCATCATTTTCCCACTCCACCCGAGTATATTTGCAGGGACTATCATATTTTACCGTTGCTGTTGTATTGCCATCAGAACTAAAATTGACTGAAGGACGCTCGAAATCCTCAATGATATCTGCCAAGGTTACGACACAGGATAATGGATCGGTGTCAAAGTTTAAACGCAAATGGCTGTTCTCAGGTGCTGCATCTATATTATTCCCCCAATATAGTTTACTCATATCGTGCATCATAATTGCCATAGCAGCCCATTCAACACAGAATTGTCGAATAGCACGGACTTTTATTGTTGGGAAATCTCTTATTACATCATTCAAATATAAAAACCCTACGGCCCCCAGCAAACCATGTGTTTCTCTTAACGCTTTAGCGGCCAATCCAACTAACTTGTTTTGCCATGTTGAAGGAGTGTTTCTATCTAAAAGGCGATAACCATTTAAGGGGCAGAATAATAATCTCTCACCAAAAACATTGATTATTTTTTCTGCATCTGATGTTGGAGAATCCACTGGATAGCCAGCATGTGCAAGTTTGCTATTTAATACGTTTATATATTGCCAGGGATATCCCATATCATGAAAAACGGCGGCCAAATAGGCTGCTTCAACAAACAGTATCTTCCAGAATTCTCTTGCTATTGGGTTATTTTCGAACAATACATTTGCATTGCCAAAACCTTCAACATAAGTACTTTGAAGGTATTTGAGAATATAAGCGGTACCATCCCATTCCAATATTTTCTTAACACAAAGATCTAATAAGGTTTCTCCATTTATTTTTAGGGTATTTCTTGTATCGCTACCACCCGTGAGAATTTTAAGAACAATATAAGCAGTTAATGGCTGATGAAGGGCGTGGTCTCTCTGAAACTTGTGCCAATCCACAATTGCCAGCCAATCATCAGTAAGAACTTCGGGCAAAATAAATTTGTACGCAGGAAAAGACATTTGTGCATAATTTAGCGTTCGATTTTGAATGGGATAAACCTTCCAATAATAATCCCATCCGACGCGTTTGTATAATTCTTTAAAGCAATCATCTATATCATGGTTTTTCTTTTGGTGTTCTTCTTCCAAAGCCTTGTACTCAGCAATATTTATTGACATGTAAGGGGAAAAATTTATCGGCGGTTTGTAAAAACCTCTTTGTAGCCCTTTCTGATAATCACCGAAACTGAAATCCACTATGAAATCCCCCATTTCCCCACGATTCCGGAAAGCACCTGTTCAAATTCTTCCATATATGAGGCACTAGCAAAACCTTTGGCACATTCTTTTTTCCCACTTTCGTGCGAAAGTATTTTTTTTACGATAACCTTTTCGGCTACTCCTCGGATGTATGGCAAAATTATTTTTCTTGAACCACTGTCTCGTACCAGTTGCCTGATCAATATTAATAGAAAATCAATATCTTTTTGTAAATCGATTAGTCTTGCCTGAGCCTTGCAACAGGATGTGTATAGTTCCGGAAAGAAGTTGAGTTCTCTGGGGCCGTGAAAATGCCGTAAAACGTGAAATTTCATATCAAACTTTTCAATATCGGTCTTGGTAAGCTTCTCACTTGCAAGATACATCGGAAGGCTAATTTCTTTATTTTTTCGACCCTCCTTCCCCCAGTGTAATGATTGAACGGCAACAATAACTGCAAAAAGTTCTAAAAATTCTTCATGAAATTTTTCTCTGAAGATATAGTGAGGAAAAACAGTAGATAGTGCTATCGTCCAAGAAAGAGACGAAATAAAATCATAGCCATACCTTTCAGTATATGGAATTCCCAATTTTTCACATACTCTTTTTACTTTGGTGTGGAACCTCTCCACAAAATGTAAGACTTCAGGATGAAATTCCCCTGGCATAAACGGCATGGGTTCAATTTCAAACCATGGAAACTCTGATTCCGCCAATGCGTCTCTTAAAGCTTTATTAAAGCCCTGCAGTATATACCCCGGCTGCCATTCTTCATGTATTAAGCGAGTAATGTGGGATAAACCTGAAATACTGAGATAATGAAGAATTTGATTGAAGATTTCCTGAGATCCTAAAATAGCTTCTTGAAATTCTTTGAAATGTTCTGGGTGAATCATTCCCTTGGGGTGGGAAAACATTTCTTTAGCCGATACTTTGGGTATTTTATTTGAGCATTCTTCAACATACATTAGCAGTGGTTTTTCAAAACGATGCTCTCTTCGTTCAAATCGCTCTCTTTCTAATGAAACGGTACTTTGAATAAACTGGTATTCAATATATTCATCGTATCCAACCATAATAGATTGTGAGATTTTTTTCGGATACATGTGATTTGTTTCAAGAAGGCTTTCAATAAATTCGGGGTTTTTTACGCTTTCTAAAACATCGTGAAAGTTATAGAAAAGATTGCCCTGCTTAACTTCTCTTGGTACACGATTTATAACTATTCCCTGATATTTTCCTATGTTTTGTACATAATGTGACCCAAGATCCATTTCTGAAGTTTCATTTTTTCTTAATTTGTTAGGAAGATAAAATGATAGTTCTGAATCATTCTTTACCCCTTCTTCTTCAAATAACCTAAAGAAAAACTGTTTTTCTTTGTCTTTCAACTCAAACTTGCTTTCTTTTACATTCTCAAAAGCCTTCCGGAATTTACAAGAGGTATTCCATTTATTCAAATACATGCTATGAATTTCTTGGACAGCATTGCCGCATGATATAATGTCTTGCATATCCAACGAGGAAATAGTAAGAAATTTACATTTAGATGGGCCAATATCGGTCAACCATTCCTGAACAACAGGAGCCACGCCAATATATCCGGGAGAATTATCAATAATAACAGCAACCTTATTCCGTTTAACGACTTGCGAGAAATTATTGCAGAGTTTTCGCAAGAATTCTATAAACCAAAAGACATGAAGTTCGTCGAAAAGCAAATTGGGCTTACAGATAATCCCCTCTTTGCCATAAATCTGTGAGCCTATTACATTGATCTTGTTTGAATTTATTGGCAAACAGTTTTTTCGTTGTTGACTCAAGGTCGTAAAATCAGGAACGCCTAAACCAACCATAAAACGCTGTTCAAAAATTGCTAAAAGATTTACGGCATCTTCTGTACTTTCCATTTTTACTATGTGTGTTATATCTTCCCAAAAAGGAGATTTGTTTATATGTGCACTAACAACGTTTGTCCCGGTTATATCTAAATCTAAGAATAAAACAGCATAATCTTTTTCGTTAAGAAGTTTTGCTAAATTGAGAGCAGCGGTTGTTTTACCAACACCTCCTTTACGAGATTCGACGCTGATGAAAATATTTCTTTTTGTTGCTGCCATTTACACATCCTCAAAAAAATCTCACTCTTTTTTCAGCTAAAAGTTGTCAAATTGTAAGCCTACCATACCATAATCTAAGTCATCATATAGAATTCTAAAATCCAGCATCTTCAACTGAAGTGGCAAGGTCGTAATCAACGCCAATAGCTTCAAAATGTTTGTAACCGCAAGCGATTTTATCCGTCTCAGGTAAACGAAGCTTAAGCTTATCTTTAGTCGACTTTGTTTCTCGGATCATATACACAATTTCACCATTCTGCTTCAAGATAGCCCAGTCTGGATTGTAATCACCAACAGGAGTTGGGACTCTGAACCAGCCCGGTAATTTTATAAAATACTTAATGTTTTTCATACTCTCCAGAGCTTCAGCGAATGTCTTTTCTACACCAGAATCATACGTAATGTAATTGTAAACCGATTTATTTGTCGGCACAATTCTATCTTTAGCAAACTCAAGCTTGTGCTCTTCTGCTCGGAATTTTGACATCTCATAGCTGATTGCATCCAGTTTCTCATACTGAATGCCTTCGATAATCATTCTATGGAGCACATCTCGAATTGCTTTTACGACGGCATCCATGAATCGCTGGGGATTGACAGGAAAGTCTCTCAGCCTTCCAGATTTTTTCAGAATCTTAAAAATAGTACTCCGGGTAAGTTCCACCTTGCTTTGAATGTATGAAAGAATATCAGGCACTCTCTTGTGTGAAGCCGAGTAAGTTGTTTCAGGTGTTTGGACTTGTTTAGCAGTAATGCCCTTTGTTTCCACCTCTACATCTACCAGCGAAGTGCGAAGCTTGGGCGGAGCAATTTTCTCCATTGCCAGAATTGCATTTGAGGCTTTCTTGATTAGTTCATCCGTAGAGTATTCTACAGAATATATGGTCTTAATATTTATAGCATTCCAGAACTTCTCAAATTCTGGGTCGAGCAGCACTTTTTCATTGATTTTACCTTTAATCGGTTCATGTCTTGTGACATGTCGTTCAATCTGATGCTTTTCAACCGTCTCAATAATGTTTTTTGTAATCAATTTAAACTGTTCAGGGACGGTAAAGGTATGGTCATCAACGGCTTGACGGAAAGAGTCCTGAATAAGACCATTATCACCAATCCAGCCGGAGTCTTTTAGATGATCCCATATCGATTCTGATTGCTTTAGGTCTATCTTTTCTGCCTTGCCATCTTCAGTATAAGAATAGACCATGTCAACAAATGACTCTATAGGAAGCCGCCCAAATACAACGCCACATTCTTCCTCAAACTCTTTTTGGAGTGTGTCTACAAACTGCTCATAACTTTCATTCGCGACAACCACAAGATTATTGACATACTCATCAAAAACCCGCTGCCCATCCTGATTTACAGGTAATCGAAGTCCTCGGCCTATTTCTTGGCGTTTCTTGATTGTCGAAGTAGTTTCATTCAGAGTACATATTTGAAATACGTTAGGATTGTCCCATCCTTCTCGTAATGCTGAATGTGAAAAGATAAATTTAAGGGGATTGTCCAAACCGAGCAGCTTTTCCTTGTCTTTCATAATAAGGCTGTAAGTATCCTCATCATCTTTCGATTTACCGGTCGTGTTTTTAAGCTTGCCTTTTTTGTCCTTAGCAAAATAACCGTTATGAACATTTTCCACAGGAAGAATTTTCGTAAAGAGATTTTTATAGTCTTCGGCAAGTTCATTATAAATCTCTTCAAACCAGCGGGCATAACGGCCTAATTCAGTGCCATCATCCGTATAAACTCTGTAATTTTGCACGCGATCAAGGAAGAACAAGGATAACACTTTAAGTCCCATATCTTTAACCTGTAGCTCTTTTTGAAAATGAGCTTCTATGGTTTTGCGAATTTGTTGTTTAACAACATCTTCCCTTGAACCACCTTGTTCATCCCCAAGACGGAGACGTACTCCATTAGCAAAGCGGACAAACTCCATCCCTGGGCGTGTATTGATCTCTGTTATCCTAAAACCATTGCTGTAAATACCATTTTCACTTGATTTAACAAACAGATCATCATCTTGCTTAAAGCTTCCGGTAGACAGCTTAGGCCCTTCTTTGCTCTGCTTGAAATACTTCAGCTTAGCGGTAAAGCGATTGTTCTTATTTGAAACACTCTCAAGTTTTAAATAAGCCAGAGTCGGATCGCTTTCTGACACTATAGATGCGACAGAGATTTTCTTAACCAATTTTTTCTGAAAGGCTTTAACGGGATCAAGCTGATAAATAAGATTGTATTTATCTCGGTGCGTAGCAGAATACCGCAAAGTACAAAGCGGATTAAGTGAGTTAATGGCCTGCTTGGCAGTTTTGCTTTCCATGTTCTGCGGCTCATCCAGTATCGCAATAGGATTCGTAGCCTGGATAAATTCTATAGGCTTGCGGCCTCCCATCTGGTCTCGTCTGTCATGGATGATGTTAATATCCTTCTTATTGAAAGAGTCAATGTTTATGATCATAATCTGCATGTCATTTCCGGTGGCAAAACCACGTAATTGACTGACACGTTTTGAATCGTATACAAAGTGGGAAAAGGGGATATTGTTGTAAATATCCCGAAAATGCTCTTTCATTATCTCAATGGATTTTAGAACGCCTTCCCGAATGGCTACTGAAGGAACCACAACGATAAATTTATTAAAACCGTATTTTTTATTAAGCTCAAAAGCGGTTCGCAGATAAACATAGGTTTTGCCCGTACCTGTTTCCATCTCGGTAGCGAAATTTCTGCCTTTGGTCTCTATTGAGTCGGCCTGGTGGATATTATTTCGCTTCTGAATTTGTTTGAGGTTGGCGTTAAGAACGTCATCACTGGCAGAAAGATTGTTGCCAAATCCCAAATCCTGCTGAACCAGGCCTTTTAATTCATAGCCGTGCTGGAGTTTGATCTCAAAATCACCCTGATTGAGAGGCTGACCTTCGAAAATATCCACTACTGCATCAATAGCATCTAACTGAAATTGTTGATTAGGATCAAATTTTAACTTCATAGAATCGCACCTACATTGGCTTCCGCCTCTTCATAGATAAGTTTATTCAATCTGCTGTTCTTGTTGATAATATCAATAAATACTTGGTTCCTGGCTTCAGCATCTAGTATCAATGTTTCTGCTCCAACGACATATATGGAGGTTTTCATTTCATCGTAATACTGGTGATAAATTGGGCGATCTGTCGAAAACAGCGGAGTGTATTTATTTCGAACGAGTCTTTCCCCAAACTTTTCATCGATATCAGTTACTAAAAAAGCCCACGTTTCTTTGATTTCTTCCTTGCTTTGAAAAGCAACAATATAATCTATCAACTGTTGCACCCCAGCGTATTTATCACGATCAGATTTAGCCCCATCATCAAATGATTTCAGTTCTACTAAAACTGATTTGAGCCCTCTTTTGTTTATTGGGTCATGAGAGAAAAACAGGGCTAGGTCAGGCTTATCTCCATCTGATTCAGTCCCTGCTTCTAAATTTACTGATTCCAGAACTTCCTTTATACGCTTGTCACTAGCAGCATAGCTATAGCTCGTGAAACGATCATCGAGCAACCATAAATTGTTTTTGCCAACACTGAAGTAATCATCGTCAGTGTACTTTTCCATAAATAGATTATGAATAACTTTCTCGCTCTTTTCCTTATCATTCAGCATAGTCTTCAATCTTTCTATGATCAGAACTCTATCCTGAATATAAGCCACCAACTCGTTTTGGGCTATTTGTATAGCGTCTTGTAACTCTTCATCTGTATATTCATCTTTCCCCGCATGGGTAATTAATTTGTCTTTAGCTGCATCAAATCTTTTTTTGGCCTTATCAATGATTTGCTTTTTATCGACAAAACCAACTATTTCCAAATCCTCATCTTCTATATAGTTGACTAAGTACGGCCTTTCTTGCTGAATATCTTTGAGTTTGGTTCTATTAATCTCATTTGAAGCAGGAATATTTTGAGCTATTATAGGAGAAATAATACCTTTTAGATGTGCGTTAATATCTTTCCATGAAAGCTTGCTATATAAATCGGTTTTGATTGGAAAAATATCAAAGTCATTCCTCTCATTGTCTACGTGTTCATCTAAATAATCGGATTCCAATAACAAATAGCCAGAAAAACCATTAGGCAAAGAAATCTTAAGATCTTTCTCGGAAAATTCACATACGGTTCTTCTATTAGCGCAGTAAAAAGCATGCAGTCCACCATCACTCTTGGAAATCTTATAGTATAAAGTAAAAGAAATCTGATTGTCCTTATCAAGAGGCATCTTAAAAGACTTCTCTTCAAACTCAGGTACATCATTACTTGTAATACTCACAGTACCATTTGTTTCAGTATCAACAAATTCAACTACCACATCACTCCCTTTGGTTTTATAGAAAAACAGCGTAGGTATCAGATGCAATAGAACTTTCTTTTTTATTGCATTTAAGTCCATTTCTATTCTTCTATCGAGATGCTTATTTACATCAAAACATCGACTTCTAATTCCGGAAAGTGACAGGATTGTATTGTTTTTGGAAACTTCGCAATCTTCACAAACTACATTTTCACTGTCGAAATCAAAAGAAAAGGTGAAAGTCTTCTTCTCTTGTCCTTCTGATAGATAGCTGGTATAAGAGGCCTTTTTGAAAACCTTTAAAAAGACAAAACGTCCAATACCTTTAGCGCCAAACTCATCCTGTTTATATGCAGTTCGGTATTCACAGAATGATTTGTAGTTAGCATCACCGAAGCCATCTCCGTCATCCTCAATCTCCATTTCATCTACTTTTCTCTCGACAACTTCTCCTTCTTCCGATTTTAGCGATCCTTCTTTGGACGTAAGTCTGCATACTATATGCTTTGCGTTTGCATGTATCGCATTTGTTGTAGCCTCAAACAGGACAGACATCTGACTGGTTCTATTACTAACTTCCTCGTCTACGACCCTTTTAATATTAGTAAGCATCTGGCTCATGATATCTTTTCACTCCATTCACTATACCGTTCTAAAGTCTTCCACATCGTGGCTTTTCATAATTTGTACCGCGTTAGTTTTCAACTGATCATTATCTGCAAAGCCGGCATCAAGGCACACCACTCTTGCAGGCTGAAGGCGAGTCATTTCGGTTATGACTTCCTTGGTAAGCTTTCTATCAAGGCAGATCAAAAGAGCGTTATCAGCGATTGAATAAACCTTTTTGCCTGCCAAATCCAATTCTTCGATCTTTGTTGTCAGCTCAAAACCGCTCTTTAGAAGGATTTCAAAAAGGATATCTTCGTCGCTGCTGTCGGGGTCAATATGGTCAATGAACATTTCGATCTGACCCAACACATCACCATTTTCATCTACTGTCCCATCCCAGATATTGAAATTAGATTTATCCAGCTTAAATACCTTAAAGCCAAGGTTAAGACCGGTTTTTTCTTCGGTCATTCCCGGTAGTTTATTTTCGGCATCTTTTTCTTTAGCTGCTTGCCCTTTCTCGATTTTCTTAATAACTTTCCGAATACGTTCTTTGCCAATATCCGCTATAGTCACAAAATCATCCCTTCCTGTAAGCTCCGGCAACTGAATCATTATAAATTTTCTATTTTCTGACTCATCATAATTAAAATCTATAACTGCATGAGCAGTTGTTCCAGAGCCTGCAAAAAAATCAAGAACAATATCTCCGTCATTACTTCCCATTCTACATATTTCTTTTATTAAGTCTTTAGATTTTGGAAATGACATTGCGTCACTTTCTATTAACTGTTTAACCTCCTGTGTTCCAGCTTGATTGTTAAAAAGCTTTGAATCCCAAATAGTTTTATATTTGCGTGTCCGCTCCTTACCATTTTTATCAAGATAATCTTTTACAAAAATATCGTACTCGTTTCTTCTTTCAATCAACTTTGCCACTAGAAGATGAATATCTTTAGTCACTTTTTCTTTGCCCCACATCCAACGTCCATCCGTTCCATCTGATTTGCGAGGGTAAATGGGAGTATATTCTGTGCCAGATTCTTGTAAAGATATTTCAAGAGTATTTGCGTTAACATAAATCGGAAAGAACATATCTGGTCGATCTTCTCGCTTTGAAGCAGAACCTCGTTGCCTCAAACCTAATAACCGATAGAAGGCTCCGCTCTCGTCTTTATATTTGAATTCCTTTTTCTGCTCCTTTGATAGCGGAATGCCATTAATTTTGGCCATATTTAAGTTTTTGGCATAACACAATAGATAATCATGAACCGACGCCAAATGTGTATCAGATTGTCTCCCGCGAGGATTGCTCTGTATTGTGATTGACCCTATTATATTTTCTTCTCCGAAAATATCGTCCATCATGGCATGAAGATTTTTTACCTCATTGTCGTCTATTGAAATAAATATTACCCCGTCTTCTGCTAAAAGGTTTCTAGCCAAGAACAACCTTGGATACATCATGTTTAGCCATTTTGAATGGAAACGGCCTTCAGTTTCAGTATTTGTAGAAAATTTGACACCATTAGCATCCAGTTGGCCCGTATATGCAAGATATGTTTCAAGAGATTCTGAATACTTATCCGGGTAGACAAACTCCTTCCCTGTATTGTACGGCGGATCAATATAGATCATTTTGATTTTGCCATAATAACTTCTCTGAAGGAGTTTGAGGACTTCGAGATTATCACCTTCGATAAAAAGATTCTCGCTATTATCCCAGCCGATGCTTTCTTTCTTAACAGGCTTGAGTGTAGCAATACTTGGTTCCTGAATAACCCGGAAGCATTCGTTCTTGCCCGGCCAGGTCATGCCAAAACGTTCTTCGCCTTCATCAATTTCTTCTCCCAAAGTGCGTCTTAACTTGTCAAAGTCGATCTTGTCTTCATTGAAAACTTGCGGGAAAAGCTGTTTGAGCCTGGCCTTTTGTTCATCCGTTATGCTCATAGACTTTAAATCTACTTTTGCAGGTGTATCTACCATAACACTATCCTTTACTATAGACTTTTACTTTAAAACTCTGAAAATCAATCTTCTCAAAACAGTCCATCAAATACTTTAGCTTCTTTGAATACATCTCTCTGCCCTCAGAGCTATTGTAGAATATATGAGGAAAAAACTTAACATCTGGATAGCCATAACCATTGAAAAACGACATCCACGCTGTGAATAGACATACAGTCCGCGGAGAAATCATATCAAGAAGTTCCTTTACTTTCGGGCCTTTATATGTGACCCATCCATTTTTTACTTCCCAGCATTTGTCGAATATTAGCGGTATGTGATTTTCAAAAAGATAATCCCACAATCCTCTAACCGCAGCAACATTATCTCTGTCTTTAAAAGCTCTTCTCAATTTTTTCTTAATTTCCTTAAGGAATGATTGAATATATCCAATTCTTTTTGATAAATATGTTTTGGTAACTTCGAGTTTCTTCCCTTGGTCAATTTTCTCCGCTTTCTGTCCTGCCTGTGAAAAATATAGATTGTTGGCAATTAAATCATTGTGGATAAAACAATTTCGCCTGGCAACTGTTTCAAGGATCCATTCCCATCTTTCATTGCCCAAATCTATGTCAACGTCAGTAAGCTCTTTCAGTTTTCTACATTTTCCTTTAACATCCAAAAATGCTACGCCTTCTATAAAACTCTCAATTAAATAGTCGTCAAATCCTTCTTCTATGATTTTTTTCTTATTAATCTTTTTTCTGTCAGACTTTAATAAGTCGTTCAACATTACTTCACGAATTTCATCAGGCCTAGCATAGACATATTCTCGTACAGTATCCAAAATCGATGCTTCAAAATAACTGATAGTTGTTGCCAGCAGACTCTCAAGGAGCAAAGGTTGCCGACACGATGCACTAATAGTTTTAATCTCATCCAGCTTTGTTATCTTTTCAGAAAGATGGCGTACTAAGTTGTCTTTAACAAGGAGATCTGGCTTCTTACTCATACCAACCTCCAACAAATCTTAAAAAGAATATCTTCGGTTACACTCTGAGACAATCGGGCTTCGACTGTATCGATAAGTTCATCCTTTTTCTTTTCAACATCCCGGGCGGCCTGGTCATAATTTCGCCAGGCCTCGTCTCTGCGTTTTTCTATTGCCTTAACCTTCTTCTGCAAAGCTATCTTATCAGGCAAGGCGTTGGACTGCCTAATTTGGCGTTTAAGTTCCTTTATCTGATCGTCCAATTCTTTCAAGTTTGTCCGCAGGGACTTCTGTTGGTCTGTCGCCCAGTGGTCAAGCTTGTCCATCTCTTCATCAAAAAAGACTGCGTTTCGCTGAGAAACATCATCCAGTATCTGTGCTTTTTGTTTTTTGTAAATCTCTGACAGCCTTTTGGAGTCAATAACCGGTTCCGGCCCGTCGGCAACTTTCGCAGACAAAGAAAATAAACGGAGACATTGGTCTTTCTCAAGCTTTTTTCCTTCATCCAATACTGCCACAAAGATTAAATAATCTTCAGCCTCTAATGCCTCTATAACTAACTTATACAAGCAAAGCTGGCCGCTTTTACCAACTAAAGGCTCAAGAATGGATATCTTAACAGGATCATTGCTATAGTCAAAAACAAGCTTGCAGGGGTCTAAATTTTTGCTTGCCGCTTCTTTTATTATCCTGCTTGCCAATGGGTGACTTGGCCTGTATATATGAGAGTCTTCAACACGCCTGCCGATTCTATAAGGCCCTACAGGAATTTTCAATTCAGGATATGGATTACTTTTCAGCGTAAACGAATACTGATCACCGTCAAATTCAGCATGCCCATCAAGCATATAACGGGTAATTCGCCAAAGCATATTTTCATGCTTATTAAGATAAATCTCGCTTTCTCTGAGATTCACCTTAAGTTTTTCGTGTACTTCTTCATCAAAATTCTCAAGAAGCTTTTGACGGGTCATTTGTACATTTTCGTCAATCTGAGCCGATAGTTCTTCCTGGAGTTTGTCAAACGATTGCTGAATTTCCTCCGGCGTACGGCAGTTTTGGTATATTTCCACAATTCGCTTTTCAAAGTCCACACCCGATTCAATACTGCCCAGAACCTCATCGCTGGCCCCAAAAACACCACTGAATAATTTAAACTTCTCACTTAAAAGCTCGTAAACCCTCTGGTCGGCTGCGTTTTTCTTATTAAGAAAGTTCACCACCACAACATCGTGCTCTTGGCCGTAACGGTGACAACGGCCTATACGCTGCTCAATTCTCTGTGGATTCCATGGCAGGTCGTAATTTACAACCAGTGAACAGAACTGAAGATTGATACCTTCGGCAGCCGCTTCGGTTGCGATCAATATCTGTGCATCATTTTTAAAATAATCTACAAGTGCCGTTCTAATATCGGCTGACCTTGAGCCTGTTGCACGATCAGTATCTTTATTTTGTTCTTTCCATGCCGAATAGATTTCCTTCGACTTTGGATCGTTGTTTGAACCGTTGAAGAGTGCTATTTTTCCTGCATACTCTGTACCTGATAATAATTCAAACAGATAGTTCTGTGTTCTTCTGGATTCCGTAAAAATTATTGCCTTCTTGGCAGCTCCAAGTTCCTGAGCCTTCTTGAAAGCAATTTCCAGAGCAGTTAGTAGAGATTTACCTTTTGCGTTTTCCGTAATTGAAACAGCCAGATCCCGAAAAGCTTCCAAATCTTTAATTTCGCTCTCAATAACCTGAATTTCTTCTTCTGTTAAAAGCTCTATATCTTCGTCAGTCTCTTCCCATTCATCCCGCAACTCATCCAAGGATTCAAAATCTTCTTCAAAGTCTTCCTCAGCCTCCTGAATAGCCTGTTCATTGTCTTTTAGGCGAGCTTTGAGCTTGCGAATAAGTGAATCCAGTGCTCCCGCAATGGCAAATGTTGAAGATGCAAGAAGTTTACGCATGACAAGAGTCATAAGCGTTCTTTGGCTTGAGGGAAGGGCCTGGAGTTTATCGCGTTGCAAGTATTCAGAAACAAGCTCATATAAGACTTGTTCATTCTTTGTAGGAACAAATTCCTGAGTTATTGGGATTCTATTTGTGTATCGGATGTATTCCAGTACCTGTCTTCTTAAGGTTCGTTTACATATAGGTGCCAATCGACTTTTCAGTTCAGAATAAGTGCCTTCATCAGTAAGCCTCGTGTATTGACTTCTGAAACTTCTAATATCCCCAAAAGCATAATCATCGATAAAGCTGACTAAACCATAAAGCTCCAAAAGTGAGTTTTGTAGCGGCGTAGCTGTAAGCAGAATCTTGGGGCAATTATGAAGTGTTTCCTTTAAAGTTCGGGCGATTTTGTTGCTGCTTTTATATACATTTCGCAACCTGTGTGCTTCGTCGATTACTACTAAGTCCCACTTTATTGGCACTACAAGTTCAGATTTATTTCTGGCGAAATGATATGAACAGATAACAATGTCCCTTCGGTCGAAAGGGTTACTTTTCCCCTTTTTTATAGCCGAATTAAAACTTCTGGCTTCAAGAATATGTGAAGGCAAAAAGAACTTATCCTGTAATTCCTGATACCATTGCTTCCTAAGACTGGAGGGGACGATGATGAGTATTTTGCGTTTTCGTTCGGCCCATTTTTGAGAGAGGACTATTCCCGCCTCAATGGTTTTGCCGAGACCAACTTCGTCTGCAAGAATGCCACCCTTTGATAATGGAGACCTAAACGCAAACAAAGCAGCCTCAATCTGATGCGGATTAAGATCTACCTGAGCATCCATAAGAGCAGAAGTGAGCTTTTCAAGGCTGTCAGAAGAACAACGCTTTCTCAATTCATGGGCAAAATATTTAATGTGATAGTCAGTGGTCATTACTTGCTATTCCAATTCATATCTGTTTTGTCTAGCCACTGGTCGATTGTTTCCCTGCGAAACCTCCAATGCCTCCCAACCTTTTGACTTGGTATCCTTCCTTCTTGACAGAGTTTGTATAACGTCGACCTTGGTATCTTTAGATATTCTGAAAGTTCCTCGATGGTCAGAATTTCCTGTTTTTTGCTCATTTTTTATTTCCGCCCAAAATAAACATAGGACTGATTATTCAATTGTAAGCATTATATTTTATTGCCAGTTATTGTCAAGTATTTGATTTTGTGATATGAGTCAGCTATTAACCAAGCCATAAGCTATTTTCCCATCTTATCTCCCGAAACCGTTCATGACCATCATTTACGAACCGCAATCAAACAATCGATGACCATACGTCCACAGGGAGTGCGGTTGTAAAGCTGTTACTGCCCGCCTCACGTGCGGTGATGTTGAGAGGGGAACGCTAAAAGATTTGCTTTTTCAATATAGCTCTGATATTCTACTGAAAATTAGGCTTGGCGATGTAGCTGAGCAAGATTACGCATGATTATATGGGATATCCCAGACAAAGGAGTAACATAATGGCAAAGAGTGCCAAACCAGCAACGAAAAGTGAAATTCTGTCCAACATCGCCGAGGCCACGAAGCTTTCCCGTAAGCAGGTGGCATCAGTGTTCGATGCCCTTTCAGGCCAGATCAAGGCTGCCGTGGGCAAGAAAGGCCCGGGCGCCTTTGCTTTGCCGGGCCTGATTAAGATCATGGTCATTCATAAGCCGGCCACCCCCAAACGGAAAGGCATAAACCCGTTCACCAAGCAGGAGCAGGTCTTTGCGGCCAAACCCGCTCGCAAAGTCATCAAGGTCAGGCCTTTAAAAGCTCTCAAGGACATGGCTAAGTAACGGACTGAGGTGCCGGCATAATCCCGAAGCCGTTGAATTTCTACATCGCAGTTTTCATTCGGACAGCGAGGCTGGATTTTACAGCTCGTAAAACCGGAGTGATACCAGTCACTGAACCGGCCACATTCTTACTACTCGGCTTGGGTGCGGTGAACATCAGAGAATCGTCTTATTGGTCAACAGATTTAATAGCTGTTGACCACATGCCACAGATACGCGAGGTTAAACTACCCCAAAATTGAAGACCTCTTGCACAGACCGCAGACGACCTTGGGGAGCCTTTCTGTGTTTATCAATACCTGAAGGCAATCTGGAAAAATCATGAACACAATGGAAGCCGTTAAATACCTTTAAATGCAATCACAAAAGTGTATTTGTAAAGTGTAGGATATTCACTTCTACCATCAGCTGATGAAATTATGAGTCTCTGTATTAGCAAATCATCTGTATCAACACTACTTATTGTCTGAGGTGCTCTGTAACCGTCCGCTCAATATACCGAAAACAATAAAAATTTGACTATCCGGCTTTAATGAATCATAATACGGCCTATGAGATAATCGCCGAAGAATTGAAATACTTAGCTTGTTGTGTCGAACTGCTTCGCGACCAGACACAAACAAGCTGTAATACTAAAATGAAAAGCTTTACTTAACCACGGATTTTTCAGATGACAAAAGGCAATGGCTTGACATGGAGCGAATTAGAGAAAGAACTACAACGCTTAGAAGCTCGTTTGCCTGAGGCCATAAATCGCAAGAATGTTTCTGATATTTCAAAAACTGCACTGAAAGCATACTTAATTCATGCGAGCCTACTGTATCGTTATTATGATCTTGCAAAGAACTCGAAGAGTCTGTCCAAAGAAGGGGCAATAATACCAGCAATAATTCTAGCAAGGGCGGCTTTCGAGACTGCGGCTCTCCTCTACTATACTTATACCAAGATAGATGCTGCCCTAAAAGCCGAAGGTATGGGTGAAATTGATGATATCTTAATGAAAATAATGCTTGGTGAGAAGCGACAACCAATTACAGAGGAGGTTAATATCTCAGCTGTAAACATCCTGACTGTGATTGATTCGCTTAACAAAGAAATGGAAAAATTGGGCGTGCCAGATGTTCGGGCCTTGTATGATGATCTTTCCGAATTTGCCCATCCAAATTTCAGTGGGGCACTTGGTGCATATGCAACGAGCGACAAGCCATTTCATTGTGCATTTGGCGTTAAACCTGAACACATGGACATAGACATGCCATTGCCCTTTCTGCATACATCCTTATTAATTTTAGAAAAATACGATGAGGATTTAATTGAGATTCTTCCGAAATTCACAAAATTTCTCGAAAGTATCAAGCCACAAAGTGATGAAGATAAATAAAAAATGGACGCACTAAAAGCAAATACTCCTGAAGAGTTATATCAAGCTATTGGGGAATTTTTACAAAGTGATTATTCACACGAAAATCTTGTAAAGATATATAATAATTCCCTCCGATGTGCTGCCAGTTTTCGAGGGATTTATTCAGATTTACCTGTCTTGCCAGAACCCAATAGAGAATATCCTTTATATGGCTTGCAAGATATTATGGATTGGAGTAAAGAAGCTGCCAAAGTTGTCGATGATATAGCTTCTAATTTGGAACAACAAACAATCAGCGAAGTAATAAGCCAATTAAAAAAATTAAGAGGTGTTGCGGATAGTGTACTTTCTTTAGTAGATACCAAACTGAAAGAGCAAGCTCAAAAGGAAGCAAGAGCGAAAGTAGAAAAAGAGTATGCGAATTTAAATGAGGAAGCGTCAAAAACTGAGGGAATGTTGTTAATTCAGCGGGCAGAAGTTGTCGGTAAGCTCGAACTGAAAGCACACGCGATATTAAGACAAGAAACAAAAGATGCAGTTCAGATTTATTTGTCAAAAGACCCTGCCTTTAAGGATAGAGTATCTCAACTGGGCAATGAAATCTGCGAAGCACTTGAAAGACTCAATAAGCTGATTGGCAGTGACACATCAACAGGAAAGCTACTCGACATATATTGTAAGCTGAAAAGCATTCCTTTACAGAGACAGTTTGACGATGTTGGATACGCCTATTCTCCAATAGATGATTGGGCTGATGTAATATGCGGCGGATGTAATAGATTATATACCAGCATTGATAACGTTATTAAGACATTTGAAGAAATACAAACAAAAGCAAGGAGTGAGCAGGAAAAAAGAGTTACTTATACTGGGGAAGAAGCATGGCAGAAAATGTGGGAGAAATTCTTAGAATATGGGCGGTATACGATACCCGAAAAACCATTTACTGATAAACCAATAAAGATTACTGACAATAATTATAGCCCTGGCGAAGGGTATCGGGAGCTTTTAACAGAGGTGGAGCGAAAAGTACTTACGAAGGCAGTGCCCGAACTTTCGGATGCTGGTATAGAGGCTGTTTTGCGCAGAGTTTATAATATGGGGGACGAACATATAAAAAATCTCACTTGGAAACAGATATTTGCATTTTGTAAAGATCACATAAACAGCCAAATGCCCAAAAACAGTGGAGATACTTATAATATTAACGCTGAACATGTCTCGCTTGGAGAGAAAGCACAACACGCCGGTAGAGATATAAATAAAAGCACGCCAGAACCAGAGAAGGAAAACAAACCTTGGAATAAAAAAATATGGCCCCGTGTCACTGGAGCAATAATATTTTTTGCTGCAATTGCAACAATATTGGGGGTTGTAATTGATTTTGTTAGGAAACCAAAAAACAATGAACTATCTGTTGGGCAAATTGAAACGCTCAATGTGCCAGATGATTTGGTAGATGTGAATGGGGTTGTATTTGAGGCTCGACCAATGGCAGATGAGATTATAGAGGAAATTGAGAGATTGCCGGTTTTTGAGCAGAAGGTAGCGGCTGAAAATTATATAGGGCGTACGTTCAAGTGGAGATTAAGGTTTGAATTTCTGGTGCATGAGGAGGGTGGAATGGTGTACGTGGCTTGTAAGGCATCTCCTGTGCGTGGGAAGGTAAGTTTTAACATTAATGCTGATGTAAAGGAGAATCTGAAGATAAAAAAAATAAAGAAGGGCAAGTTTCTTGACGTAAGTGGGGAGATTATGGGTATTTCATTGGATAGAGAGCCTCAGATTAGGCTAAAAGATGTACGATTGGAGTTTGTTGATTAGAGGAGATAATAACAGTTACTTATTATTGAAGCCAGAATAGCCAAAAGCGACAAAAGGACGTAATTTGTTGAAACACAATAGATTGGGCAAATCCTTCGACTGGCTCAGGATAAATATTGAAGAAGCAATGGGAACTTAATGAAAATTTCAGATGAGATAGACAATCAACTTAATGCTATTTTGGAAGGTTATAAGCAGCGGTCTACACTTCGGGATTCACTTCAAACTTGCGACAAAGGAGACTATGGAAAGGATAGTAAAAAAGGAAGGTTATTGACCAGTATCCTAACCCAAATGGAAGCAGTCGAACTTAAGACTCTCATAAGCATTGTCAAGCTTCCTATGTTGTTTGAACCACTCTGTAAAAAGCAGGGTATTGCAGTAAACAGGCTCGATATGATTAGGTTTTTCAGGCCATACCAAGTTATCGAACAAGCCTTAAGCAGTTGCAAAACACATCCTCGCTCTTTCTCTGAGCTTAAATGCCACACATATAACGTGCTTATTCAGCGAGCGAACGAACAAGGTACTGAATCAGGAAAATTTTTAGGCCTAAGGGATGTTCGCCATTTCGTTGAATTCGATGGGATTGTTTATGATGTTGTTGCCATAATCGAATCCTTGGTGCGGATGTTGGGGCTTGCGCTTGAATCAAACTTGGATTGCTCAAAGCATTTATTTATAAACCAAACCAGAGATTTCAAAATTGCGATTTGGGCAAACCCGGGCTTTTATGAAATAGCAATGAAAATTCTGTCACAAAAGATTAGAAAAGGTTCGTCTCAAAAGAAAACCACAGAGCTTGCTGTTGTAAAGCGAGACATAGAACAAAGGCTGGAGCGAATCGAGGTTTATTTTCGTGAAAGGTATGAACTCAGAGATGCCATACAGAAACTCTGCGGTTGGGAAACGCGAGGAAAAACTGGAGAGTATCAGCGTATTAAAGTAAAGGTCAATCTTGCCGAGGATAATCTTTTACATGAACTATATCATCTCGGTGATAACGTGAGGAAATATTTACGATTATGTGACTGCATTGAAGACATAAAGGTTGTAGACAACTTTCAGCCGTACCGTTGGTGTGGTGAATATGTCAACCATCTAAAGCATGGCTCGCGAGGAAGGAACCGTCCAAGTGCGATACAGGAATATATAGTTGAGTTTTATAATCAAAATGGGCCAAAACCGTCGGCTGAAGATAAACTTATCGATCTTGCATTCCAGATTAATATTGATGGACGTATAGAGACTTGCATGGATATAGCGCAACAATTGATTGATTTGTGGTGCTTATTCCTACGATACCATAGTGATATTGATTTCACATCTTTCACAACACAGATTAACAATATTATACGAAATGAGTTTCTTGGAAAGAGTGTTTATTCTGCCAAAATACCTGATGGTATTTTGGACGAAGCAAAAAGAACAGCACGGGAGAGAAGAGGGCTCAATCTTTAGAACTCAAGCCTTTCATTTTGCCAGAAAGGACGAAAGGACGTAATTCGTTGTGAACGTAAGAAATTTGACGAGTATTGAAGAAGCAACGGGAACTTCTTATACAGAAACAAAGAAGTCCGTTTTCCCCGTTTTATACAGATTGCATAAGTAATATTATTCACCCATCCAGCGGAGCTTTTTAAACCAGTCCTTGTCTCGGACGCTCTTAAGGTCATCGTCGGCCATAGCATGCTCGCGGATAATTAGTGTTCCTGCCTTTTCTCCGACCTTGAGCCATTCCTTGCACTTGTCTTTGTTGCCCCGACGGGCATATATGCGGGCAAGGCTATATGCGCCTTCACCGGTCCTGATTGATTCAGCCTTTAAAAACTTTTCTTCGGCCTGCCTGAGCAAATCTTCGGCATCCTTGCCTTTTTTGCGTTCAACCAGATTTAAAAGTGCATAGCCCCAATTATTGTATGCATGGTAATAGTTCGGTTCTATATCGATGACCTTTTTGTACTTCGCCATCGCCTGATTGAGAAGTTCCTCTGCCTCCGGGCCTTTCTTGCTTTCAGCCAGATATGAAAGTGCAACGCCCCAGTCATAGTATACATCAAGGTCGTTTTCCTCTTTCTGCTGCTCTACGATTTGCCTGTAGCAATCGGCGGCAGTTTCATAGTCTTTAAC